>Ga0164241_10001173_pt1 | contig 34828 bp, 28 predicted proteins | sample OricomyardsoilBY_FD_108780 | JGI IMG/M metagenome (GOLD analysis project Ga0164241, IMG submission 108780) | Backyard soil microbial communities from Emeryville, California, USA - Original compost - Back yard soil (BY) | ecosystem: Environmental > Terrestrial > Soil > Unclassified | place: USA... | reverse complement strand
TGCGCGGCGGCCGCACCAAGGAGCTGGTCCAAGATGCTCGTTCCGCGCGCGATCTTCGCGTGGTCCCAGAGCGTTCGATCCTGATCCTCGAGCAACGCCAGCGCACCGTCGCTCGAGACCCGCGCGTCGCGGCGCGCATCGATCAACAGGATGAGCGCGAGGAGCGCCTTCGGTCCGTCCTCTTCAGGCAACAGGTCGACGACCAGCTCGGCGAGCCGTGTCGCCTCGCGAGCCAGATCGTGCCGTAGCAGCGAGTTGCCACCGGTCGCGACGTAGCCTTCGTTGAAGATCCCGTAGACGACCGTGAGCACGGTCTCGAGGCGCTCTGCGAGGTCGCTCTTGCCTGGTACCTCGTAGGGGATCTTGGCTGCGCGGATCTTCGCCTTTGCGCGTACGAGGCGCTGGGCCATGGTGGCCTCGGGGACGGTGAACGCGCGCGCGACCTCTTCGGTCTTCAAACCGCAAAGTAGGCGGAGTGCGAGCGCGATCTGCGCGTCCGATGCGATGGCGGGGTGGCAGCAGGTGAAGATCAGCCGAAGCTGATCGTCGGGGAAGATGTCCTGCTCCCCGACCTCGGGCGGCGGATCGCTCGCCCGCGCCAGATCGCCATGCGCGCGCTCTGCCATCGTCCGATGACGGAGCGCGTCGACGGCTTTGTGCGACGCGGTGCGGAAGATCCAGGCACGCGAGCTCTCTGGCACACCCGTGCGCGGCCACTGCTCGAGCGCGGCTTCGATGGCGCCGTCGACGGCATCTTCGGCGATGTCGAGGCTCCCCGTGCGCCGCGCGATCGTGGCGACGATCGCGCGGCGGTCGCTGCGCAAGAGCTCGGCGAGGACGGCGCCTGCGTACCGCGGATCCATGTTCAGGCGTAGGCGCTGGTGTCCATGGCGGGGCGTACTTCGATGGTGCCGATCTCGACCGATGGGATCTTCGCCGCGAGCTCGATCGCGTCGTCGAGGTTCTTCGCCCAGACACGGTAGTAGCCGCCGAGCTGCTCACGTGTCTCTGCAAAGGGCCCGTCCGCGACGACTCTCTTCGCGCCCTCGATGTGGACGGTCTTGGCCGTCTTCACCGGCTGGAGCGGCTCGCCTGCGACGTACTGCCCTGTCGAGACGATCGCCTTCGTGAACTCCATGTAGCGGCCGAACATGGCGTTGCGCTTCGCGTCCTCCATGTTCGTCCACGCGTTCTCTTCGTCGTAGATGAGGAGGAGATATTCCTTGTAGCCATCCTTTGCGCCGAGCTTCTTCGCGTCGTCGCTGTCGCGCGTCGTCGGCATGGCCATCGTGGGGCGCACCTCGATGCGACCCACCTTGGCCCCCGGGATCTTCGCCGCCCAGCTGACGGCCTCCTCCGGATCGTCTGTCTTCAGCGAGTAGTAGCCCGCGAGCTGCTCACGCGTCTCTGCGAATGGGCCATCGCTCACGGTCCGCTTGCCGTCACGGACGCGGACCGAGGTCGCTGTCGAAGTGTTCTCCAGCGCGCAGCAGTCCCCCGCGCGTCCGGTGGCCATGAGCTCCTTCGTAAAGGTGCCGTAGGCCTGCATCATTTCGGCGCCGACCTCCTTCGTCATTTTCGATCGTCCGGCCTCGGCGGTGTAAATCAGGAAAACGTAGTCCATGGTTTCGTGCTCCTTCCGAAGCGATGTCGAACGAGGATCGACCGGATCGACAGGGGGCACGTTGAATTTTTCTCGTCAGCAAAAATGCTTGTAATTGCGATGTCGTACGTCCGTCATCGCCGGCGTAGGATGCGCCGAGGAGGCTCCGGGTGAAGAAGGTCTTGGTCTTGGGGTGCCTCGGCGCGCTCGCGCTCCTGGGGATGGCTTCCTGCGGCGACGACAGCGCGGCGACGTGCGGCAACGGCGCGCTCGACACGGGCGAGGACTGCGACGAGGGCGCGTCGAATGGCACGCGTGGTCACTGCAGGGCCGACTGCAGCGGAATTCCGACCTACGTCTCGGTCGAGGGCGACGTCCTGCCGTTTCTCACGGAGGTGTCCGGCAAGCGCATCTCCGGGGCGACGGTGTCCGTCCTCGAGCACCCTGAAATGCACGTCGTGACAGGCGACGACGCGCACTTTCGCTTCGACGACGTCGAGGTCGGCAGCGATCTCACGCTCGTCGTCGAAGCGCCGAGCTTGAAGACCACGCAGACGGCGACCCTCGTCGTCGGCCCGAACGGGGTAAACCCGTTCTCTGTCCAGGTCGTTCCGACAGGTGTGTTCAATGCGGTATCGGCGCTCGTGCCGCTGCCGATCGAGGAAGACAAGTACTGCGTCATCGCGTCGACCGCGGTGCGCTTCGGGGGCTCGCTCTACGTGCGGTTGCGACAGGGCCTCCCCGGCGTGAACGTCACGCTGGAGCCGGCTGCTCCCGCAGAGAGCGGTCCGCTCTACTTCAACGAAGCCGTCGTGCCCGATCCCGAGCAAGACGGGACGAGCATCGATGGCGGCGTCCTCTATTACCGAGTCCCGCCCGGGGACTACGTCATGTCGGCGGCCAAGGTGGGGCACGTCTTCGGGACGGTCCGACTGAAGTGCCGCGCGGGCGTCATCGTGAACGCGGGGCCCGCGCTCGGCCTCCTCGCGGATGAAGTCGATCCGGACTTCGCCGCGGGCACCGATCGGCCCGCCGACGCGAGATCTGCCTCGACCGACGCGATGTGCGAAGCGACCGCGGCCTGCGTCAACGCGGCGAGCGGAAAAGGCACCTATCCAGAGGCGACGCTCTCGTCGTGCAAGGCGATGTTCCGAAACGTCTGGGCCGAGGTCGACGCAGACTGCGACGCCGAGAGCGGTGTCGGCGCCGCCGCGCGGGCGGTCTACGACTGCAGGAGCGTCGACTGCGACGTCACGCTCGGTGGCGACGACGCGTGCGCCACGGAAGAGACGTCGTTTCGAGCCGCCGAAGACGTCTACGGCGCGTGCGTCGTGGCGAAGTGAACAGGGGGCCCCGCGCGCATGGATGTCTCTCCCGAGTGGTACGAGGATTGGTCACGGACGACGTGCGTCGGCACGACGCGACGCTGCGCGATAGGCGATGAGGCCTGCAGATCGGCCGCCACCGGCGATGACTACGTCGCCATCTCCAACTATTCGTTTTGCTCTCGGTCCGACGTGCGGCACGAGCCGGGATCTACGGGATATGCGCTCATCGCGATCGTGCTCGGGCTTGTCTTCGCGTCCGGAGTCTTGTGGTCGCGCTTCGCGAGACGGCGTCGCACCGCTCGACGCTGACGCGCCGTCCCGGCTCGTTCGGGCGGCGGCGCAAGCTCAGGCCGCACCGAGTGCCCGAGCTACTCGACGACGCGCTGAAGAAGGGCGCGCAACTCGGCCGCGGGGGCCCGCCCGTAGGCGCCCTCGAACTCGTTTTGCGCCTTCCTCCAAAGGGGCCGCGCTTCCTTGAGCTTGGCTTCGCCGTCCGAGGTCAAGACGAGCCGCTTGGCGCGACGATCCTCGGGGTGGACGGCGAGGGCGACGAGTCCGCTCTTCTCGAGCGGGCGAAGGTTGTGACCCAACGTCGAGCGATCCATGACCAGCGCGTCTGCGAGCCGCTGCACGCTCGAGGGCCCGAGGCGCTTGAGGACCGCGAGGACCGAGTACTGCGTGATGCGGATCCCGGCCGGAGCGAGCGCCTCGTCGTACTTCTGCGTCAGGTAGCGAGAGGCCTGACGGAGGCTCAGGCAGCTGCACGGCGCCTCATGCATGCGATGAGACTGTGGGGACATGCCCGTATTGTCAAGGCACGCCCAGGCGCGAGACCGGGGCGCGCCTGGCGTCGATCAGGCGGCGTGCTTCGCCCCGAAGCGCCCGCGGGCCCAGGTGGCGATGGTCGCGACGGCCTCGTCGATGGGCGTCGGCGTGATGCCAAACGTCGTCCGGAAGCGAGTGTCGTCCAGCACGAACGGTCCCTCCCACTGATAGGTCATCTCGGCGGCCTCTCGCAGGAACGGGTCGAAGAGCCCGAGGGCCCGGAGCGCGAGGCGCGGGACTGGCCGCACGCGCACGTCGAGCGCGAGCGCGTCGCCGATGCGCCGAAAGAGGGCGCGGGTGCCCTCGGCCGGGTTCGTCGGTACGTGCCAGACGCCGGACGTGCCCTCGCGCGTTCCCAGCGTGAAGAGCGCGCGCGCGACGTCGTCGGCGTACGTGTACGAGTGCGGCATGTCGGGGTCACCCATGCACTCGGCGGCCTTGCCCGCGTAGATGCGCTCGAAGAAGCGATCGCTGAACGACGAATACGGAAGATCGATCCCGAAGAAGTCGCTCGCTCGGGCGACAGAGACGTCGACGTCTCCCCGACGCATCGCAGACAGCCGAAGCTCGCCGAGCTCGACCCGGAGGGCGCCTTTGCGACTGCGCGGCTCGAGCGGAGAGTCCTCGCGGATGGGGCCGGAGGGGCGCCCGTACATGTAGAGGCAGTCGAGCGCGACGAGCTTTGCGGACGAGGTCGTCGCCGCGTGGAGGGAGCCGCGGCCGAGCGCCAGGAGGAAGCGCTGCCACTCGTGGTACGGCGGGTTCATGCAGTCGTACACGACGACCGCGTCGCGGCCGGCCTCCTCCGCGAACGCGAGCTGCGTCATGTCGCCGCGGAGATATTCGACCCCCTGGCGCGGCGGCTTCGACGCGCTTCGGGCGACCACGCGGACGGCGTGGCCGTCGTCGGCGAGGAGATTCGCGAGGCGCGTTCCGATTTGTCCGGCGCCGAGGACTACGTGGACCTGCTTCGTGGAGTCGTTCATGCCGTCAGGATGGGTCTTGCATCGACGCATGAAAACTCGAACGATTGCAAATCATGTCGGCAAAATTGCAAGACCAAGATCGGGGTCGCTGGGACGACATCCGCATCTTCCTGGCGACGCATCGGAACAAGAGCTTCGGCGCCGCGGGCATCCGCCTCGGCATCGACACCTCGACCGTCAGCCGTCGGGTCGCGAGCTTCGAGGAGACGCTCGGCGTCCGCCTCTTCGAGCGGACGCGAGAAGGACTGTTGCCGACGCGCGCGGCCGAGAGGGTGCTCGCGGCGGCAGAGGCGATGGAAGCGGCGCACGCGAGGCTGACGCGCGACGCGTCCGATCTCGACGCGCTCGCAGAGGGCATCGTGCGTGTCAGCGTCGCCCCAGGGATGGCCGACGTCTTCGTGGCGCCCGCGCTCGGCCGCCTGAGGGCGAAGTATCCGAAGATCGCGATCGAGCTCGATGCGTCGACGACGCCTCGAGATCTCACGCGCCGCGAGGCGGATCTCGCGCTTCGGTCTCTGAAGCCCCAGGGCGCCGATCTAGTGACGCTCAAGATCGCGACGGCTCGTTGGGTGCCTGCGACGTCGCCCGGGTTCGCGAAGAAGCTCGGCCGCGTGACGGCGTGGGGCGATCTCCCCTGGATCGCGTGGGATCGCGATCTGTCGAGCTTTGGCCCGTCGCGCTGGCTCGCGACGAACGCCCCCGGCGCGGCGATCGTTCTTCGCACGAGCCACTTCTCGTCGCAGATCGCGGCGGCCGAAGCGGGCGTCGGCGTGCTCCTCGCGCCGCTGCCGTACGTCGGCGCACGCAAGCTCGTTCCGGTCTCTCACGTGAAGCTGCTCGAGCCGAGCTTGACCGAGAGCCCGGCCGACGATCTCTTTCTCATCGGCCATCGCGTGCTTCGAGACGTTCCGCGCGTCGCCGCCGTCTGGGCGTTCTTCGTAGACGAGTTTCGCGCGTGGCGTGCGCGAGGCCCCGTCTGATCGGCCCGCGGTCCCGGCGCCGAACCGATCGTCCGGCGCGGGGACGCGATCGACGGCTACTTCAGCCCGTGCTCGGTGCGGCTCGCCTGGTTCTTCGCCTCTGCGCGTTGGAGAGCGGGGCGCGCTGCTAGGCGCTCGGAGTAGGCGGCGAGGATCTCAGTCGGCTCGATGAGCTTGAAGGTGAGCATGTAGCGGACCGTGCCTCCGAAGATGACGTCGGCCATCGAGAACTCGTCTCCGAGGACGAAGTCACGCCCCGACACCGCGCTCTCCATCGACTTGATCATCGCGTCGAAGCCGCCCCAGCCGGCTTGTCCCTCTTTGAAGGTCCAGCCCGCGCTCTTTGCCATGGCCCCGGGCTCGATGACGGACGGCGCGAAGAGCGACCAGCGGAGGTACGCGCCGCGCTTCGGATCGTCCAGGGTGGGCGCGAGCTTCCCGGCCGAATACCGATCAGCCAGGTAGAGGCCAATCGCCGCCGACTCCGTGACGACTACGTCACCGTCGGTCAAAGTCGGCAGCTTGCCCATCGGGTTCCTTGCGAGGAAGTCGGGGGCCTTCTGTTCGCCCTTCATGATGTCTACGTAGGAAAGCTCGTACGGGATCCCGACCTCTTCGAGCATCCAGACGACGTTCGCGGCGCGGGAGTACGGGTGGTGGTAGAGGACGACGGACATGGCTCGCTCCTTCCGGTGATGGTGGAGTCGGATCCATAGTCGAACCTGGCGAGGACGTCAGGGCCGTGCAGCCTTCTCTTCGGATCGAGTAGCGTGCGCGAATGAGCACACCGGTGCATTCGCGTCACACCATCGACTGCGACGTCGTCCCTCGGTTCACGGCTGCGTATCTGCGAATCGCGGGCGACGAGTGTGCGTTCATCGAGGCTCATACGGCCCACGCGTTGCCCCGCCTGCTCGCCGAGCTCACGAAGCACGGGCGCCGCCCAGAGGACGTGCGCTTCATCGTGGTCACGCATGCCCATCTCGATCACGCCGCCGGTGCGGGCGCGCTCCTCGCGGCGTGTCCGAACGCGACGCTGCTCGCGCACCCTCGGGCCGCGACGAACCTGATCGATCCTGCGAAGCTCGTCGCCAGCGCGACGCGCGTCTACGGCGAGGCGCGGTTCGCCGAGCTCTACGGCACCATCGTGCCCGCCCCCGAGGCGCGGGTCCGAGCGCTCGACGACGGCGCGACGTTCGAGCTCGGGGACGCGACGCTGCGCGTCCACCACACCGCGGGCCACGCCAAGCATCACTTCGTCGTCGACGATTCGAAGCTTTCGACGGTGTACACGGGCGACGCGTTCGGCCTGGTCTATCCCGACGTCCAGCGCGGGGGCCGCTTCGCGATCGCCTCGACGAGCCCGATCGATTTCGACGCCGTCGAGGCGCGGCGCTCGATCGACCTGATCTTGGGGCTCGGCGCCGAGCACGCGTGTCTCACGCACTTCGACGCCGTCCAAGATCTCGTCGAGGTGGCGCGGCAAGTGAACGCCTGGATCGACCGCTCCGAAGCTTGGATGCAGGAGTGTCTCTCGATCGAAGCGCCACTCGCCGAGCAGACCGCGCGCGTCGAGCGCGAGTACCGCGCAGCTCTCGAGGCCTTTTCGCTCGACGAAGAGGCCCTCGCGCTGCTCGATCTCGACATCACCCTCAACGCGCAGGGGATCGCCGTGGCCGCCGAACGAAGCCGGCCGCGCTGAGCGGTCGCCCGCGGCGGGGAGAGCGCCTCACCCTCAGCCGGTCTTCACCTGAATCTGGCGCGGCCGCGCGCTCTCGAGGCGCGGCAGGGTCAGCGTCAGGACGCCGTTCTCCAGGGTCGCGTCGATACGCGCGCCGTCGACCTCACGGGGCAGGACGAGCGTCCGAGCATAGGTGACATCGTATCTCGCGGTCGCGCGCTTGGCGGTGACGGTCAGGCGATCCTTCTCGATACTGAGATCCAGTCCGTTCGTCGGTACACCGGGGAGATCGATCGCCACGAGGGCGCCGGCTTCGCTCTGGTAGACGTCGAGCGCGGGCGTAATCAGCAGCGATTCCCTCGTAGCGCGTGCGTCGGCGCTCGGAGACTGGGTCGTCGGGTTGGTTCGGGGCGTGGTCTCGGTTTGCATGTTCATCTCCTCGTGGATCTTCGGGATCAGCTGAGCGTCGGCGTCGGGCTCTTGCCGATCGCGATCTTTCGCGGTTGAGCTTCCGGTGCTTTGGGCAGTCGAACGGTGAGCACTCCGTGCTGCAGGGTCGCCGTGACGGCGTCCCCGCGAACTGGACATGGCAGCTCGATCGCCCGCGAAAATTGAAGCGCGCGCCGCTCGCTGCGCACCAAGGAGTAACCCTCCGGTGGCGTTTGTGTGCGGACTGCCTCCAGGCTCAGCACGTCGTTCTCGAGCAGGAGTTTCACCTCGTCCTCTTGGACGCCGGGGAGATCCGCGACGACCCGGAGAGCGTCGCCGTCGTCGTGGAGCGCAAAGTCGCGCGTCTCGATCGCGGGGCGCGATCTACGGTTGAACGCGCGCTCGACCTCGCGCTCGAGAGAGCCCATCCACTGCAGCGTGTCGTTGACGTCTGCGAACATCGAAAACATGGTCAATCCTCCAGTTGAACCGCGTGAGAAGCGGACGGATCGATAGGTTCGGCGCGTGCCCTTCGTGGGCCCGCTCGTCGGTGACGTGCGGGCGCAGGGCACCCGTCGTCGGGGAACGGCGCGCCCTACGGGCTACCCGAGCACCGGGCAAGCCGCCCGCCGGGCGCGTCGTCTACGGAGCCGAACATTGGCACGGCGATTTCCCTGTCAAGAGCTCCACGTGCTGCCCCACCGCGTCCCGCAAATCGTGGGGCGTGGCCGGGCGCTCAGATGGGCATTTCGCGACCGGCGGCGTCGATCCGAAATGCCTGTTCTCCGAGTGACGTCCCCGAAGCGGCGTTGTCGTGCCATCGCACGCGCACCGTCTGCGCTTCGACCACCGCGTTCTCGTCGCCCAGGTTGATCGGGTTCAGATGATCGAGCGGCTCGAGCGTGATGCCGGGGCTCGGCGTCACGACCTCCCATTGATAAGAGAGGATGTACTGGTTCGGGCCGTCCTCGAAGGTTCGCCAGACGATCTTCGCCGCGATGCCGTGCACGTCGACGGTGACCTGGCGCTTCATGGCGGTGCCGTCCGTCGGCGCCTTTTTCAGGACCTCGGGTTTGAGATCGCCGCGCAAGTCGACGACGGTGCCGACCGGGCCGACCGGCGAGGTCGGCCCGCCGTGGCAGCCCACGAAGCAGGCGAACGCGAGGTAGGCGAATCTCATGCCCTGCAAACTATCAGAGACGGCGAGCCTGGCGACCCCCGACGACGATCGCCGGGCCGATCACTTGCCCTCGACGCTCTTCGGGTCGACCTCGACCACGTAGTACCAGCCGAGCACGTCGAGACGGACGATGGCGACGAGGAGCTCGTGACCGTCGCGATGCACCGTGCGGAGACCCTCGTCGTGTGCGCGCACGGCGGCGACGATCTCGGGGATGTCGAACTCGTGCAATGTGATGCCCTCGTCCTTGCCGCTGGCCTTGAAGCGCTTGCCGGCGTCTCGCGAGTCGATGACCTTCTTGCCGTCGGCGTCCACCAAGCTCGTGCGTATGGTCTCGCGTCCCGGGACGACGAGGCTCTCGACCATCTTGGTGACGGTGATCTCGACGCCTGCGACGCCGAGAAACTCTCCAGTGGGTGACCACAAGCCCTGCGTGCACGGGAGGACGAGGTCGTCACCGAGCTCGTCCGTCGTCGAGTCCACGTAGGGCGCGCCCCAACGTCGACCGCGCTTGTTCGCGCTCATGGTGTAGAAGCCCGCCGTGCGAACGTCGTAGTCGGGCGGCAGCGCATCGACGCCGGGGAATCCGAAGTAAACGCCCTGTGGCAGGTTGATGTAGGCGTAGTCGATGGGGCCACGACGCTGGAGAAGGAAGTCGCGCAGCTCGCGGTCGGAGAGCGTCGACGGATCGCGCTCCGCCGCCTCTACGAACATCGATCGCATGTGCGAACGCAGCGGCGCGATGCGTCGAAGCGCCGGCATGACCGTGTCCCTGTCCAGCCCCGGGGCCAGGCCTACGACTGGGAAGTCGACCGAGACTGGCCAACGATACTGAGTGTCTCCGGTGAAGTCCTTAGGGCGCGTCGCGGGATTGGCAAAGTCTGACGCGAAGTAGAGCTGCGCAGCGTCGCCCGTCGGCTCCGGACCCGTCAATGCCCACTCGGCCGCGGTCCGCAGTCCCTCGAGCGCTTCCTCCATGCGTTGGAGCTCGGCGTCGATGTGGTGGCCCTGGGTCGCGACGTCGCTGTAGAGCGCCGTGATCCGATCGCCGCGCTCACGCGCCTCGAGCTCGCTCGCGGTCTTGCGGTAGAGCGACCAGCTGACGAGACCCGCCATGAGCGCGACGCCGCCGAGGACGGCGAACAGGGTCGCGCGGCGGTTTCGGAGCATCACTCGCCAGAGCTTCAGGAACACGTTGTCACGCATCGCCGAGACGGCTTCTCCGCGCATGAAGCGGCGCACGTCTTCTGCGAGCGCGGCGACGGACGCGTAGCGATCTTCCGGGGCAAAGGCGGTCGCCTTGTCCACGATCGCGCGGAGCTCTCTCGGGATGTGCTCGGTCTTCGAGATGTGCTCGAGCGGCGCCTTCAGACCACCGCTCGCCATCTGAAAGAGCTCGACCGGGTTCGTTGCCCGGACGGCTCGCCGGAGCGAGACCACCTCGAAGAGGATGAGCCCGAGCGCGTAGAGGTCCGCGCGACCGTCGAGCTCGTCGTTGCGTCCGTCGGCCTGCTCTGGGGCCATGTACGCCGGACTGCCGATGACGTCGCCGACCTGCGTCAGCTGTGGGTCGATCGCCTGGCGGGCCGTGCCCGAGGCATCGTAGCCCGCGTGCGCGCCGATCGGTCGAGCGACGCCCCAATCCATGACGTAGACCTCGCCGAATTTGCCAATCATGAAATTCGCCGGCTTCAGATCGCGATGCAGGATCCCGCGCGAGTGCGAGAACGAGAGCGCGTCGCAGATCTTCGTGAAGTGCTCGAGGCGCGTGCTCAGGGCGTGCTCTTCGTCGAGCTTGCGGCCGGCCTCGTGGGCCTCTGCGGCTTCTTGCAAGAGCGTGCGCAGCGTCTTTCCGAGGACGAGCTTCATCGCGTAGCCGATGGGGCCACGCCGGTCGGGGACCTCGAGGAGGTGGACCGGGACGATGTTCGGATGATCGAGCTGCGCTGTGATTCGAGCTTCGCGGATGAAGCGTTCACGCTGCGTCTCGTTCGACTCGTCGAGGAGCTGCTTGAACGCGACGGGCCTGCCGAGCTCGACCTGTTCGCCCCGGTACACGAGACCCATGCCGCCGCGTCCGATGACCTCGAAGAGACGGAGGTTCGTCTCCGGCGCTCTCGGGGTCGGGACCTTGGTCGTGGCGTCGGGCAGCGTGCCGCCGCCGCTGCCTGCGCTCGGCGTGCCGCTCGGAAGCCTGCCGCCGGGGAGGCTCGCGCTCGGGGTGACGCTCGGCGTCGCGCTCGGTCGCGTTCCGCTCGAATGACTCGCGCTCGCCGGCGTCAGGCTCGGGGGACCGGGCTGCATCGCGCTCGGCTGCGTTCCATGCGTCGAAGGTGGAGCTGTGCTTGCGGGTGTCGACGGCGGCGCGATGGCGGGACCGCCACGCTCGACGACGGTCTTGTCGGCCGCCCCGAGCGCTTCGATGACCTTGGGAGCTACACCGGCCGCGAGGAGCCCTTCGCCGACCATGTACTCGACGAATTTGGACGCATCTCCAGAGCGAGTTCGCTGCTTGAAACGCTGGAACGTCGCCGTGACGTCGGCCGTCGTGTGGGGCTCAATCAGCCGTCGCAGCTCCTCGACGTCGGACACTGCGCTGTTCCTAGCCGTGGATGCGCGGCGCGTCGACTGGTCCGTGGGGTCGCTCCCCGTCGCGCCGGCCGTGCTCGTGCTCGGGATCCCCAGCCAATGGAGCGGTGGGTGGTATCGCCGCGCTCCGAGCTCCGCGATGCGACTGACGACCAACACCGGCGCGGCAGAACGGACGCGTCCCGATGTCGTCGCGATTCTGATGTCCGGAACCGTCGGGCCAAGTCATCCTCGCGCGATGAGTCAGACGACGCCCGCAATCACGACGGCTCCACCGCGTCTCCGGCTGCGTGCCGATAGCGGTCTGCCCCGGATCGTCCATCGGCGGCGTCGGTGGAGACCCGGGGCCGAGCTCTACGCGTGGCTCGTGACGATGACCTGGCCGAAGCTGCTCGGCGTGTTCGTCGCGGTCTACTTGCTCGTGACCGCGGGGTTCTCCCGGCTCTATCTGCTCCTTCCAGAGGGGAGCATCACGAACGTTCGCGCGGGCAGCTCCCTCGACGGCTTCGCTTTCAGCCTGCAGACCATCAGCACGATCGGCTACGGGACGATGGCGCCGGTGAGCGCCTGGGCGCACGTGCTCGTGACGGCCGAGGCGCTCTGCGGCGTCCTCGGAGTGGCCGTCACGACGGGGATCGTGTTTGCGAAATTCTCACTTCCGAGGTCGAACTTCATCTGGAGCAAGCACTGTGTGATCTCTACGTGGAATGGCGGACCGCATCTGATGGTCCGGGTCGTGAATGCGCGCAACTCGGAGATGATCGAGGCACGCACACGCCTGATAGGGGTGCTCGGCGTTCAGACGAAGACGGGCAAGAGCGTGCGTCGAATCGTCGATCTAGAGCTCACGCGCCAAGAGCACCCGCTCCTCTATGGTGGGCTCATTCTGTTTCACCCGCTCGACGAGAAGAGCCCCCTTCACGGTTGGGCATTGTCGGATTGGATCGCGAACGACGTGGTCCTCATCGCGACGATCGCCGGAATCGAGAGCACCTATGCGCAGACGGTGCATGCGCGAAAGAGTTGGCTGGCCGAGGATGTGCGCTTCGACCACGTGTTCGCGGACGCCATGAACTTTCGCGACGACGGCAGTCTCGAGATCGATCATTCGCAGATGCACGTGACGCATCCCGAAGAAGCCGAGGGCGCCGTGGTCGCGAAGGCCTGAGTCCGCGCGTCAGAGGTCGCCGTGCTGATAGGCTCCGACATCGCAGCCCATCTCGCGTGAGACGCCGCGCTGATCGGTCGCGGGACAGTCGATGCCAGCGCCGAGGGCTGGGCTACCGTCGCCTAGGGCCATGGTCTTCGTAGGGCCTCCGTTGTCGGCGAGCGGGCCGAGCAGCGGATCGGCGAATGCGATCCCCGCGACGCACGGAGTGTCGTCCGCGCCGCTCTCTTGCGTCGGCGGGAACTGCAGATCGTTCGAGCCTCCGCCGCAGGTGTCGGTGCAGCTGACGGGGTTGTAGGCGTTGCCCGCCGTGTTGCCCGAGACGATCGTGTTGATGAGCGTGAGGTTCGCTCCGCCGATGATGGCGCCGCCGAAGGAATCCCCTGCGTCGGCGTGGTTGTCGGCGATCGTGCAGTTCTTCAGGGTCCCGGTGACCCCGTTCGCGGCGATGCCGCCAGCCAAGCTCGCGAGCGCCGTGTTGCCTGCGATCGTGACGTTCGTGAGCATGACTGGCGAGTTGTAGAAGAACATGCCGCCAGCCCCCGTGGCCGACGTGTTGTTCGAGACCGTGCTGTTCGTCAGCGTCAGGGGCATCGCGCCCGGCGTATCGGTGTGATGGTAGAGGCCGCCAGCGTGCGCAGGCCCGTTCGGGTCGTCGGCGAAATTGCCGTCGAGCGTGGTCGAGTCGATGACCGTCGACTCGTCCGGGTAGCCATATCGGTAGATCGCGCCTCCCTCGAGGTTCGCGTGGTTGTTCTGGGCGATGACGCCACACACCGTGAAGACCTTGCCGTGATCGGGGTTCTGTCCGTCGAGCGCGATGGCGCCGCCGTTGCCCGAGACAGCGTGGTTGTTGACGAACGTCGAGTTGTAGATCGCGAGATTCGAGCGAAGATTGCCGATCGAACCGCCGCTCGCGGCCGAGTTGCCGTCGAACGTCGAGCCGACCACGATCGTGTCGCCGCCGTACGAATAGATGGCGCCGCCCCCGATGTCCGCGCCGGAGTCCGTCGCGTGGTCGTCGGTGAAGGTGACGCCGATGACCGCGAGCGTCGAAGCCGAGTGGCGAAAAATCGCGGCGCCGCTGTTGTCCTTGCTGGGTCCGTCGCCGCGCGGGCCGTTCACCATGGCGCCGGTGAGCGTCAGGTTCTGCACCGTGAAATCGACGTCGCTCTCGATGACGAAGATGCGGGTCGTGCCGCCGCCGCTCAGCGTGACGGTGCCGCCGCCGTCGATCACCGTGGTCTTCGAGATCGCCTTTGCGTTCGAGATCTGAATCGTCACCGGGTCCGGGCCGCAGTCGAAGGTGACGACGCCGCCCGTCGCGAGCGCCGCGTCCAGGGCGGCTTCGTCGCAGGTCCCCGCGCCACCGCCGACGACCGCGCTCGGGCTCGAGACGTCGGCCGCGGTGATCGGAGGCGTGCAGGTGTTCGGTACCGGCGGCGGCTGGATCGAGCCTCCGGCGCCGCTCGTCGGCCCTGCGCTCGTCGAGCTGCCGCCACCGCTCCCATCGACTGCCGAGTCTCCGCAGCCGAGCGACGCGAACGTGAGAGCCAAGGCCGAAAACGATAGAGCGAGGCGCATCGACGCAGGATACGCCGGTCCAGGAGCGGTTTCCGGTTTCAGCCGTGGCGCTTCTTGGCGCGGGGCTGCTAAAGGTCCGCGGTCCGCTCGCGGCGTTGTTTCGTTGGCCTCTCGCATATCCATGCCAAACCATTCTCCAAGCGCCGCGAGGACGTCGCCCCACGACACCACGACGAGAGATCTCCCGAGATCTCTCGTGCTTCTGCTGGCTGCGGGAGCTGGCCTCTCGGTCGCGACGCTCTACTACAGCCAGCCGATGCTCGGCGTGCTCGGAGCGGGCGTGGGCGCGTCGGATCGCGCGATCGGCCTCGTGCCGACGCTGACGCAGCTCGGCTACGCGCTCGGCATCCTGATGCTCGCGCCGCTCGGCGATCGCTACGAACGCCGGCGGATCATCCTGGCGAAGACAGCCACGCTCGCGGGGGCGCTCTTGCTCGCGGGTCTAGCGCAAGGGATCGGGACCCTGCTCGTCGCGAGCCTCGCGACTGGGCTCGCCGCGACGCTCGCGCAGGACATCGTGCCGGCCGCTGCGACGCTCGCGCCAGAAGCTCATCGGGGCAAGGTCGTCGGGACCGTCATGACGGGCCTTCTCTTGGGCATCTTGCTCTCGCGCGTGCTCAGCGGCTTCGTCGCGGAGCGTTGGGGTTTTCGCACGGTCTTTCTGGGCGCTGCGATCACCATCGGCGTCCTGCTCTTCGCCCTGTGGCGAAGCCTTCCGCGCTTCGAGGCTACGACGACCCTCGGCTACGTCGCGTTGCTCGGCTCACTCTTCGCGCTCCTGCGGCGGTATGGCGCGCTGCGCCGCGCGGCGCTCGCCCAAGGCCTACTCTCGATTGGGTTCAGCGCGTTCTGGTCGATGCTCGCGATTATGCTGCACGGCGAGCCGTTCCGCCTTGGCAGCACCGTGGCCGGCGCGTTCGGGCTCGCGGGCGCGGCCGGCGCGCTAGCGGCTCCGCTCGCGGGGCGAATCTCGGATCGTCGCGGACCCGAGCTCGTGACGCGGCTCGGCGCGGCCCTGGCGGCCTGCGCGTTCGCGACCATGCTGCTGCTTCCTTGGCTGTCCGTGCACGGTCGCCTTTGGCTGCTCGGCGCGAGCGCGGTCGCGTTCGACTTTGGCATTCAGGGCGCGCTCGTGGCGCATCAAACCATCGTCTACGGCATGGAGCCGAGCGCGCGCAGTCGGGTCAACGCCGTGCTCCTCGTCGGCATGTTCATCGGAATGGCGTGTGGCTCGGCGAGCGCGAGCGTCTTGTTCGCGCGATGGGGATGGACCGCTGTGACCGTGCTCGCTATCGCATCCGCGGCAGGCGCGCTCGGCGTACGCCTCTGGCCCACGAACGGCGGCGCGCGCTCTCTCGAACCGCTCGGCTGAGCGCTCGCGCCGCGAGCCCGTGCGCGGCTGGAAGCCCGGCACCTCGACCGATCACGGCGCCGACGCGGTGACGCCGAACGCGATCTTGCCGATGCCGGCGGACTTCAGCGTATCGACGACGCGAATGACCGATTGGAACGCTGCGTCGCGGTCCGCGCGAACGATGGCGCGCGCGTCCGGATCGGCGTCGTGCTTGGCTCGCGCGAGGGCGCCGAGCGCGGCGAGATCGGCGACGCGCTTGCCGTCGACCCAAAGCGCGCCCCGCGCCGACACGTCGATGGCGAAAAGCGCGTGCACGTCCTCTGGCAGCGAGACGGCCTCTGACGTCGTCGGAGACGCGCTCGGAGGTGTGGGGATCGCGGTGGCCTCGAGCGCAGCCTGGGCGCACGGGGCCGCGCCCGCGATCTCGGGGACGGGCTGCGGCGCGGGCCGAGACGCGGGGCACGAGCACGGCGCCGCCGCGGGCGTGCAGCCGACGACGCCCAGCACGAACATGGTCACCGCGGCGACCGGCCGGCGCGAGAAGGGACGACGCGCTTCGGTGTCTCGGCGACTCATGGGCATTGCTCCGGTTCGAGGACCTCGTCGCCGCGATCTTCGTGGAGACAGTCGACATAGGCGCTTTGGCAATCAGGGTTCGTGCCGCACGCCTGGCGATCGTCCGCGCAGCGCTGACAGTGCCCCACCGCTTGCTCGGCGCGGAACGCGTTCGCGCTCGCCTCTGCGCGCTTCCATTGCGCGCTGTCCTCGGCCTCGAGGCGAACGACCTCGGCCTCTGGGATCGCTTGCACGTACAGTGTCGCGTTCGCGACGACGCTCTTTCCGGCGTCCAGCCGCAGCGTCCCGTCTTGATCCGTGAACGCGCACGCGAGGCCGGCGACGAATGCAGGGCCCGGGCCGGCCTTCCCGCCCGAGATCTCCGTCTCACTGCCAGTCGCCGCGAGCCAGCGCTTGAACGACACCGAAACTTGCGTCGCCGGCACGAAGCCCTCTGGGAATCGAAGTGCGACTCGATAGCACTCGCCGCGTTTCACGGTCAGCTTGATCGGTTCGCCGCCGCGAAGCTCGAAGTTCGCGCCTCGAGCGAAGTAGCCCTCGGTGGCCTTCGCGATCGTCTGCTCGCGTTCTTCGATCGTCCCGCGAAAGGCGTCCGCCGGATCGCTCCGGCACTCGTTCTTTCGCCGCTCAGCCACGTAACGGAGCGCACCGTGCTGACTCTTCGGGATGTCTTTGCTCGCAGAGCTCCAGAGGTCGCATCGCGCGTGCGCGTCCGGCGCGGCCGCGCTCGCCTCTTCGAGCGCGTCCACGCGCGCCGCCTCTGGTCCCGTCATCTGAATCGATGCCGAGTACTTGTCAGGGGACCGCGAGGGCATGCAAGCGGCGAGCAACAGGCCGGCGCCGATGCAAAGGAAGGGGCGACGCTGGCGCACGCGCCGACGATACCAGCCCTGGGCGAGAACTTGGACGGGTCCCTTGGCGCGTGTAGTACCGACTGCGATGTCCAGCTTCTTCGATCGCGAGTTGATGACCATCGGCGGAACGCCCGTGACGGTCTCGACTGCGGCGACGGGGATCATGATCGTCATCGCAGCGTACTTCCTGTCTCGCCTATTTCAGGTGGGGCTGCGGCGCGCGCTTCGTTCCAAGGGCGTCGAGGAGGGCGGTGGGCTTCGCGTCGCGACCCGACTCTTTCACTACGTCGTGATGGCGATCAGCATCGCCATCGCCATGCAAACCGCCGGCGTCGAGCTGACGGCGCTGTTCGCGGCGAGCGCTGTCTTTGCGGTGGGGCTCGGGTTCGCGATGCAGAACATCGCGCAGAACTTCGTGTCCGGCCTGATCCTCCTCGTGGAACGCTCCATTCGCCCTGGCGACATCGTCGAGTTCGACGGTCACGTCGCGCGAGTGCGAGAGATGGGGATCCGCGCCACGATCGTCCGGACCCGCGACGAGGAAGACGTCATCGTCCCGAACTCGATCCTCGTGCAGCAGGCCGTGAAGAACTTCACGCTCGACGATCGGAAGTATCGTGTGCGCGTGACCGTGGGCGTCGCCTACGAGTCCGATCTCAAGCTCGTTCGCGAGACGCTCATCGAGACCGCGAAGAACATCCCGTTTCGAGAGGGCGAAGATCTCCCGAAGGTGTTGCTCACGGACTTTGGCAGCTCGAGCGTCGACTACGAGATTGCAGTGTTCAGCGCCGACCCTTGGTCGGCCCGTGGGCACCAGTCCGAGCTGCGCGAGGCGATCTGGTCTGCGTTCAAGGAGAAGGGGATCGTGATCTCGTTTCCGCAGATGGACGTGCACCTGGACAGACCATTCGTCGAGGCCGTTCAGTCGCGCGCAGCGTAGGGGCGGCTCGACAACGCGCCGTCCCGCCGTCTCCTGTGACGGGAGCGTGCGTTGCGGTGCACGGTTCGCGTCCGCCAGCGCACCGACGTCCGAGCCGAGGCTTTAGGGCGATGATTCTCGCACCGAGGTTTACCTTGCCCGGCAACACTGGAGAGCCGAACATTCGCGCGCGGCAGCCTCTCCCGCGACTCGGCGAAGCGTCATGTCTCAAAAATCCGATTGCCAGAGTCGAGCTTCGCGTCGCCGGTTCATCCACCACGCGCTGCTCCTCGGCGTCACGCTCTCGCTGCTCGCCATGCTCGGCTGGGGCGCGCTCGTCGCGGTGGCAGAGCCCGCTCCGTCCGCGAGCGCCTCGGGCAGCGCGTCGGCCGGACCCTCCGCGTCCGCGGCTCCGAGCTCTGCCGCGGCGCCTCCGGTCAAGACGACGAACCCGCGCGCTGCCGCGCTGCGCGACCTCGCCTACCAGGTCCGCGCGCTGGTAGATGGCACGCTCGAGGCGGGCGTCGATCCGGCCACGCTCTTCGATCTCGATCTCGAAGACGAAGATGCGATCGCGATGGAGGTTCGTCGCCTCGGGATCGTGCTCGACGAGGCCGACGCTCGAGAGAAGCGAGAAGAGGACGCGACCCCGTCAGCGCCAGAGGAGCCGGACGCGGGGCCGCTCGACGGCGGCAAGGAAGTCGGCCCGGACGCCGGCAAGAAGCAGGCGGACGCCGGCCCCGACGAGGAGCTGGATGCGGGGCTTTCGGTGCCCGCGCCGCTCGCTCCGCTTCTCGGGGACGTCGATCCCGAGATCTGGCAAGCCCAGCTCGATCTCGATCGCGCGACCCTCTCGTTTTTGCAAAAGCCGGTCGAAGAGCGCGCAGAGCTCCTCGCGACGCACGCAGACAAGCAGACCGCCGTCGCGAAGACCGAGCGCGACATCGACGACGCCGAGCAGAAGGCGGTCGACGCCGAGGCGGAGCGAAAGGCGACTCTCGAGGCCGCGTCGCGCGCCCGAACAGAGGGGCTTCGCGCCGTCGGCGAGGAGCGCGCGCGGTTGCTCGGGGTCGCGAAGGCGCAGGCGGACTTCGAAGTGGCGCTCGCGAAGACCCGCAAGGAGCTCGCCGCGCGTGCAGAGGCGACGCTCGGTTGGCATCGACGCGTGAAGGAGACGCTCGAGTCGGCGCATGGCGCCGAGGGCTCGCCGGACATCGATGTCGTGTATGACGCGCTCCGCGTCGAGCTGGTGGCGTCGCGCGATCGGCTCGGCATATCTCTCGACGCGATCGGCTCGGAGAGCCACGTCCCGCTCTCGGGTGAAGATCCGCTGAAGTCGCTGCCCCCGGACGTCGACGTGAGACCGGCGAACGCAAAGCGCGCAGAGGTCGACGTCGAGGGCGCGCGGCTCCGACAGCTGGAGACGGATCTGCGCATCGATCGCGCGCGCGCGGACTACGACGAGGTCGAGACGCTCAATCGTGATCGACTCGCTCTCTACGCGAGCCTCTCCCCCGACAAGCGAGAGGCGATCACAGGCTTCGGGCCCGCTGGCGCCGACCAAGCGCGGTCCGAGGCTCGCCAGGTCTCGCTCGTCCTTCGCTATCACTTCTCGGCGACGCTCCGATGGTTCCGCGCTCTGCGAACGTCGTCCGATGGTCGCGGCCAATCGGCGCTCGCCGCGACGTTCATCGCGCTGAAGTGGCTCTTGCCGGTCGGCCTGTTTCTCGCGTGGCGGCGTCGGGCGAAGACGGCCCTCGCGAGGTGGCAGCAGCACCTCAAGACCGAACGCTTGAAGGAAGGACGCGTCGGGCGCACGCCGCTCGAGCGGGTGCTCGCGTTCTTCATCCGTGTACGGATTTCGCTCGAGTGGCTCATCCTCGTCGCGACGGCGCTCTGGCTCTTGCCCGTCGAAGCGACGGGTCTGCTCGAGGTCGCGCTCATCAGGACGATCTTGCTCTGGGCGCTCGGCGGGGCGTTCGTCGTCACTGCGATCGACGCGCTCGCCGACGAGTCGCCGTCACGGGCCCGAGCGAGCCGGCTTCAGAGCGCGCACATCCGCCTGCGCTCGCTCCGTCTCATCGGCTGGGTCGTCGTCGCCGTCGGGCTCTTGCTGTCTCTCAGCGACAGGCTCGTCGGCAAGGGGACGATCTACAGCTGGGTCTTCTCGACTTGTTGGTTCATGGCGCTGCCCATCGCGCTGCTCCTCGTGCGGTGGTGGCGGCCGATCATCTTCGATCGGGTCGAGCTCAAGCGCAGGAAGACCGCGTTCGATCGCTGGGTCTTGAGCTCGAAGACGGGGCTCCAGAGCCTCGTGACCGCTACCGCAGGCGGGGCGGTCCTCTTCGCCGTGGGTGCGTTCAGGGCTGGGCGCACCTGGATCAGCACGTTCGAGCTCACGCGCCGCTTCCTCGCGTACTTGTTTCGTCGCGACATCACCAAGCGCGCCGACGAGCTCTCGAAGCTCGAGCTCGTCCGACTCAGCGACGAAGTGCACAATGGCCTCGGCCCTTCGGTGTCGACCGGAGAGATCGTCCCGAGCGTCGCAGACGAGCAGGTGGACGAAATCATCCGCCGCATCTCGGATGCCGGCGGCGGCGTCTTTGCGATCGTCGGTGAGCGAGGCGCCGGCAAGACGCGCATCCTCGATCGCATCCGCGCGTCTTGCGACGACATCACCTACTGCCAATGTCCCTTCGGGGGTCAAGAGGCGCTCTCGGCCGAGCTGGCCGAGCGCTTCGACGTGCCGAAGGAGTCGGCGCTCGCCGACATCGCTTGCATGTTCGATACCGCGCGACGGGACTCGGGGTTCCTCATCGACGACGCGCATCGCCTCGTCATCCCGATGATGGGCGGCATGAAGAGCTTCGATGGTGTCCTCGAGGTCGCGCGGCGCATGAGTAGCCATTGCTCGTGGGTCTTTGCCTTCGACGAGGTCGTGTGGCGCTTCATCGTCCGCGCGCGCGGGGCGCTGCCGCTCTTCGACGAGGTCATCCACCTGTCTGCTTGGCGAGAAGAGGGGATCGCGCGGTTGCTTCAGAGCCGCAGCAAGGCCCTCAAGATCTCGCCGGCGTTCGATCATCTCGTACAAGACCTGCCGAAAGACGCCGATGACATCGATCTTCAAGAGGCGATCGATCGCACCGCGGCGAACTACTACCGCTTGATTTGGGACTACTCCGCAGGAAATCCCGGGGTCGCTCTTCACACGTGGCGGCGCTGCCTCGGGGTCGCTCCGGATGGCAGCATCGCCGTACGGGGGTTCCGTGCGCCCGAGGTCGAAGAGCTCGAGGAGCTGCCGGACTCGGCCGTCTTCGTTTTGCGGGCCGTGGTGCAGCTCGAGCAGGCGCTCATGGACGACATCTGCAGCGCGACCCTTCTGTCGAAGCCCGAGGTGAAGAACGCGATCAGCCACGGCGTTCTCCGCGGATATTTTCTCGACGTCGGCGGACGCTACGCGGTCACGTGGGCCTGGTACCGACCGATCACGCGCTTCTTGCAGCGACGCCACCTACTCGTCTTGGGGAGCTGAGCCATGAATCGATGCCAACGCCTCGCCGCAGTCACCTTCCTCGCACTCGTCGCCACGCCCACGATCGCGTCCGCGCAGGACGCACCGGACGTCGGACAGCTCGCTGGATTCATTCGCTGGGGCGGCGTCCTGCTCGCGATCGTGGTCGTGGTCGGCGCCGTCGTGCTCTTGCGCGTGGTCGGCGGCTTGGCCGAGAGGATCAGCAAGAGTTTTACCTCCGAGCGCCTGCTGGTTCAGAAGTTCGAGTCGTTCATTCGGTTCACGACGTACGTCGCTACGGGGGTGATCTGCCTCGGTCTCAGCGTGCGCCTCGATTCCGCCTCGATGACCGTCATCGGCGGTGCGCTCGCCTTTGCGGTCGGCTTCGCGATGCGAGATCTGGTCGCCGCGTTCATCGCAGGCATCACGATCATGTTCGACCGACCGTTCCAGGTCGGTGATCGCGTGGAGTACGCGGGACAGTACGGGGACATCATCCAGATTGGCCTGCGCAGCGTCCGGATGAACACGCTCGATCACAACATCGTGACGATCCCGAACAACAAGGTGCTGACGGACGTGACCGCTTGCGGCAACTACGGCGCCCTCGAGATGCAGGTCCCGATGGATTTTCACATTGGCATCGAGGAAGACGTGCGGCTCGCGCGCACGCTGATCCTCGAGGCGTGCGTCACGAGCCGCTACGTGTTCCTCGGGCGGGACGTCCCGGTGCTCGCCAAGCAGGTCCTCTTGAACGCCGCGCCCGCGATCGCGCTCAAGGCGCGACCCTACGTGCTCGACACGAAGTACGAGAAGGACTTCGAGACCGACGTGCACATCCGGGTGCTCGAAGCGTTCCGCCTGCACGGCATTCGCCCACCGGCGCTGCTGCTCCGAGAACGAGACGGGGTTCGCTCCGCGGGCACGCCGCCGCCGCTGCTGGCCTCCGAGCCGTCCTGACCGTAGCTCGAGCGTTCTCGCGTTAAGCTGCCCGGTCATGGGTAACGAGCCTTTGCGGACTCGCTCTCTCGGTATGCGCCGGCAGCTCGCTCTTCCTGACCGCCGCGACCTCAGGGCCGCTCGCACAGGCATTGACCGAGCGCGCCGATCTTCGCGACGCCGAAGGGCGACGCCTGGTCTTCGGCTTTCGGCAGTTCGTGCCCGTCGGGCTCGTGTCGTTTGGGACGATCCTGACCGTCGGTATCGTGCAGGCGCTGCTTCGACTCTGATCGATGAAGAGGAATGAGAATCCCGTGGAACGCAGGTATCCTCCCGCGCCGTGAACAAGCACCTGGCGATCTATTGGGGAATCACGGCGCTGATCGGGTGCGGAAGCGACGCGGCGAAACCCGATCTCGGGGGCAGCGCCGTCCCGAGTGGTGCGCCCGCCGTGACGGCAAGCGCGCCTGCGTCTGCCGCGCCCAGCGCCACCGCCGATGCGCGGCCGACCGCGACGGCCTCCAGCGACGCGGCGCCCGCGAAGCAGCCACCGCGGACGGGCCGGCCCAGCGCCGCGGCGTGGTGCCGGGCTCCAAAGCTGTTCGTCGTCTCGCGTCCCGGGGACGACGAGGGCGGCAGCTCGCAGGGTTGCGCTTACATCGAAGTCGAGGAGTGGATCATGGTGGCCTGCCCAGCCGCCTATCCGCTGGGGACCTACACGCACGCGATCCCCGGGGGTGGCAGCTCGGCGACCGACGAAGAGATCCTGGCCGGGCCCGCGATCGGGAACACTGATGCCATCGTGATTTCGCTGCGACCCGGGACGAAGGCTTCTCCACTATTTGGTTATCGGCCACTCGAACACCCCGATTGGATGAAGAACGAGACCTTCACCTTCGAGATGCCGAGCGACGGCGACGAGCTGTCCGATCGGATTCTGCCGACCGCGATCGAAACGCAGGATCGCGACACGAGCGACTGCGGACGCTTCGAAAAGGCCGCGCCGCCGCCGAAGGAAGAGCCCAAAGAGATCGACGACGTCGAGGGGCAGCCACCAGTGCCCGACGACGCGGCCTGGGACACGGAGAAAGAAGCGCTGGTCCCCGGCTCGGACGCCCTTGGCTGCAAGACGAAGGTCAAAGACGGCTGGTTCCGTGCGCGCTGCGGGGGGAAGGTCACGTTCACGGCCGTCGAGGTCGAACGAGAACGGCACAAGACCCAGACCGTCGCGACCGTGACAGATGGCAAGCTCGAGATCCTGACGCCCTACGTCGAGAACACGAGCTTTCGCGCCGCGATTACCTACGAGGGCGGGACGAAGTTTTTCAAGCTGACGTGGAGACCAGGCAAGCGACCGCTGGAGGTCGGGCGGTTCGACGCCGATCGCTGAGATTGTCGGCTCGGACGGTGAGTCCTCGGTTTACGACTGCTCAGGCCGGAAGCTTCGCCGACAGGAACGACGTGAGCTTCACCAGGTTCTTCGCGTCGCGCGAGAAAGACGGGGCCTCGTAGCTGGCGGACCAGGCGCGGATCTCGCCGATGAACTGGCTGCGGACGTCGGCATCGTCGACGATCTCGTCGGTGGTGCGGCCGCGCGCTGCGCCGTGGAGCAGGCCCTCTACATAGGAGACGAGGCGCGGATACTCCTTGTCGAGGAGCTCTTGAATCAGCGCGACGTCACCGGCCAATCGAGTGAGCGTCGCGTCGTCAGTCTCGCTCTTCCCAGCGGCCATCTTCGCGGCGACGCGCAGGACGAACGCGTCGTCCATGAACCCGAGATCTTCGATGCCATCGGGGATGAGGTCGAGCGACTTGAAGAGGTAGTTCAAGCTGGACGCGACGTGTCGCTTCACGCCCTCCGGGGCGTCGCTCTCCAGCAGCTCGGCGAGTGACTGGGCGTCGTCGGCGAGGGCCTTCAGCCACTCGGGGAAGATGTCGAGGCAGCGGTTTTCGAGGTCGGTCATGGAGTGCCTGCTTCCTTGCTGCGGGGCGATTCAAGGCCCATCTGGGCCCGTGGTGTTGGTGCGGCGGTCTTGCGGAGCGTCTTAGTGAGCCGTCTCAGTGAGCGAAATAGCCCGCGATGAAGCCAACGACCAAGGTCGCGACGGCGACGGCGCCGACGACCCACCACGGCACCCCGACGGGCGGCGGCTTCATCAGCTCGACCGCGGGACCGCCCGAGCCGGTGTGCAGGGTCGAGCCTCCGCGGTTTGGCGAGATGTGCGTGCTCGGGCCTTGTGGGCCGGAGTTGGGCGGGGTGTTGCCGTATCCCGCCGACGGGACGCTCACGCTGTGGACCTGAGGCTGGAAGCTCTGCGGCGGCGGCGCGTTCGAGTAATTCTGTCGTGGCGCTCCTGCAGGCGCGCTGGGTACCGGCGCCATGGCGCCGCCCATCGTCGAAGGCGAGCCCGACATGGGCATGTGCATCTGAGGTGAATTCATGCTGAGCACGGCGGTTCCGTGCGGTGGCGCTTGGCCTTGGCCCTGCGTCGCGGGTGCAGCCTGGGACGCGGGCGCGCCGATGAACGCGCCGAGCGCGGCCGACATCTCGGCCGCGCTCTGAAATCGTGTCGCGAGATCTTTCGAGAGCGCGCGTTGGAAGAACGGGCCGAACGCGGCCAGCTGCGGGGCCACGTCGGTGATGGGCCGGATGTCTTGGGTCAGGACGAGCGTGAGACGCGTGAACTCGTTGTCCGCGGGGAACGCTTCATGACCCGTGAGCAGCTCGTAGAGGATGATCCCGACCGACCAGAGATCGGAGCGTGGGTCGACGCCCTTCGAGTTCTTGATCTGCTCGGGGCTCATGTAGCCGGGCGTTCCGAGGAGGACGCCCGTCTTCGTCTTCGAGCCCATGCCGCCGGCCGCGTCCATGACCTTTGCGATGCCGAAGTCGAGCACCTTGAGCATCTGGCCGCCGCGTCCATCTCCGACGATGAAGAGGTTGTCGGGCTTGAGATCGCGATGGACGATGCCGCGCTGGTGCGCCTGCGAGAGCGCAGACAGGCAGCCCATCATCCACGAGCACGCCTGCTTTACGGCCATGCCGCGACCGGGCGTCATGTGATTCGAGAGCGGCGCGCCCTGAAGCAGCTCCATCACGAGGTACGGCGTCCCGTCTTCGGCGCGGGCGCTCTCGAAGATTTGCGCGACGTTCGGGTGCTGCAGGGATTTGACCGCTTGGGCTTCGGCCACGAAGCGGCTGTAGATCTGCTCTTCCGAGACGAACTCCGGGTGGAGCACCCTGATGGCGCGCGTGCCCTCACGGCTTTGCGCCTCGTAGACGGCGCCCATGCCGCCTTCGCCGAGCAATCGGGTGAGCTTCCATCGGCCGTTGAACACGGCGCCGACGAGCTGCTGCGCTTCGCTCTGGGGATCCATCCAGGGTCGCGGGAGCCTACAGGCTCGGGAGCGTCCGCGGCAACGCGATCGACGACCTCGCGCCCGCGTCGCCGTAGAGCACGTCGTAGGCGAAGAAGCTCGCGAGGACGCGCTTCGTGTAGTTGCGCGTCTCGGTGTACGGGATGCGCTCGACCCAGAGGTCGAAATCCCAGCCGGCGCGGTCTTTCAGCCAGGCCTCTGGAGCGCCGGGGCCCGCGTTGTAGCCCGGCACGGCGAGTGCCGGGGCGAACGCGAAGCGGTTGCGAAGGCCCGCGAGGAACCTCGCGCCGATGCGAAGGTTCGCCTCGGGCTCGAAGAGGGTCTGCGTCTTGAAGTGGATGCCCAGGTTTCGAGCGATTTTCGCGCCCGTCGCGGGCATCACCTGAACCAGGCCACGTGCGTTCGACACGCTCCTTGCGCTGGGTTGGAATGCCGACTCTTCGCGCATGACTGCGTAGAGCAGTGGGAGCGGTACGCCGCTTTCGCTCGATGCCTTCGTGGCCTCCGCGACGAACGGCTCGGGGTAGGCGATGCGCCAAAGGTCGCGCCACGCTCCAACCGGCGCGGCCTCGAAGAGCGCTGTGCACTCGACGCGTCCGGGGCGGCCCTCGATTTCACTCGCGGTGCGAAGGAGGAGGTGGGCGCGCCGCGCGTCACCGTTCGCGGCGTAGAGGCGCGCGCCGAGCACGAGGACGTCGGGCGGAGCGGTGCGCGTGCGCACGCCGAGCGCGTCGAGCGCGTCTTCGAGATCTCCGCTGTCGCCGGCGCGAGCCAGCACGACGAGCGCCGCGATCTTCGGATCCGTCGTCTCGCGGGACGCCGCCACCTCCGGGATCGGCGCGGCGCTGCCCTCGTTCGCGCGGCGGACGGCGTTCATCCCCGCGCCGGGATCGAGCGCGTCGAGGCGAGAGGCTGCGAGCGCCGCGTAGTACGAGAGGGGCGCGTTCTCGATCGTCTCTATGAAGCGTCGCTTCGCCGAGGCTTCGTCTCCGAGCGCCAGCCGAGCGCGTCCCTCGAAGTACGTGAAGCGTCCGGCTCGGTAGTAGACGTGCTCTCGCGGGAGCGTGCCTCCGCGAGTCAGCGCCGCGCTCGCCTCTTCCCACGCGCCGCGCTCCATCGCCTCGGTCGCCAGGAGAAACACGCCGTCTCCCGAGCGATCTCCGTTCGGGTAGTCATCGGCGATCTTCTGCAAGAGCGTTCGAAAGCCCGTCAGATCTCCCGCAAGGAGCGCCTCGCGTGCGCCTTCGACGCGAGCGTCGTCGGCGAGCGTCTCTTTGGGGAACGCCGCCTCGAGCTCGGCGAAGAGAGCGCGCGCGTCGGCGTGACGATCGGCGCGCTGCGCCGCGCGCGCCGCCGCATACAGCGTGTCGACGTTCTTTGGACACACCCTCACCGCCAGCGCGAGCTCGTCGCTCGCTTCGGCGAGGCGCTTCACGTCTCCGAGCGCGCGTCCACGCACCGAAGCGAGCTTGCACGCGAAGTCGTCCGGCGCCGGAGCTTGCGCGCCGGCGGCCGGCGCGGCGCCGCGCTTCTTCGCGAAGCGATCGAGCGTCGCGAGAGCCCGCTTCGCTTGCTTCGACTCCACGAGATCTTCCGCGTCCTCGAGCTTGCGCTCGTCGCCGCCGACCGTCAGTCGTGCTCGCTCTGCGGAGGGCAGCGTCCCCACTGCGCGCGCCAAGAGCTCGTCTGCCTCTTTCGCGAAGCGGCCGCGCGGTGCGCTCTTTCGAACGAGCATCGCCAGCTTCGCGGCCTCGCGCGCGCGGTCGACGCCGGGCGCCGACAGCCACGCGCGCCCGAGCGCGATGGCGCGAGTCGGCCAATCTGGGGGTCGCGAGCTTTCTGCGAAGAGTCGGTCCGCGCGCGTCCGGGCGAGGTCGAGCTTCCCTGCGCGGACGAGCGAGACGACGAGGACGGCGTCGAGCTTCGCCTCCGAGATCGCGCTCGGATCGATCGACCCCGCGAGCTCGACCGCTGCGGCGTGATGCCCTGCGGCGATCTCCGCTTCGACGGCGCGCAGACGCGCGTACGCGGCGAGCGCGTGGGGCGCGGCGTCGTCGGTGGCGACGCTCAGGAAGCGATCGCGCGCGGGCTTCGGTGCGCCCGCGCGCGCGAGGAGTGTCCCGACCAGGTAAGCGAGCTCTGCGCGCCCACCTGCTGTCAGCTCCGCGGCCGCCGGAGTCTTCAAGAACGCGTCGACGGCGTGTGCTGCGCCGGCCGCGTCGTCCTTGTCGAGCTTCGCGCGTGCATCGCCGAGCCTCGGATCGTCGAGCCAGGGTCTGGTGTGCGCGAGATCGAGCGGTGGCTCGGTCGACGCAGCGGCGGGGAGGGTCGCGTCGGTCGCGTCGGTCGGTGCGCCGCCGGGGATCGGCTCGGTCAACGGAGGCGGCGTCGGTTGGGGCGGCGACGCGCCTCTTTCTTCGGGCGCGCCGCATGCGAAGAGGGCTAGCGCTGCCGCAGCGATCGCGATGCGCTTCACGGCCCGCACATCCCGGACTGCTGAATGGCGTCGAGCGCTTGCTGGCACGCGGCGGCGATCGTGTCGCTCGTTTCGGGGTTCGCCGCCGCCGCGGCCCAAGCGCTTCGCATCTGCTTGATCGCGTCGAGCATCGAAGCTCTGCCGCTCGGCGGGATCTTCACTGCGCAGGCCTCGAACCTGGAGAGGTACTCCTCGCAGACGCGCGGCAACGTCCCCGGGCGTGGTGCCGGGGTCTCGACCGACGCGCTCGAGCGTGCGAGCAGCTCGCGTGGTGGCTCGCCGACGCTGGGTTCGGCGGGCGCCATCGCCGGAATCTCCACCTCTGCGACGTCGTCGACGGGCGCGGGCGTCGCGGCGTTGGGGGTCGGGTCGCCGCTACAGGCCGCGAGCGACGCGGAGGCGAGCGCGGCGACGAAGCACGACCTTCGCCACTCCGCGGCCGCGCGGTTCACGGAGACGCCTCTTTCGCGCTCGCGGCGAGCGCCTCGTCGAGACGCTTCGTTTGCCCGTCTTCGAGAGGCATCTTCGACGCCTTCAAGGCCTCGAGCTCGGTCTTTCGCGCACCAGGCTCGGAGCTCAGGGCGCGGTCGATGCGCTGGTCGAAGCACTCGGTCACCAACCCCTCGATCGTACCCTTCCGCAGGCCCTGGGGGGCCGCGCCTTCCTGGAACGCTTTATCGAGCGCGGCGCATCCCTCGACGAACTTTCCTTCGCCGAGGAGCTTCTCTGCGTCGGCGAGATCTTTCTCTGCGGCCGGGAAGTCCTTCTTCGGCATGCCCATCACGAGCGGTGTTCCCGCCGCGACGGTGCTGAAGAGCGCGATGGCGCAGATGACGGCGGGCCCGAGCGGGATGGTCCATTCTTCCGATTCGCCCTTCGCGTCCGCGGCTTCGTAGTCTGCGACCGCGCCTCGGATGGCTGACGCCGTGCCGAGCACGAAGGCGATGAGCGACAGCGCCGCGCCGAGCTTCGCGAGCGCGAGCGTCCGATCGTAGACGACCTTGCGGGCCGCTTCGGCTGCGTCCGTCGTCGTCTCTTCCGTGCGGTCGACGGTCACGCGAGCGCGCATCACGCCGGCCGTGGTCACCGTGGCGGTGACCGCGACCAGGAGCAGCGTGACGACGCCGACGAGCATGCTGCGGCGTCCCTTGGGCGTGCTCACCGCGACGACGCCGACCGAGATGGCCGACAAGCCGAGGGCGAGGACGCACCAAGGGAGAAAAGCGCCGGACGCGAGCAGTGCCCACATGGGGCGCGGAGCCTACTACGCGCGCTGCCGGGGATCCCGGACTCGTCTGCCTTTTCTGTCGCTGTAAGGGTGGGGCGGCCCCGCCGTTCCCTGCAGCGGAGGACGCGATGAAGCAGCGGTTCGGTCTCGTGGGTCTGGTCGGTTTGGGTGTCGGGATGGCGACGCTGACGGCGTGTGGCGCGAGCCCCTCTACGAGCGGAGCCGTCCGGGATCCGGCGGCGATGGGCCCGACCGACGCGGCCGACTATGGGGCCACCGCGGACGCTCCGATGACCTCGTCGCCGTCCAACCTTCGATCGGAAGCGGGGGCGGCTCCGGCCCAAGCGATGGCGACCGCGTCCCCCGTCGCCGCAGCCGGGGGTGCGATGCCCAGCGTGGCGTCACCCGAGGGCGCGCCCGGTGGGTCCTACCTCTCGCTCGCGTCCGGCATGACCTCGGTGAAGGCCGGCGAGTGGGACGACAACGCGAACTACCAGGATTTCACGAAGTACATTCGCTCGCAGCAGTCGCTCGGCATCACGAACATCGACATCTTCTCGCGTCGATTCCTGGTGGTCGAAGACGCGAGCGGGCAGGGAGTGCAGAGCTGCCGCGTGAAGGTCTCCGACGCTCAGCAGCAGGCTGTCACCGTGACGACGACCGCCGCGGGGCGCGCGATCTTGTTTCCTCACGCGCTCGGCCTTCGGGGCACGCGCTTCACCGCGTCGACAGACTGCCTCGGTGGGGCGGCCGTCTCCACCTCGTTCGACATGAGCGAACCCGACGGCGAGACCACGCTGAAGTTGAAGGCGTCGCGCCCGACGATCAACCAACCCACCATCGACGTCGTGTTCATCCTCGACTCGACGGGCTCGATGTCGGAGGAGATTCAGGGCGTCAAAGACACGATGCAGGCCGTCATCGGCAAGCTCGACAAGCGCGCGAAGATTCGCGTCGGCCTCGTCGAGTACAAAGACAAGGGCGACGATCTGGTGACCAAGGCCTACCCGATGTCGACGGACCTCGTGGGCTTCTCGGCGGAGATCTCCGGCATCGAAGCGTCAGGCGGTGGCGACGTCCCGGAGAACGTGAACGCCGGCATCTCGGTCGCGGTGAACCAGATGCAGTGGAGCGACAAGGCCGACGCGAGGCTTGCGTTTCTCATCGCGGATGCGCCGCCGCACCTCGACTACCCGGACGTGCCTGGCTACGACAAGACCGCGATCGAAGCCTCCAAGCGCGGCATCAAGCTCTACACGGTGAGCGCGAGCGGCATGGATGACCTCGGGCAGGCGGTCTTTCGTCAGCTGGCGCAGCTCACCGGCGGCACGAACATGTTCGTCCTTCGCGGCGGCGCGGGATCGCAATCGACAGGCGCCGGCGACGCGAAGAGCTCGTGTGGCGGCACGCACCAGAACTTCTCGAGCGGCAACCTCGACGACCTCATCGTCCACAAGATCGCCGTCGAGATCGCGAGCCTCCGCGCGAACCCTCACCAGATCGCCGGCCTCGGCCAAGACGAAGACGCGAAGGCATGCGCGGATCGCGTCCAGATCGTCGCGGAGTGACCCCGGACGGGGCGCCCCCCGCCGCCCGGCTGCGCCGGAGCCGGCGTCCACGTCGAGGCGGGTAGATGCGGCATCTCCCCCCGAGTTTGTGGAGCCGCGTTGACGTGGCAGGTCTCGAGGGCGCTGCCACCTGGCTGCGCCGGAGGCGGCGTCCACGTCGAGGCGGGTAGATGCGGCATCTCCCCCCGAGTTTGTGGAGCCGCGTTGAGGTGGCAGGTCTCGAGGGCGTTGCCACCTGGCGGCGCCGGAGGCGGCGTCCACGTCGAGCCGGGTAGATGCGGCATCTCCCCCCGAGTTTGTGGAGCCACGTTGACGTGGCAGGTCTCGAGGCGGTGGCCACCTGGCTGCGCCGGAGCCGGCGTCCACGTCGAGGTGGGTAGATGCGGCATCTCCCCCCGAGTTTGTGGAGCCGCGTTGAGGTGGCAGGTCTCGAGGGCGCGGGCACCTGGCGGCGCCGGAGGCGGCGTCCACGTCGCGGGCTGACCCCGGGCCGGAAAACGACCCCCGGACAGGTCAATACTGGTCAATACTCTACTAAATCGATGGGAAAATTATCCCAGCGAAAACGCTGAATTCGCGGTTTGACGCGGCAACACCCACCACTTCGATGTGCTATGTCGCGTGGCCGTGTCTTCTGCGAAACCCGCGCCCGCGGCGCTGCTCGCTCCTCCGCGCCTCACCCACCTCCGGCTGCTCGAGGCCGAGAGCATCCACATCCTGCGAGAGGTCGCCGCCGAGTTTCAGAAGCCGGTGATGATGTATTCGATCGGCAAGGACAGCGCGGCGATGCTGCACCTCGCCAAGAAGGCGTTCCACCCGGGGCCGCTGCCGTTTCCGCTGCTCCACGTCGATACGACGTGGAAGTTTCGCGACATGTACGCGGCTCGGGAGCAGCTCGCGAAGTCCCCAGGGATCCGTCTTCTCGTGCACGTGAACCAGGAGGGCGTCCGCGCAGGCGCGAACCCGTTCGACTGGACCAGCCAGAAGTACACGACGACGATGAAGACGCACGGCCTTCTGCAGGCGCTCAAGCTCCACGGCTTCGACGCAGCGTTCGGCGGCGCTCGCCGTGACGAGGAGAAGTCGCGCGCGAAGGAGCGCATCTTCAGCTTTCGCGATCGCGAGGGTCAGTGGGATCCGAAGAGCCAGCGACCAGAGCTCTGGAATCTCTACAACGGCCGCGTCGACTCGGGCGAGAGCATCCGCGCGTTTCCGCTGTCGAACTGGACCGAGCTCGACGTCTGGCAATACCTCTGGCTCGAGGGCGTCGAGGTGGTGCCGCTCTACTTCGCGGCCGAGCGGCCGGTGGTCCAGCGCAGCGGCGCCTGGATCATGGTCGACGACGAGCGCATGCGGCTTCGCCCTGGAGAGAAGGCCGAGATGAAGCGCGTTCGCTTCCGCACGCTCGGGTGTTACCCGCTCTCGGGCGCGGTGGAGAGCGACGCCGTGACGATGCCCGAGATCATTCGCGAGATGCTCCTCGCGCGGAGCAGCGAGCGCCAGGGCCGTCTCATCGATCACGACGAAGAGGGGTCGATGGAGTCGAAGAAGAAAGAGGGCTACTTCTGATGAGCGCCCCGGGCCCGCTCGAGGACATCGAAGGCTATCTCGCGCGTCACGAGCAAAAAGAGCTCGTCCGGTTCGTCACGATCGGCAGCGTCGACGACGGGAAATCCACGCTCATCGGGCGGATCCTGCACGACACGAACATGGTCTACGACGACCAGCTCGCCGCCGTGAAGAAGGCGAGCGCGGCGCGCGGGGAAGGGGAGATCGACTTCTCGCTTTTCACGGACGGCCTAGTCGCAGAGCGCGAACAGGGCATCACGATCGACGTCGCGTATCGATATTTCTCGACCGAGACGCGGAAATTCATCATCGCGGATACGCCGGGGCACGAGCAGTACACACGCAACATGGCGACGGGCGCGTCCACCGCCGACATCGCCGTCATCCTTTTGGACGCGCGCCTCGGCATCTTGCCGCAGAGCCGGCGTCATGCGGCCATCGCGTCGCTCCTCGGGATTTCGCAGCTCGTCGTCGCGGTGAACAAGATGGATCTCGTCGCCTACGAAGAGAAGGTCTTCCGCGATCTCGAGACCGGCTTCCGAGCCTTCCTCGGTCGATTGAAGTTCGACGGCGCATCCTTCGTGCCGACCAGCGCGAAGCGGGGCGACAACGTGGTCGCCAAGAGCGGAAAGACTGCCTGGTACGACGGACCGACGCTGCTCGAGCTGCTCGGGACGCTGCCGGTGCGGCGCGCACGCGAAGACCAACCGCTTCGGTTCCCGGTCCAGACGGTCATCCGTCCCAACCTCGACTATCGAGGTTTCGGTGGATGGGTCGCGCGTGGCGTCGTGAAGACGGGCGACGAGGTCGTGGTTCTGCCGTCCGGGCGAACGACGAGGATCGCCGGCATCGACACGTTCGAGGGCTCGATCACGCACGCGGTCGCGCCGATGAGCGTGACGCTCCGTCTCACGGAAGAGGTCGACGTCAGCCGTGGCGAGCTCATCGCGGCAGCCTCGTCACCGCCTGTCTCCACGAACGATCTCGACGCGACGCTCGTCTGGCTCGACGAGCGCGCGCACGATCCGACGCGCAAGATGCTCTTGAAGCACACGTCGCGCTGGGTCCCGGCGCGCGTGGCCGGCATCCTGGGGAAGGTGTCCCTCGAGACGCTCGAGCTGTCGCCGACGGGCACCATCGCGATGAACGATCTGGTGCGCGTCCGCCTTGCGACGAGTCGCCCGATTTTCTGCGACTCCTATGCAGAGGCGCGCGGCACGGGCGCGTTCATCCTCGTCGACGCGCTCTCGAACAAGACGATCGCCGCGGGCATGATCGAAGAGGCTCGGCCCACGAACGCGCGCGCTCGAACCGGCACCGTCTCGACCGTCGAGCGCGCCGAGCGGCTCGGTCACAAGTCCGCGCTGGCACGCGTGGCTGCGAACGTCGATCTCGGCGCGCTCGAGCGCGTCCTCTTCGAGCGCGGCATCGTCGCCGTCGCCGTACCGTCGGCCGCCGCGACGACCTCGACGTTGGAGCGTCTGGTCGCTGCCGGCGTTGTCGTCCTGGTCAGCGATCTCGCGGACGAGACCGCGCGCGACCTCGCGGCGACGCTCGAGGGCCGCGCCATGCTCGACCTCAGACGCGACGCCGAAGACCCCGTCAGCGCCATCGCCGCCGCGGTCTCTCTCGGCGACGCGCTCGCCCAGGGCGGCGGTATCTAGGGGCTGTCCCGAGTCTCGGCTCGGCCTCTGTTCCGGCCCTCGCTGATGCTCGCAAATAAAGGCCGGAACACCGTTCGAGCCGAAGCCGCTGCTCTGGTCCAGCCACCCGCGTTTCGCTCGCCGCCTTGCGGGCGGTATCAAGCCCGCGGCGTCGCCTTTCCCGCGTCACCGATTCGCCGGCTCGCCCGAGGGTGCATTAGACTCCGGGGCATGAAAGCTTTTCTTCCTTGGCTCGGGGCACTCGCGGTTTTCTCGGCTGCGTGTGGCGGCAACGTCGTCTTCGTCGAAGACGGCGACGGTTCGGGCGGCTCGACGAGCTCGTCGAGCCCGAACACGACCTCGTCTCCGAACGTGACCTCGGGTCCGTCGGTCAGCACGTCGACCGGAACGCAGACTCCGTGCGAGACCCTGTGCGCGACGGCGCCAGGCTGCTTCGATC
>Ga0164241_10001172_pt1 | contig 34836 bp, 34 predicted proteins | sample OricomyardsoilBY_FD_108780 | JGI IMG/M metagenome (GOLD analysis project Ga0164241, IMG submission 108780) | Backyard soil microbial communities from Emeryville, California, USA - Original compost - Back yard soil (BY) | ecosystem: Environmental > Terrestrial > Soil > Unclassified | place: USA... | reverse complement strand
GCGTCGGCGGCGGTGGCCGACGGCGGCGGCGTGGCGATGCCCTGCACGGGCGGGCGGCTCAGCAGCGCGACGGTCGCGTCGAGGCGGCGCAGCGGCTCGTCGAGCGCGGTGGGTTCGGCGGGCCCGTGCTCGCCGACGGCCTCGCTGGCCGCGAACATCGTGCCGGCCACGCCGAGCTGGCTCAGCGCGGCGGCGAGCAGCGCCTCGGTGTCGTCGGGCACCAGGGCGATGCCCTCGGCAGGCGCCGCCTCGAGTTGCCCGATGCTGGTCTCCGCGGTTCCGGCGAGCCGTTCCACCGCCCGCGCGACCCGGTCCGGGTCGCCCAGCGCGTCTCGCAGATCCCGTCCGGCCTGCGCGACGAGCATCGTCGTACGCGCGGCCTGGTCCGCACCCATCCGTTGGCCTCCACCCGCCTCGAAAGCGCCGTCGGCCAGAGAATCGACTCGCGGTGGTGACTTATTACGGGAATCACGGAAGGTCGGAGCTGCTGAGCACCGCGACCGTGTCGAGCAGCCAGCGGCCGCCCGAGTTCACCAGCTGGTAGCGGTGGCGCTCCTGGACCTTGCGCCCGCTCTTGAACGTGTAGTTCACCGTCACCTCGACCGTCGAGCCCTGCCCGGTGGCGCCGGACGCGCGCACGGCGCTGATCGAGCCCCAGTAGCTCCGGTAGTAGGACAGGTTCCTGGCCGGGCTGCGCTGGAACCGCGCGGTGAGCATCTGCCAGCCCGCGTCCGGGTTGCCCGGCATCTGGGCGTAGTAGCCGGTCACGGCCGCGACCGGGTTGCCGGCCGGCGGTGGCGCCTTCGGCGTGCTGGACGGCGGCGGCGCGGGCGCGGTCGTGCTCGCCTGCGAACTGCCCTCCTCGGTCGACGGCTGCGTCGACGGCTCGGTGGTCGGCTTCGGCTTCGCCGACGACGTGGGCGGGGCCGCGGTGGGCTCGCCGGACTCGCCGACGTTCAGCGCGACCAGCGTGGTCACGACCGCGACCACGACACAGACCACGGCGAGCAGCAGCGCCGCCCGGCGGCGGCGCGGCGCGCGTTCACCGTCCGGCGCGGGTGCCGGCGGTGTCGCGGGCGTGGCGGTCGCCGCGGGAACGGGCGCGGCGGGGGAGTCCGGGACCGCGGTGGTCGCGCTCGCGAGCTTCTCCAGCTCCGCCTTCACCTCGCTCATCGTGGGGCGCTCGGCGGGTTCCCTGCTCAGCATCCGCAGCACGATCGGCGCGAGCGGGCCCGCCTGGACCGGCGGGATCACCGTGCCGGACGCGATGCGGTGCAGGATGCGCATGGGGTTGTCGCTCTTGCCGACCGGCGAGGTGCCCTCCACCGCCTGGTACAGCGTCGCGCCCAGCGAGTACACGTCGGAGGCGAAGGTGACGTCCTTGCCCTGTGCCACCTCCGGCGCGAGGAAGGCGGGCGTGCCGACGAACGTGCCGGTCGCGGTCCCGGTGACGTCCTCGACCACCCGGGACACGCCGAAGTCGGTGATCTTCACCGTGCCGTTGTCGCCGACCAGGATGTTGCCGGGCTTGACGTCGCGGTGCACCACGCCGGTCGCGTGCGCGGAGGCCAGCGCGGCCGCGGCCTGCGCGCCGATCCGCGCGACCTCCTCGGGCGGCAGCGGGCCGTCTTCGTCCAGCTTCTTGGACAGGCTCGTCGACGGCAGGTACTCCATGATGAGGTACGGCCTGCCGTCGTCCTCGATCACGTCGTACACCGTGATCAGCTGTGGATGGTGCAGCTTCGCCGCGATCCGCCCCTCGCGCATCGTGCGCCTGCGGATCTCCTCCAGCCGCGCGTCGTCCAGGCTCGGCGGCAGGATGACCTGCTTCACCGCGACCGTCCGGCGCAGGCGCTCGTCATGGGCCTGCCAGACCACGCCCATGCCACCACCACCGAGCCGGTCACCCAGGCGGTAGCGGCCCGCGACGATCTGGTCGTCACTCATCAACAAACACCCCGTTCGGATCCCACCCTTACGGGTATTGCACCACGCTCCGGAACCGAAACGGCCGTCGGCGGGTGGCGTTCGCGAGGTAGGTCACCGTTCGGTCGTGTGCACGGCTGCGAGCAGGGCCGCAAAGGAGCGGACGAGTGCGGCCCGCTCGTCGGCGAGTACCGGGCTGTCCGGGTCGCGGCCGTCGGCGACCCACTTGTCGGAGATCGCCATCGCCGTGGCGCGCTCGCGGGCGGCGAGGCGCACCGCGTCCGGCGTCACGCCGTACACGTGGGCGTAGAGCGCGGCCAGCGCGTCGACCAGGTCCGCCTCGGCGCCGTCGTGGTGCTGCGCCTCGCGGTGCACCCGCCACCACTCGACCTCCAGCCGGGCCGCCTCGGTGACGTCGAACGACTGGTGGTGGTGTCGGGTGACGAGCCGGTAGAAGCGGCGCATGCACCGGCGGGCGCCGTCGGGGTCGTTGTCCGTCTGCGGCGCCCAGAGCTGGTTGGCCCGCAGCACCAGCCACGCCCCGTACACCGTGTGCGGCCACGGCAGCGCGAACCCGGCACGCACCATGCCGATCGCGTAGAGCAGGAACCGGCCCCACTGCCTGCGGTAGTAGGCGACCCACGCGCCGGTCTCCCGCCTGCCGACGGCACGCGGGTCGAACGCTCGCGCCCGCGACGGATCTTCCCGGGACATCTGCCCGTTCTACCTCCCGCGTCGTGACCCGGCGAGGGTCCAAGGTCCCGACTACGCTGTCGCGGTGGGCATCGTGTCCAGGGGTTTTCAGGGCCGGCCCCGCCGGTCCGACGTGCGGTTGCCGCCCGGCCAGTACCTGACCGAGGACTTCCCCGTCCTCTCGGCCGGCCCGACGCCGCGGGTGCCACAGGATCGGTGGGAGTTCACCATCTCCACCGAAACCGGCACGCGGCACACGTGGACGTGGCAGCAGCTGGTCGCGCTCCCCGCCGAGGAGCCGACCGTCGACCTGCACTGCGTCACGAAGTGGTCCAAGCTCGACACGTCCTGGCGGGGTGTGTCGCTCGACGTGCTGTTCGCCGACGTGGAGAGCGCGGCGGACTTCACCATGATCCATTCCTACGGCGGCTACACCACGAACCTGCCGCTGGAGGACCTGCTGGACGGGCAGGCCTGGCTCGTCCACTCCTACGACGGCGACGACCTGCCCGCCGAACACGGCGGCCCGGTCCGGCTGCTCGTGCCGCACCTGTACCTGTGGAAGTCCGCGAAGTGGGTGCGCGGCATCGAGATGCTGGCCGAGGACGAGCCCGGCTTCTGGGAGAGCGTCGGCTACCACGACTACGGTGACCCGTGGCGCGAGCAGCGGTACCAGGGCGACTAGGCCACCGGCTGGCCTGGCGGGTGGCGACGCTGCGAGAGCGGCGCGCCGAGTCGCCGTCCGCCGTGACGCTCGCGTTCGACGTCCCCGGCTGGCCGGGCCACCTCGCCGGCCAGCACGTCGACGTCCGGCTGACCGCCGAGGACGGCTATCGCGCCCAGCGCAGCTACTCCATCGCGTCCGCGCCGGGCGGCGAGGGGCTGGAGCTGACCGTGCAGCGGGTCGACGACGGCGAGGTGTCGCCGTACCTGACCGACGCTCTCGAGGCCGGGGACCCGGTCGAGCTGCGCGGGCCGGTCGGCGGCTGGTTCGTCTGGCGCCCCGGGGACCCGTCGCCGGTGCTGCTCGTGGGCGGCGGCTCGGGGATCGTGCCGCTGATGGCCATGGTCCGCACCCGCCGCGCGAGCGGCGCCACGGCGCCGTTCCGGCTCGTCTACTCGGTGCGCACCCCGGCGGACCGGCTGTACGTCCCGGAGCTGCCCGGCGCGACCGTGCTGTACACCCGCACCGCGCCGCCCGGCGAGCCCCGCGCGCCCGGCCGGCTCACCCGCGCGGACCTGGCTGCTGTGCCGCCGTCGGACTGCTTCGTGTGTGGCCCCACCGGTTTCGTGGAAGCCGCCGCCGATCTGCTCGTGGACCTCGGCCACGACCCCGCCCGCATCAGGACCGAACGCTTCGGCCCAACCGGAGGCTGACATGACCACGCATCTCGACGGCAACGCGATCGCCGGCCCCCTGCGCGAGATCTTCGCCGTCGACCTCACCGCCGCGATCGGCACATGTGCGCACTGCCGCGCCCGCGGGCCGCTCGCCGAGGCGGAGGTCTACACCCGGGCGCCGGGTGCGGTCGCGCGCTGCGCGCGGTGCGGCGAGGTGGTGCTGCGGCTCGTCCGGGCCGAGGGGCGCGCCTGGCTCGACCTGCACGGCCTGCAGTCCGTCGAGATCCGGCTCCCGGCCTGACCGGTGCCGCCCGCCGTCGCCGAGACCGTCGCCGTCCTGGCGCTGCTCGGTGTGCTGGCGTTCGCCGTGGTCCGCCCGCGCGGCTGGCCGGAGGCGGTCGCCGCCGTCCCGGCCGCCGTGCTGGTCGTCGCCACGGGCGCGCTCCCGTTCGCGCGCGCCGCCGACGAGGTGGTGCGCCTCGCGCCGGTCGTCGCCTTCCTCGCCGCGGTGCTGGTGCTGTCCCAGCTGTGCGCCGACGAGGGTCTGTTCGAGGCGGCCGGGGGCTGGCTGGCCCGGGCCGACGGGCCGCACCGCCTGCTGGGGCTGGTGTTCGTGGTGGCGGCCGTGACCACGGCCGTGCTGAGCCTCGATGCCACCGTCGTGCTGCTGACCCCGGTCGTGTTCGCGACCGCGGGACGGCTCGGCGTGCGGGCGAGGCCGCACGTCTATGCCTGCACCCACCTGGCGAACTCCGCGTCGCTGCTGCTGCCCGTCTCGAACCTCACCAACCTGCTCGCGTTCGCCGCGGCCGGGGTGTCGTTCACCCGGTTCGCCGCGCTGATGGCCGCGCCGTGGCTGGTCGTCGTGGTGGCCGAGTACCTGGTCTTCCGGTTCTTCTTCGCGGGCGACCTGACCGCGGCGGCCGCGCCGCGCGCCCAGGGTTCGCGGCCGGTGCCGGTGTTCGCGCTCGTGTTGCTGGCGCTGACGCTGGCCGGGTTCGTGGTCACCTCGCTGTTCGGGATCGAGCCGGTGTGGGCGGCGGTCGCGGGCGCGGTGGTGCTCGCGATCCGCGGATTGTCCCGGCGGCACACCACGGTGCGCGGGCTCGCCGGCGCGATGAGCCCGCCGTTCCTCGTGTTCGTGCTCGCCCTCGGCGTGGTGGTGCGGGCGGTCGTGGACAACGGGCTGGACACCGCGGTCGGCCACCTGGTGCCTGCCGGGTCGAGCCTGCTCGCGCTGCTCGTGATCGCCGGGGTGGCGGCGGTGCTGGCCAACCTGATCAACAACCTGCCCGCGGTGCTGGTGCTGCTGCCGCTGGTGGCGCCGGCCGGTGCGGGGGCGGTGCTGGCGCTGCTGATCGGCGTGAACCTCGGGCCGAACCTCACCTACGTCGGCTCGCTCGCGACCCTGTTGTGGCGGCGCGTGCTCCACGAGCACGACCGCCGCGTCGACCTCGGCGAGTTCACCCGTCTCGGACTGCTCACCGTGCCGGGGACACTCGTCCTCGCCGTGCTCGCGCTGTGGGCCGGCCTGCACGTCATCGGAGGTGGAGCATGACCGTGCTCGTCTGGATCGCCGAAGGGATCTGGCAGGCGGCCGTGGACGCGGCCCGCGCACACGCGGGCACGGACGAGGTGGTGCTGCTGCACGTCAGCGACGACGACGTTCCCGGTGTCGCCCACGGCGCGTTCGCGGGGCTGCTCGGCCGCGGCCGCCGCGGGCGCGACCCCGGCAGGCACATCGCGGACCTGGCCGCCACCTCCGGTGCCGAACTGCTGGCGGCCGCCGCCGACCGCCTCGACCGCCCGGCCCGGCTCGAGCAGCGGCACGGGCGGGTCGAGCGCGAGGTCGTCGCCGCGGCCGAGGGCGCGGCGCTGCTGGTGGTGGCCCGCGACGGCGACCCGGCCCGGCTGGGCCCGCACAGCCTGCGCCCGCACGCGCGGTTCGTCGTCGACCACGCGCCCTGCCCGGTGCTGCTGGTGTGGCCACACGACCCACCCGCGGTAGCGGACATTCCGCCCCCGCCCCAACACCCACCGCACGAACATCCGCACCACCCACCAAGCGATGCGCCCCACCACCCGCCGCCCGAGCCGCGAGACGACCCGTCGCACCGACCGCCGCACGGCCCGCCGCCTCACCGTCGGCACGGCTCGCTCGGCGATCCGCCGCCGCATCCTCCGCATGCCTAGCCGCCAAGGCCTGCCACGGCATCCGCCGCAGGACGCGCGGACCATCCATCGCACGACTCGCCACATGCGTCGCCGCGGCACTCTCCGCACGACCGTCCGGCGCCCGCGCCGCCCCACCACCTGCCGCACGAGCCGCGACACGCCCGCCTCACCGACCGCCGCACGACCGACCGCCGCCTCACCGACCGCCACACACCCGTCCTCATGACCCGCCGCATGACGCGTCGCCGCACCCGTAGTGCCCATCGGGAGCACAATGGCGCGATGCCCCGACCTCCGATGTGCCCGTGCGGCAGCGGCGAGCCGGTTGCCGCGTGTTGCGGGCGGCTGCACTCCGGCCGGACCCGCGCCGCGACGGCCGAGCAGTTGATGCGCTCCCGGTTCAGCGCGTTCGCGCTCGGCGAGGAGGCGTACCTGCTGTCCTCGTGGCACCCGTCGACCCGGCCGACGCGGCTGCGCCTCGACCCGGCGCAGGAGTGGACGCGCCTGGAGATCGTCACCCGCACCGGCGGCGGGCCGTTCGACACCGAGGGCACCGTCGAGTTCCGCGCGCACTACGCCGCGGGCGGGCGCACCGGCGTGCTCGAGGAGAACAGCAGCTTCGTCCGGGAGGAGGGCGCATGGCTGTACGTGGCAGCGATCTGACGGCCGCCCGCTTCCCTGGCATGGCCGCCGGCTACGAGAGCTACTACCTGCGGGCCTGCCACCCGGACGGCGGGCTGGGCGTCTGGATCCGCTACACCGTGCACCGCCGCGCGGGCCTGGCGCCGACCGCCTCCCTGTGGTTCACGCTGTTCGAACAGGACGGCCCGACCGCGACGAAGGTGACCGTCCCCGATGTCGCGGCGGCGGACTGGATCCGGATCGACGGCGCGCGCCTCGGCCCGGGCGTCGCGACCGGCCGGGCGAACGACGCGGAGTGGGACCTGCGGTTCACCGGCGCGGACGAGCTGCGCCACCTGCCGGCGAGTCTGCTCTACCGCGCCCCGCTGCCGCGGACGAAGCCGGTCAGCCTGCACCCCGTCGCGCGGTTCGACGGCCGGGTGCGCGTCGGCGGCCGGGAGATCACGCTGACCGGCTGGCCCGGCATGGTCGGGCACAACTGGGGCAGCGAGCACGCGCGACGCTGGATCTGGCTGCACGGCATGGCGTTCGACGGCGCGGGCGAGACGACGTGGCTCGACCTGACGTTCGGCCGCCTGCTCGTCGGGGGCCGGCTCACCCCGTGGGTCGCGAACGGCGCGATCAGCGTCGAGGGCACCCGGCTGCGGCTCGGCGGGCTCGGCCGCGCGCGCCGGCCACGGGTGACCGAGGCCGCCGACCAGCTCGAGTTCGCGGTGCCGGGCCGCGACATCGTGGTGGCCGGCCACGTGTCCGCGCCTCGTGAGCGGATCGTCGGCTGGGCCTACGCCGACCCGGACGACTCGGTCCACCACGTGGCGAACTGCTCGATCGCCGACCTCACGATCCGGGTGGCCCGCCCGCACCGCGCCCCGCTGAACCTGCACGCTCCCGGCCTCGCCACCTACGAGCTGGGCATGCACGAGACCGACCACGGCATCCCGATCCAGCCCTTCACCGACGGCTAGGACTATCCGGAGATCGCCGCCAGCAGGGCGGTGGCGCGTTCGGTCGGGACGTACAGGACGCTGTGGCCCGCCTGCCTGCTGGTCACCAGCCCGGCCGCGCGCAGGCGGTTCAGGTGGTAGGACACCGTGGCCGGGCTGAGGCGGTGGCGGGCGGCCAGCTCCGAGGTCGAGCGGGGCACCTCGAGATCTGTCAGCAGTGCCGCGCGCCGCTCGCCGAGCACCGGGGTGCCCAGCACCGACGGCGCCGCCCACACCTGACCGCGCCCGCGCGCGGGGTAACCCAGCATGACCGAACCCGGCGTGCCCGCCCACAGCGCGGGCCGGGGCAGGAACACCGACGGCGTCAGCACCACCCCCGGCGCGTCCGCCGACGTCAGCTCGAACGCGGCGGCCATCGTCAGGCTCGTGCCGTCCCAGTGCAGCGCCGGGTGCAGCCCGTCGAGGATCTCCCCGAACCCGGACCGCCCGGCCTGTGCCGTCCGGTGCCGGACGTCCTCGTCGTGGATGCGGCGCAGCGCCGGCCACGAGTCGGCCAGCACCGCGTCCCAGGCCCGGCGCAGCTCGGCTGCCGCCTGCGCGGCGACCGTGCCGCGGTTGAGCGCGTCCGTCACGACCGGCGGCAGCGGCGCGCGCGGGTCGGTCGCGGACCGGCTGCGTTCCAGCGCGGCGGCCGGCGGGTCGCCGATGCGGAAGGCGAGCGCCAGCTGCTCCGCGACGACGTCGGGCGGGGTGGCCGCGACCGCGGCCAGCTCGTCGTCGAGCGTGGGTTCGTAATCGGCGGGCAGCGGCACCACGAAGTCGGGCACGTACCAGGACTCGTGCTCGACCAGCGCGTGCACGAGCGGGTAGGCGGCGGAGTCTGCCCGCGGGCGCCGCACCGCCACCCAGCCCGCCGCGTACGGCGCCCGGTCCGGGTGGGTCAGAACCTCCAGCGCGCAGGACAGCTCCGCCAGCCGGGACAGCGCGAACCGGGAGCGGACCAGCCGCGCCGGGTCCACCCGCAGCGTCAGCACGGCCGGACTTTCGACGTTCTTCGAATCCCTCGCACGCCCATCCGCCCCCTGGTCGACTCGCTCCCGGCACAAGTATCGCAGGATCGGAGTTCATCGTGGACGATGTCACGAAGCCGTTGCGGCGGCGCACATTCCTCATCGGCAGCGCGACGGGCGTCGCCGTCGCCGCACTCGGCGGCACGGTGGCGAGCGCGGCGAGAGGGGTGGCGTTGACGAGGACGGTGGGCCCGTTCGAGATCATCGCGCTGCTCGACGCGAGCGGCCCGTTCTTCCAGCCCGCGCGTGCGACGTTCAGCGGCGCGAGCGAACGCGACTGGGCGCGGGCGCGGCGGGCGGACCCGGCCGCGTTCGGTCCGGACGACGCCTGGCACCTGGATTTCCGGGCGTTCGCCGTGCGCCTGCCGTCGGGCCGGTACGCGTTGGTGGACACCGGGATCGGGCCGGTGGGCAGTCCGGCGTCGGCGTGGGCGCCGGTGCCGGGACACCTGCTCGAGCGGCTGGCGGAGGCGGGCATCGCGCGCGCCGACGTGGAGCTGGTCGTGCTGACCCACCTACACGAGGACCACTTCGGCTGGTCGGTGTCGCTCGACGGCGTGCCGACGTTCCCGAACGCCCGGTATGTCATACAGCGCACCGAGATCAGCGCGCTGGAGCAGGCGGGCGACGAGGTCGTGCTGACCTACGTCGTGAACCCGCTCCGCGGGTCCGGCCAGCTGTCCGTTGTAGACGGACGGACTTGTCTGGCCGAGCGGCGCGGCACCCGGATGACGACCGAGCCGACACCCGGCCACACCCCGGGCCACCAGTCGGTGGTGATCCGCGGCGACGGGCGCCAGGTCGTGATCACCGGCGACGTGCTGGTGCATGCGGTGCAGCTCGTCGCGCCCGCGGTCGGCTACGCGTTCGAGGGCGACCAGGACGTCGCCAGGCGCACCCGGCAGGCGCTGCTCGGACGCGCGGGCAGGCTGCCCACCTGGCTCGCGACGGCACACCTGAACCAGCCGTTCGTGCGCCCGGACCGATGAGTTCTCGCGGCGCGAGCCGTCACAGGGTGGACAGGGTCTCTCAAGCGGGAGGTTCACCATGCGCACGCTCGTCGTCACCGAGAACATCACGCTGGACGGCGTCATCGACGCCGCGGGCGGCTGGTTCGACCCGGCCGGCGGCGACGCCGACACCTCGGACATAGTCGCCGCCATCGCCGAGCAGTCGGCCGCCGCGGACGCGTTCCTCGTCGGCAGGCGGACGTTCGAGGACATGCGCGGCTACTGGCCGAAGCAGACCGACGACACGACCGGGGTGAGCGACTACCTCAACACGGTCGCGAAGTACGTGGTGTCCGGCACGCTCGGCGATCCCGGGTGGGCGGGCACGACGGTGCTGCGCGGCCCCGTCGAGGAAGAGGTGCGCCGGCTGAAGTCGTTGCCCGGCAAGGACATCGTCACCACCGGCAGTATGGAACTGGTGCGCTCGCTGATCACCGTCGGGCTCGTCGACGAGTACCGCCTGTTCGTCTACCCCGTCGTGGTCGGCGCCGGGCAGCGGCTGTTCGACGGCGCAGGCCCGCTCGGGAAGCTTCGCCTGCTCGAGGCGCGGCCGTTCCGTTCCGGGGTGGTGCTTGTGCGATACCGCCCGGCGTAGGAACCTGGCGCCGTGACCCCTGGGGAGGACTGGTTCGCCCGGCTCTACGCGGACGGCTACCGCGGCCTGCTGCTCACCGCGTACGCGCTGCTCGAGGACATCGACGACGCCGCCGCGGTGACCCGGGACGCGTTGGCCGTCGCGTACGAGCGGCGGCGCAGGCTCGCGCAAGGGGTGAGCCCGCTGGCGTTGGTGCGCGCGGACGTCGTGCGGCGCGCCCGCAGGCGGCAGCGGTGGCGTGCGCTGCCACACCGCCCGCCGGCGATCGATCGGAAGGCCGAGGCGATCCGGCTGCACCGCCTCGCCGGGCTGTCGCCGGACGACATCGCGTCCATTGTGGACCTTCCGGTCGACGCGGTGGAGACGGCGGTCGCCGGGGCCGGGCCGGTGTCGTGGGCCAGCGTGCGGCAGCCGGTCGTGACCCGGGTGCGCGACCGCGCCGCGCAGCGCACCACCCGCAAGCGGATGCTCGTCGTGGCCACGGTGGCGATCGCGGTCCTGGCGGTGGTCGTGCCGCTGCTGCGCGTCGAACAGGCCCCGGCCGCCGCACCGCCGCCGTCGACCTCGTGGACGCCGCCCCCGCCGCAGCAGCACAGGTTCATCACCGAGGTGCGGTTCGCCGACGAGAACCACGCCTTCGCGCTGCGCGCCGACTGCCCGACCTCCGACTGCGACCTCGAGCTGCTCGCGTCGGACGACGGCAGGGGCTGGACCTCGCGCCCGGTGCGCAAGCCCGCCCAGCCGGACCCGATGATGGGCGGGCTGATGGTGCTCGGGCCCGACGAGGTCGCGATCGACTGGTTCCCGTCGACGTCGTCGTCCGCCCAGGTGTACCGCGTGCACACCACCGACGGCGGGCGCACGTGGGCGTCGGTGTCCGCCGTGCCGCGCCGCTCGCTGTCGGAGATCCCCGACGGGGCGCAGCTCCAGCCGCCCTGCTTCGGCGGCGGCTCGTGCACCGATGACGTGCCGACGGTCGTCCTGCCGGGTACCGCGGAGTCCGCGCGCCTCGTGTCGGCGCCGCGGTTGCTACAGGCATATCCCGGGCCGGTGCCTCTCGCCGGGAACCGCTGGTGGATCGCCGGTGTCGTGCCGGGCACCCAGCAGTGGGCGGTGGCGATCAGCGACGACCGGGGCCGCACGTGGCGTACCTCCCGGCTCGCGCGGCCGCGGACGAACGTCAGCGACGCGTGGTCGGTGACCGGCTACGGCGACAACCTCTACGCGTGCGCCATGGGTGAGGTGACCCCCGGCGGCGACTGGGCCATGGTGTCGATCTTCCACAGCGGCGACGGCGGCCGGTCGTGGCGGCCCACCAACGGCCCCGAACCGCTGCGCACGACGAGCGCGCTGGTCGCCGCCGCCGACGGCACGCTGCTGACCAGCACCGAGAACGGCGACACGCTGATCAGCCGCGACAACGGCCGTACTTTCGCCAGAACGGTGCCGCGGTTCAGCGGCTACGCGTACTGGGCGGGCGCCGGATACGTGGCCACGTCGGACCCGGACCGGCAGATCCTCTTCTCCCGCGACGGCCTGAGCTGGCACGAACTGCACCTGCGCTCGTGACCCACGGCGAACTGCTGGCGGCGGGCGGCGCGCTGCTCGGCACGACCCTGTCGGACCCGGCCGACCTGGTCGGCGGCTGGCGGTGCACGGTGCTGCGCTGTCGCACCGCCGACGGCGCCACGGTCGTGCTCAAGCAGTTCGCCGACCGGCCGGACGCGCTGGCCTGCTTCACCGCCGAGGCGGCTGGCCTGCAGCTGACCAGGCACGGTCCTCAGGTGCTCGCCGCCGACCCTGCCACCGCGCTGCTCGTGCTGGCCGACCTGGGCAGCGCGCCGAACCTGGCCGACGTGCTCACCGGGGGCTCGGCGCATGACGCGCGGGCCGCGCTGCTCGCCTGGGCCGCTGCCTACGGCACGCTCGCCGCCGATGCGGCGTGCCGGGAGGCGGAGCTGGCCGAACTGCGGGCCCGCTACGATCGGGGCGCCGAGCCTGGCGAAGAAGGCGACTGGATCGCCGAACTCCCGGCGGTTCTGGAGGCACTCGGCGTGGACGGCGGCTGCGCCGGCCTCGAGCTGCGGCTCGACGAGTTTCCGGTGTTCTCGCCCGGCGACATCTGTCCGGACAACAACCTGCTGTTCCCGGACGGGATGCGCGTGCTCGACTTCGAGGGCGCCGACTACCACTCGGTGTTCCTCGACGCCGCGTACATCACGATGCCGTTTTCGACGTGCTGGTGCGTGTTCCGGCTGCCGCCGGCCATCGTGTCCGAAGTGGACTCCGCGTACCGCTCACACGTGACGCGGCTGTACCCGGAGCTGGCCGACGACGGCGTGTGGCGCGACGGCGTCGGCCGGGCGGTCGCGGCGTGGACCGTCGGCGCCACGGCCGCCCTGGGCGCCCGCGCCGCCGAGGCAGACCAGCCACTGCACCCGAACCGCACCCCGGTACCCACGATGCGCGCGCTGCTGCGCCACCGCTGGCAGACCCTCGCGGACCTGCCCGGCCCGCCCGCCTTCGCCGACCTCGCCGAGCGCCTGCTCGCCGCCACGGTCGGCTGGGGGGTGGAACCGTTGCCGCTCTACCCGGCATTCTCGACGGATGGAGCTCGTCGATGAGCAGAAGGCGTACTACGACGCCCGGGCGGGGGAGTACGACGAGTGGTGGTTCCGCACGGGCCGCTACGCGCTCGATCCCGAGGCGAGGCGCCGCTGGATGGCGGACGTCGCCGAGACCGAGGCCGCTCTGCGGGAGTTCGGGCCGGCGGGCGAGGTGCTCGAGCTGGCGTGTGGCACGGGGCTGTGGACCCACCACCTGGCCCGCCTCGGCGGCCGGGTCACGGCCGTGGACGCGTCCGCGGCGATGATCGCCCGCAACCGGGCGCGGGTCGGTGGCGGCGTGACCTACGTCGAGGCCGACCTCTTCGCGTGGACGCCGCCCGCGCACCGGTTCGACGTGTGCTTCTTCGGCTACTGGCTCTCCCACGTGCCAGACGATCGGCTGGCCGCGTTCTGGGCGATGGTCGCGACGGCGTTGCGCCCCGGCGGCCGGGTGTTCCTCGTGGACAGTCAGCACCCGGAGCCGCTGCCCGGACACGTCCAGGAGCGGGTCCTCAACGACGGCAGGCGGTTCACGGTCGTCAAGCGCTTCTGGCAGCCGGCCGAGCTCGCCGCGTACGGGGCGGGCGCCGGCTTCGCGCTCGACGTCCGCGTCACCACGCACGGTGGGATCCTGTACGCGGCGGGGCGTCGTACCGGCTGAACGGCGGGCTGTGCCGGTACGGTCGGGGTCGTGGCCGCTGACGTCGAGGTGCTCGAGGTGGCCGGGCACGAGGTGCGGATCACCAGTCCCGGCAAGGTGTTCTTCCCCGAACGGGGCGACACGAAGCTCGACCTCGCGCGCTACTACCTGGCCGTTGCCGAGCCGTTGATGGCGGCGATGGGCGGTCGCCCCGTGCTGCTGCAGCGTTTCCCGAACGGGGTCGGCGGCTCGTCGTTCTTCCAGAAGCGGGTGGCGCCGACGAAGGCCGACCCGTGGCTGACCACGACCCGGGTGTCCACTCCGAACGGCACGGTCTCCGACGCCCTCGTGGCCGTGGACCTGGCGCACGTGCTGTGGGCGGTGAACATGGGCTGCCTCGGCTTCCACGTGTGGCCGAACACCGCGGCCGACCCCGAGCACGCCGACGAGCTGCGCATCGACCTCGACCCGGGTCCGGGCGTCACGTTCGCGATGATCCGCGAGGGCGCGGCCGAGACGAAGGCGTTGCTGGACGAGCTGGGCGTGACGAGCTTCCCGAAGACGACGGGCAACCGCGGCATCCACGTGTATGTCCGCCTGCAGCCGGAGTGGGACGGCTACGCGGTGCGTGCCGCGGCGGTCGCGGTGGCCCGCGAGCTGGAGCGGCGCAGGCCCGACCTGCTGACCGCGGCGTGGTGGAAGGAGGAGCGGGGGAGCCGGGTGTTCGTGGACTACAACCAGAACGCGCCGCACAAGACGGTGTTCGGCGCATGGTGCGTGCGGTCGAACCCGCACGGTCAGGTGTCGACCCCGTTCGCGTGGGAGGAACTGGCCGCGATCGAGCCGCGCGAGCTGACCCTCGCCTCGGTCCCCGCCAGGGTGGCCGCGCAGGGCGACCCGTGGGCGGCGATGCCCCGCCAGTCGCTGGCCCCGCTGCTGGCCCTGCACGAGCGCGACATGGCGAACGGCCTCATGGACGCCCCCTGGCCCCCGGTCTACCCCAAGATGCCGAACGAGCCACCCCGCGTAGCCCCGAGCCGCGCCCGCAAGGAACCCGACGAGCCCACCGAGTAGAGCCGCAACAGCCGGCCCATCTCTCGCGGGGTCAGCGGTCGTCGGTGGAGTTGAGTGGGATGCGCCAGTCCACGGCGATGCGTTGTTCGCCCTCCTCGACCGTGGCCTCGCCGCCGTGGTGGCGGGCGCGCTCGGCGAGGTCGGCCAGCGTCTCGCGGGCCGCGGCGCGGGCCTTGTCGGGGACCGCCCCGGCCACCGACAGGCGCACCTCGCCCGCGGACAGCGCGATGCCGATCTCCACCTCCTTCGCCGAGCCGGAGCCGGTCGTCGCGAACACCGCGTCGTGCAGGACGTCCAGCACGTCCGCGGCGATCGGGGCCGGCAGCGTCAGGTCGTGGTCGCCCGCGAGCTGCAGCGCGGGCGTGACCGCGAGGTCCTGCTCCAGCAGCACGAGCAGGTCGAGCACCTCGGCGCGCAGCTTGCGCGACTCCGGCTTGCGCATCCGGCCGAGCACCGCGGAGCGCATCTCCTCCAGCGAGCGGTCGAGGTCGCGGATGATGCCGATCAGCGCGGGCCGGACCGACGGATAGCGGCCCGCCACCGACTGCAGCGCCAGACTCAGCGCGAACAGGTCGCGCACCGCGGTCCGGCCCAGGTCCTGGGCGATCCGGTCCGCCTCCTCGAGCCGGGCCGCGAGCTGCGAGGCCTCCGCCGCCTGCGCCGACTCGGCCAGCAAGCGCACACGCATCGACTCCACCGCGTTGCCGAGCACGACGACCTCGGTCGGCCCGTCGACGGTGACGCGGTGGTCGAGGTCGCCCGCCGACACCCGGCCGACCGTGTCGACCAGCCGGTTCACCGGTCGCACCAGCGAGAAGTGCAGCAGCACGATGATCACCACGCCGACGACGAGGGCCACCGCGCCGAAGAGGATCGTGATCATGTTCGCGGTGGCCTGCGCGTTGCTCGACGACTGCAGCGCGGTCGCGATGAGCCGGTCGATCCGGTCCTGCAACGCCGCCAGCCGCAGCCGCAGGTCGTCGAACTGCTCCTTGCCCGTCGAGGTCGACTCGGACAGGTCCGCCGTGGTCAGCGTGCCGTCCCGCGCGGCGTCGATCAGCGGCACGGCCGAGGTGTTCACCCACAGGTTGCCCGCGTCGTTCACCTCGGTCATCAGCCGTCTCGACTCGGCATCGGTCAGCTCGCGGGCGAGGACCCGCCTAGCCTGCGCGACGGTCGTGCTGCCGGAGTCGTAGGAGTCGAGATACTGCACGTCCCGCGTCAGCAGGTAGCCGCGCAGACCGGTCTCCATGTCCACGTAGCCCGTGGTCAGCGCCGCGGTCGAGGCCTGCGCCGGACGCATGTGGTCACGTACCCGCACGCCGACCTCGTTGGCGTGCTGGCGCGCGATGAGCGTGGCGAGGACGGTGCCCAGCAGCAGGGCCAGCAGGATGCCGACCAGGGTGTAGACCCGCCACCGCAGGGTGCGCGGCCGGAAGCGGGCGATCAGGGCCATGCGTGCACTCGGTCACCCCACCTGTCGGTTTACGTGCCGTCGGCAAATCCTATGTCCGGAACGGACGGTCGCAACCGCTGGCGGGTCAGCCGTTCGTGTGCGCGACGAGCCGCTCGACCATGCCGAGCCGGAATCGCTCGTGCTCGGTCACCTCGAGCCCGCGTGCCACGACGGACAGGTACGGCCTGCGCAGGAAGTGCTCGCCGCCGATCGGGACGGTGACGCGCTCCAGCAGCCACTGCCCGGCGCGGACCGGCCAGGCGGAGCCGGCCACGTGGTCGAGGAGGACGAGGCGCCCGCCCGGGCGCAGCACGCGCAGCATCTCGTCGAGCGCGGCCTGCGGGTCGGGGATCGCGCACAGGCCGAGCGTGCACACCGCAGTGTCGAACGAGGCGTCGCCGAAGGGCAGGGCCTGCGCGTCGCCCTGCCGCAGCGTCACCTGGCGACCAAGGTGCGCGGCGCGCTCGCGGGCGAGGTCGAGCATGCGGTCGCTCAGGTCGACGCCGGTCAGCGTGACGCCGGCCGGGTAGTGCGGGAAGTTCAGCCCGGTGCCGACCGCGACCTCGAGGACTTCGCCCGCCGTGCGGGAGCAGGCCCACTCGCGGGAGCCGGCGAACAGCCGCCGCTCCCAGCCGGCCATCACCCGGTCGTAGCTGCCCGCCTGCTTGTTCCAGTACCGCTGCCAGCGGGCGGCGCGTCGGGCTGCGCGGCTCATGTGCTCCACCAAGACGGGTCCGGGGGCGGGCTCGCCCCCGGACCCATTAGATCAAGGCAGGTAGTACATCGGGTTCGGCACCTTCACCGTGTTGCGAGAGTGGCCGCCCTTGAGGTCGCTGAACTGGTCGCCCATGTTCACCACGATCGTCACGCCGTACTCGTCCTCGATGTGCGCGCGGGCCGCGGTCTTGTACTCGATGGTGGTGCACTTCAGGCCGCAGGGCAGCCAGTCGGGGGCGGAGCCCTCGGGCTTGAGGATCGCGTCCGCCGGGGCCGGGTAGCCCTCGTTGGCCAGGTTCTTCAGCGTGGCGGTCTTCTGGTGGTTGGGACGGCCGGTCACGAAGAAGACCTTCACGCCGTGGTCGGCGGCGTAGTTCGCGAACGCCAGCGTCGACTCGATGGCCGGGAAGTCGCCGTTGTTGATGGCCTCCTCGGACTCGACGGGGTCGTAGCCGAAGTCGTTGCCCGCGGCGAGTCCGTAGGTGAGCTCGGAGGTGTCGTCGACGTCGAGCACGATGGCCGGCTGCTTGACGTGGTGGTCGAGCGCACGCTTCAGGTCCCGGCGGGCCTCGTCGCCCGAACGCGCGGCGTCGGCCGCCCAGTCGCTGTCCGGCGAGGCGTGGTGCTTGCCGTCGGCGTCGACGGTGTCGCCGTAGTACGCCTTGACGTCGGTCTTGACCAGGCCGAGGTTGATCGGCTCGTGGCTGCCGCCGTGGTGCCCGCTCGAGCCGGCCGCCGGCTCGCTCGCCCAGGCGTAGGCGCCGCCTGCCATGAGCACGGCGGCCGTGGCGACACCGGCCACTTTGGTGACTGTGGACAGTCGTAACTGCTTCATTCCCCGAATCTCCTGCTGCTTCGAATCCAAACGCGACTGCGTGCGACGCAGGCAACCTAGCAAGAAGTCACGATTTACAAACCCGTTTGGTCTGAAACGCACCATTGGCCTTTGGGAAGCGTCAGGTTTCACCGGGGCGGGCGCGGGGTAATGAGCCGTCGTGGACCCGACCCCGATCTACACCCAGCTGCTCCGCGAGCAGCATGCCGGCGCCGAGCAGGCCGTCCCGCAGTGGCCTGCCGAGCCGGCCGCCGACCTGGCCGAGCCGGCCGCCGACCTGGCCGGGGCGCACCGCACCGCCTGATCGCCGGGCAGTTCCCGCCCGGGCGGCCGTTCGGGCCCGCCGGACGTGAGTGGGTCAAGTGAAGGCCGACCTCTTCAGCCACGGCCCGGCGGGCGGGGCGCGAGCTCGCGCACCGCGTCGGACAGCGACTCGAACGTGGGGATCGACGCGGCCACGCCGCTCATCCGCAGCACCCGCAGCGCCAGTTCGCCGTCGGCGACCAGACCGAGGCAGCGACCCTGCTCCTGCGCGCGCTGTGCCGCGGTGACCAGCACCCGCAGCCCGGCGGCGGACAGGAACGTCACCCGCGTCAGGTCGGCGACCAGCACCGGCGGGATCTCCCCGCCGAGCGCGTCGGCCAGCTGCGGAGCGGTCTTCATGTCGAGCTCACCCGCCACCGTGACGACGTACAAGTCGTCCCGGTAGGGCGTCCGACGTGCCGAAAACGGCCGATGTTCCGTAATCGGCTCGTCGCGACGGTCGGCCATGAGCTGCACCTCGGTCATTGCCACGCCCCTCCGGACAGTCGTCACCGTCCGAATACCCAGCGTGACGTCTATGAAACCACTTGGGAGAGAATTTCACACCCGATCGAGGTTACGGCGGTGCCACAACACGGCGACTCCCACGGCAACGATCGCCAGGCCGACCGGGCGGGACACAGCCAGGTATACGCCGGTCGGGAGGCTGAGCGCGAGCACCAGCAGGACCAACGCGTGCAGCACCAGAGTGGTGCCGAGCAGCGTGGTCACGACGGTCGCGGTGTGGTGCCTGCCCCGGTCGTCGAGCCGTGCGGCGCGGGCCGGGTCGCGCCGGGCGAGCACCCGGAACACCAGCAGGTGCACCGGCCGCCCGATCGCGACCGAACCCAGCAAGATCACGCCGACCGGTCCGGTGACCACCGCCTCCTGGAGCTTGAGCACCAGCGGGTCGCCCCCGGACAGCGCGAGCACGATCAGCGCGATGCCGAACGCGACGACGGCCACCGCGCCGACCGGGTCCAGCCGCCTGCGCAACGCGAAGCCGCCGAGCGTGACGGCGACCGGCACCGCCATGGCGATCGCCAGCGCCGTGACGTCACCGTCCACATGCGAGCGAACGAGCGCGTACGCGACCAGCGGCAGCCCGGCGTTGAGCAGCAGGTTCGCCCCCAGCCACCGGCGGGCAGCGGTCCTCATCACCGGCGACCCCCGTTCCGCCCGGACGGCAGCAGCCTCTTCGCGAGCATCACGACCCCGGCCAGGGCGAGCAGTCCCACCCCGATCAGCACGGTGGTCGTGCCGTTCCCGCCGACGTGGGCCGCCCCCAGCACGATCAGCCCTGCGCCGATGACGGCAAGGCGAGCGATCATGTTCCCTCCTCAGCTGTTTCACCGGCGAGTTGCCGGGCCACCAGAGTGCGGCGTGAGCAGGGTGGATCTCATCGGCGTGCGGCTGGAAACCGCGATCCGGACCCGGCGGTGGATCGCCTCCACCCCGAGGCGGATGGCGAACTTCGGTCCCTGGGTGGAGGACCGACGCGACGGCCCGGAATATCGTGGATTCGTGTCCGCCCAGCTGCCCGCCCTCGCCGCCATCGCGCGCGGTCACGCGCGCCGTCGCGAGGTGCTGCGCTGGGCCCGCCCCGCCGCGCTGCTGCTCCTCGCCGCGTTGTTCGTGGTCGGCCTGCTCGCCCGGCCGGCGGCCGCGCCGGACGGCAGCGGGCTGGTCGCGACGGCCGGGCTGATCGGCGTGGTCGGCTGCTCGGCCGTGCTGGTCACGGCCCGGGCGCGGCTCGGCCTGCCTGCCCACTACGTGCTCGTCGGCCTGTTGCTGGTGTGCTCGGCCGTGCTGGTGTGGGTCGAGCCGAACGGCGTCGGGTACGTCGGCGGCTTCGTCGCGGCCGGTGCGGTCGCGGCTCGCGCGGCCGCGCGGACCGGCGCGTTGATCGCCGGCGCCGGACTGGTGCTGCTGGCAGTCGCCGGGCTGGCCGGCGCGGGACGGCCGGTGATGCCGCTGCTGGTCAGCGAGTTCGGCATGCTCGCCTGCTACCGGCTGGGCTGGTACGCCCGGGAGATGCGGCGGCGCACCGAGCAGGCGGAGGAGCTGGCGCTCGAGCTGGCGCGCACCCGGGACGCGCAGGTCGAGGCGGCGGCGCTGGGGGAGCGGCAGCGCCTGGCACGCGAGATGCACGACGTGCTGGCCCACTCGCTGTCCGGGCTCGCCCTGCACATCGAGGGCGCCCGGCTGCTCGCGGCCCGCGAGCAGGTCGGCGACCGGCTCACCGACTCCCTCGACCGGGCCCGTCATCTGGCCGAGTCCGGGCTGCGGGAGGCCCGCGAGGCGGTCGGCATGCTCCGCGACGAGGACCTGCCCGGCCCGGAGCGGCTGGCCGCCCTGGCCGCGGATTTCGAACGCGACACCGGGGTCGCCTGCACGGTCGAGGTGGCGGGCGCGACGGCCGGGCTGCCCGCCCGCACCCGGCTGACGCTCTACCGGGTCGCCCAGGAGGCGCTGACCAACGTCCGCAGGCACGCGAAGGCCGACCGCGTGATCGTGCGGCTGGCCGGCGCGGACGACGGCATCCGGCTGTCCGTCGAGGACTTCGGCGCGCCCGCGACGAGCGTGGGGGAGGGCCGCGGGTACGGCGTGAGCGGCATGCGGGAGCGGGCCGAGCTGCTCGGCGGCACCCTGGACGCGTCGCCGACCGCCGAGGGGTTCCGGGTGACGTTGTGGGTGCCGACGTGAGTGCCGTGATCAGGGTGCTGATCGCCGACGACCAGCGCGTCGTCCGCGAGGGGCTGGCCGTGCTGCTCGGACTGCTGGCGGGCGTCGAGGTCGTAGGCACGGCGGCCGACGGCGAGCAGGCGGTCGCGCTGGCCGCCGAGCTCGCCCCGGACGTGGTGCTGATGGACCTGCGGATGCCGCGCTGCGACGGGATCGAGGCCACCCGCAGGCTCTGCGAGCACGGCGGCGTCCGGGTCATCGCGCTGACCACGTACGCCGACGACCGCTCGGTGCTCGACGCGCTGCGGGCGGGCGCGCGCGGCTACCTCACGAAGGACGCGGGCGGCGAGGAGATCCACCGGGCGCTGAGGCAGGTGGCGGGCGGCCAGGCGGTGATCGACCCCGCGGTGGCCCACCACCTGGTCGACACGCTCGCCGCGCCGACTGCCAGGAGCGCGCCGCGGCTCCCCGACGGGCTGACGCCGCGGGAGGCCGAGGTGCTCGGGCTGATCGCCGAGGGGCTGACGAACACCGAGATCGCCGGGCGGCTGGTGGTCAGCGAGGCGACCGTGAAAAGCCACGTCAACCACCTGCTCGCCAAGATCGGGGCGCGCGATCGGGCGCAAGCCGTGGCGTATGCCTACCGCACCGGGCTGGCCGGCTGAACCCGTTCGATATCATCGAAATTCGTGACGACGTCGATCGAGACTCTCGAGTTCCAGTCCGAGGCCCGTCAGCTCCTGCAGCTGATGATTCACTCCATCTACTCGAACAAGGACGTGTTCCTTCGAGAGCTGGTGTCCAACGCATCGGACGCGCTCGACAAGCTGCGGCTGGAGACCTACCGCGACAAGGACCTGGAGACGGACGTCTCCGACCTGCACGTCGAGATCGCCACCGACCGGGTCGCGCGCACGCTGACCGTGCGGGACAACGGCATCGGCATGGACCGCGACGAGGTCGTCAGCCTCATCGGCACCATCGCCAAGTCCGGCACCGCCGAGCTGCTGTCGAAGCTGCGCGAGACCAAGGACGCCGCGGCGTCCGCGGACCTCATCGGCCAGTTCGGCGTCGGCTTCTACTCGACGTTCATGGTGGCCGACAAGGTCACGCTGGTGACCCGGCGCGCGGGCGCCGCCGAGGGCGTGCGGTGGGAGTCGTCCGGCGAGGGCACGTACACGATCGAGCCCGACGAGGACGCCCCGCAGGGCACCGCCGTCACGCTGCACCTCAAGCCCGAGGACACCGAGGACAACCTGCACGACTACGCCGACCCGGCGAAGGTCCGGCAGATCATCAAGCACTACTCGGACTTCATCACCTGGCCGATCAAGATGGCGAAGCCGGCCGACAGCAGCGCCGACGAATCCGCCGAGGAGAGCGCCGAGGACGGCGGGCTCGAGACCGTCAACTCGATGAAGGCGCTGTGGGCGCGGTCCGCGAGCGACGTCACCGAGGACGAGCTGACCGAGTTCTACCGGCACGTCAGCCACGACTGGAACCCGCCGCTGGAGACCGTGCGCCTGCAGGCCGAGGGCACGTTCGAGTACCAGGCGCTGCTGTTCGTGCCGTCCCGCGCGCCGTTCGACCTGTTCGTGCGCGAGGCCAAGCGCGGCATCCAGCTCTACGTCAAGCGCGTGTTCATCATGGACGACTGCGAGGCGCTGGTCCCGGAGTACCTGCGCTTCGTCAAGGGCGTGGTCGACGCGCAGGACCTGTCGCTCAACGTCTCCCGCGAGATCCTCCAGCAGGACCGGCAGATCCAGCTGATCCGCAAGCGCCTGGTGCGCAAGGTCCTCTCGTCGCTCAAGGCGCTGCCGGAGGAGAAGTACCGGACCTTCTGGGGCGAGTTCGGCAAGGTCATGAAGGAGGGCCTGGTCGCCGACCCGGACAACCGCGACGCGGTCCTCGACCTGTGCTCGTTCAACTCCACGCACGACGCGGACAAGCAGACGACGTTGCGCGAGTACGTCGAGCGGATGAAGGACAACCAGCAGCACATCTACTACCTGACCGGCGAGTCGCGGCCGAGCATCGAGAACTCGCCGCACATGGAAGCCTTCCAGGCCAAGGGTTTCGAGGTGCTGGTGCTCACCGACCCCATCGACGAGATGTGGGTCGACAGCGTGCCCTCCTTCGACGGCAAGGAGTTCCACTCCATCGCGAAGGGCCAGGTCGACCTGGAGGACGCGGCCGACAAGGAGGCCGCCGAGGCCGAGCGCGCAGAGCGGGAGAAGGACTTCGCGCCGCTGCTGGAGTGGATGGGGACCACGCTGGCCGACACGGTCAAGGAGGTCCGCCTCTCCTCGCGGCTGACCACGTCGCCGGCCTGCATCGTCGGCGACGAGCACGACATGACGCCCACGCTGGAGAAGATGTACCGCGCGATGGGCCAGGAGCTGCCGCAGATCAAGCGCATCCTCGAGCTGAACCCCGGCCACCCGCTGATCACCGGCCTGCGCACCGCGCACTCCGCCCGCGCCGACGACCCGGAGCTGGCCGACACCGCCCACGTCGTGCACGACATGGCGGTCCTCGCCGAGGGCGGCGAGCTGACCGACCCGGCCCGGTTCGTGAAGCTCGTGGCCAAGCGGCTGGAAACCGCGTTGTAGGCGATGACCTCGCCGGCGCGCAACCGGGTGACGCCGCTCGGCGACGTCGTCGCCGTTCCGCTGCGCGGCGCCTGGACGGGCAACCGCGGCAACCTGCACGCCGGCCGCGAGATCGTCCGCTTCCACGCGAGTGACCTGTGGATCACCTGCGCGCTGTCGTTCCGCGGGCGGTGGGCGCGGCAGTGGCGCCCGAACCGGTTCACGTGGCTGTACTTCCACGACGAGGCGGTGTCCTTCGCCGCAGGGCATCGCCCGTGCGGTGAGTGCCGCCGGCCCGCGTACGTCGACTACCGCGACCGCTGGGCCGCCGAGCTCGACGTGCCGGTCCCGTCGGCGAAGGACATGAACCGGCGGCTGCACGGCGAACGGATCGTCCGTGGCACGCACCGCAGGCGGTCGCACGAGCTGGCGTGGTCCGGCCTGCCCGACGGCACGTTCGTGCTCGACGGCGACCTGCCCGCCGTCGTGGCGGGTTCGCACCTGACCCGGTGGACGGTCTCGGGCTACGGCACGCGGTCGCGCAGACCCCGGCACGGCACCGCCCAGGTGATCACACCCCCGGCAACCGTCGCCGTGCTGCGCGCGGGCTACCCGGTCCAGATCGACCCGTCGGCATTCTGACGGTCCGGTTACGCCGCAGTGATCGTTCACGCGATCGAGCGAACGACGGCGCCGGCCCCGGGAGGCCTGTAATGAGCCACGTTCGGTAACCGACAAAAGGGAGGACAAAGCCAACGAAGGGGGGCCGGCGTGGTGCGTACACCGCCGCTGGCACACGCCGGGACTGTCGTCCCGCAGGCGGGGTGGATCCTCCGGCAGATCGCGGCGGCGCCGGGGGACGCGCTGACCGCCGCGATCGTCGGGCCGGGGGGAACGGGCAAGTCGACGCTGATCAAGGCCCTGCTGGCCGCCTACGCCGACGTCGGCGTCGACGCCGTACGGGTGGACCCGGAGACCGATCTGGCCACCGTCCCGGACGGCGTGCCGCTGCTCGTCGACGACGCGCACCGGCTCGGTCCGGACACGCTCGCCGCCCTCCGGGAGCGGGCCAGGACGGACGGCGCGCGGATGGTGGTTAATTACCGTCCGTGGCCACGGCCGGACGGTCTTTCCTCCCTGGGCGCGCAGCTGTCCCGGCACCACTCGCCGATCGTGCTCGGGCATCTCGGCCGCGAGGAGGTCGCCGACCAGATCGCCCGCCGGGTCGGCTGCCCGCCGCCGGAGTCGCTGGTGGCCCTCGTGCTCGAACAGTCCGGCGGGCTGCCGATGTTCGTCGGCCTCGTCACGCAGGCCATGCTCGACACCGGCCGCTTCGACCCGCGCCACCCGGACCGCTTCCGCCGCCCGCCTCGGGTCTCGGTCTCACCCGGCCTCGCCGAGCGCCTGCGCTACCTGCTCGAGGCGCTCGACCCGCGCATCTACCACCTCCTCGAGACGATGGCGCTCGGCGCGCCGCTGGACGCCGAGGTGCTGTGCCCGCTACTCGACACCGACCCGGCCGACCTCGCCGAGACCGTGGACGCCGCGCTCGCGACCGGCCTGCTCACCGAGTCCGGCGAGCTCATCGTGTTTGTGCGCAACCTCGTGCTGCGGCTGATCCCGGTGCTGCGCTGCCGCAACATCCAGCGCCGCCTCGCGGAGATCCAGCTCGACAGCGGCGGCCCGATGCTGACCGTCGGCCGCCAGCTCGCGGAGTCCCGGGCCACCGGCGCCCGCGCCTCCGCCGTGATGGCCGCCGCGGCCGACGAGGCGCTGCGCACGTCGCCGCGCCTGGCCGTCGAGCTGTACGACGCCGCGGTGTGCGCGGGCGGGGGCACGCCCGCGATGGTGGCGCGGCGCGCACAGGCGGCCGCGCTCGCCGGGGACCCCGCGCAGGCACTGCGGCTCGCCGACGAGATCCTCACCGCGGAGGCGGCCGCGCCCGCGGACCGGCGGCGGGCGTTGTCGGTGACCGCGGCGGTCCTCGCACGCCGCGGGTTCGCCGCGCGCACCGCCGAGCTGTACCAGAGCCTGGGCAGCGCGGACGTGCTGCTGGCCGTGCCCGCGCTGCTGGCCGCGGGCGAGCTGGAGCGGGCGCGCGCGGTCCTCGCGGCCGCCCCGCCGAGCGAGACCGACGCGCCGACGCTGACCGCCCCGGCGGTCCGGCTGCTCGCCGGCGGGATGCTGGAGTCGGTGGACGGGGACGCCGCTGTCGCGCTGTCGCACCTCTCGCAGGCGGCCGGGCTGCTGGAGTCGGCGGGGGACGCGGTGTTGCTGCCCTACAGCCCGGCGGAGCTGGTGGCGGTCGTCGCCGCGCAGTGCGGGGAGGCGGCCCTGGCGGACTCGACGCTGGGGCACGCCGTCGCGGCCAAGCTCGGCGGCGGGCTGGCCCAGGCGCGGCACCTGTTGCTGCACGGCTGGAACGCGCTCGGCCGTGGCGCGCTCGCCACCGCGCAGGGTGTGCTGGACCAGCTCGGCGCCACGCCGCTGGAACCGGGGGACGAGCTGCTGGCCGCCGCGCTCGCGACGGGCGTCGCCCGCCGCGGCGGGGACCAGGCCGCGCTCGCGTCGGCGTTCGCGCGCGGCCGCACGGCGTTGATCCGGCACCCGGTGGACCTGTACCTGGTGCGGCAGGTGGGGGAGCTCGCGGTGGCCGCGGCGCTGCTCGGTGAGCGCGAGGCGATCGCCCCACACCTCGACCAGGCACGTGCGCTGCTCGCGTCGCTCGGCAACCCACCACTGTGGACGGTGCCGCTGCTCTGGAGCTCGCTGCACGCCGACCTCGCGGCCGGCGAGCTGAAGGCGGCGGAAGCACACGCGACGGCGCTGGCGGCGGTGCCGGCCCGCCACGCCCGAGCGTTCGCCACGGCCGCCGCCTGCTGGCTGCGGGTGGCCCGCGGCGACGTCGACCCGGAGGAGGTGCGCGCAGCGGCCATCGGCCTGCAGCACGCCGGCCTCACCGCGGACGGCGCCCAGCTGGCGGCGTCGGCGTCGGTGCGCACGGCGGACCGCAAGGAGGGCGCTGGCCTCATGGCGTTCGCCCGCAATCTGAGCGACAGCCCGGCCGTCGAGACGGCCCCCGCGCCACGGCACGCGCCGGAGGTGGAGCGGGCGCCCGAGCCCGAGACCGGGTCCGAGGTCGACCCCGCCGCCCAGCCGGCCGCGGCGCCGTTGCTGAGCGAGCGCGAGGTGGAGGTGGGCAGGTTGATCCTCGCCGGCCTGACGCACAAGCAGATCGGCGCCCGCCTGTTCATCTCGGCCAAGACCGTCGAGCACCACGTGGCCCGCATGCGCAACCGGCTGGGCGCCGACGGCCGCAACGAGCTGTTCGGCATGCTCCGCACCCTGATCGGCGACGCCGACCAGGAGGCGGCCGCCACGTCGCGCTGACGTTCCGTGGGGTCGGTGCCCGGCTGGCGGCCGCCAGCCGGGCACCGATGTCTGTGGGTCAGACCTCCGATGGGGCCGGGGTCGACAGGGACGCCACCAAGCCCTCACACGTCCGGGTGACCGCGCGGTAGGTGCGCACCGCCGGGCGGTCCGCGAACGGGTCCTCCGCGCGGCGCCGCCAGCGGTCCAGCTCGTGCAGGGCCGCCGACCGGACCTCGTCGTCGGACGCGGTCCTGGACAGGGCAAGGCGCTGGACCGCGGCCACGCCCTGACCGCCGAGCAGGCGTTCCGCGGTCTCCGCTTCCTCCTCCGGCAGGACCACCTCGCCGCTGCGCAGCGACGAGAGCAGGCGCAGCTCCACGAACTCGTGCGCGCCCGAGCCGATGCGCTCCACCTCCGCGGCCAGCTGCTTGACCTCCGACTCGTCCGCGGCGGGCGACCGGGCGGCCAGGACCCGCTCCAGGGCGATCAGGCCGCTGCGTGCCTTGAGCAGGTCGCGCCGCTGCGAGAACTGCACCGACAGCACGTCCTGCAGCTCGTGCAGCCCGCTGGCCCGCACCAGCTCCGCGGCCAGCGAGGGGGACGAGTCGCGGCCCTGCCGGACGTACATCATCGCCAGGCGCAGGCCGAAGATGCCGAACCGCTCCAGCAGGTCCTTGCGCCGCTCGTACGAGACGTCCGCGAGTGCGGCCACCCGGTCCGAGCGCAGGAACCGCTGGGTGGACAGCAGGATGTCGTCCATGTCCTCGCGCGGCGCGGCGGCCAGCGCGGCGAGGGTCTGGAACTCCGCCTGGCGCAGCGTCCGGCCCGTCGCCGCCAGCAGGCCCGCCACCGGGATGACCGTCTGGCACAGCCCGCGCAGCGCGGGTTCGGTGCGGTAGCGCCGGGCGATCCGGCGGGCCGAGAGCATCGCGTCGATCCGGCCGCCGCCGACCTCGTCCGCGCGGGAGATGACCGCGATCGTGTTCACCGAGCTGGCCCGTGCCACACCCTGGTCGCGGAACGACTCCAGGAACTCCGCGTCCGCCGCGTGCAGGTGGCGCATCAGGTAGATGACGGCGTCCGCCTCGGCGGGGGAGTCGTCGTCGGGGGTGAGCATCGCGAGGGTGCGCCGCGAGTTGTGCGCCGACGCCGACGCGATGCCCGGCGTGTCGATGAGGGTGGTGCCACGCAGGTTCTGCGACGGCCAGTCCACCACGAGCTTGCGCAGCTTCTCGGCCGGCACCCCGCGTAGTTCCACCGCGAGCGCGCCGTTCTCCCGGCGGATCGGGAGCGGGCGGGGCTCTCCCAGGTCTGGATAGGACACCACACGCGGCGACGGGGCGTCCCGGTACCAGGTGACCACCTTCGTGCACTCGCCCGCGTCGGTCGGCGCGATCAGCTCACCGACGAGCCCGTTGAGCAAAGTGGACTTGCCGGCCTTCACCTTGCCGGCGATCGCCACCCGCAGCGGCTCGTCCAGCCGGTCCAGCTGCGCCCGCAGCTCCCCGGCGATGTCCGGCTCGTCGGCGAACACCCGCACGGCGCGCCGCAGCACGCCCCGGACCGACGCGGTGAGACTGTGGGAGGCGCCGGGAGAGGAAACACTCACTGTGCTGGATGGTTCGCTCCGCTCCTCCGCTACCCGCCGTCTTCCCTCCTCGCGTGCTCGGCGCTGGCGCGCCTGCGCGCGCTCGTCAGTCCAGACGGCGGACGCTCCGTCCCTCTCGCTCACTGGGCAGCCTCGATCAGCCGCGGCTCGCGAGGCTCGGTGACCGCACCCGGCACGAGCGACATCGCCTTCTTGTGCAGCGACTCCAGCCGCGCCAGCTCCTTGGGGATCTCCTTCAGCCTGCGCTGCTGCTCGTCCTGGGACGCGCGCGCCGACTGCTCGGCCGCCATCAGCGAATCCTTCAGCGACCGGTTGGTCTCCTCCGCCCGGTCGATGTAGTAGTCGCGCAGGTCGCGCTGCACGCGGCGGAGCAGCTCGCGGGACTCCTTGCCGGCCTGGAAGATCACGTCGTCGGCGTAGCGGCGCACGGCGGCCTTCGCCTCGGCCTGCCGCTTCGAGTACACCCGGCGCCGCTCGTCGGTGAAGCCCTTCGCGCCCATCAGCAGGCCTGCGCCGACGGAGAACGGGTTGATCAGCGACAGCCCGACGATCGTGCCCAGCATGCCGAACATCAGAACGCCGATGTACCCGCCGCGCAACCCGGACAGCGCCTTCTGCCCGACGCCGAACGGCTCGCCGGAGCGCATCTCCATGGCCTGGATGCCGGCGAGCGGGTCGTCGTGGCCGGTGCGGATCCGGGGCAGCAGCTCCCGGCCGCCGGAGAAGTGCTCGGCCACCTGGCCGGCGAGCCAGCGGGCGCGCTGGGCGGCCCACAGGAAGTTCGCCGAGACGGCCGCGCCCACCTCCTGCTCGACCCAGCCGGCGAGCTGCTCCCAGATCTTCTTCGGGTCGCCCGCCTTGTCCACCTCGCCCTCGGCCTCGCGGACGATGTCGCGCATCCGGTCGCGCAGGTCGTAGTCGATGTCGGCGTTCAGGTCGGCGACGCCGTCGCTCAGCGTGTGCTGCCAGCGGGCCGAGCGCTCCTTCAGCGCGGCCGCGTGCGCCTTGGCCTCGGTGAGCTCGCGGATCACCAGCTCGGCCTGCTCCGGGTCGGTGTAGCTGGTCCGCTCGGCCAGCAGCGCGGTGGCGAGCTGCTCGGTGACCGCGACGATGTCCTGCGCGGTCGAGCGCCGCGCCAGCAGGTCCGCCCGGCCGACGACCTGCTCGCGCAGGTAGGACACCAGCACCGGGAAGCCGGACTCGGCGTCGGACACGTCGTCGCCGGTGCGGATCGCGTGCACGCGCAGGGCCGAGGACACGATCAGCAGGTCGGCGTCGATCTTCTCCGCGGCCAGGTGCGCGCGGTCGAGGTCGGCGATGCGCTCCCACTCCGGGTACAGGTCCGCCTTGCTCAGTACACAGAGGACGTTGGGGCAGACCTTGCTGGCCTGCCGCAGGAACTCCAGCTCCGGGGCGGTGTACTCCTGGGACGCGTCGGACACGAACAGCACGGCGTCCGCGGACGGCAGCGCGGCCATGGTGGCGGCGCCGTGCACGGAGTTGAGCCCGCCGACGCCTGGGGTGTCCACGATCTCCAGCCCACCCGCGAGCACCGCCCTGGGCAGCCCGATCTCGGCCTCCCGCCAGCCCTCCCGGTTGCCCGGGTTGCCGGTTTCCGCGATGTGCTGGGACATCTGCTCGATCTCGAGCTCGACGCGCTCGATCTTCGCCCGCTCGGGATCGCCGTCGTCGGCGGGCTCGAGCACGCGGATCAGCGCGGCCGTCGGCTGCTCGGCGTAGCGCACGACCGTCGGCACGCACGTGGCGACGTCGTCGAAGACCGGGCACACCGGCGCCCGCACGAGACCGTTCACCAGCAGGCTCTTGCCCTGCTTGAACTCCCCGACCACGAGGACCCGGATCCGCCCGTCCCGCAGCCGGAAGCCGGCCTGGCGCAACCGTTCCTCCAGATCGGTCCGCCCGTACGGCGCGATCGCGCCGATCGCCTGCTCCAACGCCGCGAGTGGCTCCGACCGCATTTCGCTCCTCCTCATGAAAACTCCCCCCGACGCATCGTGTCCGCCCGCGATGTTCGGTCAATCCGAACATCCCGGGCGGACGACGATGTGTTACTCGGAGATCGCGTCTGCCGGGTCGAGTGCTCCCGTGGCGTCGGCGTCCTCCTGCGGCCACAAGCCGTCCGGCTCGTGCACCGCGGTCGGTGCCAGATCTGCGTGGACATCCACGTCGTCGACGCTGACATCGGTGTCGATGCCGTTGTTGACGCTGTTGTGGTTGTACGAGGTGTCGACCGTCGTGTCCGTGGACTCGTCGGTGTTCGTGACCGTGTCCGTCGTGTTGTGCGAGTTCGACATCGAAGCGTCGTGCTCGCTGTTGAGCGAGTCGTCGATGTCGTCGCCCGCGACGGTGCTGTGGTCGATCGAACCACCCTTGTTGTCGACGCCGTCGTTGTCCTGGTTGAACGAGTCGTCGATGACCACGACACTGTTGTCCGAGTTGAACGAGTCAGTGATCGTCAGGTCGCCATCGGCGTGGATGTTGACGGTGTCGCGGTCGTCGATGGTGACGATGATGTCCTCGTCGTCGACGTAGTAGTAGTTGTAGTTGTTGATGTCCGGGCCGCCGTCATGCACGTAGTGCCTGGTGATGACGGAGATCCCGTGGACAGGGTCGTCGTCCCCGAAATGCGGCAGCTCGCCTGTGGCGTGCACACCGACGTGGTCGGCGACCATGGGCTGGACGTCCTGGATGTCCGCCCCACATGTGCTGTCGAGTCCGTACTTCGCCAGCGTCCCCTCAGGGTCTGCCTGGAAGTCCTCCTGCAGTTCCTCGTCGCCGAGCAACGCGAGCAGGAACTCGATGAGCGAGGAGATGGCTGTCGTCGTCACAACCACTCACCTGCCTCTCTGTGCTCCGTCGGCTCGCCGTCGTCCGTGCTCAGAGGTCGATGTCGACGTCGTCGACGTCGAGGTCGAAGTCCAGCCCGTTGTTCACGTGGTTCCCGTTGAACGAGTGGTCGTAGCTGGTGTGGCTCGAGTTGTCGGTGTTGTTCTGGGTGTCGTTGTCGTTGTAGGAGTCGCTGATGTTCACCGTCTCGTGGGTGTTCAGCGAGCCGCGGATGTCGTCGCCGGCCACCACGCTGTCGGAGATGTGGCCGTGGCTGTTGTCCACGCCGTCGTTGTCCTCGTTGAACGAGTCCTTGATGTAGGTGACGTGCGTGTAGTCGTTGCCGACGTTCTCGAAGCTGTTGGTGTTGGTCGTGGTCTGGGTGGAGGTCTGGTTCACCGGACCGCCGTTGCCACCGTTGCCACCGTCCGCGCTGGACGGCCCGGAGGAGCTGCCGTTGTCCGCGTCCGCGTCTGCGTCCGCGTCGGCGTTCCCGCCGTCACCGTCGCCGCCGTTGCCCCCATCGCCGTCGCCGCCCCAGGAGAAGCCCAGGCCGCCGCCGAGCCAGCCGCCGCCACCGTGCGAGAAGGCGTTGCCGCCCTCGCCGTCGCCGCCGTTGCCGCCCTCACCGTCGCCACCGCTCGCGTGGCCGCCGTCGGCGTCCGCGTCGGCGTAACCGAACGCGAGGCTGCCGGATTCGCCACCGGCACCGCCGGCGCCACCGGCCGCGTTGCCGTCGACGTCCTGCACCGGTGCGACGTACTGCTGGAAGTTGAAGTCACCCATTGTTCTCGTGCTCCCTGTATGTGTGGGCGGAATGTGATCCGGATCCCCGACGGCCTCCGCCCGGCCTGAGAGAAATCTAGGTCTGCCGCCACGGTCGGTAATCGGGGTTGCTCCCGCAACCCGTTCGCGGTACCGCCGGGGATCTCCGGCTTGCCCGCACCTGCCGGTTAGGGGATTGCCCCCTAATTCGCCGAGGCACCGAAACGCCCCTACTCGGTCGCGGGAAGGTGCGTGAGCACGGTCGTGAGAAGTTTTTGCAAAGCGGTGCACGAGTCCGGCTTGCCACCGTCCATCGTGGCCACGATCGCCTGCTCGTCGGCCACGCCGACGTCGTAGCGACAGAACTGCCCGCCGCTCGTGAACGTCTCCAGCGCGGGGTAGCCCTGCAACCGGACCCGGCTCGCGTCGGGGTCGCTCTTCTTCGACAGATCGGTCAGGCCCGACCCGCTCGTGTAGGACGTGAGCTGCACGGTTTTGGGACTTTGCCCAGACCACTTGCAGTTCGCGCCGAGCTCGTCGGTGCCGGGCACGCCGGTGCCGAGGCCGTACGTGGCCTGGACGGCGCCGTCGACGAGCGTGCACGGGTCGAGCCCGACGAGCCCCTTCGGTGACTCGATCGGGGGAACTTTTGGCGGCTGCGGCTCCTCGGACGAGCAGCCGGCGAGCATCGCGACACAGGAGATGGCCACCACGACGGGCAGCAGGCGACAGATCACGAGTATTCCTTCCGCTATGTCATTTTTCGCCCGAGGGGGATCTTTCGTAACGTTTGGCGGCCATTCAACGTCTTCACAGTCGAGCGTTTCGCTTGGAGGCGTGCATGAGTTACTCGCTGGGGATCGACTTCGGGACCACCTTCACGGCTGCGGCCGTCATTCGTGACGGAGAGCAATCGGTTGAGCTCGTCCCGTTGGGGGAGAACGGCACCTCGACCGCGTCGGTCGTGTTCGTGGCGCCGGACGGCTCGTTCGTGCTGGGCGACGCCGCCGTCCGGCGTGCGGTGACCGACCCGGACCGGGTGGTTCGCGAGGTCAAGCGGCGAATCGGGGACCAGACGCCGGTGCTCGTCTCGGGGGAGCCGATCGGTGCGCACAGCCTCGCCGCGCGGTTCGTCCGGTGGGTCGTGGACCGCGTCACCGAGCGCGAGGGCACGCCGCCTAACGCGATCGGTGTGACCTACCCCGCGTCGTGGGGCCCGCACAAACTCCGGCTGCTCTCCGACGCCCTGCTGTTCGCCGGGATCGGCGACGTGACCCTGGTGACCGAGCCGGAGGCGGCGGCGGTCGCGTACACCGCGTCCGAGCACGTCGCGGCCGGGTCCGCGATCGGCGTCTACGACCTGGGCGGCGGCACCTTCGACGCGACGATCGTGCGCCAGCTGGACAGCGGCGGCTTCGAGCTCGCCGGACGACCGGAGGGCATCGATTCGCTCGGCGGCATCGACTTCGACGAGGCCGTGTTCGAGCAGGTGCGCGCGCACCTCGGCGCGGCGTGGGCGGGCCTGGACTTCGCGGACCCGCTGGTCATGACCGCGGCCGCGACGCTGCGCCGCGAGTGCACCGAGGCGAAGAAGGCGCTCTCGTCGGACACCGAGGTGACGATCCCGGTGATGCTGCCCGGCGTCAGCACCCAGGTCCGCATGGTGCGCTCGGAGTTCGAGCAGCTGATCGCGCCCGCCATCGACGCGACGATCGACGTCATGCGGCGCGCGATGGAGTCGGCCGGGTTGGGTCCCGGCGACCTGTCCGCGGTGCTGCTGGTCGGCGGTTCGTCGCGGATTCCCTTGGTCGCGCAGCAGGTCGGCGCCGAGCTTGACCTGCCGGTGACGGTCGACTCCGACCCGAAGGCGGTCGTCGCGATCGGCGCCGCGCTGGCGGTGTCGCCCCGGCCGGCGACCGCGACCGCCACGGCGCTCATCGCGGCCCGCGAGCCGCTCGCGCTGCTACCCAGCGAGGCGGAGGCCGCGGCCGCCGGCGACGCCCGACCCCGGCGCAAGATCACCTACGCGCTGGTCGGCGCGTCCGCGTGCGTGGCGGCGATGATCGCGCTGGCCGGATTCGTCGGCTCGGACGTGCTCCCGAGTGGCGGGACGACCACCGACGAGGGCGGCCTGGCCGCTCCGGCCCTGGATGCCGACGACGACGGCACGGGCAAGGCGTCGGCGAAGGACGCCGTCGACCCGTGGACCGGCAAGCCCTACACGGAGACCACCGCGCCCGGCCCGACCCGGCCGGATGCCAAGCCCACCGAGAAGTCCCCGACCAAGCTGGCCCCGAAGCCGACCCGCGCGAAGAACCGCGATGCCCTGATCGAGGGTGCCAAGCCCCCGCCCGCCCCCAGCACGGGCGGCGACGACGGTGGCGACGGCACGACCTCGAACCAGGAGCCGCCTCCGGTCACGACGACCGAGGAGCCGCCGCCTCCGGTGACCACCACGGAAGAGCCGCCGCCTCCGGTCACGACGACCGAGGAGCCGCCGCCTCCGGTGACCACCACCGAGGACCCGCCGCCACCGGTCACCACCACCGAAGACCCGCCGCCGGCCGACGATCCGGGTGCCGGCGGGCCACCGGCGGAGGATCCCCCGGCCGGTGAGACGCCGAGCGAAGGGGGCGGCGCGTGATGCCCGACCTCGGCGCGCCGCCGCCTCGCCCCAGCACGGCGCGGCTGTCGATGCCGCCGATGGCGGCGCTCGAGGACCTGTCCCGGCCGCGCGCGATCGTGGTGTCGTTCTGGAGCTGGTTCGTCAGCGGCGTGCTGCTGGCCGGTGTCGCGGCGATGACCGCGGCCAAGGCGGACGCCATGCACACCGAGTTCGCCCGGCTGGCCCGGGAGAACGACGCGGACGCGACGCAGAAGACGATCGACAGCGTGGCCGCGGCGTCGGTCTTGGTCGTCGTCGGGGTCGGGGCGCTGCTG
>Ga0164241_10001171_pt1 | contig 34857 bp, 33 predicted proteins | sample OricomyardsoilBY_FD_108780 | JGI IMG/M metagenome (GOLD analysis project Ga0164241, IMG submission 108780) | Backyard soil microbial communities from Emeryville, California, USA - Original compost - Back yard soil (BY) | ecosystem: Environmental > Terrestrial > Soil > Unclassified | place: USA... | reverse complement strand
CTTCGTGCTGATCGTCTTCATCTCGCCGCTGGTGTTCACCATCATCCTGATCCCGCTGGTCGTCGTGGTGTACATCGCGGTTGGCATCTGGGCGATCTATCGCGTGGCCCGCGGCTGGCTGGCGCTGCGGGACGGCATTCCACTGCCGATGCGGGCGCCATGATTCGCGTCGGCGCCTTGCTCGCCTGCCTGCTGCTGGCCGCCTGCGGCCAGAAGGGTGATCTCTACATGCCGGATACCGCGCGGCCGGTGGTTGTGCCCGTCACCCCCGCACCGGCCACGGGCGAGGCGGCTGCGGACGACGACGACGACGCGGACCAGGCGCCACAGCAGCAGGGCGCGGCGGACAACGCTGCCACCAACTGAATGGGTGCGAAGGCCGCACCGCTCGTCCTCATCGACGGCTCGTCCTACCTGTACCGCGCATTCTTTGCGCTGCCGCCGCTGACCAACTCGCGCGGGCAACCGACGGGCGCGGTGTTCGGCGTGCTGAACATGCTGCAGAAGTTCCTGCGCGAACATGAAGGCCCCATCGCCGTGGTCTTCGACGCGCCGGGCAAGACCTTCCGCGACGACCTGTTCGCCGAGTACAAGGCGCACCGCCCGCCCATGCCCGACGACCTGCGCTCGCAGATCCAGCCGCTGCTCGACGCGGTGCAGGCGCTGGGGCTGCCGTTGCTGCGCATCGCCGGCGTGGAAGCCGACGATGTGATCGGCACGCTGGCCCTGCGCGCGGCATCGAATGGAAATGACGTGCTCATTTCCACCGGCGACAAGGACATGGCGCAGCTGGTCGACGGGCACATCACGCTGATCAACACCATGAGCAACACGCGCATGGACCGCGACGGCGTGAAGGCCAAGTTCGATGTGTGGCCCGAACAGATCATCGATTACCTCGCGCTGGTGGGGGACACTTCCGACAACATTCCCGGCATCAAGAGCGTGGGGCCGAAGACCGCGGCCAAGTGGCTGGGCGAGTACAAGACGCTCGACAACCTGGTTGCCCATGCGGAAGAAGTGACCGGCAAGGTCGGCGAGAACCTGCGCGCCGGGCTCGAGACGCTGGCGCTGTCGCGCAAGCTCGCGACGATTCGCACTGATCTGGAACTGGCCGATGACCCGCATGGGTTCGCGCGCCAACCAGCCGATGCGGCGCGCTTGCGCGAGCTGTACACGGCGCTGGAGTTCCGCGGTCTGCTCAAGGCGCTGGATGGCGAGGCCGGCACGACTGCGCCGCCCCCGCCAGCACCCGGGATTGCGGCAGTTGCGCAAACGGCGGCCCCTGCCCCGCCTGCAGTTTCCGATGCGCCACGCGAATACGAGACCATCCTCACCGACGAGGCTCTGCAGCGCTGGCTCAAGGCATTGCAGCAGGCCGAACTCACCGCCTTCGACACCGAGACCACCAGCCTCGACTACCGCTTCGCGCGCATCGTCGGTCTGTCGTTCTGCATCGAGGCGGGCAAGGCGGCGTACCTGCCGCTGGCGCATGTGTACGCCGGCGCGCCGGATCAGCTCGATCGCGACAAGACGCTCGCGCAGCTGAAGCCATGGCTCGAAGATGCCGGCCGCGCCAAGCTCGGCCATCACCTGAAGTACGACGCGCACGTGCTGGCCAACCACGACATCACGCTGGCCGGCATGCGGCACGACACCATGCTCGAGTCGTATGTGCTGAACAGTGTGGCCACGCGCCACGACATGGATTCGGTGGCGAAGCAGTACCTTGGCATCGACACCATCAAGTACGAAGCGGTGGCCGGCAAGGGCGCGAAGCAGATCGGCTTTGACCAGGTGCCGGTGGAAACCGCCTCGACCTATGCCGCGGAAGACGCCGACGTCACCCTGCGCATGCACCAGGCGCTGTGGCCACAGCTTGAAGCCGAGCCGAAACTGAAAGCGCTGTACGAGGACATCGAACAGCCGCTGTCACTGGTGCTGCTGGAAATGGAAAAGCGCGGCGTGCTGCTGGACGCGGCATTGCTGCGCAAGCAGAGCGGCGAGCTGGGAGCGAAGCTGCTGGAGCTGGAAAAGCAGGCGCACGCGGCGGCCGGCGGCGAGTTCAACCTCGACTCCCCGAAGCAGCTGCAGGCCATCCTGTTCGAGAAGCTGCAGTTGCCCGTGGTCCGCAAGACGCCCACCGGGCAACCCTCCACGGCCGAAGACGTGCTCGAGGAACTGGCCGTGGACTACGAACTGCCGCGCCTGATCCTGGACTACCGCGGCATGGCGAAGCTGAAGTCCACCTACACGGACAAGCTGCCCGAACAGATCGACCTCGCGACGGGGCGCGTGCACACCAGCTACCACCAGGCCGTCGCGGCAACCGGCAGACTGTCTTCCACCGACCCGAACCTGCAGAACATTCCAGTGCGCACCGCGGAAGGTCGCCGCATCCGCCAGGCCTTCATCGCACCACCCGGCCACGTGATCATCTCGGCCGACTACTCGCAGATCGAGCTGCGCATCATGGCGCACCTGTCCGGCGATGCCGCGCTGCTGCGCGCCTTCGCCGAAGATCGCGACATCCACCAGGCCACCGCCGCCGAGGTGCTGGGCAAGCCCATCGAAGACATCACGTCCGAAGAACGCCGCTCGGCCAAGGCCGTGAACTTCGGGCTGATCTACGGCATGTCGGCATTTGGCCTGGCCAAACAGCTGGGCATCGGCCGCGGCGAAGCGCAGCAGTACGTGGACCTGTATTTCGACCGTTACCCGGGCGTGAAGGCCTTCATGGAACGCACCCGCACACAGGCACGCGAACAGGGCTATGTCGAGACCGTGCGCGGCCGACGCCTGTACCTGCCCGAGATCCGCTCGAAGAATCGCGCCCTGCAGCAATACGCCGAGCGCAGCGCCATCAACGCGCCGATGCAGGGCACTGCGGCGGACATCATCAAGCTGGCCATGCTGCGCGTGGAGCACGAATGCACCACAAGCAAGCTGCCGGCGAAACTGATCATGCAGGTGCACGACGAACTGGTGCTGGAAGTGGCCGCGCCTGCGGCCGGGGAAATCACGGCGCTGCTGCGCGAGCAGATGGGCGCGGCGGAGAAGCTGGCGGTTCCGCTGAAGGTGGATGTCGGCACCGGCGCCAACTGGGACGAAGCCCACTGAGGTCAGTCGCATCCGGCGACGTCCATGTAATCAGGCGTATCGGTGCGGCGGCGCAGCGCCACAGCTCGACACTCGTGAAGATTTTTTAAGGATTTCGGGGCCCTAGGGCGTGGAACTTCCCCTCTCTGGCGGGTTCCAACAACCAAGCGCCTCAAAACGCTTCCCGCTTCCCTCCCTGAGCGGGTTGGCCGTCCGGCATCGAGACCTGCCCGACGGCTCTTTAAACCCCGGCGGTTTTCCGCCGGGGTTATTTCTTTTTCAGAACCCTGCGCAACACCGCGCGCGCCTCGTCCAGCCCCAATCCGCTGTGCGCGGAAAACAGCTGGCAGCTGGCGCGGCCGGCAAGCACCTGGCCGGCCGCTCGCAGTGCCTGCATGCGCTGCCCGTGCGGCAGCTTGTCGGCCTTGGCCAGCAGCACATGCGTCGCAGCAGGATCACGGCCCGCCCAGTCGAGCATGGCCAGATCCAGGTCTCCGACGCCACGGCGGATATCCACCACCAGCAGCAGCGCGGCGAAGCTGTCCCGCGCGCGCAGCGCTTCGGCCAGCGGACCCCAGCTCTCGCGCACGGTGACGTGCGCCTTGGCATGGCCGTATCCCGGCAGGTCCACCAACCGCTGGCCCGGGGCGAGCTGGAAATAGTTGTAGAGCTGCGTGCGTCCCGGCGTACGGCTGGTGCGGGCCAGCCCCGAGCGGGCAAGCAAGGCATTGATCGCACTGGACTTGCCCGCGTTGGAGCGACCGGCCACGGCGATCTCCTGCCCCGTATCGTCGGGAAACTGGCCGGGCAAGGCCACGCTCTTCAGGAATTCGACGGTGGGAAACTGGCTCATGGACCTCGGGATCGGCCTTACGCAACGGGCTGAAAAACAAGGCCTTAGTGTACAATCCGGCGTTCGTCGCACGGGCCTGTCTGGGAGCTTTCGAGGTTTTCATGTCGCATCGCATTTTCGCCACCGCCGTCCTTGTTCTCGGATTCAGCGCGGGCAGCACCATCGCCGCCGAAATGCACGGGGACGCCGCTGCCGGGTCGGGCAAGGCAGCCGTCTGCATCGCCTGCCACGGCTTGAACGGCAACAGCAGCGATCCCGAATTGGGGCCGGTCATTGCCGGACAGAACGCGGTCTACATCCGCGACCAGGTCACGCGCATCAAGACGGGCAAGCGCACTGCGCCACTGATGCAGCCGAACGTGCAGGACCTCAGCGAACAGGACATCGCCGACCTGGCGGCATTCTTCTCCACGCAGACGCCGATCGGCCACGAGGCCGACCCTTCGTACTGGCAGGCCGGCCGCGACCTGTATCGCGGTGGCGATACGTCCCGCGGCATTCCCGCCTGCATGAGCTGCCATGGGCCGGTGGGTCGTGGCGCACCGGCGGCCGGTTTCCCGGCGCTGCAGGCCCAGCATGCCGTTTACACGATGAAACAGCTGGACGGTTACGCCGCTGCAACGCGCTACACGAAGGACGCCGACGGCAAGCCGCAGGCCGGCCCCAATGCCGGGATGATGGCAACCATTGCCGGAAGGTTGACCGCCGAACAGCGTCGCAACGTCGCCTCCTACATCCAGGGACTGCGTTGACATGAGGCGCGTTCTGCTCTTCATAGGCCTCACCGCCGCCCTCGCTGGCTGTACGCAGAAGCCTGAAGCCCCGGCCAGCAACACGCCGGCCCCACAGCCGTCAGCGACCGAACCCGCCGCGCCTGAAGCCAGCCCTGCTGCCGCCGGGCCCGCGGAACAGGCGCCTGCCGCAGCGGCGAGCACCGCCGCCAGCACGGGGCCCGCCCGCCCGATCCCGAGCAACTGGAAGGTCGACGTCAACTACCAGATCATCGTGCCCGCCCAGCCCACCAGCGTGGAGCCGGGGCAGGTGGAGATCATCGAGTTCATGTGGCTGGGCTGCCCGCATTGCTACGAATTGAACCCGTACATCGAGGCCTGGAAGAAGAAGCTGCCCGCGTACGTGGCGTTCCGGCAGGAACACGTGACCTGGGACGCGCTGCGGCGGCCCCATGCGCAGCTGTTCTATACGTTGCAGGCGCTGGGTGCCGGCGATGACCTGATCATCAAGGCGTTCGAGGAGCTGCATCGCAAGGGTGAGACCTCCGACACCACCGAGCGGGAACAGGAAGCCTTTGCGGTCGCCAATGGTCTCGACGGGGCGGCATTCAAGCGTGAATACGATGGCTTCACCGTGAAGACCAGCCTGAAGCGCGCCGATGAGCTGGTCCGCCGTTACCGCATCGACCAGGTGCCCACCGTGATCGTGAACGGAAAGTACCTCACGGATGTCAGCATGGCGGGCAGCCCTGAAAAGCTCACGCAGCTGCTCAACGACCTGGCCGCCTCAGAGAAGGGCAACTGAGCCTCGCCGGCCCCGGGGCGGTGCCGCCAGTAGCGCATGCTGTCCGTCTACTGCCTCACGCCGGCTGGGTTGAAGCGCCTCGAGCGCACCACCAACGCACCGCTGCCTGAAGAGGCGGTATGGCTCGACCTGCTGGAGCCGACGCCCGAAGAGGAAAAGCTGGTCGAACAGCGGCTGGGCCTCGACATCCCCACGCGCGAAGAGATGCGCGACATCGAGTCTTCGAGCCGCCTGTATGAAGAAGGCGGCGCGCTGTACCTGACCGCCACGCTGGTCACGCGGCTCGACACCCAGCTGCCCGAAAACTCGCAGATCACGTTCATCCTGAGCGGCACGCGCCTGGTCACCAACCGGTTCGTCGACCCGCTGCCGCTGCGGCGCTTCGTGGCGCACACCGAACGCCATCCGCTGGCCAATACCACCGCCCAGACCGTGCTGGCCGGGCTGCTGGAATCCATCGTCGAACGCATCGCCGATGTGATCGAGCGCGTCAGCAGCGACATGGACGCCGCCTCGGTGGAAGTCTTCAGCCGCGGCATCCTGCCCGGTGGCAAGACGCGCCGCAGCCAGCGCGATTACCGCAAGCTGCTGGAAGTCATCGGGCAGTGCGGCGAACTCATCGCGAAGACCCGCGAAAGCCTGGCCAGCCTGTCACGCCTGCTGGCCTTCCTGCAGCAATCGACGCCGACTGTGCCGCAGGAAGTGCGCACGCGCCTGCGCACGCTGTCGCATGACGTGGTGGCCATGAGCGACCACGCCAGCTTTGTGGCCACCAATCTGAATTTCATCCTCGATGCCACGCTCGGGATGATCAACATCGACCAGAACAACATCCTGAAGATATTCTCGGTGGTGACCGTATTCCTGCTGCCGCCTTCGGTAATCGGCGCGGTGTTCGGCATGAACTTCACGCACATCCCGTATGCCGCGCAGCCCTGGGGGTTCTGGGGCGCGCTGGCGCTGATGGTCTTGTCGTCGGTCTTGCCTTACCTTTGGTTCCGGCGCAAGGGCTGGCTGTAGTAGGCTTGCGCGACAAATCAGCAGGCGCCCGTAGCTCAGCTGGATAGAGTACTGCCCTCCGAAGGCAGGGGTCACTGGTTCGAATCCAGTCGGGCGCGCCACTCGCACAGGAAGCAGCGAGACGATGAAAGCACGCAAAGGATCTGGACGACCGGCATCACCTTTCATGCAAGCCGCATCCCCGCGATCCTTGCTCATCGGCGTCTGGCGCTTCGACAAACCGCGGAGCATCGCGGCATACAAGCCAGGGAAGCGGCTCGACCAGGCGCGGATCAGGGAGCTGTTCAGGCACACCGGGAAGATTCGTGTGCGCTTCACGCGCACCCACAGGACCTTGTCATTCCAGTCTGTTCTGGACCGTTGCCCCTACGACGTCCTGGAAACGCGCGAGGCCACTGCAAGAGCGCGGCCCAGGATCGAGATTGTCTACGCGCTGCCGCACGGCACGTTCCGGTGCACCATCACCTTCGACTCTGCCGACACTTTTTTCGTGGGCATTCCGGGTCGCCGGGAGTACTTTCGCAGGGTTCCGCCCGCCAAGTCGTCCTGATAAACGAGCTGGCAGACCGACGTGGAACAGTCGCGGGACAGGTGCCCGCGCGACGCAGATCACTTGACGCCCATGGCCCCTTTGATCAGCGCGCTCATTTCCTCGGTGCTGGGCGAGTCGCGGCCACCACCGCGTGACACCTGCTCACCCTGCTCCAGGCCAACCAACGCATCGAGCAGGGTCCTGCCGCGGGCATCCTTGATATCGAGCTTCGCGCCATTGTCGATCAGGAACTGCGTGAGCTTCGTCCAGCTGCGCGGCGGCGCCGTTTCGTTGACCGTACCGGCACCAATCGCGCCGAAGATGGCCGTCTGTCCCTGCCGCTCGCTCATCGAACTCGGGCGCGCGATGATGGCCGTGTGGCTGCTGGTGTCGGTAATGCGCGCATTGATGTCCGCGCCTGCTGCCAGCAGCACCTTGAGCACTTCAATGGCCTCGGATTCCAGGTTGGGCCTGGCCGACCGCCCGTAAAAGACCGGGCTCTGTCCCGGACCCGAGCCGCCGACACCACCCCAGCCGATGCCGGATGCGGCCATCAACGGCGTCACGCCCATCACGTTGGGCAGATCGACGATGGCGCCATGCTTCAGCAGCAGTTCCACTGCTTCCTTGTCGAAGCCGACGGCAGCGCGCAGCAGCGGCGTGCAGCCGGTGGTCAACAGATCATCGACGAAGCGGCCGAGAAACGGCCGATGCATGTCGAGCTGGGTATTCGGATTCACGCCCATTTCCAGCAGGCGTTGGGCGACCTGGATGGCGCTGGCCGGCGGTCCCGAGGGCGCAGCACCAGGCGCGCCAGCAGGAGGCGGCCCACCACGCGCCGGAAACCCGCCCGGTGGCCCACCGCCACGCAGCGGCGGCCCGCCGGCGCCGCGCGCTCCGCCGCCGCCGCGACCGAATCCACCGCCCGCGCCGGCGATGGTGCCGCCGCGGCTGTGCATGTCGATGGCGATGTACAACGCGGTGCGGCCCCACCAGTCCTGCAGATCCGGATTTGCACCCTGATCCAGCAGGAAATTGGCGATGGGATAGTTGCCCGCATCGATCGCATTCATCAGCGGCGACACACCATCGGGTGTCGGCCGGTTGATGTCCGCGCCGGCCTGCAGCAGCGACTTCGCGCATTCCAGGCAGCCGGAACGCGTTGCATACAGCAGCGGTGTGAGGCCGCCCGTCGGACGGTACTGCGCGCGCGGCTCGCCGGTAATCTGGTTGCCCCAGTCGTTGGCCGCCGCACGGAAATCCACTTCGGCGCCGTGCTTGATCAGGAAATCGGTTACCGCGGCCGCACCGCCGGTATTGCTGCCAACCGCCCACATCAACGCCGACTGATCGCGGAATTCCTCGCGCGTATTGATCTTTGCACCGGCCTTCACCAATGCCTCGACCATGGGCAGCGACCCCTGCCGCGCGGCCAGCATCAGCGGTGTCTGGTCGTCCTCATTGCCAAGATTCGGATCAGCACCGGCCTGCAGCAATCGCCCGACCAGCTCGCTGTCACCGGTCTCGATGGCTTCGGTGAGCGCCGTCGCGCCGAGCACGTTGCGGCCACCGGGCTTGGCACCGTGCTTCAACAGCTCGTCGATCAGTTCGTGTTCGCCATGATTCACCGCCCACATCAGCGGCGTGGTGCCATCCGGTTGCGTCGCATTGACGTCGGCCCCGGTGGCAATCAGCGCCAGGGCGTCCTTGTATTCGCCGTCACGGATCAGTGCGGCGAGATCCGCGCCGCAAACCAGCGCGGGCAGCAGGGTGGCGGCAGCAGTGAGCAGGATTCTGGAAGTGCGCATGATGACTAGACGACAGTGTGCGAAATCTTGTTGTAGTGCGCCCAGACTCCCTTGTGCGCGGCATACAGAAAGGCGTCCGGATCCTTCCAGGTGCGTGACAGGCCATCCAGCAGCCTGGCCTTCTGCATGTCCTCGGTGGTGAAGCCCTTGAGGAATGCCTGGGTTACGCGCTCATAGGCACCCACCATCGCTTCATGCTCGGTCTTGACCTCGGCGCGCGAGATCACGCCGCCGGTGGAGGCGATGATGCGCGTCTGGGCGTTGCCGATGGTCAGCAGCTTCGCCAGGGAATCGACGCGGCCACCCACCCAGCCGCCCTCGAACCAGGCCAGCACCGGATCCTGCTGCGGCGACACGGCATCACCGGCCAGCAATACATTGGATTCGCGCAGGTACACATAGATGTCGCCGTCGGTGTGCGGCTGCTGCAGGTAGCCGTACTCGATGTGCTCCTTGCCGAACTGCAGCGTCTTGCTGCCGTTGTAGAAAACTTCCTGCGGCACGGCGGTCTTGCTGCGCGCCTTGAGGTAGCGGTCTTCCCAGGGCACGTACTGATCGACAGCCATGCGCTGGGCGGCCTTGGCATGGGCGATCAGCTGGGCGCCCGCCGCGCCAAACACGTCGTTGCCACCGGTCTCTTCGGCATGCCAGTGCGTGTTGATGACCGTGCGCACCTTCGCGCCGGACGCGAACTTCTGCAGTTCGGCGACCAGCAGATCCGTGCTGCCCGGCGCACCTGAATCCACCAGCAGCAATCCCTCATCGTCACGCAATGCGACGAGATTGCCTCCCAGGCCGCTGACCAGCAGCAACCGGTCGCTGAGCTTCGTGGTGCTTGCCCTGGCGTTGCCGGCAGCCAGCACACCGGCCGGCAAGGCCGCGCCCACGGCGGCCGTCATGCCGGCGCCCAGCAACGCGCGCCTGGTGAAATGACCAGCCACCATTACACGCCCGCCAGCAGACCGGTGCTGTTGCTGAACTTGTCCTGCGGGATCCCCAGCATGTTCAGCACGGTCAGATGCAGGTTGGCCACCGGCGTGTTCTCCGCCGGCACGATGTGCTTGCCGCCCTTGAGCTTGCCGTTGGCGCCGCCCACCAGAATGATCGGCAGCGGGTAGTTGTTGTGGCGGTCGCTGTTGCTCATGTTGGAGCCGTACATCAGCAGCGAGTGATCCAGCAGCGAACCATCGCCATCCGGCGTGGCCGCCAGCTTGTCGACGAACTTCGCGAACTGCTGCATGTGCCAGGTCTGGATGTTCGTCAGCTTCACCAGGCGATCGGGCAGGTTGGCGTGGTGTGACACGGCGTGGAAGCCGTCCGACACACCCAGGTGGGTGTAGGCACGCGCAGTGCCTTCGGCCACCATCATGTACGAGGCGACGCGCGTGAGGTTGGCCTGGTAGGCCAGCGCGATCAGGTCGAACATCATGTTCACCTGGTCCTCGAATTTGTCGAGTTCGCCGGCCGGCGCATCCGGCAGGTTGATGGCCGACAGGTCGCGCTCCTTGGCCTTCTCGAGCCGCCGTTCGATTTCGCGAATGGTGTCCAGGTAGCTGTCCATCACGTGCTGGTCGGCGGCCCCGACCTGCTTGCGCAGGGACTTGGTGCGATCGTCGATGAGATCGAGGATGCTGCTGGTCTGCCGCGAGATCAGCGCACGCTCGGCGTCGGTGTCACCTTCACCAAACAGCTGCAGGAACACCTTGCGCGGGTTGTATTCCATCGGCAGTGGCGTGTGGTCATCACGGAAGGAAAGCGTGGTGCTGTAGTAGCCGCCGCCCGAAGCCGACTGGATGGTGGTCTCGGAAGACAGCTCCAGCGACGGCAACGTGGTGTCCTGGCCCAGCTTCGCGGCGATCAGCTGGTCCAGGGTCGTGGCCATGTGCGCACCCGACTGGCTGCTGTCCGGCCGCACGGCCGACAGCCAGGTCGCGGGATTGAGCGTGTGTACCGAACCCGCGCTCGCAGCGTTCTCCAGGTGCGCGAAGGAGATCAGCTGCTGCTTGTACTTGTCCAGCGGCTTCATGATCTTGTTCAGCGTGAAGCCCTCGCCTTCGCCACTGGGCGTCCAGGCATCCACTTCCTTGCCCAGCGGCGTGTTGTCCATGATCGCGCCATGCGGGAGGTAGAAGAACCCCGAGCGCGTCCTGGGCACGGCGGCCGTGGCCGCGAGCGCGGTGGCCGCGGGGAGCATCGCGTCCAGCAACGGCAAGGCCACCGAAACGCCCAGCCCCTTCAGGGTGGCGCGTCGGGACAGGTGCTTCTTGGTAATGAACATGTGGATTGCCTCTGCTTGAAACCTATTGAGCGCTCGCCACCTTCGTCCCGGGCAGCTTCTCTTCGGCAGGTGCCGGACCCTGCAGGCGGAATGCATCGGATTTCACGACGGCCATCACCAGGTCGAAGAAGCGATACCCACCGGGCTTCACGTCGCGCACGATCTGGCGCACCTGCGGCATGTCGGCCGGATCGATCTCGCGGCCGGTGCCATACATCAGCAGCTTCTGCACCATGGTCTGCACGAACTGTTCCGGCCGAGCCAGCAGCGCCGCACGGAGGCCCGTCACACCGGTGACGGGCACACCGTTGGGCAGCACGGTGCTGGCGTCCACGTCGATGCCGTTGTCGCGCGTGCGATACGCGCCAACCACATCGAAGTTTTCCATGGCGAGGCCAATTGGATCGATCACGCCATGGCACTGCTTGCAGGTCGGGGAGGCCCGATGCTGTTCCAGGCGGCCGCGCAGCGTGGACGGCGGTGCGCCTTCCTTCGCAGTGAGGTTGGTCTCCACACCCGGCGGCGGCGGACTGGTCATGGTGTTCAGCAGTTCCTTCAGCACCCAGGCGCCGCGCAGCACCGGCGAAGTGCGGTCCGGATACGAGGTTCTTAGCAGCACCGCAGCCTTGCCCAGAAGCCCGAACCGGTAGGGATCGGTGAGCTGCACCCGCCGGAAAGTCGCACCCTGCACGCCGCGCATGCCGTAGTGCTGCGCCAGCTCGGCGTTCACATAGGTGTAGTCCGCTGACAGCAACTCCAGCACGCTCTTGTTCTCGAGCAGCACGTCGGACAGGAACAGCCGCATCTCGGTGGAGAAATCCTCGCGCAATCCGCTGTTCTTGAATCGGGCATAGAGCTCGGGATCAGGCTCGACGGCATCCAGATCGTTCACGTCGAGCCAGCGCATGGCAAAGCTCGTGACCAGCGCCGATGCGCGCTTGTCAGCGAGCATGCGCTTGACCTGGGCTTCGTACACGGCAGGCCTGGTGAGCTTGCCGCTGATCGCGACCTGCAGCAGTTCGTCATCGGGCAGGTCGCTCCACAGGAAGAACGACAGGCGTGAGGCCAGCTCCAGCGCGGTAAGCGGCTGCGAAGGCTTCTTGCCGGACTTGGGCTGGATGGTGCGGTAGAGGAAGTCGGGGCTCGAGATCACCGCCATGACAATTTCCTGCACCCCGCCGGTGAAATTGCCGATTTCCTTGCGGCCCGTCTCGTAGAAGCCCATCAGCAGCTTCACGTCCGCGTCGGTGAGCGGGCGACGATAGGCACGCGTGGCCAGGTGGCGCGCAATCTTCTCCGCGCAGGGCGTTTCCTCGGCTTCGGTCTGCGGCTTGCAGATGAAGATCATGTCGCGGGTGGTGCCGGCACTGAAACTGGTCTCGCCATACGGGCCGGTCACTTCAACACTGGATGGCCCGCCGGCGCCGCCGCGACCGCCGCCGCCGCCCCCACCGGTGTTGGCGTCGGACAGCACCTGTGCGCGATCGACGGTGGTGAAAATGATTTCGTGCACGCCAAACGGCACCCGCACCGGAATGTTGCGGAAGCGCGCCATCACCTTCGCACCGCCGGCCACACCTTCGCGATCGGCCAGGCCCAGGTCTTCCTTGCCGCCGAACTGGCCGCGGAATACTTCCTTGCCATCGAGGAACATCACCACGGTCTGCCGGAACAGCGAGGGCGTGGTGATCGCGCTGCTGCCGGTCATGTCGTTGAGGATGCTGAAGTGGTACTCGCCGTCGGCCGGAAAGAAGTGTTCGAACTTGACGCCGCCGTGACTCCCAAGCGGCATGACCGCCCCGCGCTGGTTGCCGTAGGTGGCCTTGCTCATCTTCGGGGTGGCGCTGCCCACGGCCCGCGCCGAGACGTAGCGCGCCGCGGAAATGTACTGGTCAAGGAACGCCGGCGAGACCGAGAGCGAAGCGGCGATATTGACGAAGCCTTCCATCTCGACTTCAGGCGGCAGCATGTCTTCGGCGTTGATCTCGACACCGAGCAGCGTGCGCACCGCGTTGGCATATTCCGTACGGCTCAGCCGCTGGGCGGTCACGTAGCCGGCGCGCGGGGTTTCCTTGCGCGCGTCCAGCCGGGTCTCGAGCCAGCTCACCAGCTCGTCCTTCTGCGCCTGGCTCGGCTGGGGGTTGCCCGGCGGCGGCATCAGGCTGCCGCGCAATTTGCGGACGGTAGCCTCCCAGATGTGGATGTCGTCCGGCACATCTGCCGGACCCATGGTGTCGAAGGCCAGGCCGCCAGCCCAGTCCGTGGCGTTGTGGCAATTGACGCAGAACTTGTTCAGGACCGACCAGTGCGGGTCGGCCGGGGCGCCGCCAGCGTTCTGGGCAAGGGTCGGACCCGCCACCAGCAGGCCGGCCAGCAGGAGTACGGACTTGATCACGATTTCCACCACCCCTCGAACTTTGAGCCTTCCCGAATCTTTGGACTCCCCTGTGCCCAACAGTTCCCTGCCGTGACACCAATGAGGGCCTTCCGGGCTATAATTCTGCGCCTGACGACCCACCTGACCGGACCCCCACGTGAGCAAACACGATTCCCACTTCCTCAATGTCTTCAGCGTCGTACTCGGCCTGTTGGTGAGTTTCGCGATCGGCGTCTTCGCCTTGGCACACTATATCGGCGAGAAGGAGCAGGTCGCGCATGTTCTCACCGAACCGCGGCTGCAGCAAAGCGTCGAGGAGCGGGTCCAGAGCCCCGCCCGGGTGGCGGTTGCGGGCCAGGACAACAGCGCGTTGGCCATTGCTCCGGTGACCACTGCCGCCGCCACGACCGCGCTGCCCAAGTACGAGAATGGGACCGAGGTGTACGAGAACGTCTGCCAGGTCTGTCACGCATCGGGTCTCGCCGGGGCACCGAAGGTTGGTGACAAGTCGGCATGGGCCCCACGCATCGCCCAGGGCAAGTCGACGCTATACGAACACGCTGTGAAGGGCTTCAGCGGCAAGAAGGGCGTCATGCCAGCAAAAGGTGGCCGTCCGGACCTCAGTGACGACCTGATCCACCAGGCCGTCGACCATCTGATCTCGCTCTAGTTTTCCTGCGGCTCTGCCGCGGCGGGCGCTTCGGACTCCGACACGCACCGGGCGCGCTCACTGGTGGCCGGGTGCGACGACAGGAACGAGGGCAGCTCGTCGCTGTGCATCTGGCTTTCAAGCCGGCACATGATGTCGTCGAAGTGACTGCGCGCGATGCCATTGGCGTCGAGCCACTGGCGCGAGAACTCATCGGCCTCCGCTTCGAGTTCGCGGCTGTTGCGGGCCTGCAGCAGGGCCGGCCCGGCCGCAACCAGTGACGAGATGGTGCTCACGTCACCCAGCAGCACCAGCGCCATCGCCGAGACTCCAGCCGCCTGGATGATCTGTCGCAGCGCGTGCCGGCCGCGCACATGCCCGATCTCATGGGCCAGCACCGCCATCAGCTCTTCGTCGTTGTGCGCGAGCTTCACCATGTCGTCGCTGATCACGATGATCCCGGAAGGCAGCGCAAAGGCATTGGTGCCGATCGCACCAGTGCGGAATTCCAGCCGATAGTCGTGACCATCCTGCAGATCTGCGGTCATGCGCCGGAACAGGTTGTCCACGCGCGACTGCTGCTGCAGCGACAACTTCGACGGCCGCATGAAGCCGTTGTCCAGGATGTCGAGCGTCTGCGCGCCAATACGCTGATCAACAGAGGCCGGAACATGCCGGGCCGTCCAGCCCGCCAGTGCCGGCACGCCGTACTTGATGAATGCGAAAGTCACCAGCGCCACGCCAGCCAGCGCCGCCAGTGCAATGCCCCAACGGCGCTCGAGTGCATGCACCATCGTGCCACGCACCTGGCCGCGCTCCCTCAGCAGCGCGTCGATGGCATCGTTGTCCGGCGTTTCGAACTCGCTGCCGTCCTCGAAGCGGATGCGCCGTGGAATGTTGCCCAGGCGGTCGGAGATCTTCACCTGCGACGGATCGAACAGCAGCTCGCGCCCCGGGCCGGAAAGACGCCATGGGCCTCCCATGGTCTCGAGGCTTGCCTCGTGAGCCTGTGCGGACGTCGCGTCGAAATAGCGACCCTGGATGCTCATGCCGGTTGTCTACAGACCGAAGTCGATATCGAAGAAATCCGCTGCTTCCTCACCCACTGCACCCGGACCTGCCTCCTGGTCGGCGACGAACTGCCCGAGATCCCCCGTGGCGATCAGGCTGGTGTTGGCCAGCTGGTAACGCAGCATGCGCACCTTGGCCCACGGATAGAACAGGCCCAGCGTGAACACGATGCCCAGCAGGTTCGTGAAGAAGATGCCCAGCAGCGGCCCGAACTTCAACCGCGAGGAGATGCGATGCGGCCCGACCGAGACGCCACCAATGCTGGCGTTCAGGAAACTGGCCCGATAGTACGCGTTGACCAGCAGGAAGAACGCCAGGTAGAACGGCATCACTATCGCCATCAGGCCCAACACGGCGGCCGGGTCCGGCGGAGCCGGTGGCGAACCAGGTGCCGGCAGGGCACCACTGAACAGTGCGGCAACGCCGACGATCCCCAGCAGCAAGGCAAGAATGAGCCCCGCGCCAAACGAAATGCCGAGGGCAATCAGGCAGAACTCGTAGAACCTGCCGACCGTGGTGTGGAACTTGAAGCGCTCGGAGCCATACGCCGTGTTGGTGGCCAGAAACGTCACCTGCTTCCACAGGGCCATCGGATACAGGATGAACAGCGTGAGTCCGGCCAGTACCGTCCACCCCACGAAGGCGCCCATTGCACCGCCATAGCGGCCGTGGAAATTGAAACGCAGGCCGCGCCAGGAAGTCATGCGCATCTGGAAACGCCGCGCGCGCACCACGACCCACGGCACTCCGAAGATGACCACCGGTAGCAGCAGCAGCTGCAGCCATATGCTCGGCCACAGCCTGGCCGCTGTCACATACACGAGGTAACTGCCCACCACGATGATGCGGCCCTTGAGGATCGCAATGGGCCGGCCGTGGTATTCGAAACTCGCGCCATCCAGCGAGGTGTTGCCATAGAAATAGCGCAGCCGGCGCACCTTGGCCCACGCCGAATAGATGCCGAGCGTGATGATCGACAGCAGCAGATTGACGATCCAGATCCGGAAATACTCGCCGCCAGTCGCGCGGAATTCGATCGGCAATTCGCGCGTGGCCGGTGCGGCCGCCACGGTTTCAGTCGCTTCGCTCATGAAGAGCTTCTCCCAGGCTTCTTGTTCTGTACCGACAGGCAGCCGCGAGTATAGGGGAGTGAACAGATGCACGGCCCGCCGCGGCCGCACCACCCCGCCGCTGCGGTTATCGCTCCTGCCAGCGCAGCGACAGGGCCTCGCCAACGTCCGCAACCAGCACCGCCTCACGATCCTGCAGATCCGCGATGCTGCGCGCCACGCGCAGGATCCGGTGTTGACTGCGTGCCGAGTGACCGTGCTGGGTGGCAGCGCGCCGCAGCAGTTCCAGCGCCGCGTTCTCGGGCATGCAGCAGCGCATGGTCTCGGCCGCCTGCAGATGGGCATTGAGCTTGCCTTGCCGGACGTGCTGCCGCTGCCGTGCGCGGCACACCAGGTCGCGTGCCCCGGACGTGGTCAGCTCGGGCGCCGACGTTGCACTCGTGTCGGTCAGCGTGGCCGCATCGACCGCCGCCAGACGCAATTGCAGATCGATGCGATCGAGCAATGGACCGGAGATGCGCGCGCGGTAACGCTCGATCTGCGCCGGCTGGCACCGACAGGCCGGACGGACCTGGCCCGCGTGACCACATGGACAGGGGTTCATGGCCGCCACCAGCAGAAAGCTCGCCGGATAGTCGGCGCGCTGGTTGGCGCGCGCCACGGTGACGCGACCGGATTCCAGTGGTTCACGCAGGGCTTCGAGCACCCGCCGGTCGAACTCGGGCAATTCATCGAGGAACAGCACACCGTGGTGGGCAAGGCTCGCTTCGCCCGGCTGCAGAATCGTTCCGCCACCTACGATGGCATGCGCGGATGCCGTGTGATGCGGAGTGCGGAATGGCGGTGCCTGTGGCAAGCACATGCGCTGGCCCGCATGCGCCCCCGGCAATGACTGCGCAACCGCCCTGATTGCCGCCACTTCCAGTGCCTCGGCGGACTTCAATGGTGGCAGCAACCCCGGCAGGCGCTGCGCCAGCATGGTCTTGCCGGAGCCCGGTGGCCCTTCCATCAGCAGGCTGTGTCCACCGGCGGCTGCGATCAACAGTGCTCGCTTGCCCTGCCACTGGCCACGTACGTCGCGCAGATCCAGCAGACTCCCGGGCACTTCGGACGCATCGATCTGGCGCGGGGCTGGTTGCACAACCGCAAGCTCCGCGCCGGACGCCAGCTCCTGCAGGTGCGCGAGCGCAAACAATGCCTTGCCGGTAACAGCGGCCAGCTCGGTGGCACTGCATCGCGGGACCACCAGCACATGGTCCCGATCGGCCGCATGCAGCGCAGCCAGCAGCAGGCCTGGGACGGGCTTCAATTCGCCGGTGAGGCCAAGTTCACCGTAGAACTCCGTGCGCGCGAGCTCGAAGGGTGACTGCAACTGGCCGGACGCGAACAGGATGCCCAGTGCGATGGGCAGGTCGAATCGCCCGCCCTCCTTGGGCAGATCGGCCGGCGCAAGATTCACGGTGATGCGACCGGCCGGCAGCTCGTATCCGCAATGGGCCAGCGCGGCCCGCACCCGTTCGCGGCTCTCGCGTACCACGGGCGCGGGCAGACCAACGATGGTGAAGGACGGCAGCCCGCTACCCAGGTGCACTTCAACCCGGACCAGTGGCGCCACCAGGCCCAGCTGCGCCCGACTCAGAACTTCGGCAAAGCCCATGGCTGGCCAGTCTGGCGAGCGCGGGCGCCCAGGCGCCAGCCGACTATCTCGCCGGAGCAACCAGTTATCGGGTTGGCTTGCTCTCCAGCGCAGCGACGCGTGCTTCGAGTCGGTCGATCAGCTCGCGGCTGCGTTGCAGGACGCGCGACTGCGCGTCGAACTCCTCGCGCGACACCAGATCCAGACGACGGGTCGCATCGCGCAGCACCCGCCCCGCATGCGCTTCCAGATCGCTCCGAAAGACCTGCAGTGAGGCCGGGAGATCCTCCATCAGGCGTTTCAACAGGGTTTCCGCATCCAGCTTTTCGCTCATCCGGTCGATCCTCAGGTTCTGCTGGCTCGTCGAGTAATGCCCATGCACCAAGTCAGTGCACCAACTTCGTGCGTCTGCCCGAAACCGTGCGCCAATGTGACACGCCGCGCGCATGGGGGCCATTTCGGGCGTACAGCATCGTGGCACGGATTCTGCACTAGACCTTTGGGCGCCGAACCGGTTGGTTCACGCGTTCCGTCAGACGAAGCAATGGAAACAAACAAGGCTCGCTGCTTTGCGACATGTACGTCATGAAGATCATTACTGCGATCGTCCGGCCCTTCAAGCTGGACGAGATGCGGCACGCCATAGCCCAGTTGGGGGTGCAGGGCGTGACGGTCACGGAAGTACATGAAGCCGAGTACGGGCCTCGGGCGAAAGTAGAGATAGCGGTGGACGATCTGATCGCCGAAGCCGTACTCGAAGCCATTGCCAACATCTCGCGGACGGGCCGGAACGGCGACGGGAAAATACTTGTTGGCAACTTGGAACAGGCTATTCGGATCCGCACCGGCGAGACCGGAACAGCGGCAACTTAAAGAACAGCTGGGAGTCGCATATGCGCATTGATCTCGCCTCGATAAAGTCCTCGCGATGGGCGCGGGGAGCCCTACTCGCCTCGCTGGCATTCCTGCCGGCACTGGCCGGAGCCGCAGATGCGGCACCGGTACCAGACAAGGCCGACACCACATGGATGATGGTGTCGACACTGCTGGTCATCATGATGGCCATACCCGGCCTGGCGCTGTTCTACGGCGGCATGGTCCGCGCGAAGAACATGCTGTCGATGTCCATGCAGGTGTTCGTGGTCTTCTCGTTGTGCACGGTGCTGTGGGTCATTTACGGCTACAGCCTTGCTTTCAACGGTGACGCCACCTACTTCGGCGACTTCGGCAAGTTCATGCTTGCAGGTGTCAACGCGGATTCAACCGCCGCGACATTCACGGATGGCGTGGTGATCCCGGAATACGTGTTCATCGCGTTCCAGGCCACCTTTGCGGCCATCACCACGGCCCTTGCGGTGGGCGGCTTCGCCGAGCGCACCAGGTTCAGCGCGGTGCTGATCTTCGCGGTGATCTGGTTCACCTTCTCGTACCTGCCGGTCGCCCGCGCGGTCTGGGGTGGCACGGGCTGGCTGTTCAACAAGGGTGCCCTCGACTTCGCGGGTGGCACGGTGGTGCATATCAACGCGGGTATCGCGGGCCTCGTCGGCGCGCTGATCTGCGGCAAGCGCACCGGCTACGGCACCACGGCCATGCCGCCGCATAACGTGCCGTACATCATGGTCGGCGCCGCGCTGCTGTGGGTGGGCTGGTTCGGCTTCAACGTGGGTTCGAACCTGGAAGCCAATGCCTTCACTGGCCTGGTGTTCATCAACACCTACCTGTGCACGGCCGTGGCGGTCTGCGCCTGGATGTTTGCCGAGTGGATCTTCCGCGGCAAGCCGACCATGCTCGGTGCGGCCTCGGGCGCAGTGGCCGGCCTCGTGGCGATCACTCCGGCCTGCGGTGTGGTCTCGCCAGGTGGCGCCATCATCCTCGGTGTCGTGGTAGCGCTGGTCTGCCTCTGGGCTGTCGCCGGCCTGAAGAAGGCGCTGGGCTACGACGACTCGCTGGACGTGTTCGGCGTGCACTGCGTCGGCGGCATCATCGGTGCGCTGTCCTGCGCGATCCTGGGCAATGCGGCCCTGGGTGGCCAGGGCTACGACGCGACCATGGGTCACCAGTTCTGGGTCCAGACCCAGGGCGTGCTGTATGCGCTGATCGTGTCGGGTGTGGTTACCGCGGTGGCCTTCTACCTGATCAAGTTCACGATCGGGCTGCGTCCCTCGGAAGACGTCGAGCGCGAAGGCCTCGATATTTCCGAGCACGGCGAGCGGGCTTACGACTGATCTGCTGATCAGCAAGGCCTGAACCTTGCCAGGCCCCGACAGCCGACCAGGTTGCCGGGGCCTCTTCTTTGGTGGAGACTGCCTGCAGCCCGGCGGACCGGGCGCCATCGGGACCTGGCGCGCGCGTCTGTGAGCTGGATCACAAGGACAGGTCACCAGTCGAGACATACTGTCCGCGGAGAACACCATGCGCAGAATCCTCACCCTTGCCGCCACCATCCTGATCACTGCCAGCGCGCTGGCGGCTGGCGATATCTATCGCTGGAAGGATGCGAATGGCACCTGGCACTACTCGGACCAGCCGCAGCCCGGCGCCGAACTGGTGATGCGCAATTCGCGTCCGGTCGACAGCGACTCGGCAGCCGCGGTTGCCACCACACCGACCCCTGATGCACCGCCCGAGACTTCGGGCCCGCTGCCGGTGTCCGACGCCGTTGCGTCACAGGTCCGGCAGGAAGCGGCTACGGCCAAGGCACAGCAGTGCAAGAAGGCCGAAGGCGCGTACCAGCAGGCCATCCAGGCCCGCATCATGACCAGGACCGATGAAGCCGGGAACAAGGTCTTCATGACGCCGGCCGAGATCGATGCTTACCGCCTCGAGGCGCGCAGCTATCGTGATCAGGCCTGCGGTCCCGGGAACTGACACGCTCGCCGCTTCGCCGCATCACGGCGAATGATTTCCGCCACGCCGCCCAAGGCATCCCTGCTACTGCCTGACTTCTGCACGCCGCGCGCGTTGCTGCTGCTGCTGACCATCGTCACGCTGACTGCGTTGCTGCTGACCCTGGCCGACGCCGGCATCGGTCCGGCTTTCTGGGGCAGCCTCGCCAGCAAGCTCATGTTCCTGGTGTGGATTGGCCTCCTCGGTGCAGCCCTGCTGTGCGCACTGCGCCCACAGATTTCTGCGCGCGGCGCCTTGCCCGGTGCCGGCCTCGTGCTGGTAGTGGTCACGGCACTGGTGCTGGTGCTGTCCGAGATCGCGTATCGCGTGCTCGCCAGTTCAATGCTCAACCCCTACCTCATCCTGGGCAAGGTGCCCGCCAGTCATGGGCTCTTTCTGGCGCGCAACCTCGCCATCAGCCTGATCGTCTGTGCGGTGGCGCTGCGTTATTCCTATGTGTCGCAGCAGTGGCGGCTGCGCGTCCAGGGTGAGGCACGTGCCCGCATCGACGCATTGCAGGCACGCATCCGTCCGCACTTTCTCTACAACAGCATGAACACCATTGCGGCACTCACGCGCAGCGACCCGGGTCGCGCGGAAGATGCGGTACTCGATCTGGCCGACCTGTTCCGTGCCTCGCTGGATGAACGGCGCAGCCTGATTCCGCTGGCACAGGAACTGGAGTCCGCGCGCACCTATCAGCGTATCGAAGCGCTGCGCCTCGGCCCGCGGCTGCGCGTGCAATGGCAGGTGGATGACCTGCCGCAACAGGTCCTGGTACCAGCGCTGGTGCTGCAGCCATTGCTGGAAAATGCCATCGGCCATGGCATCGAGAACCTGCCCGACGGCGGCGAGGTTTCCATCAGTGGAGTCACGACGGCTGAAGCGCTGTTGATCAGCGTGCGCAACCCGGTGGCCGGCAGCGGTGGCGAACGCAGCGGCATGGGTATTGCGCTGGAGAACATCCGTGAGCGACTGGCGCTGTTGTATGGTGACCGCGCCGGCATCACGGCCGGCCGCGAGGGAGATGAGTTCCTGGTGCAACTGCGTTTGCCACTCACCGATGAGGCGCAGGAACCGTCATGACCCGCATGCGCGCCCTGGTGGTCGATGACGAGGCTCCGGCGCGCGACCGGCTGGGCGCGCTGCTGCGCGAGCTGGACCAGGTGGAACTGGTCGGCGAGGCGCGCGATGCCTTCCAGGCGCTGGAGCAGGTCGACACGCTGGCGCCGGACCTGCTCTACCTGGATGTGCGGATGCCCGGCATGTCGGGTCTGGAACTGGCCCGCCACCTGGCGCGGCTCGACGAGCCGCCGGCCATCATCTTCACCACCGCCCATGGCGAACACGCGATGGAGGCCTTCGAGGCCGAAGCCGTGGGCTATCTGCTCAAGCCCATCCGCAGGGAGAAGCTGGCTACCGCCACCGAACGCGCGCAGCGCCTGAATGCACAGCAGCTGGCTGCAGTGGCCGCCCCCGCACGTACGCACCTGGCGGTGCGCACCCGCACGGGCTTGCGGATGGTGCGGATCGAGGACGTGATCTGCCTGCAATCCGAAGACAAGTACACCGCCGTGCGGCACACCGCCGGCACGGACCTGATCGAGGATTCACTGCGCGCACTGGAGAGTGAACTCGGCCCGCGCTTCCTGCGCGTGCATCGTGGCGCGCTGGTCAACAGGGAATTCATCGCAGCCATCGAACGCATGGCCGACGGCACGCACCAGATCCGGCTGCGCGGCATCGACGACACGCTGCCGGTGAGTCGCCGGCTGGCCGGAGATCTCAAGACCCAGCTCTAGAGCGGCAGTGTATCCTTGTCGCCGGATGCAGCTGCCTTTCACCAAGATGCACGGGCTCGGCAACGACTTCATCGTGCTCGACGCCCCCGCCCGCGATGGCCTGCCCATCTCCACTGAACGCTGGCGCGAACTGGCCGATCGCCACTGCGGCATCGGCTTCGACCAGGCGCTGGTGCTGGAGCCCCCGAGAAATCCCGCCACGCAGGCCTACTACCGGATCTTCAACGCCAATGGCGGCGAGGTCGAGCAATGCGGCAATGGAGTGCGCTGCCTCGCCGAGTTGCTGCGCCAGCGGGGCAAGGCGCCTGATGGCCAGTTGCGGCTGGAGAGTCCTGCCGGTGTCGTGCTTGCCGAGGTCCGCACGCCCGGCAGCATCGCAGTGGACATGGGCGAACCGCTGTTCACGCCCGAGTCCGTGGCCTTTGATGCGCGAGGCGCCGCGGGGCCTGCATTCCACATCGACCTGTCGACGGGACCTGTGTCCTTTGAGATCGCGTCGATGGGCAACCCGCATGCCGTGATCGATGTGCCCAGCGTTGGCGACGCCGAGGTGGCTGCAATTGGTGCCGCGCTGGAGTCCCACCCGCAGTTTGCGCGCCATGTGAACGTCGGCTTTCGCGAGACCGCGGGACGCGAGCACATTCGCCTGCGCGTGTTCGAGCGCGGGGTCGGCGAAACCCGGGCCTGCGGCACGGGCGCCTGCGCGGCCGCGGCCACCGGCATGCGCGCCGGTCTGCTGGAACCACGCGTGCGGGTGGACCTGCCAGGCGGTACGCTCGTCATTCGCTGGCAGGGACCAGGCCATCATCTTTGGATGGAAGGTCCCGCTGAAGTATCTTTCACCGGACAATTCGACTTGTGAGCAGCAATCAATGAGTACATCCACGGCCGCGGTCCGCAATGCCCTTCCCCTCACCGCCGAGGAGATCGCCGCCTGGCTCGCTGCCAACCCGGATTTCTTCCAGCACCAGAGCGAACTGCTCGCCTCGTTGCGGCTGCCGCATGCCAGTGGCAGCGCGGTATCGTTGATCGAACGCCAGATCGAAGTGCTGCGCGAAAAGATTCACGCCAGTGAATCACGGCTCACGGAGCTGGTCTCCATTGCGCGCGCCAACGAGCAGCTGGCAACCACCATTCACCAGTTCACGCGCCGGTTGATGCGCGCACCGACGCGGCGTGTCGTGCTGAAGGAAATGGAAGCGGCGTTCCGTGAAAGCTTCGATGTTTCCCAGACCGTGCTGCTGCTGTTCGGGCACGTCGGTGCCAATGCTGATGACCTGCGCTTCGTGCGGGAGGTGTCTGCCTCCGATCCGAACCTGGCTGGCTTCGAGACGCTGCTCTCCTCGGGCCGGCCCCGTTGCGGGCAGATCCGCGACACGCAACGCGATTTCATTTTCGGTGCCGACAGCAATGGCATCGGTTCGGTGGCGCTGGTGCCGCTGATGAATGGCGCACCACTTGGCCTGCTGATCCTGGGCAGCCACAACCGCGAACGCTTCCACCCGGGGATGAGCACCGACTTCCTGGCCCATCTCGGGGAGCTGATCGCCGATGCGCTGGCGCGCGACTGAACAACCGCGCCTGCGGGTGCAGTGAAAAGCCAGGCCGATGCGGCGCGGGCGGACTTCCTGCAGCGGCTGACGCAGGAGCGCAATCTCTCTCCCCACACCAGGCTGAGCTACCAGCGCGACCTCGCCGCGCTTGCCTCCTGGTGCGACCAGCAGTCCTTGAGCGAGTGGACGCAACTCGACCATGGGCATGTGCGCGCCTTCGCGGCCCGCAGCCATGCGGGCGGCCTCGCGCCAGCCAGCGTGCAGCGGCGCCTGTCGGCGGTGCGCTCGTTCTACCAGTTCCTGCAGCGCGAGGGCCTCGCCGCACACAATCCGGCCGCGGATGTACGCGCACCCAAACGGCCCAAGCGCCTGCCACGCACGCTCGATGCGGACCAGATGGCGCGCGTGCTCGAAGCGCCTGCGGCCTCCGCGGGCCAGCAGGACGAGCGACTGCAGATCCGGGACATGGCCATCATGGAGCTGCTGTATTCGTCGGGGCTGCGGTTGGCGGAACTGGTGGGTCTGAACCTGGATGCGCTGGATCTGGCCGATCGCACCGTGCGCGTCACGGGCAAGGGAAACAAGACGCGGATCGTTCCGGTCGGCAAGCAGGCTGTCACAACACTGCGGCGCTGGATCCGGGATCGGGCCGCGCTCGCCAAACCCGCTGAAACCGCCGTCTTCGTCAGCCAGAACGGGCGGCGCCTGGGGCCGCGGGCCATCCAGCTACGGCTGGCGGCCATCGCGAAGACCCAGGGGGTGCCGGCCAAGCTGCACCCGCACCTGTTCCGGCACTCCTTCGCCACGCACCTGCTCGAGTCCAGCCAGGACCTGCGCGGCGTGCAGGAGCTGCTGGGCCATGCGGACATCAGCACCACGCAGGTCTACACCCACCTTGATTTCCAGCATCTGGCCCGTATCTACGATCAGGCCCATCCGCGCGCCCGCCGCAATCGCCGTTAGCCACGGCGCGGCCCACCGGAACCAAGGAGTCTCATGAGCGAGCATTTCGACCCGCACAGCACCACCATCCTCGCGGTACGCCGCGACGGCAAACTCGCCCTCGGGGGCGATGGCCAGGTGACGCTGGGCAACACCGTGATGAAGGGCAATGCCCGCAAGGTGCGTCGCCTCTTCGACGACAAGGTGCTGGCCGGCTTCGCGGGCGGCACTGCCGATGCGTTCACGCTGTTCGAACGCTTCGAGGGCAAGCTGCAGAAATTCGGCAACCTGACGCGCGCGGCCATCGAGCTCGCCAAGGACTGGCGCTCGGACCGCTACCTCAGGCGCCTGGAGGCGCTGCTGCTGGTGGGCGATCCCACACACCTGTACGTGATCTCGGGCAACGGCGATGTGATCGAACCCGACCAGCCGCTGGCCGCCATCGGCTCGGGCGGGCCCTACGCACAAGCCGCCGCGCGCGCGCTGTACGAGAACAGCAGCTTGAGTGCACGCGAGGTCGTCGAGAAGGCCCTGGGCATCGCTGCCGACATCTGCATCTACACCAACCGCAACCTGACCATCGAGGGCCTGTGATGACTCCGCGCCAGATCGTGCAAGAGCTCGACAAGCACATCATCGGGCAGGAGGCGGCCAAGCGCGCCGTGGCCATCGCGCTGCGCAACCGCTGGCGCCGCATGCAGGTGGGTGAACCGCTGCGCCAGGAAATCACGCCCAAGAACATCCTGATGATCGGGCCCACCGGCTGCGGCAAGACCGAGATCGCGCGGCGCCTGGCGCGCCTCGCCAACGCCCCATTCGTGAAGGTGGAAGCCACCAAGTTCACCGAGGTGGGCTACGTGGGCCGCGAGGTGGATTCCATCATCAAGGAGCTCGCCGACGTCGCGGTGAAGATGACGCGCGAAGAAGAGAAGTTGCTGGTGCGCGAACGCGCCGCCGATGCCGCCGAGGAGCGCATCCTCGACGTGCTGCTGCCCAAGGCGCGTCCCCAGATGGGCTTTTCCACCGACGAGCCACAGCAACCGCAGGGCGCCGAAACGCGCCAGCGTTTCCGCAAGATGCTGCGCGAGGGGTCCATTGACGATCGCGAGATCGAACTGGACCTGGCGACCATGCCTGCCGGTGTGGAGATCATGGCGCCGCCGGGCATGGAAGAGATGCAGCAGCAGCTCTCGCAGATGTTCAGCAACCTGGGTGCGGGACGCACGAAGAAGCGCCGCGTGAAGATCGCCGAGGCAAAGAAGCTGCTGCTCGACGAAGAGGCCGGCAAGCTCATCAACGAAGAAGAGCTGCGCGCCAAGGCGCTGGCCAACTGCGAACAGAACGGCATCGTGTTCATCGACGAGATGGACAAGATTGCGCGCCGGCAGGACACCATGGGCGCCGACGTGTCACGCGAAGGTGTGCAGCGTGACCTGCTGCCACTGGTCGAGGGCTGCACGGTGTCGACCCGCTACGGCACGATCAAGACCGACCACATCCTGTTCATCGCGTCCGGGGCCTTTCATATGTCAAAACCCTCGGACCTGATCCCGGAGCTGCAGGGCCGGCTGCCGATCCGCGTGGAGCTCACCCCGCTCACGGCCGATGACTTCGTGCGCATCCTCTCCGAGCCGGATGCGTCGCTGACCGCGCAGTACCGCGCGCTGCTGGAAACCGAAAAGGTACAGCTGGAATTCACGCCCGATGGCGTGCGGCGCATTGCGGAAGTTGCCTGGCAGGTGAACGAGCGCACCGAGAACATCGGGGCGCGGCGCCTGCACACGGTCATGGAGCGGTTGCTGGATGCGGCTTCCTACGAGGCCGCCGACCACCCCGGCACGACCATCACCGTGGATGCGGGGTATGTGGACCAGCACCTGAAGAAGCTGGCCCAGAACGAAGATCTGAGCCGCTATATCCTGTAAGGCAGGGGCCAGTGGCGGCCCCTGTAGATCAGGACTTCGCGCGCCTGGTGGCCGTCTTCGCAGCCGGCTTGGCGGCCCGGGCTGCGGGCTTGGCGGTGGCCGCGGCCGCAGCGGGCTTCTTGCCGCGCGACGGATCCTTGGGGCGCAGCTTGCCGAACGAACCTGCGTAGATCTTGCCCCGACGGGTCCTGCGATCACCTTTTCCCACGAGCGTCTCCGGTTGAATCTTGAACGGGCGCGCAGTCTAGGAAACAAGCCCCGGACTGTCCACAATGGGCCCGATGTACAGTGCAGAAAAAAGAAAGGCCGGACTTCATGTCCGGCCGAACTTTGACAAGACCCCCAATTGGCCAGCGCTCACTCAAGCGCCGAACCGCGGGCGATCATGCTCCGGCTATTGGCAAAAAGCCAGCCTTTCGGGCAATCGCAATTCCTCCTTGACAACGGCGCAGCAAATACGAGTCGGATCGTCTAGATTTCCATTGCCGTGGCAGTTTTTGCGATGGGAATTTCGCATGCGGGAACATTCATGACGCACCAAGACAAGGCGCAATCGAGTACGGATTTCGGCTTCGAGCAAGTTGCATGGGCCGACAAGGCGCGCCGTGTGCGCGGCGTGTTCGATTCCGTCGCGAACCGCTACGACCTGATGAACGACCTGATGTCGCTGGGCACGCATCGCCTGTGGAAACGCTTCACGCTGGCGTGCACGAACCTGAAGCCCGGGCAGCGCGCACTGGATGTGGCAGGTGGTACCGGTGATCTGTCGCTGGGCATGCTCAGGCAGGTGGGGCCGGGCGGCCTCGTGGTGCTCACCGACATCAATGCCGAAATGCTGCGCCGGGGTCGCGACCGCCTCATCGACGCAGGCTTTGCAGCCAGTGCCTGCGTGGTTCAGGCCAATGCCGAATGCCTGCCCTTCAGGCCCGCGCAATTCGACTGCGTGACCATCGGCTTCGGGCTGCGCAATGTCACCGACAAACCGGCCGCACTGGCATCGATGCGCAGCGTGTTGCGCCCGGGTGGGCAGCTCATCGTGCTGGAGTTCTCGCAGCTGGCCGTGCCGGCACTGAAGCCGCTGTATGACGCCTACTCGTTCAAGGTGCTGCCGAAGCTGGGCGAACTGGTCGCCGGCGATGCCGCCAGCTACCAGTACCTGGCCGAATCCATCCGCAAGCACCCGGACCAGGAAACCCTGCTCGCGATGATGCGTGACGTGGGCCTCGAGAACTGCAGCTACCAGAACCTTTCCGGCGGCGTCGTGGCCGTACATCGCGGCTACGTGTACTGATGATCACCGAACGCCTGCAGGCCATGATCGATCGCGGCGTCGAGGGTTCGCCCCGCGCGCGCGCGCTGCTCAGTGAACTTCAGGGCCGTCGCCTGCAGGTGGTGGCGCGCCACACGCCGTGGCAGGTGAATCTGCAGGCGGTTGATGGTCGCCTGCTGCTCTCGCGCGACGCCTCGGCAGCCGCCCATGTGCAGTTGTCGGGAACACCACTCTCGTTGCTCAGCCTGTTGCGCGAAGAGCCGGCGACGGTAATCCGCCGCGGCGACGTGACACTCACCGGCGATGCCGAAGCCGGCCAACGCTTCCAGGAACTCACGCAGCTGCTGCGCCCCGATCTTGAAGCCGGCCTCGCGCGCATCATCGGCGACATTCCCGCCTATGGAATTGGCTCGATGCTGCGCAAGGCGCTGGCCTGGGGACGTTCCAGTGCAACCACGCAGGCCGACAACATCGGCGAGTACCTGGCCCATGAGCGCAAGGTGCTGGTGCCGCGCGCGGAAGGCCAGCAGTTTCTCGAAGAGGTGGATGCATTGCGCGAGAGCACCGATCGTCTCGCGGCGCGCATCACCGAGCTCGAGCAATCCGGGAGCGAGGCTTGAAGCTGCGCGTAGTCGGTCGGCTCATTGCCATTCATCGCGCACTGGCGCGGCATGGCCTCATCGAATTCACGCGCGGCACGTCGGTGCACGGCCGGCTGCGCCTGCTGGGCATCGCGCCGTGGCTCTGGTTCCATGGTTCCTCGCAGGGCAGCCGCGGCGAACGCCTGCGACTGGCGCTGGAAGAACTGGGGCCCGTGTTCGTGAAGTTCGGGCAGGCCATCTCCACCCGCCGCGACCTGCTGCCGCCGGACATCGCCGCCGAGCTGGTCAAGCTGCAGGACGAGGTGCCGCCATTCGATGGCGCCACCGCGCGCGCACTCATCGAACGATCACTGGGCCGGCCGATCGACAAGCTGTTCCGCCGCTTCGACACCGAAGCGCTGGCGGCCGCATCCATCGCGCAGGTCCATGCCGCCGAACTGCCCGACGGCAGCGAGGTGATCGTCAAGGTGCTGCGGCCGGACATGCGCGCAGTGATCGCACGCGACATCGAGGTGCTGTACGCGCTGGCCGACCTCGCCAACCGCTATTCCACCGAAGGCCGGCGCCTGCGCCCGCTGGAAGTGGTGCGCGAATACGAGAAGACCATCCTCGATGAGCTGGATCTGATGCGCGAGGCGGCCAATGCCGCGCACCTGAAGCGCAACTTTGAAGGCGACAACCGGCTGCACGTGCCCGCGGTGCACTGGGACCTGTGCCGTCGCGACGTGATGGTGATGGAACGCATCCACGGCATTCCCATCGGCGAGATCGACGAACTCAAGGCCAGGGGCGTGGATTTCCGCAAGCTGTCGGAGAATGGCGTCGCCATCTTCTTCACGCAGGTGTTCAAGCACAACTTCTTCCACGCGGACATGCACCCGGGCAACATCTTCGTGCTGGCCGACAACCCGTCCGAGCCGCGCTATGCCGCTGTGGATTTCGGCATCATGGGCACGCTCTCTCCCACCGACCAGAACTACCTCGCCGAGAACTTCCTCGCGGTGTTCAACCGCGACTATCGCCGCGTGGCGCAGCTGCACGTGGACTCGGGCTGGGTGCCGCATGACATCCGCATCGAAGAAATGGAAAGCGCCATCCGCAGCATCTGCGAGCCCATCTTCGACAAGCCGCTGAAGGACATCTCCTTCGCCATCGTGCTGCTCAGATTGTTCGAGGCGCTGCGCCGCTTCGATGCCCGCATCCAGCCGCAGCTGATCCTGCTGCAGAAGACCATGTTCAACATCGAGGGGCTGGGCCGGCAGCTGGACCCGGAGCTCGACATCTGGAAGACCGCGAGCCCCATCCTGCGCGAGTGGCTGCGCGAGAAGCATCACCCGTTCAATGTGGCGAAACGGCTGTGGAAGCAGATGCCGGAACTGCTCGCGGCCATCGACGCCTCGCCGACAGCGTTGCGTCAGATCATCGAGAAGGCGGCCCGGCCGCAGCCCTCCGCAGCGCCCTATGCCAGCGACCAGCACCGCACCACCGAAGCACCGCCATCACGCAGTGGCGGTGCCAATCCGGTGGCAGCCGCGCTGGTGCTGCTGGCCGGCATGGTGAGCTTGAGCATCGGGCGCATCCCCGCGCCAGTGGGCTGGACGATCGTGGCGATCGGCGCGCTGTGGCTGATCCGCGCGGTGACCCGCAAGACGCGCTGACTCAAGGCCCCCACGGCGAGGGCATGCGGTAAGGCACGACCAGGAACACCGCCTCGACCTGGCGGATCGCCCCACGCTGCACCTTGAAGGCCTCCATGAATGACAGGGTATTGGGCCGGCGGAAGATGGACTCGCGCTCGGTGCCATCGGCCAGCTTGAACTTGCCCAGCCTCCCCTCGTGGTCGATGAAGCCAGCGGCCAGCACGATGCCCAGTTCTTCGTCCACCACCATGTAACGCCGGGCGCGCACGCGATCGTCATAGCGGTATGCACCCTGGCGGAACTGGTCCGCACAGCCCATGCGCCAGATGGCATCGAGGCCCGGGTCAGTGAGGTTGGTCGAACGCATGCCATCCTCGCGGCGATTGCAGTCGTCGGTGAACTGCACGTGCAGCGTGCCGTCGTTGAGCTCCAGCGTATCGAAGTAGCCATTGGCGGCTGCGATCAGCGTTTCGCGGGAATCCCGCTCGCCTTCCGGCACGACCTCTCCCCAGACGGGCAAGGGCTTGATGTCGGCCGTGACGAAGGGAATGCTCGAATCGTCCTTGCGGATCACGACGCCTTCGGCTTCGGCGATGGCACCATTCACCACCTTGAGCCGCATGACGTACGGCGAACGCGTGATGGTCTCTTCCACCACGCCGAAGATGGCCACCTGGCCCTCCTGCACGTCGGCGAAGCGCATCTCGTAGGGATCGAGCCCGCTGATCGTGCCCCACAGTCCGTCGCCGGGTTCGAGCGCCACGTTGTTCTCGGTATACATCGCGTGCTCGGCCCACTTCACGGCCTTGGGGTCATGCGCCTTCAATGCGGCGAGGTATTCATCAAGCACGCCATACAGGCAGGCGCGGTCGCAGGCCGCGGCAAGTGGTTCGGCAGCCTGCTTCGGCGCGCAGCCCGCCAGCGGAATCAGCAACAGGGCAATGGCAATTCGCGTTGTCATGCGGCTACTTCCCGGTGACCGGATTCACGTAGTGGTAGGGCGGCACGAACACATCGGGGAACGACTTGTATTCCACCGACGGCGGTTCGTCCGGTTCCAGGCCCTTGATCTTGCCCAGCATGGGCACGGCGGCCTTGTTCCAGCCGCGGTCGAAGTCCACGTAGAACGTCACGTAGGCGTGCAGCTTGTTGATCTTCCACACGCCGTCCTGCTTCACGTATTCGTTTTCGTAGGTGGCCTCGCCCCAGCGCGCTTCCTCGTTCAGGTGCCCGACCTGCATCAGCGAGCGCCAGCGTGCCTTCGCGCTCATGCCATCGTCCGCGATGTCGATCACTGGCTGCAGCTGCATGTGGTTGTACAACGTGCCGTACTTGAACTCGCCCAGCTGGTGCAGGTACTGCCGTACCCGATCCTGGCCCTTGAACACGCCACGGCCGGCAATTTCCAGCGATGCATCCTTCGCGAACAGGTCGGCGGCCTGGTCCCACTGCATCTTGTCCACGTAGTAGCCGTAGGTGGCCTGCAGGTTGGCGACACTCACCCAGTCATCGGCGACCTGTGCCTTGTGCTGCAGCTCGGCGACCTGCGCCGCCAGTTCATCGATGCGTGCCCGGTCCGTGCAGGCAGCCAGCAGCACTGCCAATCCCGTTACACCGGCCAGTGCCGGCATTCTGATGTTGAACTTCACTTGTCCCCCGGCGTCTCGCGCCCGATGCAGCTTGTGGGCGGGCATTATGAAACAGCCCGGCAAACAGGGGCGGGCCATTTGGTTTCATGCACGGGTGGAGTTCGGCCCGGCGCGGCGCTATCTTGGCGGCGGAGTACCCCGAGGCCGCCATGAAACGCCTGACCCGCGCATTGATCGCGCTCTGCGCTTGCAGCACGTGGTTTGCGGGCGCTCGCGCGCAAGATGCCGGCACCCGGGAGGCCGCACTGTTCGGCTACGAACAGCCGGCAGAAGGTGCGGAAGCCGGGTTCTGGTGGATGCGCCGCAGGGACGAAGCCACCTTGCAGTTCAGCAACTGGACGCGGGTCAATGCGTCCAGCAGGCCGCAAGGAATTACCGGCTCGATGAACGGAAAGGTGATGGAGCAGCTCACTCGCCCCTTCTTCATCGGCGACGCCATCGCCAACCTGCGTGGCCTCGACCCAACGTTCGGGTCAAGAACCCTGGCGCTGACCAATGGAAGCGTGCCGCCCGCGCCCGCGCGTCCGCCAGTGACCCCGTCGCGTGAAGCTGTGAACGTCATGGAGGCCCTGGCCAAGCTGGTGCCGCAGAACATCGAACGTTACATGCCGCAGCTTCCGGGCATCCAGGACGACTCACCGCCGCCCGAGCCCGTCGGTCTGCCCGACGACGTATGGCTGCTGAAGCGGGACGGCACGATCATCCGTCCGTTGCGCAAGACGGCAGTGGCAGAGGACCAGCGGTACTGCGCCGGGGGCGCCTGCGAAGCGAGCTACGTCTACGGGTTTCCACTCTCTGCAGCGAACGAAGCCATGGCCGTCGCATTCAGCAGGAACGGCGTCGTGTCGACCCGCAAGCTCGCGTCGCTGGCGGGATTGCAGCAGTAGGCATACCGGACCGACTGGCTACAGGCGCGGCAGTTTCGATTCATCTGCCCAGTTGCCGTGCAGCCCCGAGCGCACGCGGAACGGCAGCTTCGCCCTTGCGATGGGCCCATCCGCCAGCTTCAGTGCGTCGAAGATGGCCAGGTCGCTGTAGTTGGTCACCACGTTGTCGACCAGGGCAATGATGTAGCCATCGCCTTCGGCAGAGCTGCGACTCCTCGGAATGAACTGCGGCTCCTGGATGATGGACTGCGGGCCGCAGTACCAGGCATCGCTCTTGCCGGTGGCGAGGTCGATGTGGCCGATCTGGTTCATGCGAAAGCCGGACGCACGCGCACCCGGACCTTCGAAGGGCTTGTCGGGGTCCATGACCAGCATCCAGCCGTGTCGATAGGGTTGTCCGGCATAGCGCTCATCGATGCGCGGGAACTCGTCGATCATCGAGGTCAGCGGCTCCACGGACTGGAACGCATCGCCCTTCGAATCCATGTCGACGACCCAGCGCGTGAGATAGGGGCGCGCGGCCATGGGGTCGAACGGCGCGTCGTGGATGTCGGGGAAGAACGGGAAGCAGTTGCCCTCGGCCTGCGGCGTGTCGAAACAGATCTTCGTGCCGTCGTTGAAGGCGTTCATCACATGGCTGGCGAAGATGGTCTTCGGCGCCTTGAACCAGCGGATATCCCGCGCGCTGCCATGGCGCGGCAGCACGCCCAGCCACACCGGCAGCGAGGTATCGAACCCGAAATGCGGCTTGCCCGCCTTGAGGCGCTCCCAGTTCGAGGTGCACGGCACGATGTGGAACAGCGCGTAGTCCGCCGTGATCGCGAAGTCATGCATCATGCAGTAGTAAGGCACCTCGAAGAACGTCTCGAACAGCAGCTCGCCGGCGGGGCTGATCTCCATGTAGGCGCAGTCGCGCGTCAGCAGCCCCTTCGAGGCATAGCTGAAGGCGCACATGTTGCCGGTGAGCGGGTCGATCTTCGGGTGCGCGGTGAAGGTCTGGCTCTTGAGCTTGCCGTTGAAGTTCCCATAGCCCTCGGTCTCGAGCGTCAGGGGATGCATCAGCAATGGCGGGCTGTCTTCCTTCAATGCGAACAGCTTGCCGGCATGCACGATGGGCGTGGTGTTCGCCGTGCCGCGAATCCTGCCCTTCACTTCATCCAGGTCCGTCAGCGGATTGCGGTAGGCACCGAACAGCGACCGGCCTGCGTCGTGCTCCAGCTTCCATTTGTCGGTATGCGCGTAGCGCTGCTTCAGGTCGATGCGGCCGTTCCGGAACCGGAACAGCGTGATCATGCCGTCGCCGTTGAAGAACTGGTCGTCCGGGTAGCGCGGCGGAAACAGCGCGTCCGGGTGCACACGATGGAAGGTGCCGTTCAGTTCCGCGGGAAAGTCGCCCTCCATTTCCAGGTCGAGGATGTCGCATTCCATGCGGATGGGTCGCAGGGTGTCCGTGAACCCCTTGGTAGTCGGGAAATGCGCCATGGAGATTCTCTGTCCGTGGATTACGGGGCGGCTTGCTTCGGGTACCAGAACTTCGCGTGACAGGCGCCGCATGCATCGGTGAGCCGCGCGGAAGCATCATCCGTCTTCATGCCGTCATGGGCTTTCGCGGCAGCGACGATCTCATCGGCAATGGCCACCAGCTGCGTGGCCTGCTCGCTGAACACCTTCGGGTCGGCATCCATGGCCGCCTGCACGTCGGCGGCGCCGGCAGCACCCTCTGTTCCTTCGCTCTGTATCTTCACGCCCGCTGGCGCAGCCTTGAGGCTGGT
>Ga0164241_10001170_pt1 | contig 34918 bp, 26 predicted proteins | sample OricomyardsoilBY_FD_108780 | JGI IMG/M metagenome (GOLD analysis project Ga0164241, IMG submission 108780) | Backyard soil microbial communities from Emeryville, California, USA - Original compost - Back yard soil (BY) | ecosystem: Environmental > Terrestrial > Soil > Unclassified | place: USA... | reverse complement strand
GCTACGACCTCGAGGTCGCGCTCCACGACGCCTTCGTGTCGGCTCACAAGGACGAGGTCTACGATCTTCGCTCTCTGCGCGCGCCCGACGCGGCGACCTTGCGTCCGTCGATGTCCGCGAGTGACGAACAGAACCTCTACTGCCTCTCTTCGGGGCTCCCCCATTGGCAAGACCCCGAGACGATCCCCGTCGACTACGTGTCAGTCCCCGTCGACGAGAACGCGACGGCCGGGCTCCAGGCCAAGGCCGACGACTCGAAGGATCTCGCGGTCCGATTGGCACCGGGGCAGCATCGCTATCTCCTCCTCACCGACGAGCCTCCGACGCCCGACGGCTCCGCGATTTCTGTCGGCAGGGACCCGCTCGGTATTCCGTTGTTCGTGAAGAGCGTGGCGCCCGCTGCCGACGATCCGAAAGCGCTCGTCGTCGTCCTCGCGGGGACGGTGGACGAAAAGAACTTCGAATTCGACTGCAAAGAGACGCAGAAGATCGACCGCGTGCGGCCGGGCACCGGCGCGGTCGAGTACGTGCGCGAGTGCAAGAAGCGGGACCAGACGCGAACGTTCGAGCTCACGCTCCGCCTCGCCGAAGCCCCTGACGTCCCCATCACGCCCGGAGAACAGCTCACGTTTCTGGGCGAGGTGAAGCACATCGTGAAAAAGGAATCGAAGAAGAAGGGCGCACCGAGAGAGTGGCAGGTCGACACGACCGCCCAGGTCGACGTCACCCACGTCTTCGAGGTCTGGCGCGACGGCGCGCGCGTCGCCGACTACTTCTCGGGATGAGAACCACATGTCTCCAGCCGCATCGGCTTCAGGACGGAACCCATGAACGAAAGTGATCGAGAGAAGCTTCGCCTGCTCGAAACCGAGCGAGCGCTCGTGTCCGAGGTCGACGGCATCCTCGAGGAGGCGCTGCGAGATCACCTGCCCATCGAGGCGTACGCACGACGAACGCTCGAGGTCCTCGCGAAGGCGCTCGGCGCTCGCGCGGTGCTCTTGCGCACGTATGACGAGAGCCTCGACGTCGCGACGTTCGATCAGCCCGAGGGCGGCTCGCTCGACGCCGCGCGCGGCGCTGCGATCGCGACGACGACCGATCGCCACGAGCACTTCCTCGATCGCGCCGGAGGGCGAACGATCTTCGCGCAGCCCCTCGACGTCGCGGGCGAGCTCTTCGGCTTGGTCGCCGCCGAGATCGCGACCGAGCTCGACGACGACGCCCTCCGCGATGCACGGCAGCTCCTCGACGCGTACGCCGAGACCATCGACAACCAACTCGCGTTCATCGCCGCATTCCGAAAGAAGTCGCTCGTCTCACGCGAGCTCGGTGACGCGCTCATGGACCCGGTCCTCGATCGCGGCATCGACCGGGCTCTCGACATTTTGAAGGCGGCGGTCGCGTTCGACGATCTGCTCTTGGTCGTCCGAGAAGAGACGGCCGGACAGGGCAACCGCCTCACCTACCGCATCATCCAGGGCGGCGTCCTCACGAACGTCGCCGAGCTCCGCGGCCAGGTCGAGGTCGACGAGTTCGTGCGCACGCACGCCTCGACCATGATCCACGGCGACTCGCGCGCCCTGCTCGCGCGACTCGGCATCACCCGGTTCCGCGAAGAGGCGCTCATCCAGGGCATGCGTGACAAGCGCGTCCTCGGCAAGCTCGTCGTCACGAGCCGGCGCGGCGAGCTCAGCACGTTCGATCGAGACCTCGTCGAGCGCTTCTGCGACATCCTCCGTCAGCGCCTGATCGATCACGGCCGCGAGTGGCGTCACCTTTCGCACGCGTTTCCACCCGCGGTCGTCGAGCGCCTCCTCGCAGAAGAGGACTACGCCGAGAAGCGGCTCAGTCCGCGCGAACGAGAGGTCGCCATCTTGTTCGCCGACATCTCGGGTTTCACCCGCATCAGCGAGCGCGTCCTGCGCGAACCGCCCCTCATCGCGAAGCTCGTCGACCTATGGAGTCAGCGGGTCGTGTCCGAGCTCTACGATCTCGGCGGCGTCTTCGACAAGATGGTCGGCGACTGCGTCATCGCGCTCTTCGGCCCACCGCTCTTCGACTTCGACGGAAGAGAGTCCTGTCGGCGCGCGCTCGAGCTGGCCGTGCGCATCCGCGACATCACGCGGCAGTTCAACGACGGCGTCGACCTCGCGCCTCTCCGTGGGACCGACCCGCCTGTCGGCATCTCGATCGGCCTCCACTACGGCCCGGTCTTCGTCGGGACCGTCGGACCGAACGACAACTACACCGCGTTCGGCAGCGTCATGAACAACGCAGCCCGGCTTCAGGGCCTCGCGAAGCGCGATCAGATCCTCGCGATGGATGCGTTCGTGACCGCGCTGGCCACTCCGCAACGCTTCGGCGACGAAGAGAGCGCACCGGTGAAGAACGTCAGCGAACCACTGCGGTTCCGCGCGCTCGTCGGCGATTGAGGGACTACGATCGCCGGCATGCGACTCCACGGCCTCCCATTCCTCGCTGTCCTTCTCTCCGCGTGCGGTGGCACGGTAGTCCTCGAGGATGGATCGGGGGGCTCTTCCAGCGACGGTGCCCCGTCCGGGCCCTCGACGACCGGAGTGACGGTCGGGCCGACCCCGGTGGAACCCTGCTTCACCCAGGACGACTGCCCCGGGGGCTTCGTCTGCCAATTCGCGACCGGTGATTGCGTCCTCGCGTGCGTCACCGATGACACGTGCAACCCGGGCGACGCCTGCGATCCCTGCGCGTCGAGCAGCTGCGCCAAGTGCGGCGACTGCGTCGCGGGCTGCCTTCCGGAGCAGGCGCCTCCCCCACTTTCGTGCGACAGCCACGACGATTGCGGCTCGAACGTCGGCGAAGACGTCTGCGTCTTCGCGACGGCGACGTGCGCACAACGCTGCGGCAATGGCTCGCCCCCATGCAAGCCCGGCACGGCCTGCGACGACTGCGCGACGAGCTCCTGCCCCGGATGCCGCGACTGCATAGGCGCGTGCGTGAATTGACCTCGCGTCCTTCGCCACGCACGGAACGCGCATCTTTCCTTGTCGAGCGCCGCGTTGCCGGCGACGATCGCCGCCGATGACCGAGTCGGAGCGCCCGTCGGGGCCCTCGCCAACCGACGAGGGCGAGGAGACTCGCGACCCGGTGATCCCCGTCGAACCTTCCAAGGAAGAGCTCGCGAAGGCGCCTCGTAAGCGCGAAAAGGGCGGCCCGCAGGGCACGGTTCGCATGATGGCGGGCGATATCCCGGCGAACCGCAAGTCGAAGGACAGCTCGCTCATCAGCGCGACGATGGGTCGGTCGACATCGACGTCGGCCGGACCGCCGCGCAAATCTCGCATCGACACCATCCGGCACACGCTGATGTCGGTGCTGCCGCCCATCCCCAAGTCGTTCTCGAGCGGCCCGATCCTCGCGCTGTCCGGCATCGGCTTCCTGCTCCTGATCGCGTTCGTCATTCTCGCTGCGACCAACCGTCTACCCGACGGGATCAAGCGCTTCTCGTGGGGTCACGAGGCGCCGACAGAGGAGGCGTTCGTGCCGCCGCCCGTCCCTCCCGACGCCGAGCTCGTCGACGACTTGGTGGGGCCCAGCGCCGAGCCGGGGCGCGCGAACGTCGGCCGCGGCGTGCTCTCGATCCCGAAGACGTTCACCGCCATGAAGGACGGTGGCTTCGATTTCGTGATCCATTTCAATGGCAACACCGAGCTCGCGGTCGAGAGCTACGAGGTGTCGCTCTTGGACGCCGTCGTGATGGTCGTCAACCTGGGCAACGGCTCGGGCGTCTACGAGAACTTCTATCAGAACCCGGACAACCTCCAGCGCGTCCTCGATCGCGTTCCGGAGATCATGAAAAAGCGCGGCCTTCCGAACGCGCACATCAAGCGCCTCGCGCTCGTCGGATGGAGCGCCGGATACGGCGCCATCGTGAAGATCCTCGAACACCCGCAGCACGCCGATCTCGTCGACGCCGTCATCCTCCTGGACGGATTGCACACGAGCTACAAGCCGGGCACGACGATCCCAGAGGCCGCGAACATCATGGGCGTCATCAAGTTCGCCGAGCGCGCAAAGGCGGGCGAGAAGCTCTTGGTCATCACGCACTCGAACATCGAGCCGATTGGCTATCTCGGCGTGCACGAGACGACGGATTTCCTTCTGTCTCAGGTGGGCGTCGAGCGTCACGACGCGTCGGCGCAGACGACGCTCCCGAACTTGGCTGCGGCAAAGGGCGTCCTGCCGAAGGACGAGCTTCGCGCGCTCGTCTTGACCAGCGAAGCGCGGTCCGGTGGGCTCATCGTGCGGGGTTTCGGCGGCAACCAGGCCGCACACCACATCAGCCACCTCTTGCAGATGAGCGAGACCGCGCTCCCAGAGCTGGCGAAGCGCTGGGCCCCGCAAGACGCGGCCGAGCCTCTGGCGACCGTCGAGGTGTCGTCCGAGCCTGCGCCGGCGGACTCCGCGCCGGCGGACTCCGCGCCGGCGGACTCCGCATCTGCTCAGGGCAGCGCTTCGGCGCCGTAGACGGTGACGGTCGTCGTCGCGAGGATGCGCATGTCCCCCGTGTCGGGATCGAACGTCCCGATCTTGCCGTCGCAGTTCACGACGTAGAGCGTGCCTCCGACGTTCGCGAGCCCGTACACGCAACCGAGTCCGTCGCCACCGAGCACCGAGCTCTGGCCCGTCGCCGGATCGAACTCGACGAGCGCGCCACCACAAGGGCTGTCCGTCGACACGAACATCCGATTACCCAGGAACGCGAGATCGCCGCTCGAGCTGTGACCGAGCGGAAGATCGCCGAGGAGCGTCGAGGCTCCAGTGTTCGGATCGATGCGGTACACCTGCGTGCCGGCTGCGTAGAGCATGTGATCAGGTCCGGCGCCGAGTGAGTTCAGCGACAGAGGGCTGATGTCGGCCTTGATATTGTTCGTGCCGGGGTAGAGCTCGCGGAGGATGAAATCCATCACGAACCAACGCCCATCGACGATCGCGATGTCGAGATGCACCGACTGCGGGGGCGCGATGAGGGTCTGCGTCGGCGTCCCGAACGGCGCGACGTCGTAGAGGCGTCCCTGCGCGTCGGTCACCAAGAGGTGGACGTCGGGTGGCTGGCAGAACAGCGGGAACGTGTGCGAGCAGCGCTCTTGCGACTCGTTACATTGGTCGGTCGCGCAGAAGATGTCGAGATCGCACGCGGCCTCTCCGGAGACGCACCCGAGCGCGCTGTCGCATCGCTCGACGCCGTTGCAGAAGACGCCGTCATTGCAGACGCCGTCGCACGGTGCGTTCTCGCACGAGTCGGAGTCGTCGTCGCACGAGTCGGTGGTGCACGCGAGCCCGTCGTCACACACTGCGTCCGAGTGCGTGTGGTAGCAGCCCACGTCGAGGTCACAGTGATCGACCGAGCACAGTCGTCCGTCGTCACACAACGCGTCGGATGGCGTGTTCACGCACCCCGTCGGCTCGCACGTGTCGACCGAGCACGGTACGCCGTCGTCGCACTCTTCATCCGACAGGCACGGCGGCACGGACGTCGTAGTCACGGTCGCCACGGTCGTCTCTGCGGTCGACGAGACGACCGACTCGGTCGTGCTCGTGACGACCGTCGCGCCGCCCATGCCACCGAAGCCACCGAAGCCACCGAAACCACCCGCGTCGACGGTGCTGCCCATGCCCCCGCCGCCTGCGCTGGCGGTCGTGACGACGCTCTCCGCCGTGTCGTCGACCTCGAGCGAAGAGCGTGCCCCGCAACCGACGCCGCACGCGACGAGGGCAGACGTCCACAGCGCGACAGGAGACCGTCGCTTCGAGACAGCGCGTGATCGCGTCAAAGATCGACTCGGATGCAATAGTCCGGGTTCTCGGCGCCCTGATACCCGTACACGCGTAGATAGTGGCCCGCCGAGGGCAACCCCGAGAGCGTCACCATCTCGTCGTCGTCACCGCTGTAAGAGCCAGCCACGTATTGGTAGTTCACGCCGCTGTAGACCTCGAGATCCAGATCGCCCTCGTCCTGAAGGAACGTCAGCTTCGCCGTGAACGCGGTGGTCGTGGGGATCTTGAACCAATCGACGTCGGACGTGCAGACGGACAGCTTGCAGATCTCGACGCCGTCCGCGAGCGGCGTCGCCGTCGGCGAACTGTTGTTCGACTCTTTGCCGTCGGGCATGCACGCGCAGACCCCGCAGTCCTGATAGCAAGTGTCGCAGTCCTCGGTCGGGTCGCAGATGCCGTCGCCGCACGTCGCGCAAGCACCGCAGTCGTCCTCGCACGTGGCGCACGTCTCTGCGGGCGCATCGCACGTCCCGTCACCACACACGGCGCCATCGCAGGCGCAGTCGGCCGGGCAGCTCGCGCAGTCTTCACCGGCTTGACAGAGGTCGTCACCGCAGACGGCGTCGCCGACGATGGATCCACCATAGCCGCCGGTGCCGTCGTCGTACGTCCACTCGCCACCGACGCCCCCGTCGTCGGAGCCACCGCCGGCGCCGGCGATCGGATCGCTCGTGACGCACGCGAAGAGACTCGACGAAGCGAGGCAGAGGACGGCGAAGCGCTTCATACGACGAAGCGCACTATACCGCGTCTCAGACCGCTCGACCCTGCGCGCCGTCGACCACGACCGTCGATCCGGTGACCCAGCTGGCCATCGGTGAACACATGAATGCGATGACGTTCGCGACCTCTTCCGGCCGACCAAAACGGCCCCACGGAAGCTCTTCCGCCAGCATTTTCTCGATGCGGTGCGGGTGGGTTTCTCGCCGTCTATCCCATGATCCACCCGGGAACATGATCGAGCCCGGGGCGACGGCGACGACGCGGACGCCCTTCTTCGCCAGGTCGACGCCCATCTCTTTCGTGAGGGATGCCAGCGCGCCCTTCGCCGCTTGATAGGGCGCGCTCGAGCAATACTCGAGTCCGCAGATCGAAGTGACGTGGACGATCGTCCCGCCACCGCTCGCGGCGAATGGCGTGAGCGCTGCGCGGCTGCACCACACCGCGCTCATCAGGTTGAGGTTGATCGAGCGCTCCCAACCGTCATCGTCAGCCGCGTCGAACGTGCCGACGCCGAGGCTCCCGCCGACGTTGTTCACGAGGACGTCGAGACCGTCGAGACGACGTGCGGCCTCTTCGACCGCGCGGACCGAGCCTTCGCGCGTGGAGAGGTCGCAAACGATGGTCTCGCAGACGCTGCCTCCTGCATCGACGACGGCGCGCGCCGCGTCCGCGAGATCTCCCTCGTTGCGGGCCGCGATCGCGATCTTTGCGCCCTCTCGCGCGATGGCGATCGCCGTCGCGCGACCAATTCCGCGGCTACCGCCCGTGACGAGGACGCCGCGGCCCTGAAGCTTCAGATCCATGGGGGCGCAGCCTACTCGACGGTCGATGGCGTAGTCTCCCGCGCATGTCGCGTGCCTCGCGTTGGGTCTCGTGCGGAGCGCTCGTCGCGGTCATCGCCGCGACCCCGTCCATCGCGCTCGCCGACGATGGACCCATCGAAGCCCTTGGGCGAATGATGAACGACAGCCCGACGCTGACGTTGGTCACGACCGGGGTCGTCGTCGTCGCGGACGCAGGGATGACGACGCTCGATACGCGCGACGCCCTGCGTGGTTCGACCACGGAGCGTGGCTACTACGGTCTCGAGCTCGCGGTCGCAGCTCCTCAGGCGCTAGGCTTCTCGCTCGCGCCGTTCTACTTTCGAATCAGCCGCTGGAGCCCGGTCGAAAACCTCCTGCTCCTGCTCCCGGCCCAAGCGTGGTCCGCGTCGCTGGCGACGCACGGCGCGTGGTCTCTCGCGAGCACCTCGCTCACGCCGAACGCGCGGCTCGGGGTGAGCTTCCTCGTCGGCGTCGACTGGGCGCTCAGCGTGACGGCGCTCGGCTCTGCGTCGTGGGACGAGTGGTCGCCGCTCGAGGTCGGCGTCGTCGAGACGGGGGTCGGCGTGGCCGAGGGCGTCTTCGCGTTCGTTCGCGCCGCCGGCGACGGAGACCACACCGGACAATGGTTGGTCCTCGGCTCGTGGTCGACGTTGCTTCTGACCCACGGCGTGCTGTCGCTCGTCGAGCACGACGACGACGGCTCGAGCGGCGGCCCGGTCGACGCGCGCGTCACGGGACCCTTCGCGTCGCCGGTAGAGGGCGGCGCGGTCGGGGGCGTGAGCGGCATCTTCTGACGGCGGCTTCCTGGCCCCGATCGATCAGGGTCGAAACCCGATGTCTGCGAAGAAGTGCTTCATCGCGCGAAAATAATCGCCGCGATCGAAATGGAGCACGTGGCTCCCGGGGAACCAGTGCATTCGCGGTCGGCCCCAATGATCCCAGAGCAAGCGCGCGTGACGGGGTGGCGCGAGGCGATCGCCCACGCCGCCGATGATCATGAGTCGCTCACGCGGTATGCGCGCCGGAAACGTCAGCGGCGTCGACGGCGCGAGCATCTCTCGAACGACGCGAACGTCCTTGCCCATGACGCCGAGCGCGCCGCGCACGACGCCGGAGATCGGCGCCCACTCGAGCACCAGGTCCGCGATGCTCGTGACGGGCACGTTCGGAATCGCAAACGCGAGACGCGGGTCCACCGAAGCCAAGAGCGACGTCGTGAGGCCGCCCAGGCTCATCCCCGTCACGCCGACCTGCGGCGCGCCCCGGTCGAGCAAATCGTCCATGAAGATCCGCAGGTCGAAGATCGCTTGGGCAAACGCCTCGTTGATCCGACTCGTTCCGCCCGAGAAGAAGCCGTAACCAGAGAATGGCGACAGCGCGCTCTGTCGCGATCCATGAAAAGGCAGCGTCACGAGCACGACGTCGAAGCCGTTCTTGTAGAGCCAGGGGATCGCGAAGAACCACTCGTTGAAGTGGTAGAGGTCCGCAGAGAAGCCGTGGATCGCGATGACCGTCGACCGCGGCGTACGTCCGTGTCGCCACGCGCGCGCGTGCGCAAACCGATTCCTCGCGTGAGACAAATACGATTTGCGCTCGGCTGGATTGACCGGGACGAAGGGGCTCTCGAAGCGAAGGTCCTCGCACACGCCCCCGTCTCCTGGCGAAAAGAGCGGGAGCTTCGCGCGACGTCGATCGATCTTCACGCCCCGCGGAGGCGCGACGTAGAAGCGATCAGGGTCGCCCTCGCGGACCCGATCCGCATAGAAGGCGCGATCGCGCACGGCCCTTCGAAGAGCAAGCGGGTGATACCCGACGGGCATCGCCAGGGAGCCGACGAGGCAAGCGCCGAGCGTCCGCAAGACGACGTCTCCCGCGGCGGTCAGACCGACCTTCACCCGGTCCTGCACCCGCAAGTGGAACGGCGCGGGCTCGCTCGCGAAGTCGATGGGCAGCGATTCCCACCAAGGCTTCGCGAGCACATGCGGTGGTCGCAGCGTGCACCCAGCGAGCGCGCGCTCCGAGAACGATGCAAGGGCAGGTAAGCCCATTCATCGTACTTAGCAGGTCGATCCGTCTTCTGCGGAGTTCCTGGCGAGACCGACCGTCCACGAGGCGTCCTCTGCTGCGCGTGGTAAGCTCTCCGGTCCTTTGCGCGGCCGTGCCAGCACCACCTCGAGGATGGTCTCGTTCTTTCGCGGGATCGCGAGCGTGCCCGGATCGCCTTTCCGCGGGATGACCGACCCCGTCGCGAAGGCGCTTCTCCCGACGCCGCTCTCGCTCGGACTCTCTGCGGTCGAAGCCGCACCGGTCCTCATCCCGGTGATGCGCCTCTTGTCGCTCGGGCTCGTCGACCACGTGTCGCTGCGAACCGCGGCCATCGACGACGAGCTCGGTCGAGCGCTGGCGCGTGGCGCGCGGCAGTTGGTCGTCCTCGGCGCGGGCCTCGACTCCCGTGCCTATCGAATGCAGGTGCTCGATGGCGTTCGCGTCTTCGAGGTCGATCATCCCGCGACGCAAGCCGACAAGATTCGCCATCTCCGAGGGCAAAAGGCCCGCGCCGCCGACGTTCGGTTTCTGGCGGTCGACTTCGAGCGTGACTCACTCGACGCCGAGCTCGCGAGAGGCGGCCACGACACCGAGGCGCCGACCGCCTGGATCTGGGAGGGTGTCACGCCGTATCTCCACAGGACCGCGATCGAGTCGACGCTCTCCGTTGCGTCCGCGCGCTCTGCCGCCGCGAGCACGATGATGGTGACCTACGTCGAGCCCGAGCTCGTCTCGGTCCCTCACGTGCCGCTCTCGATTTTGCGCGCCGGATTTCTCGCCCTCGGCGAGCCGATCCGCTGCGCGATGACCTCGCTCGAGACGCGTGTGCTCTTCGGAGACCACGGCTTCGACGTCGTCAGCGATACCGGGTCTGAAGACTGGGCGCGGCGATTCCTCGTCGGCGAGCGATCGGTCGTCGGCATCCGCGAGCGCCTCGCCGTCGCCGTTCGCGGCGAGCGTGAACCTCGCTCCGTTCGCCGTCGAAGCGCCTAACCACGCCCGTCGCGGGTCCGCCGCGCAGCGCGTCGTCAGATCCGTTTGCTCCGGAACGTCGCGTGCGCCGAGCCCATCGGGCCGCACCGGCTTGACCCATTCTCCACCCCGCGCGATACGCCCGCTCCCATGCTCGATCCCCGTCTCGTCGCCGACAACTTCGACGAAGTTCGTGCGGCGCTCACACGCCGAAATGCCAAGTGGGCCGCTGAGCTCGAGCCGGTAGCCGCGCTCGTCGCCCGACGCCGCGAGGCGATCAAGGCCAGCGAAGAGAAGGCCGCCGCTCGAAACATCGCCTCGGCCGAGATGGCCAAAGCCGACAAGAAGGCGCCTGAATTCGCGAAGCGTCGCGAAGAGTTGAAAGCGCTCTCGGAAGAGGGCAAAGCCCTCGAGAAGGCGCTCGGCGAGATCGAGAAAGAGCTCGAGCATCGACTGCTCGGCATCCCGAACATGCCCGACCCGTCGGTCCCCGACGGAGACAGCGCCGAGCAGAACGTCGTCGTCCGCACGTGGGGCGCTCCGAAAGAGCTCGCGTTCACGCCGAAGCCTCACTGGGAAATCGGCGAGGCGCTCGGCGTCCTCGACTTCGAACGCGCGGCGAAGCTCTCGGGCCCTCGCTTCACCGTGCTCTTCGGCGCCGCCGCGCGCCTCGAGCGCGCGCTCATCTCGTTCATGCTCGATCTCCACACGCGCGAGCACGGCTACACAGAGGTCCTGCCGCCATTCATGGTGAAGGACTCGGCGCTCGTCGGTACAGGTCAACTCCCGAAGTTCGCCGAAGATCTGTTCAAGACGCACAAGTCGGATCCGGAGCGCGCCTACGATCTCTATCTCGTACCGACCGCAGAGGTCCCCGTCACGAACCTCCACGCGGACGAGATCCTCGAACCAGAGCTGCTCCCCGTCTCGTACACGGCGTACACCCCCTGCTTTCGCGCCGAAGCCGGCAGCCATGGGCGCGACGTCCGCGGGCTGATTCGTCAGCACCAGTTCGACAAGGTCGAGCTCGTGAAATTCACGCGGCCCGAGGACAGCGAGAAGGAGCACGAAGCGCTGACGCAGCACGCCGAAGAGGTGTTGAAGCGCCTCGGGCTGCACCATCGCACCGTGCTGCTCTGCGCGGGAGACATGGGCGGAGCCTCGAAGAAGACATACGACATCGAGGTCTGGCTCCCGAGCGAGAAGGCCTATCGCGAGATCTCGAGCTGCTCGAATTTCGGCGATTACCAAGCGCGGCGCGCACACATCCGCTATCGCCCCGAGCCGAAGGCGAAGCCCCGACTCGCCCACACCCTGAACGGCTCGGGCCTCGCGGTCGGGCGCACGCTCATCGCCATCTTGGACCAATACCAACAGGCCGACGGCTCGGTCGTCGTCCCCGAGGCGCTGCGTCCGTTCATGGGCATCGACGTCATCCGCGGGCGCTGATTCTTCGCCCGAGTCTCCTCTTCTCGTTTGGCCGCCTGAGGGCGGACGGCGCCTCAGCGTTTCGCTTCGGTGACCTCGAGCGCGCCGCGTCTTCGAGCGTGGACGCCCGTGATGGCCGCGCCGAAGAAGAACGCGTGCGCCGAGTAGTGACACCAAAGCAGCAATAGGACGACGTTCGCCGCAGAGCCCCACGACGACGTCGTCTTGTGCGCGACGTACGCGGTGACGAGCAGCGAACCAAGCGTGAACAGCGCCGCGGTGATCGTCCCGCCGATCGCCGCGTCCGTCAGCGGAACCTTCGCTGTCGGCAGGACCTTGAAGACGGCGGTGAAGATGAGCGTCGTCGCAGCGAAGCTGATCAGCGCCTCGAAGAAATGCGACGTCGCCGGTGATTCGATCGGCGACAGCTCTCGCGCCGACGCGAGGATCGCGTGCGCAAACGCGAGCCCGACCAGGAGCACACCGACCCCGAACACGAACAGGACACCGGCCACCCGCGCGAGCGCGATGCGCTTGACCTTGGCTCGCCACGACGAGTCGACCTTCGGGACGGTGCCCCAGAGCATGTCGAGCGCGCGCGACAGGTTCGAGAAGAGGCGCGTCGAGCCGTAAACGAGGACCGCGATGCCCAGCGCGTTCGCCGTCGCGCCCGTCTTGCGTACGCTGACGAGGAGCTTCGCGACAGTCTGGGCGCCGCCGCTCCCGACCCACTGCGCGACGTGTTGCAAGAGGGTGGCGCGCGCGGTCGATGCGTCGGTGAAGAGCGCGGCGAACTTCAGCGCCAGGACGAACACCGGCCCGAGCGACAGGATCGCGTAGTAAGCCAGCGCCGCCGACAAGATGCGCCCGCCACGCGAAGAGAACGCGATCCACGCCTCACGGAGGGTCGCGATCGCTTCGTTGTAGATCGCTCGCACGGACGCCATGAGTTGTCGCTGCCGACCCTGGGTCGGACAGGAGCGCCCACGTTACGTGGAAGCACAGGGCCGTCCAACTTCGGCAAAGACGGCGGGAATCGCAGCGCAGCCCGGCCCGCCTGGTGGGGGTGGCTCGGGGCGCGCTTCGGTGATACGTGCCACGCTTCGAATGATGGACAAGCGCGGCTGGTTCGGGGCAACTCTCTGCTTTGTGGCGGGTATCGGCGCGATGTGGGGCGTCGATCGCGCCGGCGCGTCGGCGAAGCCCGACCCCGCTCTGGTCGATTCAGCGGCGGCCGACCCCAGCGCCGCGCAAGGTTCGGCGACGGGCGTGAAGGTGCCCGTCGAGATGTACGTCATGTCGCAATGCCCCTACGGCGTCCAAGCCGAGAACGGCTTCCGCTCCGCCGCAGCGGCGCTCGGCGACTACATCGATCTTCGCGTCGACTTCATCGGTCAGACGACGCCAGAGGGCGAGCTATCCAGCATGCACGGTCCTGGGGAAATCGGCGGCGACGTCGCGCAGGTCTGCGCGATGAAGTACACGCCGAAGTGGTTCGACATCATCCTCTGCCAGAACAAGGACGCGCAGAGCGTCTCGTCGAACTGGCGCGCGTGCGCAGAGAAGGTCGCGGCTCCCGTCGACGCGATCGACGGATGCATCCAGGGCGGAGAGGGTCGCGAGCTCTTGGCCGCGTCTTTCAAGCGCTCGGAGGCGAAGGGCGCGACGGGCAGCCCGACGATCTACATCGCCGGCAAGTCTTACGAGGGCGGACGCAAGCCGACCGACTTCGTGAAGGCAATCTGCGCAGCGATCCCTGGCGACAAGCCCGAGGCGTGCACCACGGCTGGCACCGCGCCGGCCGTGAACGTGACGATCCTCACCGACAAGCGCTGCGGCAGCGAATGCGACACGGGCGGCCTCGAGCAGGGCGTGAAGAAGAACATCGCGAACCCCGTCATCAAGGTCGTCGACTACGGAGACCCAGAGGGGAAGAAGCTCTTCGACACGATCAAGCCGGTGAAGCTCCCCGCGCTCATCGTCGACTCGACCATCGACAAAGATCCCGACGCCGCCGCGACGCTCGAAGGCGCGACCGTGAAGGGCGACTACCGCTTCATCCCCATCGGCGAGTTCAACCCCGTCTGCGCCGATCCGGATGGTTGCTCGACGGACGAGTGCAAGTCGACGCTCGCGTGCCGCGCAGAGACGCCCAAGAAGCTCGAGGTCTTCGTGATGGCGCAATGCCCGTTCGGCGTGAAGGCGCTCGACGCGATGCACGAGGTCCTCGACCACTTCAAGAACGCCGGAGAGAAGCTCGACTTCTCGGTCCATTACATCGGTGACGGCACCGCCGCGTCGGGTCTCTCGTCGATGCACGGCCCCGGAGAGGTCGCTGAAGATCTCCGCGAGGTCTGCGCCGCAGAGCACTACGGCAAAGACCTGAAGTTCATGGACTACATCTGGTGCCGCGATCCGTCGATCCACGAAGAGACCTGGCAGTCGTGCACCGGCGGCGCGACCGGGTTCGACACGAAGGTCATCGAGAAGTGCGCGACCGGCGAAGAGGGCAAAGCGCTCCTCGAGAAGTCGTTCAAATACTCTACCGACTCGGGGATGAGCGGCAGCCCGACCTGGCTGGTGAACGGGAAGTTCCAGTTCCAGGGCGTCGACGCCGAGACCGTCCGCAAGAACCTCTGCGACCACAACAAGCTGAAGGGCTGCGACGCGACCCTCACCAGCGATCAAGGCCAGTAGCGGCGCTCCGAAGCGCGCCAGCCTCAGGACGCGCGCTTCACTCGCAAGCGCTGCCGACGTCGCCCGGCTGCGGGACCGTCGGTGTACCGGTGAGCAAGCCCTCGAGGAAACACGTGTACGCGTGCTTCGGGGCCTGAGTCTGGAACGCGACCTCGTGACCGTCCTCGATCCCGTCCTCGGGGAACTGACAGACGACGGCCGTCGACGACCCGCCCGATACCGATGACGCGTTCGCGCTCGCCGGCAAATCGATAGGAGAGAGGCCGGCGAGCGGCTCGAGGCTGGACAGCGGCTCGAGCGACTTCAACTCTTCTGCATCGTCGTCCAGCTCTTCACCCGCGAGCGGCAACCCGATGGACAGGCTCGTCGCGTTCGCGATCGGCGGCATGATGTAGTGGTCGACGATGCCTTGCATCATGAGGATGTTGCGCGGCTCGCCGACGAGCGGCTCTTTCACGATGTAACGCCCGTAGATCGGCGCGTCCGCGGTCTCTCCGGCCCACTGCAGCATCGACAACATGGGATCCTGATCGTGCAGCTCGTAGCCGGCGATCGTGAGGCCGAGCAAGAGCTCTCCGAAGGCCTTCGTCGGGATGGGCTTTTGCTTGTAGATGAGATTGGCAATGAAGCTGCCGCCCGCTCCGGACAAGAGGCCGGCGCGAAAGCGCGGCTCGTAGGCGAGCGTCAGTGGAGCTATCGCCGCGCCCATCGAGTGACCCATGAGCGCCATGTTCGAGTCGTCGAACGTCGCCACGTTCCCGGGCGCTGCCGCGCCTGCGCAGTCCGACACGTCGATGGTCACATCCGACAAGATGTCCGGCATGAGCGCCAGCTCGAGCGCCGATTGACGAATGTTGTCTCGAAGCGCGACCGGGTTCTGGAAGTTGAAGACCAGAAACTGCTCGTCGCCGCCGGTGTAGTTTCGAAGGCCGCCCTGCGGACCATCGACGCTGGCGCCCGCGAACCCTGCGCGCGCGTACTCGATCGCGGGGCCCGTCCCGGGCGTGATCGCCGGCTCGCCATGCACCGCTTCGACGCCCCGATCGACGAGCGGACGATCCCCTCCGGCGCCCGTGCGCGACAGCACCACGAGCGGATAGCCGCCCGCGGGCATCGCGGTCTTCGGGATCGTCACGACGAAGTTCGCTTTCTCCGTCTTCTGAAGGATCGGCGTGCCGGTCTCGTCCAGCTCCCAGCCGCCGCCCTCATCCGAATACGGCGCCTCGCCCTTCTGATAGACCGGCATGTCGATCGTCGACGCGTAGACGCAGAACGTCGGAAAATCGTCGGTCTTCGCGAAGGCGTCGTTCGGAGTCGGAAGGTCCTCGGCGCGAGCGCGACCGATCGCCTTTCCGAGCGTCGCGACGGGATCGCCGGTCGTGAACACGGTCATCCCCGCGACCTCTTTCGCGTCGAGGCCCAGCGACGTGAGCGCCGCTCGATACTCGTCCGCGACCTCGTCGGTCATCCCCGGCCCCGTGCCGCCCGAGGCGATCTTCGCGACGGCGTCAGAGGCGCCCAGCGCCTTGCCGTCCGAGTCGACGACCTTCGTCGTGATGATCACCGCATAACGAGTCGAAGGTCGCAGCGGCACGCCCTGCAGAGGCAGCACGCTCAACATCCGCGGCGCCCCATACGGCCCGGGATCTTCGTCGTAGTTCACATAAACGGGATAGCGAACACCCGCGTCGGGCGCGGCGGGGTCGAAGCTTTGCAGATACACCGAGGCGCCCGCAGTCACGCTCGCGTGCACGTCTGGAAGGCTCGCCGGATCGAGCGATCGACTCGTGCGGAAGAACACACCGCTCGAGACGCCGAAGCCGTCGACTGCGTTCCTCACGACATCGAGGACGCGATCGACGAGGACGATGTTCTGAGGGTTCGGGAAGCCCTCGATATCCGGTCGACCCTCTGCGGTTCGCCGCGCGTCACTCGGAAACGGCGCATCGAAGAAGCTCTCACCAAGCGACGCGTCCATGAGCACGCTCGTCGCCACGCGGCAGCCGTCCTCGGGACAGGTCGTCTCGTCGTCGCAGGCGAATACGACGGCGAGGAGCACCACGAGAGCGCGAACACGCATCGGCCGATGCTACAGCACGCCCGGTTGCCCGAGCAGACGCCGCTCGGCCCCGGCCCTCGCTGACGCTCTCGCCGCGGCGGTTGCCAATCGACCGACAACCCGCGATGTTCTGCCCCACGATGGGGCTCGAGTACGGCGACTTCGTGCGTGCGCTCGAGGGCGAGCGCCTTCCTGCCGTCGTCGTCGACCTCGACGCGTTCGATCGGAACGTCGAGCGGCACCTGGCGATCACACGCGCTCGTAACCTGCCCCTCCGCCCCGCGACGAAGTCCGTTCGGGTGGTCTCGCTGCTTCGACGCGTGCTCGCGCGCGAGGGGACGCAGGGTCTCATGTGCTTCGCGGTGCGAGAGGCAGAGGCGCTCCATGCGCGCGGCTTCGACGATCTGTTCATCGCCTATCCACCGCGCCGCCAGGCCGACCTCGACGCGCTCGCGCGTCTCACGAAGGACGGCGCTCGCGTCACCGTCGCGATCGACGACGCCGAAGCGCTCCGCGCGCTCGCGTCGACCGGAGAGGCGCACGGTGTGTCGGTCCGGATCGCGCTCTGCGTCGACATGAGCCTGCGTCTCGGCGGCGGACACGTGCATCTCGGCGTGCGACGCTCGCCCCTTCACGACGTTCGTGACGTGCTCGCGTTGGTCGACGTCGCGACGTCGGTGCGCGGCGTCGAGCTCGTGGGCCTCCTCGGCTACGAGGCGCAGGTCGCCGGCCTGGGCGACGCGAGCCCGTTCGACAACCGCGTCGCGCGCGCCGGCAAGGCTTGGATCCGGCGCGCGTCGATGCGCGAGCTCGGCGCGCGTCGCGCCGCGATCGTGAAGGCGGTGCGCGCTCGTGGAGTCGACCTCGCGTTCGTGAACGGTGGGGGCACTGGCTCGGTCGATCTCACCGACGAATCGAGCGGCGTCACCGAGATCACCGCCGGCTCTGGGTTCTTCAAGCCGCTCCTGTTCGACGGCTACGAGAGCGTGTTCGTGAAGAGCCTCGAGCCCGCGTGCTTCTTCGCGCTCGAGGTCACGCGCCGTCCGGCCCCGGGGGTGGTCACGTGCTTCGGCGGCGGGTATGTCGCGTCCGGTTCCGCCGGCCCCGACAAGCTCCCTCGACCCTTTCTGCCTCGTGGCCTCGATCTGCTGAGCGCCGAAGGCGCGGGCGAGGTTCAGACTCCGGTCGCGGGAACCGCGAGCAACGAGATCGCACTGGGCGCACCCATCATCTTCCGCCACGCAAAGGCCGGTGAGATCATGGAGCGCTTCGACGTCGTGCTTTTGCTCGAAAGTGGACGCGTGGTCGAGAGAGTGACGACATATCGAGGAGACTGCTTTTGCTTTGCGTAGCGCGACCGCGCCACGTGTCTCTCATGGAGCGCGAAAATGAAGACGAAGACGAACTATCTCCGTCCGGCCTCGGGTCGGAGCTCGAAGATGCGATGGGCAGCGGCGGCGATGACCGGAGCCGTCGTTCTTGCAGCAGGGCAGGCCCCCGCGCGCGCTGGAGACGGCGACGACGAAATCGTCGTTCCGAGGAGCGTCGATGGCTCCGCCACGCCGCCGAGCTCGAGCACGCCGCCGAAGCAGGTCATCGTCGTCGTGCAGCAGCAACCTTCGCCGACCGGACGGCGCGCGGCGCCACACATCGGCGACCCGCCGGGCGACGTCGAGGCCTATCTTCGCGGGCTCAAGGACGACGCCGCCGCGAGCAAAGAACAGTATCGCGACGCTCGCCACGACGGCGATGACGCGGCGATCGACGCCGCACAAGAGCGCATGCGCGCCGACGACCGCTTCTACGCCTCGGAGCGAGAACGACTGACCGAACGCAACGGAGGTCTCATCGCGGGCGGCGCCACCCTCATCGGCATCGGCGGCGGGGCCCTCCTCACGAGCGCGGTGATGGGGTTCATCTACGCGTTCGAAGATCTACTCGGAACGCCGAGCTCCACGCTGGGTTACGCCGCACTCGGGACCCTCGGCGGGGGCTTTCTCATGGTCGGCGCGGGCATTCCCATGCTCGTCATCGGCGTCCAGCGCGTCCCGCGTGAAGTCGACTCCGCGTACGATCCACCGCCTTCGCTAGGTTTCAATCCGACGGCCGGGCTGACATTTCAGACGACGTTCTGAATCGCGAGTCGCAGGTCCGCGAGTTGCACTTGCACCGAGCGGGGACGTCCTTTGGGGCGTCGACAGGAGAAAGCCCATGCTGCCAGGTCTCTCGAGCACCGCGCGATTCGCGGCCGCCACGCTCGCTCTGATCGCGATGTCACAGGTCGCACACGCCGACGAGGCCGCAGAAGAGATCGTCGTCCCGAGGGCGCCCTCGAGCACGACCGCGCCGAAGCAGGTCATCATCATCGTGCAGAAGACCGCGCCTTCCAAAACGCAAGGCGGCGCGCCGCAGGTCGGAGACTCGGCCCAGGACATCAACGAATACCTCCGCGGGCTCGAGCGCGAACAGAGGGATACGCGCGACCGAATCAAGGACGCGAGCCGAGATGACGACGACACGCAGGTCGACCTCTACAAGGAACAACTGAAAGAGCAGCTCAGGACCTACAAGGTCGAACGTGATCGTCTGACCACACGAGACGGCGGGCTCATCGCCGGTGGCGCGACGCTCACGGCCGTCGGTGGAGCCAGCCTCGTAGCCAGTCTGTTTCTCGGATTCGCCTATGCGCTCTCCAACTCGTTCGGATCCCACGGCGACGAAGGCCTCGGCTACGCAGCCATCGCGACGCTCGGCGGGGGCGTCGTCGGGTTGGGCGCCGGGATCCCGATGTTGGCGGTCGGGCTCAAGCGCGTACCGAGAGAGTTGGACGCCGAATACGCACCGCCCGCCACGTCGCCCGCGCTCGGCGGCACCCTGGTTTGGCAATTTTGAGCTTCGGCCCGAAAGGTCGGACTGCGATTCTTGGGGCCGCGGGCCCAGTCGCAGCTACTAAGACCCATTCACCGACAACACGAAGCCGCACTCATCCGGGACATGCACCTCGTCCCGCGAGGCGATCGGTAGCGCCGCGTTCGCGCAGCCCGGTCCCCCCGTCGTGATGAACGTGTATCGGGTCGAGCCGCGTTTCCTCAGCGTGACGAAGCAGGGGTTCGCCGTCGACGCGAGGCAACCGCAGTGAAGCTCGTCGACCTCGAGTGGCGCGTCGGGACGATTTGCGCGCAGGTCGTCGAGCTGTGCGCGGCGTCGCGCATGCTCCTCTGGGGACCACGTACACACGAACGCGCTCCAACGATCGATGCACGCTTCGATCGGGGCGTCGTTCGCGGCGCGGAGCGCTTCATTCGGATCGTCGTAGCTCGGACAGGACGCACCACAGCTCGCGCTCGTCGCCGCTGCGACCCACGCGATCGCGCCGACGAGCCAGTGCGTTCTCGTGAGTCGCCCCCGCAACCGCATGGCAGAATGGTAGGGGAGAGTCGCACCATGGGCGCACATTTCCGCTAATACTCGACGAAAACGGCCTGTGGGATGCCGTTCGGGGCGTACGGTTCCGCGCTGCGGCGAAACGCCCGATGTTTCCGGCGTGCGACCTTTCCAAGCCTGGAGCGATCCCGGACGATGAGCGCTGGTGGTGGCTCGCGTGGTGAGGAGGCTTGCATGATCCGTCCCGAACGCGCTCTCCGAGGGCTCGCCCTCTCGTGCGTCGCGGCAGTTTCTCTCGCTGGATGTGTCGGCGAGATCGGCGATGGCGACAGCGGTGACGACACTCACACTTCGTCCGACGCGCTCTGCGTCGTCGATACGCCCCTGCGGCGTATGACGAGGTTCGAGTACAACAACACCGTTCGCGACTTACTCGGCGACACGACGCACCCGGCCGATCGCCTCCCGCCCGAGGAAGAGATCAAGGGCTTCGACAACCAAGCCGCGGCGCTGACCGTGAGTGATCTGCTCGCGGAGCAGTACATGAAGGTGTCGGAAGACGTGGCGACACGCGCGACCGCCGACATCGCGAAGCTCGTCCCCGATTGCGACCCCGCGACCGCTGGCGACGACGCCTGCGCGACGGAGTTCATCGCAAAGTTCGGCACGAAGGCCTTTCGCAGGCCGATCACGGCAGACGAGCAGGCGCGCTACCTCGCCCTCTTCGACGGCGCGCTCGCAGATCCCGACATGGGAACCTTCGCCGTCGGGCTCGAGCTCGTGATCGAAGCGATGCTCCAATCGCCGGAGTTCTTGTATCGACCAGAGTTCGGCGTCGAAAAGCCGGTCATTGCGGACGTCGTACGCCTAAACGACTGGGAGATCGCCTCCAAGCTCAGCTTCATGCTCTGGAACTCGATGCCCGACGACGAGCTCTTCACCGCCGCAGAGGCGGGCAAGCTCGAAACGAAGGCGCAAATTGAGGAGCAAGCTCGGCGCATGCTGAAGGACGATCGCGCTCGCGACGCCATCTGGAACTTCCACCAGCAGTGGCTCGGCGTGACGCATCTCGACTCGATCTCGAAGGACACGACGGTCTATCCCGAGTTCAGCGACGCGGTGACGCCGCTCTGGTCCGAAGAGCTGCGTGAGTTCACCGAGAGCGTGGTCGTCGACGGCGACGGCAAGCTCTCGACCCTGCTGACGGCCCCATACAGCTACATGAACGCCGACCTCGCCGCGCTCTACGGCCAGGACGTGACCGGGCCGGCGCCGACGGGCTCCGAGTTCGAGAAGGTCTCGCTCGATCCCAACCGACGCGCCGGCATCCTGACGCAGGGCGCCGTCCTCGCGACTTTGGCAAAGGGCAATCGCACCTCTCCTGTGTATCGCGGCAAGTTCGTGCGCGAGCAGCTCCTCTGCGAGGCGCTGCCGCTTCCCCCAGCGAACCTCGTCATCGTCCCGCCGGATCTCGATCCGAACAAGACGACTCGCGAGCAATTCGAAGAGATCGGCAAGAACCCCGACTGCTCTTCGTGCCACACCCTCATGAATCCGATCGGGTTCGGCTTCGAGCACTACGACGCGATCGGGCTCTGGCGTGACACTCAGAACGACAAGCCCATCGACGCCTCTGGCGAGATCATCGGAAGCGACGACGTCAACGGCACGTTCGACGGCGCCGTCGAGCTCGCCGACCAGCTCGTCGGAAGCGAAGAGGTCGCGCACTGCGTCGCTTCGCAGTGGTTCCGCTTCTCGTACAACCGCACGGTGACCGCGGACGACCAGTGCAACGTCGACGCGATCAACGAGAAGTTCGCCGCCAGCGACTACGACATCAGAGAGCTCCTGGTCGCGCTCACGCAGACGGATACATTCCTATATCGACATCAGGTCGTCTCCTCAGGAGGTCAGCCGTGAGCAAGCGGATCCCTCGTCGTACCCTCCTTCGCGGCGCCTTTGCGGGCGGCGCGATCGCCATCGCCCTTCCCTGGCTCGAGGCGATGGACCCTCCGAAGGCCCAGGCCGCGCCCGCCGCTCCGAAGAGGATCGTCTTCTGGTTCACCGCCAACGGGACGCTGCCGGATATCTGGCTTCCGCCGCAGTCCGGCGCGCTCGATTTGTCGACGCACCCCATGCACTCGAAGCTGGCGCCCCTTCAAGACAAGCTCATCTTCTGCGGCGGCGTCGACGACAAGACCGCCAACGTGTCGATCGGCGATGGTCATCAAACCGGTATGGCCTGTCTGCTCACGAACTCGGAGATCCTGCCCGGCAGCCTGTTCTGTGAAGGGGACTGCCCCGCAGGCGCAGAGGTGTACGTCGGCTGGGGCGGCGGCATCTCGGTCGACCAGCACATCGCGAACGAGATCGCGAAGACCGTCACGACGAGCTTCCGCTCGCTCGAGCTCGGCGTTCAAGTGAAGAGCTCCAACATCTGGAGCCGCCTTTGCTACGCGGGCGCCGACCAGCCGATCCCTGCGCGCGAAGACCCGGCGCAGAACCTCGTCGACCTGTTCTCCGATCTCGGTACCGATCCGTTCGCGCTCGAGCTGCTCCGCAAGAAGCGAAAGAGCGTCCTCGACGCGGTGCAGGCCGACTACAAGTCCTTCAACCCGAAGCTCGGCAAGGACGACCGCGTCCGGCTCGAGCAGCACCTCGAGTCCATTCGCTCCGTCGAGCAGCGCCTCGACGCGACGGGCGCGTTCGGCGAGGCGTGTGTCATGCCGAACCCGGAGATGCCGGGCGGTCAATACCAGCAGAACGATCTGTTCCCGGTGACGGGCAAGGCGCAGATGGACCTCCTGGTGATGGCGCTCGCTTGCGACATGACTCGCGTCAGCTCGCTGCAGTGGTCGCACTCGGTCAGCAACGTGCAACACAACTGGGTTCCGCAGCTCCTCGGCGGCGGACATCACGATCTGTCGCACTACGACGACAGCGACGGCTCGGCGTACAAGGACATCCTCGAGGTCAACAAGTGGTACACGGAGCAGTTCGCGTACCTGTTGACGAGCATGCAGAACATTCAAGAGGGTGACTCGACCCTGCTCGACAACACCGTCGTCGTCTGGGTCAACGAGCTCGGCAAGGGCAACACCCACACGCGCAACGGCATCCCGTTCATGCTCGCTGGCGGCTGCCAGGGTCACTTCAAGACGGGCCGCGCGATCGACTTCGGTGGCCAACCGCACGGACGGCTCCTCGTCTCGCTCTGCCAGGCGATGGACGTGAACGTCGACACGTTCGGGAAGCCCGAGAACAGCCAGGGACCGCTCCCCGGCCTCACGGCCTGAGCGTCCGTACTCGCGCCTGCAAACCAACGTCTCTGGAGCGCTTCGACGCTTCAGAGACGTCTTGCGTCGGCTCAGAGCTCGCCGTGACGTCGGCGAACGTCAGAGCTCGCCGGCGACTACCGCGGTGAACCAAGGCGCGAGCTGGCCGCTGTCGTATTGGTTCGGCTGATCTCCAGTCAGCGTGCTCTCGAAGTCACCGGTCGAGTCGTTGAAGAGGCGCGCTTCTGTGCGCCATCCGGCGCCGACGAACTTCCCGCCGGCGAAGGCGATTCCACCTTGCACGCCATCGCCTCGCTTCGTCCACGTCACACCGTCGGTGCTCTCGAAGGCGTTGCAGCAATCGCTCGCGAGGAACTTCCCGTCCCCGAACGCGATGCCGCCAAAGCCTGAATCGTAGAGCGTCGTCACGGGCGCCTGCTCGGTCCAGGTGACGCCGTCGGGCGACGTGGCGATGCGGGCGAGGTTATTCGCCTTGCCGACGCCGACGAACACGCCGTTTCCAAACGCGAGAGCGTCGAGCTGCGGATTGTTCGGCGTCGCGTTGTAGTCGTGCCACGCGAGCCCGTCTTCGGAGGCCTTCACGTGGCCATCGCCGATCGCGACCCAGTGGGCATTGCCGTATGCGATGGCTTGCCAATGGCCCGCATCTCCCGTGTCGCCCGCGTGGGCCCAGGTGAGGCCATCGCTCGATTTGAATGCGTGGTTGCCGGAGACCATCACGAAGACACCCGCGGCGGCGACGACCTTCGAGGAATGGAGAGAGGTCGCCTCGGGGAGGACGATCGAGGTCCACGTGTGACCATCCGTCGATCGCAGCACGCCGGGGTCGCCCGTGAGGACGATGGCCCCGTTCCCGACGGCTCCGCCCGCGTAGGCGTTATCGGCCCCGTTGGGAGCAATGTAGGTGTCCTCGATCCAGTTCGAGCCGTCTTCAGAGACGATGTGTCGCTGATCCTGTCCGCCGATCACATAAATGGGCTTCGTCGGCGTCGCGCCTCCGCCGCCCGATGACGTCGAGCCGCCGCCGGCCGACCCCGCGCCTCCTTGGCCGCCGCCACCCACGTTCGACGAAGTCGTAGAGCCGCTCGAGCCGCTCGAGCCGCCTTCGTCCCCCTGTCCGCTCGTCCCAGACGAGTCACAGCCGAAGAGGATCGTGAGCGACAAGAACAGTGTGTGATGACAAATGGGATTCATCGATGGTCCTCGAACGAGCAGCCTCGCGGTAGGTGCGACGCGCGCGCGCGCCGATCGGTTCGCGTCGGCGCGACTCATGCCTTGAAGGTCACGCCTTCAGGAACGGTAGCCAATCGTGCGCAGCGTGCTTGACGGTTTCGGACCAGAGGCCGTGGGGAAACCAGCTGTCGCCGCTGTAGTCGATCATCGGTCCATAGCCGCCGTACTCGCTCTCTTCGTACGACGCCGGGTCCATGCCCAACGCTTGGAGCAGGGTGCCGTGGTACTGCATCAACATCAGACCGGGGTGCGACTCGTCCGTACTGCCCTCGTAGAGCTTCGGACCGCTCATGTTGCGATAGTCACAGAAGTTGCCTGTGTTCATCGTACCCGCCGCTCCGCCGGCCATGACGACGGGCCAGTCGAGGTTGTCGTGCGTGAAGATGCCGCTCTCTTGCGTCCACGTGACCAAGCTCGAGTCGAGCAACGTGCTGCCGTCGCCGTCGTCGATCGCGTCGAGACCTGCGACGAAGCGCAAGAACACGCGCTCGAAGAACCGCTGAGAGCCGTCGCGGATCAGCGGCTGTGCAAGGAGGTTCGGCAGCGGATCGTTATCCGGCGGCACCTCGAACCATGCTCGGTGCGCGACATCTTGGTGATAGTCGGCGCCGGTGTAGTTCATGAGAATGTCCGATGAGATTGTCCCGATTCGGCATGTATCGCAGCTGAGCGCGATCGCCATCACGTCGGCGTACGCGTTGATGTACTTCGCCTGCGTGTCCGGATTCGTGAAGTAGTCGCCGACATACGGACCGGTCGGATTGTCGCTCGGCGGGTCGACGGTGCCGCAGGTCTGGACGGCCTGGAGCGACGCGTTGAGATCTTCCAGGCGCGAGATGTGCGCGTCGAGTCGATCTCGGTCGGCCTTCGAGATGCGTGCGTGGTCGCGGACGCGCTTGTAGTCGGCCAAGACGCTGTCGACGACCGGCGGGCGCTTGACCTCGGTCGGATCCGGGGGCGTATAAACGGCGTTGAAGAGATCGAAGACGCTGTGCGAGCTGGGCATCGCCTGGAGCGGACTGTTCGCGTCGGAGGGGTTTTCTCGTCCGACCGAGATCGTGCCCGTCGCAGCCAGGTTCATGGTGCGAACCTTCGGTGCGGCCGAATAAAACTCGCTCGAGTACGCGAGGATCTGGTCGATCGTCGGACGAAGAAGCGGCGTGCCACTCGGGTCGTTGCTCGTGACGTTGCCCAGGTGCGACCCGTCGTTGTGAGCGATGTATCGCGCGACGTCGAGGCCTCGGAGGATGTTCATCTTGCTCGCGAGCGCCGGCGTGAAGAGCGTCGAGTCTGCGCTCAGGACCGGTGAGAGCGAAGCCCGTCCACTCTGCACCGCGAGCTCGAGCGCGCCGCGGCGCGCCGCTTGACCCGCGTAGTTCAGCGACTGGGTGAGTGTGCTCTGCGCCGGGAACATGTTCGTAGAGCGAACCCCGCCATGGCCCGTCGCGAAGGCGATGAAGCGCCGCGCCTTGCCGGTGGGTGCGGCGAGCGAGGTCTTCGACGCGAGCGATTCCAGGAAGGGAATCGCCAGGACGGCGCCGCCGAGGCCGCGCAAGAACATGCGTCGCGTCGGGGCGCTCGGGCTGTGCCCGGCGGCGTCGGCGTGGGAGTCGGAGGTGTTCTTTTGCATGGCGTGACTCCTCACGGCGCGTAGGTCTTCTTTTGAAACTGCGCGCTGAGCGCCATGGATTTGACGACCGATCCGAGATCGTCGCCTTCGAGGAGCGCCTCGTGGGTGTCTGCGAGCACGCAGCCATCTCCGGCGTCCTCTTCTCTCCCGAACGTGAACCGGAAGTAGCGACGGGCAAAGCAAGCCTGGGGCTTCTCGCTCTCGAGCATGTACTGATTGAGCTGCGAGACGCTCGTGGCCTCTCGCTCGTCGTCCGACGTGACGAGCGGAACCGAGGTGCTGTCGACCGGCGCCGTTCCGAGGACGTCGCCCGTGGTCTTGTCGTAGAGCGTCTCGGTCGTCCGGTACCGGCCAATCGCGTCGAAGTTCTCGGTCACGAAGCCAAGCGGGTTGATGCTCGTCTTGTGACAGGTCGCGCAGTCGCTCCGCGCCTCGCTGATGGCGACGGCTTTGTCGCGAGAGGTGATGCCCGTGGGCTTCACCGTCATCGCGATCGTCATCGCGTCGCCGGGCGGCGGTCCGAGCTGGTCGCAGAGGATGGCCTTGCGCAGGAAGACGCCCTTCATGATCGGGTGTGTCGAGGCGCTGCCGCTGGAGAGCAAGAGTGCGCGCGTCGCGAGGCCCTCTCGCTCGGGCTGCAGCGTCGGCGGCTCTCCACCGCTCCACACAGGGACGCCGTAGATCTCGGCGACGTCGTCGTTCTCTGCGAACGAGCGGTCCGACGTGAAGAAGTCGTCGAAGCTGCCCGGCGCGTCGACTGTGTAGTAGCGGCCCATGCGCTCGACCTCTGCCTGCATGTGCTGACGTGTGTCGCCGGTGGGCGTGAAGTCCCCACGGAACGCGTCGAAGTCGGGAGTCCCCACGCCAGAGTCGAGCTGACCGAGGTATTGTGGGTCGAGCCACTCGCCGTAGAACTCGTCCAATGCGCGCTGAGTGCGCGGGTCCTCGAAGAGTCGATCGACCTGCGCCTTGTAGACGTCCGGATTTGCGAGATCCCCAGACTCCGCCAGGTCCCAGAGCTCGTCGTCCGGGACAGTCTGCCAAAAGTGGAACGACAGACGATTGGCGAGCTCCATCGGAGAGAGCGCGACGGCGCCGTCGACCGGGTCGCCGCTGCCCTCTTCCAAGAAATAGAGAAAGCTCGGCGCGTTCAGGAGCACGTCGATGATGTCGCCGTAGTCCTCGGACTCGAGCGTGGGACCGGCGACGCCCTTGTAGAACGCAACGTCCTCTTCGGTGATGTCCCGGCGCAAGACGCGTGGCGCGATCTTTTGGATGAACGCTTCGAGACAGGCGTCGTCGTTCGACGTGTCTGCGTCGGTCGCGCAGGCGCCGGCGGCCTCGGTCAGTCGCTCGGGGTTCGTCGCGACCGCTTTGCCGACCTCTGCGCCGACCTGATAGGCGCCGCTGACCGTCTCCTGGAAGATGGCCTGATCGAGCCGACGAAAGCCGCCGTATTTCGGCTCTGGGCCGGAGCGCGAGTCGAGCGGCAGCGCGCCGATCTTGTTCGCGACCTCTGAGAGGACGGAGTCCGCTTGGGTCGGCACGATGCGCCGAACGACGTCCTCGACCACGTTGCGGTACTGCACGCTCGAGAGGCGGCGAAGCGGGAGCTCGGTCGGAGCAATGTTCGGCTTGCACTCGAACGCGCTCGTCGAGTGCGTGACGACGTTCGGATCGTTTCCGTCGTCCCCGTCGCCAATCGAGCCGACGCAACCAACGACGGTCGCGGTGGCCAGGACGAGCGAGAGGCGAGAGAGGGAGCGAACCGAACCGAACCGTGCCGCAGACAGAGGTGCGCGTCGACGCATCCAAAACGCAGTCATCCCCATGCTCGCCACCGTAGCAACGCCCATGCCCTTTCCGGATCGCTACTTCGGACGAGCACTACGCGCTCGGAGCGCGACACGTGTGGGTCGATCCAGGTGCGGGGTGCCCCATGGATGTCGCACTGCATTCGATCGACTCGGTGGCGGTCGGTTCACGCAGCCGTCGAGACCTCGCGCGGCTCGAGCCGCGCAGTGATCGTCGCGGAGGCGTAGCAGAGACGACACCGAGCCTTCATCGAGCTGCCGCCACAGGCACGTAGAACCCTCACCGTGTCCAATTGGCGCGCTGCTCCCGTGCTCGTCCTCCTCACGTCTGCTCTGCCCGGTTGCGGAGGCGTCGTCATCGACGACGATCACGACGACGATCTCGGAATGCACGACGATCCCATCGCAGGTCCACCGATCGCCTGCCCGGCCGGCGCCCAGATGTTCGTCCACGAGAGGTTCCGCCACGAGCACGAGGATGGTTGGGATTCGGAGTGGGTTCCCTCTGGAGACGGCCAGGCGAGCGTTCGCGACCACTCGGGCCTCCTCTCTGCAGATCCGGACGGCATCTCGCGGCTGACGTTGAACGCGCCGCTCCAGACGACCGACGTGCGATTGCGGTTGAGGTTTGCACACGACGCACGTCAGACCATCGTGCTCGGCTTGTTCGGATCGCCCGCCGAAGCGGCGCCTCCGTTCGGAGACGAGGGCCTCGACCTTCGGCTGTCGCATCGACCGGACGACGCGCACCGAGTTCGATGGTCGATTCACAGCGGCGAGTCGCTCATCGGGTTGGAGTCGCCGCAGCTCGACGCCCGCGACGCGGACGAATCGTTCTGGATTCGCGCGCACATCGACCGCGGCGAAGAGACGGCCTACGTCGCAGTCGAGGCGTGGTCGGCGCGCGACCCCGAGCCCGATGAATGGCGCCAAATCACGTTGCGTGATGTCCAGGAGTCGGGCGAGCTGCGTCTCGCCGCGATCACCCACGCGGACGCACGAGCACGGCAAACCGTCCGGATCGAAGAGCTCCTCGTCTGCATCGATCGCTGACCGGCGCGTTTCGCCTGTGTCGAATCGATGACGCGCGCGTGAACTCTCGCGCCGCTGCATGATTCGAGATCCCGCGCGGCGCGGCGCCATTTATGGAGGCAAGCGTGAGAGCCTTCACGTGGTTCACGGCTGCGGTCCTCGTCGGTCTGGCGTGGAGCGGCACGGCCTCGGCGGACGACGACGCAGAGCAACCGCCTCCGACCGGCGCGCCCGCGACGCCAATCGCTCCGACGGACGCCGCGAACTCAGCGCCAGACGCGGCTCGACCCGGGCCCGTGGCCGCTGAAGCCGACGCCGCGAAGCGGGACACCGCCGCAGCCGCGGCGACCGCGAAGCCGGACTCGGCGACCGACGATTTCCTTCCTACGGCCGACGACCCACGCATCCCGAACTTCCTCCGTGCGCTCCGACTCGGCGAGGACTCACTTCTCCTCGGTGGCTACATTCAGCCAGGCTTTCGGTACGTCACCGACACCGACTTCAACCAGGACGACTCGGACGGCTTCGACTTCGGCAACGCCGACATCATCGGTCGCGGCGACCTCACGATCTGGGAGAAGCTCGGCGCTGCGTTTCGCTTCGACTTCAGCGTCAACCAGGGCAATTTCAACGTCCGCGACGTCTACGGAACCGTCAGCTGGGACAAGGATCTCGTCGCGCTCGACATCGGTCAGCTCAAGGTCCCATTCGGCGAGGCCGTGATCCAGTCGGAGGCGCAACTCCAGTTTCCGGTGCCGGCGCGGATCAAACGACTCGGCTTCAATCGCGACATCGGCGTCCAGCTCCGCAGCAACATCCCGATTGGCCAGGTCGACCTGGGTCTCTCCGCGATGATCGCCAATGGTGAAGGCGGCTTTCGACAGCGCATCAACATCGACGGTGAGTTCCTGTACGCGGGACGCATCGAGGTCGCGCCCCTCGGGCGCATGGGAAAGAGCGAGGCCGACCTCGACAACTCCGACTTCCAGTGCGCGTTCGGGTTCGACGCGGCCTACAACGGGGCGCTCGGCAACGACCTCGGCATCGGCGACGCTGGCGCTGGCGAGAAGCGCATCGGCGGCGACGTCCGACTGTGGTTCAAGGGCCTGAGCGTTCGCGGCGAGCTCATCCACGGCTTCCGCGACGCCACCGCGTCGAGCCCCTCTTTCGATCGCTACAGTGTAATGGCGCAGGCTGGCTACGTCCTGCCCATCCCGATCGATCTCCCCAAATTCGAGGTCGTCGCGCGCTTCGAGCAGCTCGATCTCGACATGTCGAATGACGGGACAGAGGGCTCCGACTACATCGTCGATCAGTCCAGCGTTCGCCAATTGCAGTTCGGCGCGAACGTCTACGTCGTCCAGCACGCCGTGAAGGTGCAGTTCCTCTACCAGCTCACCGATCTCCTCGAAGGACCGATGGTCGACAGGAACGGCAACGTTTTGCTCGGTGACACGATTTACATCTTCACGCAGTTCGCATGGCTTTGACCGGAGGCCCCACCATGATTCATCGCTTCACGGCTCCTTTGTTCGTCGCGCTCACGCTCGCTTCACTCGGCTGCCGCGGCGGTACCAGCGGCGGAGACGGTGGCGGTGGGGGTGACGCTGGCGGCGGCCCTCCCGTCTCCGACGCGACAGAGCTCGTGTGTCCGACGCCCGGCCCGCTCCCTTTCACGGTCGAGTCGCATGACTGGAACAGCATGGACTCCCAACTCACTGCAGAGGGCAGCCCGCGCTTCAAGGACGAGGCAGCGGACACGCTCGGTGTGCCCGGCGGTCTGCGCGTGAATACGTACATCCCGATCGACGACGCCACCGACGCCGAACCTCAGCGGTTCGACGGGCGCAAAGCGCGCACCGGCCAGAACAGCGGCCTCACCGCGGTCCCGTTGCGCGGCGAAGCGACGAGCCTCTGGTACTACGATCCCACGGGCAAAGCGTGGCAGACGCTCGGCCGCATGAACACGGACGACGACGGGAACTACTCCCTCGCCCCCGCCGGCGCGATCACGACGGAGCTCGATCGACCGGTCTATTCGATCCTCGAGGCTGACGGCAGCTGCGCCGAGCACTACGAATACCTACTCCCCGAGGGGACGAAGTTCGTCGTGACCGACATCGACGGAACGCTCACGCTGAGCGACGACGAGCTCTTCAAGCAGATCGACGACGGGACGTATTCACCGGCTCAGAACAAGTCCGCCGATCTCTTGATGAACACCTGGTTCGACAAGGGCTATCGCGTGGTCTACCTGACCGCGCGACCCCACGAGTTCCGCTCCGAGACGCGCGCGTGGCTCCACGCGCTCGGCTTTCCGCCGGGGCCGGTCATCACGGCCAACTCTCTCGTCTTCGACGAGTCCGCGCGCAACTACAAGCGCTCGTGGGTCAACCGGATGCTGAAGGACTTCAAGTGGGACGTCGTCGCGGCGTATGGGAACGCCTCGAGCGACGTCGACGCGTACGAGGACGCGGGCATCCCGAAGGACATCACGTTCATCATCGGTGAGTTTGCCGGAGCCAACGGCACGCAACCGATCGCGAACAACGATTTCACGGACCACATCGCCGACTTCGTCGATTCTCAGCCGGACCTATGATGCGCAGGGCGCGCCACTTCGACCGGCCTCGTGCTCGCGGCGCTTCTCGGGCAGCTGACGGCCTGTTCCCCAGAGCCGGACGCGCCCTCGCCGGCCCTTCCAGAGCGCCACGCAAGAACGGCAACGTCGCGCCACGCGCACATCACGGTTGCGCTCATCGTCGACCAACTCTCACTTTGGGAGGCGATCGAGCGCGTTCCAAAGCTTCCTCCGGGGGGCGGCCTCTCCCGACTGCTTCGGGAGGCCGACGTCGCCGCCGAGCTTCGCTACGGCTACGTCGAGACGTCGACCGCGATCGGCCACGCCGCGCTGTTCACGGGTCTCTCTCCCCACGAGACCCGCGTCACCTCGAACGAAGTGCTCACGCCCGACGGAGCGGACGTTCCAATCGTTCGCGACGCGAACGAGCACCTCGTCGATGAGCGCGGGCAGTCGACCCGACCAGGAACGTCGCTCGCGGCGCTCCCTGATGATCGCGAGACCTTCGCGGACGCTCTTCGTCGTCAACGACCCGATGTCACCCTCGCGTGCGTGTCGATGAAGGATCGCGGAGCCGTCTTCGCTTGCGGTCGTCATCCCGACGCCGTGCTCTGGTTCGACGCCACGTCGGACGCGTTCGTGACTTCGACCGCGTTCGCCTCTGCGTTTCCGCCGTTGGGCGTGGGCTTCGGGACGCCCGGCATCGGCGCATCGCAGCGACGTGACGCGTGGACTCCGCTCGACCCGGCCTGGCTGATGCGTGTCTCCGGCCCCGCAGCTCCGCGCACCGAAGAAGGTGACTTCGAGGGCCTGGGCAGGGCGTTTCCTCACGCGTTCGAAGGGCTCACGCACCCGGCGAAGGCGATGCTCGCGACGCCCATGGCGGATACGTTGCTCATGGATCTGGCGCTCTCGGTCCTTCGTCGGTTGCCGACCGGCCACGACGCGTACCTTGCCATTTCGCTGAGCGCACACGACTACGTCAGCCACGTCTTCACGCCCGGCTCCAAAGAGGCGTGGGACGAGCTGCTCCGCCTCGATCGCCAGCTAGCGCGGCTCTACGATGCGCTCGATGCGCAGTACGGGGCGGCCGGGTACGGCATCGTCCTGTCTGCCGATCACGGTGCGCCCGGCGCTCGAGACGCCGCCTCCGATGCGCGATGCAAGGCGGCCTCACCGGATCGCTTCGAGCGCGCGTGCTCGCCTCCCGTGCGATTGCTCGTCGGGGATCTCTCGAAGCGCGCAGAGAAGATCGCCGAGAGAACGCTGGGCAAGGGACATTGGATCCTCGGAACGACCGAGCCGATCCTGCGGTTCACGGACGACGTCGGCCACGCAAAGGCCGAGGACCGCGCGCGACTCGTGCTGGCCGAAATCGCCGAGTTGGGAGCGGTGCCGGGGATCGCGCGTGTGGTCGATACCCAAACAGCAAAGGACGCCTGCCCGGGCTATGACGACGACTCGATGGACGCGCTCCTCTGCCGTTCGCTGCCGCCGCACGGGCCGTCCGGCCTCTTGATCGTCCCCGAGCCGGGCGCGTTCTTCGAGACGGGATACGTGCCGGGCGAAGGCTGCAATCACGGGACGCCCTACCTCTTCGATCGAACGGTCCCGTTCCTCGTTCGGCGGCCGGGCGTCGCGCGTCTGCATGCGTTGCCGGATCCATTCTCGAAGCAGAGCCGCGTCGACTCGCGCGCGTACTCTCGCGCGCTCGCAGAGCTGATGGGCATCGATCCGCCAGGCGGTTGACAGAGCACGCGTCGACGCCAGCCATCGCTGATACCCTCGCGGGCCCATGCTTCGGCCCAGGCCCCATCCCCTCGTCTTCGTCGCATTCACTGCGAGCACGCTCTTCGCCTGTGGCAGCAAGCAAGGCGCGGCGGAGACCCCAGAGGTCGTCCTCTTCGGTCATGATCCGGGCATCCCCAAGAAGGCTCCTGAGACGTGCAAGACGCTGGGAAAGATCGAGGTGAGCGTCATCGGAAAGGACACGTCCCCCGACGACGCGCTCCGAAAGGAAGCGCTCTCGCTCGGCGCCAACGCCGTCACACGGATCAAGAAGGACGGCATGGAAGAGGTCCTGCTCGGCTCGAAGGTCTATTACCGCGCCCAAGCCGTGCTCTGTCCCGCGCTCCCCAAGCCAGACCCGAGCGCGAGCGTGGCGCCGACCGCCGAGCCGAACCCGGGCGAGGGCTGGGAAGACTGACCTTTCCCCGACGGCGCGACGAAGACGCGCCGCGTGTGTCAGTCGACGCCGAAGAAGTCGCGGATCTTGTCGACGAGGTCTTGCTTGCGCTCGGAAAGAAGGCTCGTCCGGCCTGCCTCGTCCAGCTCCTCGCGCGCGGCATCGAGTCCGACTTGCCGCGCAGCAAGGATTTCGGCCACGTCCTCTGCGACCTCGGGCCGCCGCTTGAGTAGCTCTTTGAACACCTGACGATCCAGGCGCCAACACTCGACGTCCGTCAGCGCGACCACCGTCGCCGAACGCTCCGCGCCCGTGAGCAAGGACATCTCGCCGAAGAACTGTCCATCGCCGACCTTCGCGACCTCTTTCTCGCCGGCCTTCGCGGCGACACGGACCGAGCACTCGCCTTTGACGATGATGTACAGCCAGTGCGCAATCGCGCCCTGCTTGGTGAGCGCCTCGCCCTTCGTGAACGGCGCGTAGATCAACGCCGTTGCCAGGTGATGTCTGTCTTCTTCGGTCAGGTTCGCGAAGAGGTCGACCGACTCGAGCGCGGCCTCGCGGCGCATCCCGTCGGTCTTCGACTTTGCGGCGCGCCGCTTCCCCGTGTCCTCTGTCACGAACACGGTGTGCGCGGGGATCGACAGGTGAAGTCCGGCACGCTCGATCGCGAAGTAGATGCGCTGGCGAACCAAGCTGTCGGTTCCGTCATCGTGCGCGAGATCCGTCAGCCAATAGCGTGCGGCGTAGCGTCCCCAGCTCTCGGTGAAGTCCATGATGACGCACTGAGGCGCGGGCTCGCTGGAGACGTTCTGAATGGGGCTCGCGCGGAGCGCTGCCTCTACGGTGCGAATCACGTGGGTCGGCGCCGCTCGAAAGTCGACGTTGAACCAGACCCAGCGACGCCACTGGATCGGCTGCCCCGTGCGTCGTCCGAGCACGATGACTTGGTTCTTCAAGAGCACACTGTTCGGGACGACCACAGTCTCCCAGTTGCGCGTCTCGATTGCGGTGTATCGCCAGCGGATGTCGACCACCTTGCCGACGACGTCACCGACCTTCACCCAATCACCGACACGAATCGAATCGTCCGTCTGGAGCGCGAGACCGCCCAGGATGTTGCCGAGCGTGTCCTGAAGCGACAGGCCGATGACCGCCGTCAGGACTGCGCTCGTCGCGACGATGCCGGAGAGGTTGATG
>Ga0164241_10001169_pt1 | contig 34924 bp, 35 predicted proteins | sample OricomyardsoilBY_FD_108780 | JGI IMG/M metagenome (GOLD analysis project Ga0164241, IMG submission 108780) | Backyard soil microbial communities from Emeryville, California, USA - Original compost - Back yard soil (BY) | ecosystem: Environmental > Terrestrial > Soil > Unclassified | place: USA... | reverse complement strand
GCGATCAGCGGCTTCCAGGCCGGGTCGGGAGCGGTGGCCGGGTTGCCGTCGGTGTCCGCACCCTGGATCGCCTGGAACGGGCGCCAGAATCCGTCCTCATACTTGTGCCGCCAGCAGGTGATCACCGCGTCGCCCATCGCGGTGTGCGCGGCCGCGAACAGTCGCGCGGTGTCGGTCAGTCGCATCGGCCGGGCGTCCAGGTAGCTCAGCAGTCCCTCGCTGATCATGATCGCCGAGTTGGAGTTGAAGAACTGCGCGGTGTAGGTCTGGTGCTCGCTGCGCGCGATCGAGCCCTCCGAGCCGAGCCGCTTGACCTCGTTGAAGTCGCGGGCGTAGCGAGCGCTGGTCAGTGGGGGTGGTCCGTCCACGCCGGGCGGGTCGATCGGCTGGCGCAGCATCAGCGGTCGGACGAAACCCAGCCAGGGCACCAGCATCCCGCCCGGCACGGGTGCCGCCGGCCAGACGCCCGGTGCCGCGGTCCTGGTGTAGGCGATCGTGGTGTCGTACCTGCCGTCCCCGACCCGGCTGGCGATCAGGTCGGCGGCGACCCGGGCACCGGCCTGTCGGCCTTGTTGCTTCGCCTTGCCGTCGGGCACTCGGGCCAGGCTGGTTGCCAGATCGGCGTCCAGCTTGCCCTGCGATGCGGGGAAGTACGCCAGCAGCACATCGTGCGCGGCGGTGGCCGCGGCGGCCTCGGCCGAGGCGTGCCGGTCGGCCGCCTGGGTCGCCCGGTACATCGCGAGCGAGGTGAACCCCAGGTACAGCGCGCCGACGGGTATCGGGGTGCCGTTCTCGTCGAAGATGGTGCGGATCGAGGTCCGCTCCCAGGTCAGCACCACCGCCGACGACGCATCGCCCCCCCCGGCCGCCGGTGACCGCGGCGCTGGCCGCCGCCGGCGTGACGGGCACGATCAGCACCACCACCAGCACGAACACGATCAATGGCAGGCGCCGAAGTGATGGGGTCATGTCGATCTCCGTTCTGTCGAACCGATGGGATGTCGTGCCCGGCGCGCGGCCGGGCGACCCGGAACCGTTCTCTGACAACCGAAATCACCGCCATGTTCCTTGGGTCGCCGACGCAGACGCCGGTCGCTACCGATGATGGGCCCGGCCCGCAACACTTCCGTTTCAGCTGAGCAACCGGGCGGCCCGCGCACCAGGCGGTTCCGCCGCCGACGCCGCACCGGCGGACGCGATGGTTGGGGGAGGGGTGTGGGGAATATCCGGTCGCGCCAGACGACCGGATCATCCCCAGCCGGTCGTCTGCGCGGGACCATCGGTCGCGCCTCCCGGGCCGCCGACGAATGCCTCTTGCCGTCGGGGCGGTGTCAGACCTGCGACGTACGGTTCGCCCAGCGGCTCAAGCGGGCCGTGTGAGCGAGGCTCGCCGAGCGAAGCATCGAAGGAGGCGTCATGGCGGAATCGAACGACCCGTCGTCGGTGGTGGCCGACCTGGAGCGGGCGCTGCACGGAACCGGAAACCTGGTGGTCGGGGTGCGGCAGGATCAGTGGACCGATGGCACACCCTGCCCGGACTGGGACGTCCGCGCGCTGGTGAATCACCTGGTGTACGGGACCCGGACCTTCACCGGGATCCTGCTCGGGGACAAGCCGCCGCCGCAGAGCGAGATCCGCACCATGCGCGACCGCGATCAGCTCGGCGACGACCCGGTCGCCGCCTACCGCGGCAGCGCCGACAAGCTGGTCGAGGCACTGCGGCAGCCCGGCGTGCTGACCCGGTCCTTTCCGTCGCCGCTCGGCAGCATTCCAGGGGCGGCCATCGGGCAGCTCCGGATCACCGAAACCCTGGTCCACGGCTGGGATCTGGCCAAGCCACCGGCCAACCGACGCCGTTCGAGGACGAACTGGCCCGGTCGGCGCTCGAGTTCACCCTCCGTCGGCTACCGCCCGGCGCCTCCCGCGCCTCCTTCGCGTTCGGACCCGAACGGGCAGCGCCGGAGTCCGCGCCGGCCATCGACCGGCTGGCCGCGCACCTGGGCCGCCAGGTGGGGACCGGTGGACCCGGGCCCTGATAGTCGGTAGGCGTCGGCGCCCGGTGCAACGGCACGGGAATTCGAGTGAGCCGGCAGCGCTCTCGACGTATGGTCATCGGCCGTGACGACCCTGACCGTGGACGGTTTCCGCGCGCTGGCCCGGTCGTCGCCGTGGCTCTGGCGCACGCTCAGGTTCACGCTGGCATTTGCCCATCCCCAGCCGTACGAAACGGGGCGGCTGCGCGCCTGGGTGCGGCGGCCCCGGGGTCTGCGGATCGAGGAGCCGAACGGCCGGCTGATCGAGGCCGGCTGGTGGCCGCCGCCCGACCAGGGCATGACACCGCTGTCCGCCGGCCCGGAGAAGCGTCCCGACGGGCTGGTGGCCCGTCGCCCCGGCGAGTTCGGCTACCCGTATCGCTACGACGACCCGATGTTCACCAACTACCGCTGGGTGGCGATGCTGCACCCGTTCGAGCTGGCGGACGGCGTCGAGCGGGACGACGACGGCAATTCCGGCGGTCTCTGGTCGCCGGAGCATTCTCCGATCGACTTCGACTACCCGTCGCGGGAGGTCGACCATCACGGCCGCCCGGCGTGGGAGGCGACGGTCGTGACCACGGAGCACTACGCCGCCCGCTGCTCCTGCTGCCCGCTGCTGAACGGCGACGAGGCCGACCGGAAGCTGGCCGCCGAGGGCTGGGACCGGACCGGTGTCGGCCGCCCGACGTCCTGGCGGATCCGGCTGGACCGGGGCACCGGCGTGGTGGTGGCGCTCACCGAGATCGGCGGACTCCAGCCCAATGGTGGCTGGACCATGCGCATCGAGGCGGTGGACGAGCAGATGCCGCGGGACCTGTTCGGCCCCGACATGACCGGCGGCTCGGGCTCGGCCACCCTTTACGGGGTCGAGACCTGATCGGGGACGGCCGGCGCTTGGTTCACGTCGGGCTTCGATCCGGGTCGCGGGTTGCGGGCTGCCGCGCCGACGTGGCCGAGCCTCAACGGGTGGGCGATTCAGCGGCCCAGAATGTCCGCCAGATCATATTTGACCGGCTCCTCGAGTTGCTCGTAGGTGCAGGAGCGGGGAGCCCGGTCGGGTCGCCACCTGTTGAACTGGGCGGTGTGCCGGAACCGGGTGCCCTCCATGTGTTCGTAGCGCACCTCGACCACCCGTTCCGGGCGCAGCGGCACGAACGACAGGTCCTTGCCCACGTTCCACCGGCTGTACTCCGAGCTGCGCGGGTGCCGGGTGGCGTTTTGGTCGAGCTTGGCCCAGTTCCACGGATGGTCGTCGAAGGTGGTGACCAGCGGCTGCAACTCGGTGAACAGCTGTTTGCGCCGCGCCGCCGGGAACGCGCCGATGACGCCGACCGAGGCCAGGTCGCCGGCGTCGTTGTACAGCCCCAGCAGCAGCGAGCCGATGCTGTCCGGTCCGTTCTTGTGCACCCGGTACCCGGCGACGACGCAGTCGGCGGTGCGCTGATGCTTGATCTTGAACATGGTCCGCTTGTCCGGCTGGTAACTGCCGTCCAGCGGCTTGGCCACCACGCCGTCCAGCCCGGCCCCCTCGAACTGGGCGAACCAGTCCGCGGCCAGCGCGGGATCGCGGGTGGCCGGGGTCAGGTGGACCGGCGCGGCGGCCGGCGCCAGCGCCTCCTCCAGCGCCGCGCGACGTTCCGCGAACGGGCGGCCGGTGTAGTCCGTGTCGCCCAGCGCGAGCAGGTCGAACCCGATGAAGCTGGCCGGCGTCTGCTGCGACAGCAGCCGGACTCGGCTGGCCGCCGGGTGGATGCGCTGCTGCAGCACCTCGAACTCCAGCCGCTCGCCGACGACCACCACGATCTCGCCGTCGATCACGCACCGCTCCGGCAGGTTCGCCTTGACCGCCTCCACCAGCTCCGGGAAGTAGCGGGTCATCGGCTTCTCGTTGCGTGAGCCGATCTCGACGTCGTCGCCGTCCCGGAACACGATCGACCGGAAGCCGTCCCACTTCGGCTCGTAGGACAGGGCGCCGGTCGGGATGTCGGGCACCGACTTGGCCAGCATCGGTGCGACGGGGGGCATGACGGGCAGCTGCATGCGGCTCATTGTGGCCGACTCCACCGATGGAACCGGCCGGCCGGCTTCCGGTGGGTGGACGTCGGACCGCTGGGGAGCCGGCCTGGCCGATACTTGCCTGATGACCGACGATCAAAAACGCGCCGGCCGGCTGCCCATCGGGGTGGACGGGTGACCTCGAAGAAGAAGCGATACGCGCCGGCGACGCCGGAACCGGCCACCCCCGTCCGGTCGACCACCACGCGGGAGTGGGTGATCCGGGCCATCGGGATCCTCGCGGTCGCGGCCGGCGTGACGATGACGATGATCGGGGTGACACCGGGCATCGCCGGCGGCTGGGGAAAGCTCGTCCTCGTCGCACCCGGCATGGTCCTGGCCGCGGGCGGCCTCATCGCGTTCATCGAGACCACCCGCCTCGCCCGCAGCCAGCGGGCCAGTCGTCGCCGGTTCGGGCTCTGAACCCGGGCGGCTCAGCGACCGGACACCGAGAAGTGCTGGTAGTCGGTCGGCCGGCTCCAGTTTCCGCCCCAGCTGAAACCCAGGTCGGCGAAGGCCTGCACCACCTCGTCACCGGCGTGGATCACTCCGGGCGAGTCCGGGCGGTCCAGGTAGGCCCGACCCGCTTGCGGCAGCACGGTCGACCCGCTGACGTACGGGTTCTGCACCGGGTTGACATCGACCGCGGTGCCGTAGGAGTGCTCCGAGAACCCGCCGCCGCCCGTCACCGGCCGGCAGTTGAACGCCGAGGTGTTGTTCGCCGACATCGACGCGTCGTCGTCGCCGCCGAAGTCGTCGACCAGCCGCATCGACCCGATCGGGTATCCGACCTCGTACAAGCGTCGGAAGACCGTCACGACATCGTCGGCCACCGACGCCGCCACCACCATCTCGCCGGTGTGGTCGGCGCCGTCGAAGCCGCGGTAAGTCATGGTCAGGTAGCGCAGATCGGCCAGCGGGACCGGGCAGCCCGCACGCCAGCTCGACGTCATCCGGGCGGCCAGGTCGGGTCCGATGGTGTCGACCTCCGAGCCGAAGCCGCCGACCCGCGAGGAGCCCGTCGAGGGTTCCGGGGTTGCCGGTCGGGCCGGTTCGGCGATGCTGGAATCCATGCTCGACCGGGGTGGGCCCGGCGCCGGTGGCGAGGTCTGGGTCGGTGGCGGGCTCGATATCGAGGCGACCGTGCTCGGCGTCCCGGTCGATGCGGCCCCGCTCGATGTGGCCCCGCTCGATGTGGCCCCGGCCGCCGCAGTCTCGGTCGCGCTGGTCTCGGGGGACGAGGTCGCAACGACGCCGGGCGGTTCGCCGGAGCAGCCGGCGAGGAGGCCCAGGATCACCGCCAGCGCGGCGGCCACGACCCGCCGCATCAGCCGACCTGATCGACCTCGACCTCCGACAGCTCGCGCAGATGTCGATCATCGATCGCCACGACCTTCTCCACCCGCCGCCGGTACTTCTCGTCACCGCCCGGGGCGCCGGCAGCCCCGAGCCAGTCGGTGCTCATCCACACCCGGACGATCTCCATCGCGATCGCCGGACCGATGATCTTGCCGCCCAGGCACAGCGCGTTGGTGTCCGAGTGGGAGCGGGCAAGTTCGGCGCAGAAGGGGTCCTGACAGACCGCGGCGAACACCCCGCGGATCTTGTTCGCGATCATGGCGCTGCCGTACCCCACGCCGTCGACCAGGATCGCCCGGTCCACCTCGCCACGCCCCAGGGCCTGCGCCGCCGGGTAGGTGAAGTCGGGCAGGTCGCAGGCACCCTCGTCGTGCGTGCCGAAGTCGATCACCTCGTGGCCCTGACCGGTCAGCCACTGCTTGATCTGCACTTTCATCGGGTAGCCGGCGTGGTCGTTGGCCATGGCGATCCGCATTGCTCTACTCCTGTCCGCGCCCGGCCCTGCGCAGCCGGCACGCCTCCGACGGTAGTCCGAGCGCCGCCGGGATGTCGTCACCGGCGAACCCCACCGCGAGCAGATCTGCTCGACGTTCGACGCACCTGCTGGCTGCAGGCTGGTGCTTCGCGCCGGGTTTGCTCGGGACGCGCCGACAATTGCGGGCGCGTCGTGCGCACCGTCGGCGCGAAGCGGTCCGGCCGACGCCAATTCCGGCGCGTCGTCGCGGCATGCCGCTCGGGCACCGCCGGCGCGCGGTCGGGAAGCCCGGAACGGGGCCCGGTCGGGAGGCCCGGAACGGGGCCCGGCGCAGCAGCTCTGCGGGGCCCCGCCGGTGCGGTGGGGGGCCCGGGTGGCGCAACGCTGCGCGCACTGCCGGGCGCCGGTGTGACCGCCGGTCCCGTCGCTGCCGACCGGTCAGGGTCCGGCCGCGCGACGTCCGCCCGCCGCGCCGAGGGTCAAGTCCGGACCCGCATCCGATGTCACGTCGGGGGAGCGCCGGATGCCCGTCGCCGTACCGTCCGTACCCTTCCTCGGCCGCACCCGGCGTGGCGGTCCGGTTCGGTCGAAGACCTCCGCGTCGCGCTGCCGGTGTGCACGACTTGTCTACTCCGGTCCGACCGAGGTGGCAACGCGTGATCGATTCAGCCGGCGGCACAATGGCCACCATGCCGTTGCCCACGACGGACACCGCCGTCACGTTCCCCGCCGGCTCGCTCGACGAGCGGGCCGCGGTGCTGTCGGTCCTGGTCCGGAGCGACGCCCTGCTGGTGGTGACCGACCGCACCCCGTTCCACCCGGTCGACCCGACATGGCCCGATCAGGGGCCGGACCGCGGCACCATCACCGGGGATGCGGGCGGCGCCGTGGTGCTCGACTGCACGGTGGGCGCGACCGACGGCCAATCGCTGCACATGGGGACGGACATCCCGGTCCGGCGTGGGGAGCCCGGTTGGGCGTTCGTCGTCGTCCATCTCCTGCCGCCCGGCGAGCCCCGTTCTCGACGAGGGAGCGCAGGTGACCCTGACCGTCGACGCGGCGCACCGGGCGGCGCTGCCCGCCGGCCACACCGGGTGCCACCTGGCCGCCCTGGCCCTCAACGCTGCCCTCGCCCATCGCTGGCGCAGGACCCCTCGCGCGGACAGCCTGGGGCACCCCGACTTCGATCAGGCGGCCATCGTATCGTCGCGCATCGAGCCGTTCGGGTCGCAGGACGAGTACCGGGTGGGCCGCAGCCTGCGGCGGGGCGGCTTCGAACCGGCCGGCCTCGCCGATGACTTGCCAGCCGTCGCGGACCAGGTCAACGCGGCCCTGGCCGGCTGGGTCGCCATCCGCGGTACGGTCCGGGTCGCGGCCCGGGGCTCGGGTCTGACCGATCACCGCGAATGGGTATGCGAGCTACCTGATGGCCAAGCACGGATGCCCTGCGGCGGCACCCATGTCGGCACCCTGGCCGACCTCGGGTCCGTCAGGGTGTCGCTCACCCTGGACGAGTCCGGTCAGCAGTTCAAGATGCGGACCGCTGTGGGCCGCGGCTGAACCCCGAACCGTTCACCAACTTCCGCCGCCTCCGCCTCCCCCGCCTCCGCCACCACCTCCGCCGCCGCCACCCCCGGATCCGCCACTGCTCGACGGTGCCACACTGGTCAAGGCGGTGAACGCGGGAAGGGCCAGGATCACCTGGACATGGTTGCGGATTCGGTCGCTGGGGATGTCCCCCACGGAGATGTCGGCGGCGCCCTTCACTGCTCGACTCCAATGAGTGTTCTCGCCGGTGGCCACCGCCCAGGCCGTGTACGTGCCCAGCAGGTCGCGGGTCGCCGCCTGCTCGGCGTCGGGGCCCTGTGCCTGGGCCAGGTACCTTCGGAACGCCTCGACCTGGAGCCACAGCCGAGTGCCGGCCGGGGTGTACACCCGAAGTTCCCAGGCGCGGACGGCGCAGGCCAGGCCGGCGCCGGCCAGCGCTCCCCCGAGCACGAGGGTGATCAGCAGCCACCATGCGCTGCTGCGCACCGCTGCCGCCGCGGAGAACCCCGTTGCGGCCACGCCGACAAGCGCGACGAGACCGCCGCCGAGTCGGGCCAGCTTTCTGCGGTGGGCGACCTTCGGATCCCACAGGCCACTGGATTCGGCCCACATCCGGAGCTGGTTGCCGACCATTGCCCAGCCATTGGCGAAGCAGCCGGCGTAGGCGCCGAGTTCGAGGTCGTCGGACCCATCGAGCATCGTGTCGAACACCTGCGTCGCGAACGGATCGTCGAGGACCTCACCCCGGCGCAGCACAACCCTGCCGTCGGGTTTGTCGAGAATGTCCACGGAACCGTCGATTGCCTGTTCGATCAGCCACGCGACTTTGTGTTCCGCGCGCACGGTCTCCCGGAGCAGGACACCGCCCTGCGCCGCGGTCAGCTCGTCGGGCGGGGTGGACCGGATGCCGGCCATGCCCGCCAGATCGGTGACGTCGATCAACCGCCGGCCGTCATGGCCCGATCGGCCGGCGTCGGCGGCGTCGTTCTCTCTGTCGTCCTCAGGGTCGACGGCGATGCGTTCACGCCCCCACCGGCGCACGGCGTTCGAGGCCGTCGCGGCGCCCGCCAGCGCGGCTCCGACTCCGAGCAGGGCGAGGACCGCGATGCCGGTCCCTTCGTCATCGGCGGTCGCCCGGTCGGGGGTGACCGCTCCGAGGCTCGGCGCAACGTCCAAGGCGGCGCCCGCCGACGCATGCACGGTGACGCCCTGATGCGCCGCGAGCCGGCCCGGGCGGACCACCAGCAGGCCGGGCTCCGGCTGGCTGACCTCGCACCGGGTGGAACCCTTGCCGGTGGGCACGCAATCCGGATCGACGAGTTCCCAGGGGGCTGCCACCCGAACCTCGGCTCGTTCGATCGGCACCTCCCACCCCGTGCCGATGGCGTCCCAGGCGAGCATTCGGTCGGGCGCGAGGTCGTCCAGGGTGTATTCGATGAGATAGCGATGCTCGCCCGAAACCGTGATGCCCGGATCGCCGATCCGCAGCCGGGTCACGGGGTGAGCCGGTGAGTCATCGGGAGCCAGCATGATCTGGACGTCGTCGGGGGCGTCAGGCGACGACACCGCGAGCGGCGAGGCGGGGTCGAGGCCGGGCACGTCGCGGTAGATCCCGTGCTTGGCGTTGAGGCCGAAGTCGTAGTCGATCACCTCGGTGATCGCGGCCGAGTCGTCGCGGGAGAGGGTTGCGCCCGCCCACAACGACGTGACGGATTCGTTGTACCGAATCGCGAGGGCGGCGATGGTCGCCACCGCTGCGACCAGCAGGCACCCGCCGGCGATGATGACCGCGTCGAGCCTGCGGCGTGCTCGTGTCCGGACCGCCGGATCCGCCGCCTGAAGGTGCCCCCACACATCGCCGAATCGACGCGGTCGGCCGCGGGCAAGGGGGAGAAACCGATCCCACACCAACACATCATGATCCGAAATGCGAGGTTTGCGAAGAGAATTCTATTCTGGAGAGTGGTGTCCGGAGATTGTTGCCGCCGGCGAGGCGGCCAGATCGGCGTCCGACCAGGCCTGGTAGGCCAGTTCGGCCAGCAGCGCCGGGTCCACGTCCTTCGCGTCGTGTTCGGTGTATACCGTCACCTTTGTCCAGGTCGTGCCCGTGCTGGCGCGGCGTCGCCGGCGGCGCCGTGGGTCCGCGCACGATCGTCCGCCCCTGCGAGGAGGATGCCATGTCCCTGAATCGCCGGATGCTGCGCACGCGTCGCTGGCGCCCGCCGACGGCACCCCCTGATCGGGGGCGAAGCGCGGCAACAGCTCACCTGGTCGTCACCCGGCGCGTCGCCACCGGGGGACGCGGACCCGAGGACGTCGCCTTCGACGGCGACGGCCGGATCCGCTGCGGGCTCGCCGATGGCAGCGTCGTCGCCGTCGACCTGGTGACCGGAGCGCGCGAACCACTGGGCAACACCGGAGGGCGGCCGCTCGGCCTGCATCCCTGTCCGGACGGCAGCACCCTGATCTGCGACCACGACCGGGGGCTGCTGCGGCTGCACCCCGAAGGCGACATCGAGGTGCTCCTCGACGCCATCGACGGTGAATCGTTGACCTTCGCCAGCAACGTCGTGCAGGGGGCGGACGGCACGATCTGGTTCACGACGTCGACGAGCCGCTGGGACGTCGATCATCACGAGGGTGATTTCCTGGAGCACTCGTGTACCGGACGGCTCGTCCGTTACGGGGTGGACGGCTCCGTCTCGGTACTACGGACCGATCTCGCGTTCGGCAACGGTCTGGTCCTCACCCCGGACGAAAGCCAGCTCCTGGTCGTCGAAACTGCCGCCTACCGAGTCTCGCGCCACTGGTTGACCGGCCCGCGTGCCGGCAGCAGCGAAACGTTCGCCGACAATCTGCCCGGCTTCCCGGACAACATGAGCCTCGGCAGCGACGGCCTGGTGTGGGTGGCGATCGCGGCTCCCCGCAACGCGCTGCTCGACCGGCTCCTGCCGCTGCCGGGTTTCCTGCGCACGGTGGTCTGGAACCTTCCCGAAGCCGTCCGACCCAAGGCGGCACGGATCGCCTGGGTGATGGCCTTCGATCTCGACGGGCAGGTCGTCCACGACCTGCGGCTGACCGACGGCGGCTACCACTTCATCACCTCGGTGGCCGAGCGGGAGGGTCTTCTCGTGCTCGGGAGTCTGCGCGAGGACGACCTGGCGGTCGCCCGGAAGCCCGATCACGCAGTCGGATGACACCTGGGGCGCGGAAAGGAGTCGTCGATCAACGGCCGAAGCCGGGATCGGCGACATCCTCGGCGGCCTGCAGCACGCGAAGAATGTTCCCGGACGTGAGCGCGGTCAGGTCGGCGTCCGACCAGCCGCGGCCGGCCAGTTCGGCCAGCAGCGCCGGGTAGGTCGACACGTCCTGGAGCCCGACCGGCAGGCTCTCCACGCCGTCGTAGTCTCCGCCCAGCCCGATGTGCGCGGCCCCGGCGACCTTGCGGGCGTGCTCCACGTGGTCGGCGACCTGGGCCAGCGTGGCGATCGGCGCCGGGTGCCCGGCCCGCCACCGCTCCAGCTCGGCCACCGCGACCGGGTCCAGGTGCTCGCCGTCGTGCTCGGTGTACACGGTCACCTTGTCCAGGCCGAGCTCGTGCCGGCGGGCGTCCTCCGCGGCGGCGTGGTCGGCGCATTCCTGGGAGACGAAGTACGGCACGAACGTCACCATCAGCACGCCGCCGTTGCCGGCGAGCCGGGTCAGCACGTCGTCCGGGACGTTCCGCGGATGATCGGTCAGCGCCCGGCAGGACGAGTGCGAGAAGATCACCGACGCGGACGAGACATCAAGCGCCGCATGCATCGTCGACGGCGCCACGTGCGAAAGGTCGACCAGCATGCCGATCCGGTTCATCTCGCGGACCACGTCCCGGCCGAAGTCGTTCAGCCCACCGACCGCCGGCACATCGGTCGCCGAATCGGCCCACGGCACATTCTGGTTGTGGGTCAGGGTCATGTAGGCGACCCCGAGCCGACGCAGCATCCGCAACGTGCCCAGCGAACAGTCGATGCTGTGCCCGCCCTCCGCGCCGAGCAGCGCGGCGATCCGCCCGGACGCCATGATCCGCCGCACCTCGGAGGCGGTGCGGGCCGTCTCGAACGTGTCCGGATACCGGGCGACGATCCGGGCCACGCAGTCGATCTGCTCAAGGGTGGCGGTCACCGCGGCCCCGCCGGGCATCGTGCCCGGCACATACACGGAGAAGAACTGGGCGCCGACCCCGCCGGCCCGCAGCCGGGGGATGTCGGTGTGCAGGGTCGTCTGCACATCGGCGATGTCCCGACTGTCCAGGTCGTAGGCGACCTGCTTGCGCAGCGCCCAGGCGATGTCGTTGTGCCCGTCGACCACCGGCGTGTCGGCCAACAGCGCCGCGAGGCGGTCGGTCATCGCATGCCCGCCAGCCGCTCGACGGCCGCGTCGATGACCTCGTCCCGCTTGCAGAACGCGAACCGGACGAACGGCTTGCCGTCGGCCGGGTCGTCGTGGAACACCTCGTCCGGGATTGCCACCACTCCGGCGCGTTCGGGCAGGTCCAGGCAGAACCGCATCCCGTCGGAGGCGCCGAGCGGCCGGATGTCGGTCATCACGAAGTAGGTGCCCTGCGGGCGGTAGACGCCGAACCCGGCCGCCGTCAGGCCGGCGCACAGCCGGTCCCGCTTGCTCTGCAGGCTGTCCCGCAGCCCGGCCACCCAGTTCATCTCGTGCCGCAGCGCGTGCGCGACCGCCGGCTGGAACGGCGCACCGCCGACGTAGGTGAGGAACTGCTTGGCCGCCCGCACGGCGGCCACCAGCGGGGCCGGGCCGCAGACCCAGCCGATCTTCCAGCCGGTCGTGCTGAACGACTTGCCCGCGCTGGAGATCGTCACGGTGCGCTCGGCCATCCCGTCGAAGGTGGCCAGCGGCCGGTGCGTCACCCCGTCGAAGATCAGGTACTCGTACACCTCGTCGGTGACGACGACAAGGTCGTGCTCCACGGCCAGCCGGGCGAGCCCGGCCAGCTCCTCCTGGTTGAGCACGGTGCCGGTGGGGTTGTGCGGCGAGTTCACGATCAGCATCCGGGTCGCCGGCGTGATCGCGGTGGCGACCTCGCCGATGTCGAGCGCGAACCGGCCGGTCGGGTCCGGCCGCAGCGGTACCGACCGGTGCCGGCCGCCGGCCATCGCCACGATCGGCGGGTAGGAATCGTAGTGCGGCTCGATCAGCAGCACCTCGTCACCGGGCTCGATCAGTCCCAGCACCGCGGCGGCCAGGGCCTCGGTCGCCCCCACGGTGACCAGCACCTCGCGGTCCGGGTCGAACACCTGCCCGTGGTCCCGTTCGCGCGCGAATGCGATCGCCTGCCGCAGCTCCGGGATGCCCGGGCCGGGTGGGTACTGGTTGACGCCGTCGGCGATCGCCCGCCGGGCCGCCTCCAGCACCGACGGCGGACCGTCGGTGTCCGGGAAACCCTGGCCGAGGTTGATCGAGCCCGTCCGCACGGCCAAAGCGGACATCTCGGCGAAGATCGTCGTCGTGTACGGCCGCAACCGGACGACCAGCGGGTCCGCCCACCGGGAGGACCGAGGTCGGTCCGAGGCCACCGTCATGGGTCTATTCCTACCGCGTAGGTCTGCCCGGGCCGCGGGCGCGGTCGGCCGGAGCCGGTTGCGGGAACAATGAGCGACATGAGCGAGCGTCAGCGAGCGAATCATGGACACCGCGGCGTCGCCCCCGGTTGGGGTGCGGAGCCTGCGAGTGCCCCGCAGGGGGCGGCGGCCTGCGAGCGTCAGCGAGCGAATCATGGACACCGCGGCGTCGCCCCCGGCTGGGGCGCGGAGGCGAGCGCCCCTGGCGGGGCGACGGCATGAGCACGACCGAATCGGAGCCGACGAGCCCGCCGCGCCCACCGGTGTCCCGAACGGTTCCGGTCACGCCGGCGGACCAGGGGCTCAGCCCGTCGGATGAGATCAAGCGGCGTGCGCTGCGGAAGATGAAGGCCATCGCCACCGGCGCCCTGGTGCTGATGGCGATCATCTTCGTGATCGCCTTCTCGCTCGAGGACCGGTATCCCTGGCTCGGGTACGTGCGGGCGATGGCCGAGGCGGGAATGGTCGGCGCGCTGGCCGACTGGTTCGCCGTGACCGCCCTGTTCCGACGGCCCCTGGGCCTGCCGATCCCGCACACTGCGATCATCCCGACCCGCAAGGACGCCATCGGCTCTTCGCTGTCGGAGTTCGTCGCCGCCAACTTCCTGTCCGAAGCAGTGGTGCGGGAGAAGCTGGCCGGATTCTCGGTGGCCCAGCGGGTCGGCGAGTTCCTGGCCCGGCCCGAGTACGCCGAGCGGGTGACCGCCGAGCTCGCTTCGGCCGTTCGCGGCATCAGCAACGTGCTGTCCGACGACCAGGTCGCCGACCTGCTGGAATCCCTGGCTCGCCGAAAGGTCGCGGAGACCAAGATCGGGCCGCCGCTGGGCCGGATCTCCGCCGAGGTGTTCGCCCGCGGCGACCATCACCCGTTCGTCGACATGGTCGCGGAGCGTTGCTACATCTGGATCCGGGACAACTACACGTCCGTGTCCAGGGTGGTGTCCCAGCGGGCGCCGTCCTGGTCACCCCGCTTCCTCGACGACATCGTCGCCGACCGGATCTACCAGGAGGTGCTCAACTTCGCCCGCGCGGTCAAGGATGATCCGCAGCATCAGCTCCGCCTGTCCTTGGACAAGTTCCTGGACGAGTTCGCCCGGGACCTGCAGCACGACGAGGCGACCATCGAGCGGGCCGAGGCCATCAAGGACCAGGTGGTCGGCAACGCCGAGGTCCGTTCACTGGCCGCCAGCGCCTGGCAGTCGATCAAGGAATCGCTGCTGCGGGCCGCCGAGGATCCCGATTCGCCGCTGCGCCGATCCATCACCCAGGGGCTGCTCAACTTCGGCCGGCGCCTGCAGGAGGACCCGGAGCTGACGGCCAAGGTGGACGGTTGGGTCGCCGACGTGGCCGGGTACATCGCCCGCAACCACTCGCGAAACATCACCGGGATCATCGACGACACCGTCGCCCGCTGGGACGGCGAGGCGACCAGCCGCAAGATAGAACTGCAGGTCGGCCGGGACCTGCAGTTCATCCGGATCAACGGCACGGTGGTCGGTGCCCTGGCCGGCCTGGCCATCTACACGTTCGCCCAACTCGTGCTCAGCTGACTGCGCACCTGACTGTCGGTGGCTCGTGCTGTGATGCGGGCATGACATCCAACGGTGCCCCGATCGCCCGGTTCGACCTCGTCGTCATCGACACCCCGCAGCCGCTGCGGCTCGCCGAATTCTACTGCGACCTGCTCGGCTGGCGGATCGTGCGGGAGGAGGACGACTGGGTGACGATCCGGGGCGACTCGGCCGAGTACGGCATGGGCTTCCAACTGGCGCCGGACCTGGTGCCGCCGACCTGGCCGGACCCGGCGGTGCCCCAACAGTCGCACCTCGACGTCACCGTCGACGACCTGGACGAGGGTGAGGCAAAGGTGCTGGCGATCGGCGCCCGCCCGACCGGCGTGGCCGCCGCCGGATTCCGCGCCTACCTGGACCCCTCGGGCCACCCGTTCTGCCTGTGCCTGCCGTGACTGTCGGTGCCTGCCGTGACGGACCGCAATTCGGCTGCACGCAGGCCGAGCGCTCGCTACCGTCCCCCTCGTGACCGCACCGCCCAGGACCTCCTGGCCGTCCGGACTGACCGCCCGATCGTTGTCGATGGACGACGTGCCGGCGGTGACCGAGCTGCTGGCCGCCTGGGAGCGCGCCGAACCGGTCGACAACAGCTACACCGAGACCGAGATCCGGGAGGAGTTCGCCGCGCCGACGGCGGCCCTCGACGGGGGTGGGGTGGCGGTGCTGGCCGACGGCCGGCTCGTCGGCTACGGCCTGCTTCATGTCATCGTTCGTGAGCCCGAATGGGTGGCCTTCAGCGACGGCGGCGTGCACCCGGAATGGCACCGCCGGGGGATCGGTCGCCGGATCCTGGAACACCAGGTCGAACAGGCCGGCCGGCTGCGCGGCGCGCAGGCCCCGGACCACCCGGGCGAGCTCCGGGTGGGTGTGGCCGAGGCAAGGGTCGGCACCCGGCTCGCGCTGGAGTCCGTCGGGTTCGCGACCGAGCGGTACTTCTTCCGCATGCGCGCCGACCTGCGCGGACCGGCCTGGGCGCCGGTCGATGCGCCATCGGGGGTGCGGATCCGGGAGTACCGGACCGAGGACGAGGAGGCCGTCCGGCTGGCCTCCAATGCCGCGTTCGCCGACCATTGGGGCTCGGCACCGCGCGACCCCGACGTCTGGCGGGCCGAGTACCCCGGCGCCTCGTCGTTCCGCCCGGCCGCGTCGTTCGTCGCCGAAGGCACCGCCGACCACGGGGCGGAGGGCACCGCCGACGGGGCGGAGGGCGCCGACCACGGGGCGCAGGGCACCGCCGACGGGGCGGAGCGTACCGACCACGGGGCGCAGGGCACCGCCGACCCGGGCGGCGGGATCGTCGGGTTCGTGCTCGCCGCCGAGCACGAGGCGGACACGGCCCAGCGCGGTCACCGTACGGGCTACGTGAGCCGGGTGGGTACCACCCGGGCGGCGCGCGGCCGGGGGATCGGTACGGCGCTGGTGTCCCGGTCGTTGGTGGCGATGCGGGCGCAGGGCTTCGCCGAGGCCGAGCTCCACGTCGACGCCCAGTCGCCGACCGGGGCCGGCCGCCTGTACTCGCGACTCGGGTTCGGGGTGGTCGACCGTGATCGGCTGCTGACCCGGGTGCTGTGAGGCGCCGGGCGCCGACGGCGACCCGCATGCCAGGCTGGCGCAGGTGCGCTACCGCCCGCTGACCCCGGACCTGCTCGTGCGGGAACTGGCCGACCGGATCGACCACCGCGGCGAGCCCCGACCCCGAATCGGATTCGACGGATTCGAGGATATCGGAGCCGGTGACCTGGCCGACGCCGTCGCGGACCGGCTTCGCGAGCTGGGTCGCCCGGTCGTCCGGACTTCCACCCGATGGTGGTGGCGCGCGGCCTCGTTGCGCCTGGAACTCGGCCGCACCGACGTCGCCATGCTGCTCCACGGATGGGTTGACGGCGACGCTCTGCGCCGGGAACTGCTCGATCCGGTCGGCGCCGGGGACGCGGCGGGCTACCTGCCCCGGCTGCGCGATCCGCGGACCGACCGCGCGGTGCGTGAGCCCCGTCGCCCCGTCGAACCGCGAACGGTCGTGGTGCTCGACGGACCGTTCCTGCTGACCGACCCGGCCGGCCTGGACGCCGTCGTGCATCTGCAGGTGTCCTCGGGCGCGCTGGCCAGGGCGCTGCCGCCGGACCGCCAGTGGTGGGTGCAGGCGTACGAGCGCTACCGGTCCGACGAGCAGCCGCCGGACCGGGCGGCCGCGGTGATCGCCTACGACCACCCGGCGACTCCCGCCATCGCCTGGCCGGCGCCCCGCCGGTCTCCCGAGTGAATCCTGTCACCTGCGCAAACACGGTGCTTGCATTTGCAAGCACGCCTGCTACGGTGGGGTTGTCGATCCGCTGGCCGACGCGGTCGCCAGGGCCGTGGCGTCGGATCGCGCGCGATGAGCCGGGGGAGGGGAGATGGATCTGGACCTCAACCCGGTGCTGACCCCGGTCCGCGACCTCGGCCAGTTCATCCGCGAACAGCGGCTCGCCGCCCAGATTTCGCTGCGCGGCCTGGCCGCCAAGGCGGGGGTGTCCAACCCGTACCTGTCCCAGGTGGAGCGGGGCCTGCGCAGGCCGAGCGCGGAGATTCTGGCCCAGATCGCGCATGGACTGTCGATCTCGGTCGAGACCCTGCTGGCCAGGGCGGGGATCCTGGAGGCCGCCGAGGCGCCCGAGGTGATCGTCGCGATCCGCGCGGACCCGGTGCTCACCGAACGGCAGAAAGCCGTTCTCGTCGACATCTACGCCGCCCTCCGCAGCCAGGCGCAGACCGCGGCCCAGGCCCTCCCCGCCGGCCCCGACGCGGCCGGTGCCGACCCCGACAACCCCACACCGAACCGAGGCATCGACGCGATGCCGGAAGGAGCACACCATGCAGATCAGTGATATCCGCACCGTCCCCGACGCGGTGATCGACCAGTTGGCCGATCGCTTCGGCGACCTGCCCCGCCCCCTGCTCGCGGCCATCGGCGCCGGCGACCTGGCCGTGGAACAGCTGGTCGCGCTGCGCGAATCGCTCGTCGAGCAGCTCAGCGACCCGTCCAAGCTGCCCGATCCGGCCCAGGTCACCGAGTCGATCGCGGAATCGGTCGCCGACCTGCAGGCCAAGGCCCAGCAGGCGGCCAGCGGATACGTCGCCAAGGTGCAGCAGACCGCCAACGAGTACTTCGAGAAGGCCTCGGGCTATGTCGGGCAGGTTCAGCAGGCCGCGACGGAGTTCCCGGAGAAGGCCCAGCAGACCATCGCCGAGTGGACCGACACCGCGGGCAAGCTGGTCGGGTCCGGCTCGGACTTGCCGCAGCGGGCCGCCAAGATCGCCACCGACGTCGCGTCTGAGATCCAGTCGTACGCCGCGCAGATCCCGACCAGGACCAACGAGCTGGTGGCCGAACTCCCGGAGAAGATCGCCGAGTTCACCCCGGACCTGACGCCGGAGACCGTGCGCGACACGCTCGATGCCTACATCGAACTGGTCGGATCGATCTATGCGGGCCTGGTCGATCGGGGCGATCGAACCTGGTCGAAGGTTCGTTCCGCCTCCCTGAAGCCGGGCACGGTGGTGGACGCGGCCGCAGACCAGCCGCGCACTCCGGCCAAGGCGGCGAAGGCCGCGACCGAGACCGTGACCAAGGAAGCCGGGACCCCGGCCAAGAAGCAGGCTGCCAAGTCGGCCGGCGCCCGCTCGACGGCGACCAAGACCGGCGCCGCCCGGAAGACGGGCACCAAGGTGACCACCGCGGGTCCGGACACCGCCCGGGCGGCGAAGGCCGCCACACCGCGCAGCGCAGCGGCCAAGACCCGGGCGACCGGGTCCCGCGCGGCCAAGGCGACCGTGCCGGCGGCTGCGGCCGCTCCGGCGTCGGAGTCGGTCCGCACGTCGGAGTCGGTTCCGACACCCGAATCGGTGGCGACGCAGTCGGCCCCGCCCGAGGCCTGACCCGCGGGCCCAGGTTCCGGCGGACCCGCGAACCGGCCACGACCGGCACGCCGTCACGGCGTGCCGGTCGCCTCGTTCGGGCAAGGGGTGTGGATCGCTGCCGGATCACACGTACCCTTGACGGGTGGATTTGGTCCTCCCCGTTGTCACTGTCGTGAACCTCATACTGGCCGTCGCCGGCGCCGGCGTGGGCGTCTTCGCCGTCGTCGACGCGGTCAGCAGGCGTTCCGACGCGTTCGCGGCTGCCGACAAACAGACCAAGGGCACCTGGGCCGGCATCACCGCGGCCTGCGCCGTTGCGCTCGGATTGGGTTTCGTGGGCGGCGCGTTCGCGCCGCAGAGCCTGTTGTGGCTGGCCGGTCTCACCGGCAGCCTGGTGTACCTGCTCGATGTGCGTCCACGGCTGCGTGAAGTGCAGCGCGGCGGCCGCTGGTAGTCGACCAGGGGGAGTGGTAGTCGGCCAGGGGAGGCCCCGAGGTCGCAGGAACCGCCCCCCGATGGTTCGTTCGGTCAGTCCTGCGCGCGGTGGGTATGCCCGTCACCGGTGGCGATCGCGTGTTCGGCCGCCAGGTGCTTTTTTTCCCGGTCGTAGGACACCCGGATCTCCTCCTCGGCCTCCTTGCGACCGACCCAGTTCGCGCCGTCCACGCTCTTGCCCGGCTCCAGATCCTTGTAAACCTCGAAGAAGTGCTGGATCTCCAGCTTCTCGAAGATGCTCAGGTCGCCGATGTCCTGCAGATGCGACTGCCGCGGATCGTTGGCCGACACGCAGAGCACCTTGTCGTCCGGGCCGGCCTCGTCGGTCATCCGGAACATGCCGATCGCCCGCGCGGTCACCAGGCAACCCGGGAAGGTGGCCTCCGACAGCAGGACCAGCGCGTCCAGCGGGTCGCCGTCCTGGCCCAGGGTGTCGTCGATGAAGCCGTAGTCCGCCGGGTACTGGGTGGCCGTGAACAATGTCCGGTCCAGCCGGATCCGCCCCGAATGATGGTCCACCTCGTATTTGTTGCGGCTGCCCTTGGGGATCTCGATGGTCACGTCGAACTCCACGAGTGTCACCTTTCGCACGTCAGGACGGCAGCCGCGGTCCTTGTCTGAACTGCATGGGAATCGGCCCCCATCCGGTCCGTGCACGGTGCTCGGCCAGGATCAGGGCAGGACAGACTCTAGTCTGGACCGGGTACAAGGGCTCGCGGTGCGTCGCCGGGCGCGCTGAGCGTGACGTGGCCGACAGGAGCGATGTGGCCGACGCCGAGATCGGGCGGCCCGAACCGCGCAGGAGGAAGTTCAGTGGCCCCAGTGACCAGATCCCGACGGATCGGGATCATCGCCGTCGCCGTGGTTGCCGCGCTGGTCGCGGTGGGCGCCGTGGTCTACTTCGGCACCAGGAAGTCGACCGGCACCTCGTCGGGCACCACGACCGCCACCGCCGATGTCGTCGATCCGCCGGTGACCGCGCCGGCGCCGAAGATTGCGCCGATGGCCGTGTCGGACAAGGTGCCCACCACCGCCGGCATCGAGGCCCAGCTCGCCGGGCAATTGGCCAATCCGGACCTGGCCCAGTTCAGCGGGATCATCATCGACCCGGAGAGCGGCACCGTGCTCTGGAACCAGAACGCCAGCGCACCCCAACTGCCCGCATCCACGGCCAAGCTGCTCACCGGAACCGCGCTGCTCACCTCGGTCGACCCGACGAGCCGGTTCGTCACCAAGGTGGTCAAGGGCGACCAGGAGGGCGACATCGTCCTGATCGGCGGCGGTGACGTCACGCTGTCCGCACGGGGCGACGGGGTGGACACCATCTACAAGGGTGCCCCGCTGATGTCCGATCTGGCCGCGCAGGTCCGGGCCAGCGGCGTCGACGTCAAACGGATCGTCCTGGACACCGAGTACTGGAGCGGACCCGACCTCGCCGACGGATGGCAGTCCGCCGACATCCGGGGAACACCATCGAGCGCGCAGGGCTACATCACCCGGATGTCGCCGCTCATGGTGGACGGCGACCGGGAGGACCCGGCCAACGAGAACTCGATCCGCACCGGCGACCCGGCCAACACCGCCGGCAAGGCGCTGGCCAGGATGATCGGACTGCCGGACGTGACCATCGTCGACGGCACCGCACCCGAGGACGCCGAGGTGATCGGGCAGGTCTCATCCCAGCCGATGTCGGTGCTGCTCGCCCAGGCCCTGGAGAAATCCGACAACGTGCTGGCCGAGGCCCTCGCCCGGCAGGTCGCCATCGCCCGCGGCGCTCCACCCAGCTTCGACGGGGCCTCCGCCGCGACCCTCGAGGCCCTCGAGGATCTCAAGATCGACACGATCGGCATCGAGATGTCCGACGGGTCCGGGCTGTCCACCAAGGACCGGGTACCCCCGTCGGTGATGGGGCAGGTGCTCGCGCTCGCGGTGAAGGGCGAACCGCCCGCCCTGCGTAATCTGCTGACCGGGTTGCCGGTGGCCGGTGTCTCCGGCAGCCTGGCCGACCGGTTCCAGGACGACGCGTCCAAGGCCGGCGCCGGCTGGGTGCGGGCCAAGACAGGCTCGCTGGAGGTCACCTACGCGTTGGCGGGATACGTCCCCGACGTCGACAACCGGATCCTGGTCTTCGCCTTCGTCTCCAACGGGGTCGGCTCGGGCACCCGCCCGGCCCTCGACTCCATCGCCGCCGGGCTCCGCGGCTGTGGCTGTGCCTGATTCCGCGGTGCCCGACCCTACGGAGTCCGATCCGGTCGGGCCGATCGACTGGTCAGCCGCCGTGCGGGCGGGCCGGCGGATGGCCCCGACCGGACCGGCCGTCACCCCGGAGCAGGCCGCGCGCCTGGTGGCGGACCTGCGCGCGTTCTCGGCCCGCGCCGAGTTGGTGGTGCGCGAGACGACCGAGCTGGGGCACGGCCTGCCGGTCGACGACGCCGACGTGGTGGACCGTCCGGGGTGGGTCGCCGCGACCGCCGAAGGCATGGAGCGGCTGGCGGCGCCGGCGGTGGCCAAGCTGGCCGCGGCGCCCGGCGGGCACCAGGTCGGGTCGCTGACCCGTGGCGTCGCCGGGCGGCAGGTCGGTTTCATCCTGGGCTTTCTGTCCGGCAAGGTGCTCGGCCAGTTCGACCCGCTGGGCGGCGATCCGGCGCGGCCCGGTCGGCTGCTGCTCGTGGCACCCAACATCGTCAAGGTGGAGCGCGAACTGGGCGCCGACCCCACCGACTTCCGGCTCTGGGTCTGCCTGCACGAGAGCACCCACCGCCTCCAGTTCACCGCGGTGCCCTGGCTGCGCGACCACTTCCAGTCGCTGGTTGCCGACTTCGCCGACAAGGTCGACACCGACCCGGGCCGGATGCTCAGCCGCGCGGTGGCCGCGCTCAAGGGGGAGGCGGCGCGGGACGGTGACCGCCTGTCCTGGCTGGAGAGCATCCAATCCCCCGAACAGCGGGCCGTGTTCGACCGGGTGATGGCCCTGATGAGCCTGCTCGAGGGGCACGCCGACTACGTCATGGACGCCGTCGGACCGACGGTCGTGCCGTCGGTGACGAGCATCCGTACGTCATTCACGGAGCGTCGACGCAAGGGCTCCGGGCCGATCGACCGGCTGCTGCGGGCGCTGCTGGGCATGGACATGAAGCTCGCGCAGTACGTCAACGGCGGCGCCTTCGTCCGCGGCGTGGTGGACGCGGTCGGCATGACGCGGTTCAACGCGGTGTGGCAGTCGCCGGAGACGCTGCCCACCCGCGGGGAGATCGCCGACCCCGCCGCCTGGGTCCGCCGGGTGCCCGGCTGATCGGCCGCCCGGGCCTGGCCGCCCGGACCGTGCAGGAGGCGTGCGCCGGCTGGCTCGCCGCACACGGCGCCGATGGCCCGCTGGTGGTCGCCTGCTCCGGCGGGGCCGACTCGCTGGCCCTGGCCGTCGGCGTGCTGGCCACCGCGGGCGGCCGGCCGGTGATCGGGGCCAGCGTCGACCACGGCCTGCAACCCGGGTCGGCCGACCGGGCGCGGGCCTGCGCCGACCTGCTGCTGCGCCTGGGCTGCGTCGACGCCAGGGTGCTCACGGTGACGGTGGGTGCTGGCGGTGGCCCGGAGGCGGCGGCCCGGCGGGCCAGGTACGGAGCCCTCACCAGCCTGTCCGAGACGCTGGACGATGCGCCGGTGCTGCTCGGGCACACCGCGGACGACCAGGCCGAGACCGTGCTGCTCGGCCTGGCCCGGGGATCCGGGCCGCGGTCGATCGCCGGCATGCGTCCGTGGCGGGCGCCGTGGGGGCGTCCGCTGCTCGCCGTCACCAGGCGGGACACGGAGGCCGCCTGCCGGCAGGCGGGGCTGGCGACCTGGCAGGACCCGCACAACGCGGATCCGACGTTCACCCGGGTGCGGCTGCGCCGGGAGGTGCTGCCGCTGATGGAGGAGGCGCTCGGCGGCGGCGTGCGGGACGCGCTCGCGCGGACCGCCGAGCTGATGGCGGACGATCTCGACGCGCTGGACGTGATCGCGGACCGGGCGTTGGAGGCCGCTCGGGACGGCGATGCCGTGGTGGTCGGCGCGCTGGCCGAATGGCCGACCGCGGTGCGCCGCCGGGTGCTGCGGCGCTGGCTCGCCGGCGCGGGTGCGGGCCCGCTCACCCACGACCACCTGACCCGGCTGGACCGACAGCTCACCGACCCCCGCGGGCCGGCACAGGTGCGAGTGCCCGGCGGCCTGGACGTGTGGCGTCGCGGCGGGACGCTGCGCATTGAGCGCGCGGCCGGCCCTTCCGACCCCCCTCACCGAAGTTGATCATGCAGTAGGTGTTGTTCTGACGAGCCAGAACAACACCTATTGCATGATCAACACCAAGGGAAGGGTGGCAGGAGCACCCGGCGGGGCGCCACGGGCGGCCGGATGGCAGGCTTACCGCAGACCGTCTGACCCGCGAACGCCCCAGCTGGGAGAGCCCGTGAACGGCAGCAGTCACGCAGAGTCCAGGCCCGCCCCGGCCCGCGACCTGACCACCCTGACGACGGTGGTGACCGGCGTCGATGGCGCCTTGACCAACGGCTGGGATCCCGGCGCGACGCATGGATACCACGGCGAACTGTCCGCGGTGCTGATCGGTGCCGAGGCCCTGCAGGCCAAGATCGGCGAGTTGGCGCGGGCGGTGGCCGCCGACCACACGTCCGACACCCCGCCGCTGCTGATCTGTGTGCTCAAGGGGGCGGTGATGTTCGTCACCGACTTCGCCCGGGCGTTGCCGATCCCCTCGGAGCTGGAGTTCATGGCCGTGACCTCCTACGGCTCGGCCACCTCGTCCTCCGGCGTCGTGCGCATCCTCAAGGATCTCGACCGGGACATCACCGGTCGCCGGGTGATCATCGTCGAGGACATCATCGATTCGGGTCTGACCCTGTCCTGGCTCGTGAAGAACCTGGCCACCCGGGGGCCGTCGTCCATCGAAGTGGTCGCCCTGCTGCGAAAGCCGGAGGCCGTCAAGGTTGACGTGGACGTGCGCTACGTCGGCTTCGACATCCCGACCGAGTTCGTCGTCGGCTACGGCCTGGACTATGCGGAGCGCTACCGGGACCTGCCGTTCGTCGGCCTCCTCGGCGAGCACATGTATCGCTGAGCGCCGCCTGGGGGAACCGCCCGGACCGGCTGAGCGTTCAACCAGGCGGTCGGCGACGAATCCGGTGTGTCAGGGTGCGGCGGTAGGCTGAGAGCAACTGGTCGTGCCCTTGCGCCGCCCGGACATGCGTGGTCGTCCCGAACTTACGGGCCATCCGTCGATTCGCCGGCCGCCGCACTCGAGAACCGTCAGGGAGGTCGAGGCCGTCACCGGCCCGGAGCCATATGGACAAGAAGCGTCTTCTCCGCTCACCACTGGTGTGGATCGCGGTCGCGCTGGTGGCGTACCTGATGTTCAGCTACTTCGCCGACGACACCCGCGGGTACGTACAGCAGAACACCTCGGTCGCGTTGGCCCAGCTCAAGGACGGCAACGTCACCGAGGCCACCATCGACGACAAGGAGCAACGGCTCCGGCTGACCCTGGCCAACGCGGTCGACGGCAACACGAAGGTCTACACCAACTATCCGGCGCAGGCCTCCGAGCAGATCTTCGACGAGGTGCAGGACGCGAACATCTCGGGCGGCTACAACACGGTCGTCACCAGCGAATCCACCCTGTTCTCGCTGCTGATCTACCTCATCCCGGTCGGCCTGATCATCCTGTTCCTGCTCTGGATGATGAACAACGCCCAGGGCGGCGGGAACCGCGTCCTCTCGTTCGGCAAGTCCAAGGCCAAGCTGCTCACCAAGGACATGCCGCAGACCAAGTTCACCGACGTGGCCGGGGCCGACGAGGCCGTCCAGGAGCTGGACGAGATCCGCGACTTCCTGCAGAACCCCGCTCGCTACCAGGCGTTGGGCGCCAAGATCCCCAAGGGCGTGCTGCTGTACGGGCCGCCTGGCACCGGCAAGACGCTGCTCGCCCGCGCGGTCGCCGGTGAGGCGGGGGTGCCGTTCTACACGATCTCCGGGTCCGACTTCGTCGAGATGTTCGTCGGTGTCGGCGCCAGCCGCGTGCGGGACCTGTTCGAGCAGGCCAAGGCCAACGCGCCGGCCATCATCTTCGTCGACGAGATCGACGCGGTCGGCCGGCACCGCGGTGCCGGCATGGGTGGCGGCCACGACGAGCGGGAACAGACGCTGAACCAGTTGCTCGTCGAGATGGACGGCTTCGAGGCCAAGGGCGGCATCATCCTGATCGCCGCGACCAACCGGCCGGACATCCTGGACCCGGCCCTGCTGCGGCCCGGTCGCTTCGACCGGCAGATCCCGGTCGGTCAGCCCGACCTGAAGGGCCGGCAGTCGATTCTGGCCGTCCACGCCAAGGGCAAGCCGTTCGCCGCGGACGTCGACTTCCTGTCGCTGGCCAAGCGCACCGTCGGCATGTCCGGCGCCGATCTCGCGAACGTGATCAACGAGGCCGCGCTGCTGACCGCCCGTGAGCACGGAACGGTGATCACCAACGTCGCGCTGGAGGAATCGGTCGACCGGGTGATCGGCGGGCCGGCCCGCCGCGGGAAGGTGATCTCGGAGAAGGAGAAGAAGATCACCGCCTACCACGAGGGCGGGCACGCGCTGGCCGCGTGGGCGATGCCCGGGCTCGAGCCGGTGTACAAGGTGACGATCCTGCCGCGTGGGCGCACCGGCGGGCACGCACTGGTCGTGCCCGAGGACGACAAGTCGCTGATGACGCGCTCCGAGATGATCGCCCGGCTGGTCATGGCCATGGGCGGCCGGGCCGCCGAGGAATTGGTGTTCGCCGAGCCGACCACCGGTGCGTCCTCCGACATCGCGCAGGCGACCAAGATCGCCCGGGCGATGGTCACCGAGTACGGCATGTCGGCCAAGCTGGGCGCGGTCAAGTACGGCCACGGTGAGGACGAGCCGTTCCTCGGCCGCACCTACGGCAGCGGTCCCGAATACTCGATCGAGGTCGGCAGCGAGATCGACGGCGAGGTGCGGGCGCTGATCGAGACCGCGCACACCGAGGCCTGGGCGGTGCTGAACACCTATCGCGACGTGCTGGACGCGCTGGCCGGCGCCCTGCTGGAGAAGGAGACCCTGGAGCGCAGGGACCTCGAGGTGATCTTCGCCGAGGTCGAGAAGCGACCGCGGATCACCGCATTCGACGAGTTCGGCCCGCGACTCCCGTCCGACCGGCCACCCATCAAGACACCCGGTGAGCTGGCCATCGAGCGTGGCGAGCCGTGGCCGCCGCCCGCGGCCCAGCCGGACCTGCGCAAGCCGACGCAGCAGCAGCCGGTGCCGGTCGGGGTCACCGCGGACTACCCCGGCCAAGCCGGATACAACACACCGAAGTCCGACTCCCAGCGGGGCCAGCCGCAGCAGCCGCCGCCCAACTGGACCGGCGGCGTGCTGCCGGGCCCGCTCGGGCCGTACGACCCGGGACCTCACGGCCACCCGGGGAACGGCAACCCGACCTACGGGGCTCCGCCGAACGGAGGCCCCAACGGACAACCTGGCCACGGCGGCTGGGGGCAGGCCGAGCCGCCGACCGGGCCGATCGACCCGCACGACCCATGGGCACCTCCGCAGGACCGCAGGTCGTGACGGACCGGCCGGCCATCCACACGGTGCCGGGCGCAGGAGTGCGATCCGGAAACGGCGCCGTCGGCACTCGGCCGGCGTTCGATCAGCCCCGGGCCGAGGCGGCGGTCCGCGAGTTGCTCATCGCCGTCGGCGAGGATCCCGATCGGGACGGGCTGCTGGAGACGCCGGCCCGGGTGGCCCGCGCGTTCGCCGAGCAGTTCGCCGGCCTGAACACCGACCCGAGCACGGTGCTGCAGACCTCGTTCGACGAGAACCACAACGAGATGATCCTGATGCGGGACATCGACCTGTACTCGACGTGCGAGCATCACCTCGTGCCCTTCTTCGGCAAGGCGCACGTCGGGTACATCCCCGGTCCCGACGGCCGGGTCACCGGACTGTCCAAGCTGGCCCGGCTGGTCGACGGTTACGCCAGGCGGCCGCAGGTGCAGGAGCGGTTGACCACCCAGATCGCGGACGCGCTGGTGCACCGGTTGCAGCCGGCCGGGGCGATCGTGGTGATCGAGGCCGAGCACCTGTGCATGGCGATGCGCGGGATTCGCAAGCCCGGCGCGGTGACCACCACGTCCGCGGTCAGGGGCATCTTCCAATCCCAGGACCGGACCCGGGCCGAGGCGATGAGCCTGATCACCGGCCGATGAGCGAGGCTTGCCGAGCGAATCATGAACACAGGGGCGGCGTCCTTCGCGGGGCGACCGAGCCTGCGAGGTGCCCCGGAAGGGCGACGCAATGAGCGACGCCTGGCCGGGCGACCGGGCCGTGATCATGGGTGTGGTGAACGTGACCGCGGACTCCTTCTCCGACGGCGGTCGGTTCCTGCACGTCGATGCGGCGGTCGAGCGAGGGCGGGCCCTGGTCGCCGCCGGCGCGGACATCGTCGACGTCGGAGGCGAGTCGACCCGGCCGGGCGCGCACCGCGTGCCGGCGGACGTCGAGGCCGCCCGGGTGGTGCCGGTGGTGAGCGCGCTGGCCGCGGACGGCGTCGTCTGCAGTGTGGACACCACGCGTGCGGTCGTTGCCCAGGCCGCGTTGACGGCCGGAGCACGCATCGTCAACGACGTGTCGGGCGGGCTGGCGGACCCCGAGATGGCCGGTGTGGTTGCCGACGCGGCTGTGCCGTGGATCTTGATGCACTGGCGCGGGCACAGCGCCGACATGGACGCGTTGGCCGTCTACGACGATGTCGTCGCCGACGTGCGGCGCGAGTTGGCCGGCCGGGTCGAGTCCGCACTCGCCGCCGGCGTGCGCGAGGACTCGATCGTGCTCGATCCCGGCTTGGGTTTCGCGAAGACCGCCGAACACAACTGGGCGCTCCTGCGGGCGCTGGCGTCGATCACCGGGCTGGTGGGAACGGGCTGGGGTTTCCCGGTGCTGGTCGGCGCCTCCCGCAAACGTTTCCTGGGATTGTTGCTCGCCGACGAGGCCGGGCCCCGACCGCCGGCCGGCCGGGAGGCCGCCACCACCGTGATCTCCGGATTGGCTGCCGCGGCCGGCGCCTGGGGCGTGCGGGTGCACGAGGTCGCCGACACGATGGACGCGGTCCGAGTGGCCGCCGCGATCACCGGTCGCGGACCGGCGCGGGTCCTGCGTCCCGGCCGGCTGTGCCATGATGCGCCCGCCGGTCCGGCTTCGGGCCGTCGCGAGCTGGGGAGCTGAGGATGGCGGACCGGATCACGCTGACCGGCCTCGAGCTGTTCGGTCACCACGGTGTGTTCGCCCACGAGAAGCGGGACGGGCAGAGGTTCGTCGTCGACCTGACGATCTGGGCGGAGCTGACCCAGGCCGTGGCGACCGACGACCTGGCCCGCACCGTCGACTACGGCGAGCTGGCCCGGGTGGCCGAGCGGGTCGTCACCGGCCCGCCACGGGACCTGATCGAGGCGGTGGCCGGCGAGATCGCCGACGAGATCATGCGGGACCATCCGGTGCATGCCGTGGAGGTCACCATCCACAAGCCGTCCGCGCCGATCCCGCTGACCTTCGCGGACGTGAGCGTGACGATCCGCCGGTCGATCCGCCGGGAGGGCGTTGCCCGCGCCGGGGCGGCTCGATGAGCAGGGCCGTCCTGTCGCTGGGCTCCAACCTCGGCGACCGCACCGCACATCTGCGAACCGCGGTGCGCAGTCTGGGACGCACCGTGCGGGCGGTGTCCTCGATCTACCGGACACCGCCGTGGGGCGGGGTCGAGCAGCCCGACTTCTACAACGTCGTGGTGATCGCCGAGGACGACGGAGTGGATCCGCACGTTTGGTGGGAACGCTGCCAGGCCCTGGAGCAGGAGGCCGGTCGGGAACGGACCGTCCGGTGGGGGCCGCGGACGCTGGACGCCGACGTGATCATGGTCGAGGTGCACGGCCATGCGGTGATCAGCGACGAGCCCGACCTGATCCTGCCCCACCCGCGAGCGGCCGAGCGGGCGTTCGTGCTGCGGCCCTGGACCGAGCTCGATCCCACCGCGCAGCTGCCCGGGGCAGGAGCGATCGCGGACCTGCTCGACGAACTGGACACCTCCGGGATCGTGCGGGTCGGCCATGTCGATTGAGGCGCGATGAGATGACCGTGGATGACGGCCGGATGGGGTTGACCCGATGGCGGGACATCGCGGTGGTCTGCCTGGTCGCCGCCGTGGCGGGGTATCTGCTGGTCCGGGTCAGCTACTCGAGCATTCCCCCGCTGCCCAGGCTGGCCGGCCTGCTGGCCGCGCTGCTCGGCCTGGGCGAGGCGGTCGCCGGGTTCGGTCTGCGTCGCCGGATCCGGGCGGCCGAACAGACTCTCGGCGCGTCGGCCCGCCGGCCCGTTGAGCCGCTGACGGCGGCTCGGGCGGTGCTGGTGGCCAAGGCGACCGCCCTGGCCGGGGCCGCGCTGGCCGGGCTGTGGCTGGGGCTGCTCGGTTACGCGTTGCCGTCCTGGTCGGCGTTCGCGGCCGCGCAGGCCGACTCGATCACCGGGTTCGTCGGGCTGGCCGGCGCGGTCGTCATGGTCGCCGGGGCGTTGTTTCTGGAACGCAGTTGCGTGGTGCCGCGCGACCGATGACGGTCCGCCTCGCCCTGGGAATCAGCCGACCTCCTCGCGGAGCACCTGGCAGGCTCGGTCGCTCCGTCGGGACGCCGCCGCTGTGTCGATGCTTCGCTCGGCAAGCCTGAATCAGCCGACCCGGTCGGGCGTGCCGGCCGCGCGTCCGAACACGGCGATGGCCAGGTGCCGGATCATCGCGACGAACACGACCAGCCAGGCGGTGACGGCCAACCAGAGCCACCGGGTGCCGATCGCCTCGACCAGCGGCAGCCGGTCGGCCCGGCCGAGGTAGATGCCGGCGACCGCATACATTCCCAGTGGGAAGATGATGCTCCACAGCGTCGCCTCGTAGCGCAGCGGCACCCGATGCCGCACGTGCCGCCACCACCCGGCCGCGACGAGCACCGGGATCAGCCAGGTCGCGAAGCCCCAGAAGACGACCGACAGGCCGGCGATCAGCCCGCGCGTCGCGTCGACCATCGGCGCGCTGTCCATCTCGACGATCCGGGCACCGGCCACGACGGTGATCGCCAGGGCGCCCATGGACACCCAGTACGGCGGGTCGAGATCCTCCGGCCGCAGTGGGTACAGCATCAGGCGCAGCGAGACGAAGACCGCTGATGCCGCGTAAAGGAACACCCCAACCGACCAGGACACGATGGCCAGCACCGACAGTGGCTGGCGGGCACCGTCGAACACCACCTCCAGGCTCGCGGCGGCGACGGCGACGGACTGGCTGGCCACCACCCAGATGAACCAGGTGCCGTTGGCGGCGGCCAGCACCGGTCGTTCCTGCCGGCCGAGCACCGCGCTCCACGGCACGACGTAGCCGAGCACCAACCACGCCGCGCCCGCCACCACCAGCAGCCACAGCGTGACGTCGTACCACTGCTGGGCGCCGGCCCGCGCACCGAGCACGTTGGTCCCGGCGACGAACGTGAAGAAGCCGAACGCTCGGCGGGTGGCCCGGAAGTCGTCCTGCATCGCGTGCCGGTACCCGATGAACCGCCACAGGTTGAGCCCGCACAGGATGACGTAGCCGCCGATGGCGATGCCGAACAGAATGACCGAGAGCAGGTCGTAGCCGGTGAGGGACAGCCCCAGGGAGACGATCCCGCTGGCCATCACCAGCGCGAAGTAGCCGGGCGTCAGGCTCTCGACCATCGGTCCCAGGCGTCGGTGCATCAGGCCACTGTGCCCGGCGCCAGTGTCTGCAGCACGTCCAACAACCGTCGCCGCAGGGCCTGCGCCCGCCCGGCGAACTCGCGCTGCAGGGCGACGTACTGCGCCTTGCCGGCGACGGACTCGATCGGGATCGGCGGGTAGCCCAGGTCGGACAGGTCGTAGGGGGAGGCTCGCATGTCGACCTCGCGGATCGAGCGGGCCAACTCGAACGCGTCGACCACCAGATCGCTCGACACCACCGGCAGCAGCCGGTACGCCCACTTGTACACATCCATCGACGCGTGCAGGCAGCCCGGCTGCTCGTTCCGCACCCGCCCGTCGAGGTCGGGCTGCAACTGATTGCGGGGTTTCGCGGCGTCGGTGAAGAATCGGAACGCGTCGTAGTGGCTGCACCGGAGCCGATGGTCGCGCACGACGGCGTCCGTGCCCGAGGCCCCGAGCCGCAACCGTCGACCGGCGTGCCTGACCCGGTCCCCGCCCTGCCCGTACACCATCGCCCATTCGTGCAGGCCGAAACAGCCGAACTGACCCGGTGCCGCGACCGTGGCGGTCAGCAGGCGGCGGACGAACCGGACCTGGTCGCACCGCGCGGCCATGAACGCGGGCAGGTCGACGCCCACGACGGCCCGGGTCGCGTCAACGGTGCGGTGGAATCGCCAGCCGGCCCGCTCGGGCGCACCCACCAGCGCCACACCGGCGCCCGGATGCCACCGGCGGAGCTGGCTCGGGCGGAACGGATAGTAGGTGAACAGGAAATCCTCGACCGGATGGGCGATGTTGCGCCGGACCCGGTCCCGATGGTCGCGGGTCAGCTCGTCCACCCGCTCCGCGTGCGCGGATTCCAGGCGCCGCCACCGCTCGGCGGGCAGGAGCGCAAGCCCGGCCGTCACCTGGTTATTCTCACCCGGCAGCGGTCCGATGCGTGGTCCGACCGACCCTCGCCGGGCAAGTAGGCTGACACGCCGTGAGCTCACCGACCCCCCTGGACGACGAGGATCTGCCGGAGCAGATGCGGGTACGCCGCGACAAGCGGCAGCGGCTGCTCGACCAGGGTGTCGAACCATATCCGGTCGAAGTGCCCCGGACGTCGAGCCTGGCCGACCTGCGCGAACGGTTCCCCGATCTGCCACCGGACACCGAGACCGGGGAGATCGTCGGGGTCGCCGGCCGGGTCATTTTCCTGCGCAACTCGGGGAAGCTGTGCTTTGCCACGGTGCGCGAGGGTGGCGCCGGCGACACCGGGACCGAATTGCAGATCATGGTGTCGCTGGCCGGCGTGGGCGCGGAATCCCTCGCCGCATTCAAACGTGACGTCGATCTGGGTGATCACCTGTTCGCGCACGGGCGCGTCATCACGTCGCGGCGTGGTGAGCTGTCGGTCCTGGCGGATTCCTGGTCGATTGCGGCGAAGGCTTTGCGACCTTTGCCGGTCGCTCACAAGCCGCTATCGGAAGAGGCCCGCGTCCGGCAGCGTTATGTCGATTTGATCGTCCGGCCGCAGGCCCGCCGGACGGTGCAGATCCGGGCCGCGGTCAATCGCTCCCTGCGCCGCACCCTGCACGACCGCGGATTTCTCGAGGTCGAAACTCCGATGTTGCAGGTGCTGCACGGCGGGGCGGCCGCGCGGCCGTTCTCCACGCACATGAATGCGCTTGACATGAAGCTGTACCTGCGCATTGCCCCGGAGCTGTACCTCAAGCGCGCGGCGGTCGGCGGAATCGAGAGGGTCTTCGAGATCAACCGGAACTTCCGCAACGAGGGAGTCGATTCCTCCCATTCGCCGGAATTTGCCATGCTCGAGGCCTATCAGGCCTATACCGACTACAACGGCATGGCCGAGTTGACCCGGGCGATGATCCAGAATGTGGCCGTCGCCGTGTACGGCTCGACCACGGTGACCCACGCCGACGGCGAGGAGTTCGACCTGGGCGGCGAGTGGCCGTCGATCACGCTGTACGGGGCGCTGTCCGAGGCGATCGGCCGCGAGATCACGGTCCGGACGCCGATGGGTGATCTGGTCGAGATCGCCGAGAAGCACGGTGTGGGGGTGGCTCCCCACTACGGTCCGGGCAAGCTGGCCGAGGAGTTGTTCGACGAGTTGGTGGTCGACTCGCTGGTGGCGCCCACGTTCGTCCGGGATTACCCGGTGGAGACCTCGCCGCTGACCCGCGACCACCGGGCCGAGCCCGGACTGACCGAGAAATGGGACCTGTACATCCGGGGGACGGAAATGGCCACCGGTTACTCCGAACTGGTGGATCCGGTCATTCAACGCATGCGTTTCCAGGACCAGGCCCGGATCGCCGGACTGGGCGACGACGAGGCCATGGTCCTGGACGAGGAGTTCCTGCGGGCGATGGAGTACGCGATGCCGCCGTCCGGTGGGATGGGGATGGGTATCGACCGGCTGATCATGGCGCTCACCGGGCTGGGGATCCGGGAGACGATCCTGTTCCCATTCGTTCGCCCGGGTGATTGAGCGACGCCACCGGCGGCACGGTACCAGCCGGATTCGCGAACTGTGCGTTGCGTAATGCCGCCGGCCCATTCTGGCGGGTGATGTTCGCCACCGGATGCCTTCGCTCCGTCAAGCACGGTGAATGTTCGTTTGCCGCGGGCGGCACGACGCGCGGCATTTTCGAATCAGCTTGGATAAGTCGACGAATGGGATCTATCCTGGGTGCTCGGGGAAAGTTGTGCTTCTAGGAGGCTCACGCATGGCAACCATCACCACCACCACGCTGGTGGACGACCTGGACGGCTCGGAGGCCGCCGGGGCAGTGACATTCGCGCTTGACGGAGTGTCGTACGAAATCGACCTGAGCGAGGAGAACGCGGAAAAGCTTCGCGACGCCCTTGCGGGCTACGTGGCCGGCGCGCGCCGGGTCGACGGTGGCCGGCGCGCGGCCAAGGCGAAGCCGGCCAAGGCTGCCCGTGGCGCCCGGACCGCGCCTGATCGCGAGCAGACGGCGGCGATCCGCGAATGGGCCCGGGCCAACGGCCACGAGGTCTCCGAGCGCGGCCGGCTGTCGGCCACCGTGCTCGCCGCCTTCGAGGCCGCCCACTGAACCTCGGGCCCAGCCGCGCGCGAGCCCCTGGCGATGTCGTGACGACCCCCGTCCACCGGGTTGCGGACGGGGGTCGACCTGTCACGGCCGTCGCTGTTCGCCCACGGCGTAGCCGCCGACGTGGCGGAACGAGAAGCAGTGGGGGAGCGTTGCAATGCACGGCGGCACGGTGCGCGGTGCCGCCGCCGAACCGACCCGGCCACGTTCCTCCAGATCTGGTGTCCCGGCTCGCCGACTAGACTGAGCTATCCGCTTCCGGGCGGGAGGATTGGCAGATCGCCTCACCGCGCACGCCCGTAAGGAGTGCACATGTTCGAACGGTTTACCGACAGAGCCCGTCGCGTGGTTGTGCTGGCCCAAGAAGAGGCCCGCATGCTCAACCACAATTACATCGGCACCGAGCACATCCTGCTCGGCCTCATCCACGAGGGTGAGGGTGTGGCCGCCAAGGCCCTGGAGTCCCTCGGCATCGCACTGGAGGGCGTTCGCGCCCAGGTGGAGGAGATCATCGGGCAGGGGCAGCAGTCCCCGTCCGGGCACATTCCCTTCACCCCCCGGGCCAAGAAGGTGCTGGAGCTGTCGCTGCGCGAGGCGCTGCAGCTCGGCCACAACTACATCGGCACCGAGCACATCCTGCTCGGCCTGATCCGCGAGGGTGAGGGCGTCGCCGCCCAAGTCCTGGTGAAGCTGGGCGCCGACCTGAACCGGGTTCGCCAGCAGGTCCTGCAGCTGCTGTCCGGCTACCAGGGCAAGGAGACCGCCGCGGCCGAGGGCGGGCGGTCCGAGGGCACCCCGTCCACGTCGCTGGTGCTCGACCAGTTCGGGCGCAACCTGACCCAGTCCGCCCGGGAGGGCAAGCTCGACCCGGTGATCGGGCGCGAGAAGGAGATCGAGCGGGTCATGCAGGTGCTGTCCCGCCGCACCAAGAACAACCCGGTGCTGATCGGCGAGCCCGGCGTCGGCAAGACCGCCG
>Ga0164241_10001168_pt1 | contig 34929 bp, 34 predicted proteins | sample OricomyardsoilBY_FD_108780 | JGI IMG/M metagenome (GOLD analysis project Ga0164241, IMG submission 108780) | Backyard soil microbial communities from Emeryville, California, USA - Original compost - Back yard soil (BY) | ecosystem: Environmental > Terrestrial > Soil > Unclassified | place: USA... | reverse complement strand
TCCGTCACTTAGATTCCTTATTCCGGTCAGGCGTCCCCGCGACGCACCACGAGCTCCGAAAAGTCCCCGTTTTCATCGACCCGAAGCTCCATGTCGATGGGCTGACAGCAGATCTGGCAATCCTCGACATAACTACACAGACCGGCGCTCGCATCGACGCTAGTCTCGAATTCTTCGCCGCAATAGGGACATGCTACGCGTGCGAACCCGGAGGCTGCGGCGCTGTCCACGCAGGTAGCGTCACCGATCGCGGGCTCGAGTCCGTAGAGCTCGTCCACCTCGGCGTCCGTCAAGGATTGCTTCAAAGGTTTTTGGGGAGGTCCCATGAAATCTCGCGAAATGACTCGCGGCCGGATGATGGCACGATTCGCGCTGCTCATCGGGGTGTGGCTCGGCACCTCGGGAAGCGTGGCGTTCTGCAGCTTCCAGTCCGGCCCTGGCGCGGGCTCCCCCATTCCCGTTCCCACTCCGAACGGCGACACGTTTGCCGCCTCGCTGACACTGCGCGACACCTCGGGAACCGAGACGAACAGTTTCGTGTTCGGCGAAGCCATGCGCCTCGATTTCGAGATCACGAATCTCACCAACCAGCAGCAGACCGTGCGCTTCACCGACGGCCAGGACCACGACTTCGTGGTGGTGACCGACGGCACCACCCAGATCCGCTGGAAATGGTCGCAGAACCTGGCGTTCACCCAGGCCGAGTCGAATCTCGTGTTCGAGCCCAACGCCAGCAAGACCTACACCTTGTACTGGCCGGGCACCCTGGCCGATGGCACCCAGCTGCCCCCAGGCACGTACCAGGCGCGGGGAGCCCTCCTGTTTCCCGGGTTCCGGACAAACCCCTTGGCGGAGAATGAATTAGCCTCCCAGCTCGAGACCTTCGACGTGCGCTGAAATCGACCTCGCGGGTGCACCCCGGCGGCCTCCTGCCTCGTATAGAAGGCAGGACACGCACATTCAGGAGCCCGCCGTGAATCTGAAGCTCTCTTTCATCGCCCTGGCCGCCGTCTCGGCCCTTTCCGCGCCGGCCGCTTTCGGGGCAAACCCCGAGCTCAAGCTGCCCAATTTCAGCCACCTCCGCGGAGTCGCCTCTGATTCGACGGACATCACCATCGACGGCTTCCTCCTGCGCATCGCCAGGAAATTCGCGCAGGCTGACCACGACATGGACCCGCAGGGGGCCGCCGCGCTGGCACTCCTTCAGGACATCCAATCGGTGCGGGTGCGGAATTTCACCTTCGACAAGGACGACGCCTACTCGCGGGCCGACATCGACAGCGTGCGCAAACAACTGCGCGCCCCGGGCTGGAGTTCACTCGTGACCGTTCACAAGCGCGATGGCGGTGAAGACGTCGACATCTACGTCTGCCTCGAGGACGACAAGGTGAAAGGCCTGGCCGTCATCGCCGCCGAGCCGCGGGAATTCACCATCGTGAACATTGTCGGCAGCATCGACCTCGCCAAGGTCTCGCAGCTCGGGGGAGAATTCGGCATTCCCGAGATCGAAGAAAACGACATGAACGACGACAAGACCGGCGAGACCCTTTGATCCGGGTCCGATGTGAGCCTGTCCGTCGCGCAACCGATGCCTGATTCGCTGCTCGCGCAGGCGCGCGCCGGAGATCGCAGCGCGTTCGCAGCGCTGGTTCGTGCGCACCAGGGTTCGGTGTTCAGCATCGGATTGCGCATGCTCAGCCGGCGCGACGCGGCCGAGGATCTGGCGCAGGACGTGTTCCTGCAGCTGTATCGCAAGCTCGATTCCATCGAGTCACTCGAGCACCTGGGGTTCTGGCTGCGGCGCGTGGCGGCCAACCTCGCCATCGACTGGCTGCGCCGCCTGCCCTACAGCGCGACGCGTCCGCTCGATGAAGGCGCGGAAGTGGCCGCGCCGCAAGCGGAGGAAGATCCGCTCATGAGCCGCGAGCTGCTGCGCTTGTTAGGCGAGCTGCCGCCGCATCCGCGCGCGGTGATGCTGCTGCGCTACCAGGAAGACCGCGACGTCGCCGAGATCGCCGCGACACTCGACATGCCCGTGAACACCGTGAAGAGCCACATCAAGCGCTCGTTGACCGCGCTGCGTGGCCGGATGATCGGCGCGAAGCTGGTTGATTGTGAGGAACTGCCATGAACGAAGATCCAGCAAACCACTTTGAAGACGAACTGCGCCGCCGCCTGCGTCCGGTGAATGCCCCGGAGGGCTTCACCGACAGGCTCATGGCCGCACTGCCCGCGCAGCAGAAACCCGTCGTTGTCCCATTCACACCCAGGGTGCGCCCGTCATCACACCCGGTCGGAATTCCCGCCGCGCTCGCTGCGTCGCTGCTGGTCGCCGTGCTGTTCGGTGTCCGTGTGGCCGATCACCGCGCACTCGTCGCAGAACAGACCGAGCAACGGAAAGGCCTCGAAGCGAGCCGGAAGCTCATGCAGGCACTGCACGTCACCAGTCAGAAACTCGACCTCGCCTTCGAGGCCGTGAACAACCCGCCGACCGCGGGAGATGAGGAGAATCGCTCATGAACGCCCGCATCGGGTTTGTCATCGCCGCGCTGGTTTTGTCAGGCCCTGCATGGGCTGCGCCAAGAGGCCAGCTGCAGATCCCCGAGTTCGCCGCGCTGTCGGAGAAGGCCAGCGAATCCGTCACCGTGACTTTCGACGCCCAGATGCTCGGCATGGCGGCGCGCTTCCTCAGCAACACCGACCCCGAGCAGGCCAAGGCCAAGAAGCTGGTCAGTTCGCTGACCGGCATCTACGTGCGCAACTACTCGTTCGACACCGACTACGCGTACCCCAAGGGCGATATCGAAGGCGTACGCCGGCAGCTCAATGCGCCGGGCTGGAACCGTATCGTGGGCGTGGTCAGCAGGAAGGAGAACTCGAACGTCGAAGTGTTCGTCCTCGTCGACGGGGAGAAGGCGCAGGGGCTGGCCATCATTGCCAGCGAACCGCGTGAGTTCACCATCGTGAACATCGTGGGTAACATCGATTTCGAGCAGCTTCAGGATCTCGAAGGAAACTTCGGCGTGCCGGAACTCGACATCGAAACGCCGAAGAAGCCAGCGGCTCCCGCGAAGAAGCCAGCCTCCGGGGAGAAGTAGCAGTCACCGCGCGGACCCGGGAATTCAAACCGGGCAGCTGTCCCGAAACGAAAATGGCGCACCGGAAGCGACGGCATCCGGCGCTGCGAATGCTTCGCCAAACGTGAATGCTTCCGCGGTAGCCCCGTGCAGGCGCAGATATTCGAGCTTCTGCACGGCCTCGGTGACCGGCGGCAGGTGCCCTTCCGGCACCCACCACAACACCATGTACGCCTTGGCCATGCGCGAGAACCACTCGCGCTTGCGCTTGAGGATCTCGACGTGCGCGGTGTCGTACACGAAATTGCGCAGCGTCGCGGCGTCCTTCCAGACCGAGAGATTCACGATGATGCGGTCACCCATCGGCCTCAGCCCGGTCGCGTCGTTGCCATCGCCTTTCAGCCGCCAGACGAAACCCGGCGAGCCTTCGGCCAGCGCGTTGATGCGATCGAGATTGTCGACGAAGTCCTTGAGCTGGGGACTATCCAGCGGAGCCTTGAGTTCTGCGACGTTGAGCTCGGCCAATTGGTACCTGGACATGACGTTTCCCTGGGTTTGCGTGGGCGCCTTCAGCGCATTGTGGCCGCGAGTTCAACCAGTGCCTGGTCGGCGGCGTTCACATTGATGAGGCCCAGGCGGGGATATTCCAGATCGAGGATCACGAAAAATGCGAGCGAAGTGACTAGGGCGAACGTCGCCTGGTGCAGCCAGCTTCGATCCTTGTTCGGAGACGTGGTGTAACCGACCAGCAATCCGCCAATGAGGCTCAGGATCGCAAGCAGCGCGAAGATGATCACCGGCGGATGGTTGAGCGTGGCCATCTTGCGTGTACCGGTGATGTCGATCATCTCGTTGAGCGCGGGGAGCAGCAACATCGACGCCTGGGGGGACGCGCCCGGCAGCTCGCAGGCCGCGATTGCGAGATCCCAGATTTCCAGCTGCATGCGGTAGCCCTCGGCACGCCTGGCCTCCAGTTGGTCCTGGGTGTCGAGGTCCCGGAACAGCGTTGCGCGATTCGTCGCGTAGCGATGAAAAGCGTCGCGCAGGGGCGCCTGCGTTTCAGGCGGCAACAGATCGACGCGAAGGTAGGCCGTGCCGATGGCGTTGGCCTCGGTGTTGACCATCCATCGCCGCTCTTCGAGACGCGATGCAGCGCCGGAAAACGTGAATGCGAGCAGCAGGCCCATCAGCGCGAACACCGCGCCTTCCGCCGCCCCCGCGCCCTTGGTCAGGCCTTCGGGATCCTTGGCGAGGCGAGCTATGCCTATCCGCCGTCCCAGATCGTTGGTCGCCAGCATTCCAACGAACAGCGCAATGGCAACTAACGTCGTGATCATCATGAAAGGCATTCTCCCGGCCTCCGGAAATCAGACAACGCGCACGGCGGAGCAATAGATAGAGGGGTCGAGGTCGTATCCCTCACTCGCGGCTCCTGGCTATCGAATGCTCGAGGTCCTGCTGGACTTGCGGGGAACGATGCACCGGGCCGGCATCGGCGGCAAGAGATGACTGCGCCCCGGCCGAAGGTCACTCGAGCGGCTCACTGAACGTGATGCCTTCGGGTTTCGCGAACAGCGCCGGCTCGGCCGTCCCCTGCTGAACGTACGCGGTATAGCGGATGGCCCAGATCACCTTGCCGTCCTTTGAAAGGATCATCATCGACGGCCTCGGGCTGTCCCGCGCGGTGACCATCGTGAGTCGCCATGCCCCCTCGACGAGCGAGTGTTTGACCAGGTCGTGCTTTTCAGTAGGCACCTGCCCGGCCTTGTTCTCCGCGAAGAACTGCGACTCGCAGCCATATTCGAGCTTGTCCCAGGCGGCGGGGACACCGAGCGATGGATCTGCCGTGATCACGGGCGCGTGGACCACGGGCACCATGTCGTCGTCCTTGGCGTGCTGGCCGGTCTTGTCGAGCAGGTTGACGACCCAGGAGTCCGGCCAGTTGGTGACTATCAACTGGTGAATGCCATTGGCCGGATCCGGCGCCTCTTCGAGCCGCAACCGCTGCGGGCCCGCGCGATACATCACGAGCGGTTGACTCGCGAAACTGTCTTTCGCAATTCCCGGGGAGAAATTCACCGTCACGATGCGGACCTGCGCCGGCAGTGCGCAGTCGGCGTTCGCCGATGGCGCTGCCATCGCCGCCAGCAAGACCACTGACATCACCCGCACGACATAGTCAAAGACCACGCGCGATCACCTCTTTCATGATCTCGTTGGTACCGCCGTAGATGCGCTGCACGCGGGAGTCCGCGAACATGCGGCACACCAGGTACTCGTTCATGTAGCCATAGCCGCCGTGCAGCTGCACGCATTCATCGAGCACCTGCTGCTGCATGTCGGTACACCACCACTTGGCCATGGAGGCGGTTTCGGTGTCGAGCTTCCCGACCACGAGATCCATGACACATCGATCCGTGAACACACGTGCGATACGCGCGATGCTCGCCAGCTCGGCGAGCTTGAAACGCGTGTTCTGGTAGCTGAAGACCGGCTGGCCGAACGTCTTGCGCTCACGCACGTATTTCAGCGTCTCGTCGATGCCGCCCTCCATGGCGCCCACCGCACCAACGGCGATGACCGTGCGTTCGTAGGGCAGGTCGTGCATGAGCTGGTGCATCCCCTGACCCTCCGAGCCGCCGAGCAGATTCGTGACAGGCACCTTCACGCCTTCGAAAAACAGTTCCGAGGTGTCCTGGCCGTGCATGCCCATCTTGTCGAGTACCCGGCCGACCCGATAACCCGGCAGGTCCTTCGTCTCGACCATGAGGATGGACAGCCCCTTGCTGCCGTCGGGGCCGGTGCGCACCACCAGCATGAGCACACCTGCCAGTGACCCATTCGTGATGAAAGTCTTTCCGCCATCGACGACGTAGTGGTCACCCTGCTTCACGGCGCGCGTGCGAATGCCTTTGAGATCCGACCCCGTGCCCGGCTCGGTCATGCAGATGGCGCCGATGAGTTCACCGGACGCCATGCGCGGCAGGAAGCGGCGCTTCTGCTCTTCCGTGCCGTGGTTGAGCACGTAGTGGGCGCACATGCTGTGCACACCCTGCCCGAACGAAGCGATGCCGCGCCGCGCGAGCTCGGTGTACATGACGGCTTCGTGGCGGAAATCCCCACCACCGCCACCGTACTCGGCAGGCACGTCCAGCAGGAGCAGGCCGGTGTCGCCTACCTTGCGCCAGGTTTCACGGTCCACGTGGTGTTGTTCGCGCCAGCGCGCGTCATGCGGGACCATCTCGGTGTCGATGAAGCGCACGACCGTGTCGCGGAACACTTCCAGGTCGTCGTCCATCCACGGAATGACGTAAGGCTTCATGGTGGCTAGGTTAGCGCGTCGAATTCCACGGTGCTGATCCAGTTGCGCTGGCGACGTGTCAGGCGATCCGCTGCGCCCTCCCCGTCGAACGAGGCGGGTATTCTCCGGAGGCTCGCGACGTCGACATTGTCGAAGGCGTTCACACTGACGACGGCGTACAGGCGACCGGCGATGAGGCTGGTGACCACGGGCGTGATTCCGCAATCCCGGCAGACGTGGAACCGCGCGGTCTTCGTCCCGAATTCGTAGTGAGCGACTCGCTGCGGGCGACTGACCGAGACGCGCAGTCGACCCGCCGGACACGACGTCCAGACTCCGCCGTGTTTCACGCAGAACGAGCAGCCGCAGGCCCGAGCCGGTATTTCAGCGGGCGCCGGTAGCCAGTCCAGCGTGAAGCGGATGTTGGCGCAGTGACAGCTGCCGGTGATCTGCATGGTCTTGCTTCAGTGCGTTTCGCAGGTCGCGGTGCGCGTGAAGGTGTAATCCCCACCGCGCTTCGCCGTGAACTTGCGAACCGCGGCGGCGCCCGTAGTCTTCACGTTGCCGTCGAACGCCTTCTCGAACATGGCCGACCGCACCGTGACGGCGCCCGCATGGCCGGTAGTCAGGACCAGCCGGGAGGGCCCGCAGGAATCCCAGTCGATGTCGACCGTTACGTCGCCCCGCGCGCGAATGCCTTTCACGCTGCCCCGGCTCCAGGCCTTCGGCAGTGCCGGCAAGACGTGGATCTCGCCGTTCTGGCTTTGCAGCAGCATCTCGATGATGCCCGCGGTGGCGCCGAAGTTGCCGTCGATCTGGAACGGCGGATGCGTATCCCAGAGATTGGGCAGCGTGCTATCGCGCAGCAGGCCCACGAGCAGTTTGTGGGCGCGATCGCCATCGCGCAGGCGGGCCCAGAAGTTGATCTTCCACGCGCGGCTCCAACCCGTGCTGGCGTCGCCGCGCGCATCTAGCGTGGCGCGCGCCGCGGCCATCAGCGCCGGTGTGTCTGCGCCGATCTCGTGCCCCGGGTGCAAGGCAAAAAGATGCGAGACGTGGCGGTGATCGTCCTTGGCGTCATCGAGGTCCGCCTTCCATTCCTGGAGCTGGCCCCATTGGCCGACGCGCAGTCCGCGATCGAGATTCGCCAGCGCGTCGTCGACCCGTTTGCCGAACGCCTTGTCGTCGACGAGTTTCGCCGCCGCCGACGCGTTCTCGAACAGGTTCGCGACGATCTGTTGCGACATCGCGGCGCCGGCCGTGAACGGGCCGTGTTCCGGCGAGTAGCTCGGGCTCACGACGAGTTTGCCGTCGCGAGGATCCGTGACGAGTGCATCCAGCCAGAACTCCGCGGCGCCTTTCATGACGGGCCAGGCGCGCGTCTTCAGGAACACGTCATCCCGGGTGAACAGGTAATGCTCGTAGAAATGCAGCGCGAGCCACGCCGAGGCTTCGGGTTGCCAGAAGGCCGTGGGCCAGTCGATCGGGCCGACGTAACCCCATGCATTCGTGTTGAGGAACATCGTCCAGCCGTTTGCGCCGAAGTAGCGCGCGGCGGCGAGCCTGCCGGGCGTGACCAGGTGAGAGACGAAATCGAACAGCGGCGGCGTGGTCTCGGCAAGGTTCGCGGGTTCGGCCGGCCAGTAGTTCATCTGCAGGTTGATGTTGACGTGGTAATCCGCATTCCACGGCGGCGTCGCCTTGTCGTTCCACACGCCTTGCAGGTTGGCGGGCAGCGAGCCCGCGCGCGAGGCAGCAATCAGCAGGTAGCGGCCATACTGGAAATAGAGCTGCTCGAGCTGGCGGTCGGCCGCGGCGTTGCCCGAGCCGTATTGCGCGCGCAGCTTGTCGGTGGGCAGCTTAGACGCGCCGGTGTCGAGCTGCAGCGCGACGCGGCGGAACAGCGGCTGGTAGTCATCGAGGTGGCGACGCAGGTACTGGGGATATCGATCTCCGCCTGCCACCTGCACGTCCTTCGTCGCCGCGGCCGCGGGGTCGATGCCGGCGTCGCGGTAGTCGGGATACTGCATTCGATAGTTAGTGCGAGCCGCCAGCACGAAGGTGATCTGGCACTCGCTTTCGATGCGCAGCGAGTCTCCGTCGACGCTGACCGATCCACATTCCGGGACCACGCGCAGCGCAGCGGCATACTGCAGTCCGTTCGATTTCAGGGCGCCGGAGACCACGATCCGCCCGCCTTCGGCACGCACGGTGGCGGTGCGATTGTCGGGAACCACGAAACGCACGCGCAGCCTCTGCTCGCTGGTTCCGATCCAGCGCCCGACCAGCACCTGGTCGGGATACGAAACGATGTATTCGCGGCGAAAGCCGGCCTCACCCTGTTTGAACGTGATCTTCGCCGTGCCGGTGTCGAGATCGAGTTCGCGGCGATAACCCGACACGGGATTGGTGTCGGCGTCGCGCTCGATGACAAACTCCCCGAAACTCTGGTAGTCGCCGTAGTTGTGCATCTTGCGGCCGAGCTGCTTCGCGACCGCTTCGGGCTCGAGCCGCGCGCCGTCGGTGAGTTGTTTGCCGATGGATCGCATGAGCTCGACCTGCGACTCGGCCGGCAAGCCGTAGTCATAGCCGCCATCGGTGCCGGGGCCGCCGGTCCACAGGGATTTCTCGGAGATCTGCAGGCGCTCCGTGTCCACGCCGCCGAACACCATGGCGCCCATGCGGCCGTTACCGATGGGCAGCGCTTCTTTCTCCCAGTCGGTGGCCGGTTTGTCGTACCACAGCGTGGGATTCTCGGCGGCGAAGGCCGGCGCGAGCACAACAAACAAGGTGAGAGAAAAGGGGACAGATCTATTTTTCATTCGACACCCCTGATGAAGCAGGCGGAGTCTACCGAAAAATAGATCTGTCCCCTTTCTAGGCGTTGACGGCCTTGAGGACGCGCTGGGGCTGGGCGATGCCGTAACCCTGGGCGTAGTCGACGCCGAGCGAGGTGAGCATCTGGATGATCTCGGCGTTCTCGGCGAACTCGGCGATGGTCTTCTTGCCGGTGAGATGGCCGATTTCGTTGATCGAACGCACCATCTCGCGGTCGATGGGATCGTGCAGGATCTCACGCACGAAGCTGCCGTCGATCTTGAGGAAGTCGACCGGGAAGTGCTTGAGGTATCCGAACGACGAGAGGCCGGTGCCGAAATCGTCGAGCGCGAAGCGGCAACCCAGCTCCTTCAGCGCCTGGATGAAACGATTCGCCTGCGAGAAGCTGGCCACCGCCGCGGTTTCGGTGATCTCGAAGCAGATCTTCGAAGCATCGATGCCGCTCTTCTGGAACTGCTCGATGACGAACGGCAGGAACTTGTCGTCGCCCAGGCTCTGGCCCGAGAGATTGATGGAGCACATCGCGAGCTTCTCGCGTTCGTCCGCCTCGCTCACGAGCCAGCGCAGCGCATTCTCGATGACCCAGCGGTCAATCGCAGGTGTGAGGCCATAACGTTCGGCGGCGGCGATGAAGTTGTCAGGCGACACCATGCGCCCCGACTCGTCGCGCATGCGCAGCAGCAGTTCGTAATGCTGGCCGGGCTCGATTCTCTGCAGCGGCTGGATCTGCATGCGATACAGCTCGAAGCGGCCCTCTTCCAGCGCGGCATTGATGCGCGCGGCCCACTGCATCTCGCGCCGGCGGCGCATGAGCTCGATGTCGTTCTCGGCGAAGCTGTGCACCCGGTTGCGTCCGCCCTCTTTCGCGGCAGCGCAGGCGCTGTCGGCGGCGGAGATGATCGACGCCACGTCTTCGTTTTCGGCAGCGATGGGCACCACGCCCACCGACGCGCCCAGGCGGAACACGCGGTCTTCCCAGGTGAACCTGAAATTGCGGACGGCCTCGCGCAGCACTTCGGCTGTGCGCAGCGCTTCGTCGAGCGAACACGCTTCCAGCAGGATGCCGAACTCGTCGCCGCCCAGGCGTGCGAGCGTGTCGCGCCAGCGGACCTTGGACTTCAGCAACGCGCCGACCTGGCCCAACAACACGTCGCCGGCCGAGTGGCCGCAGGTGTCGTTGATGATCTTGAACTGGTCGATGTCGAGGTAGCACAACGCGTACGACGACTCCCGCGCCTTCGCGCTCTTCAGCGAGCGTTCGATGCGGCTCTCGAACTCGCGGCGATTCACGAGGCCGGTCAGCAGGTCGTGGGACGCGTGATACGAGAGGCGGCGGTTCAGCTCGCGGCTCTCGGTGACGTCATGGAACACGAGCACGCCGCCCGACACCGCACCCGAGCCGTCGCGAATCGGGGCCGCGGTGCTCTCCACGTACAATTCGTTGCCGTCGCGACGGATCAGCAGCATGGGACGCACGCTCTTGATCGGCCGCGTGCGGCGAATCGACACGCTCAGCGGGTTCTCGAGCGGCTCGCAGGTTTCTTCGTGGAACGCGCGGTAGATCTCTTCGATGGGCCGCCCCATCGCATCCTCGAGCCGCCAGCCGGTCAGCTGTTCGGCCACGGGGTTGATGTAGTCCACCGTGGAGTTCGCGTCCGTCGTGACGACGCCGTCACCGATGGACTGCAGCGTGATCTGCGCGCTTTCCTTCTCGCGGAACAGCGCTTCCTCGTAGAGCTTGCGTTCGGTGATGTCCAGCTCGACGCCGACGAGGCGCAGCAACCGGCCGTGTTCGTCCACGCGCGCCTTCGCGCGGCTCACCACCCAGCGCCAGTCGCCGTTGCGGTGCTTCATGCGATGCACGCTTTCGAAGATGGGCGACTTGCCGGCGACGTGATCGCGGATCGCACTCTGCACGCGCGACATGTCTTCCGGATGCACGAGGCTGCGCCAGTCCGGCGAGTCGAGCATCGCGTCCGCGGGGTAACCCAGCATCTGCTTCCAGCGCGGCGAGAAGTGGACTTCGTTGCTTTCGATGTCGAAGTCCCAGAGGCCGTCGTTGGCGGCGCCCTGGGCGAGTTCGAGCCGCTCCTCCAGCTTGTGGAGGCGGCCCTCGACCCGCAGGCGCTCGAGGCCTGATGCCAGCGAGTTGCCCAGCAGCTTCAACAGCAGCTGCAGGTTCACGTCCCAGGCGCCACGCGGCAACGCATTGGCGAGACCCAGTATGCCGGCGGCAATGCCCCCGACACGGAAGGAAATCATGAGCACCGAGCCGATCTGCAGCTCGGCCAGGCGCTGGCCCTCGATGATCTGGTCGCGGCGCGGAGTCGCCGTGTCACGGATCTCCGAGAGGCGCAGGTGTTCGAGGCGGCTCTTGAGCCAGGGATAGTCGTCGAGGGCGACGCTGCGCCAGGCTTCCACACGGCATTGCGCGAGCGCGCCATGGGCGGAATACACCTCGTCGATGGTGCTGCCGTCCGGCGAGAACAACCACACGAAGGCGGTGTCGACTCCGGAGGAGTCACGAAGGGAGTTGAGGCTCTCGCGGATGCAGCCGTCGACGGTGCCGCGGCGCATGTTCTGCAAGTCGATGGATATTTTGGTGCAGGCGATGTCGACGCCCAGCGTGGGCTTGCCACCACGCGCCGACCACACGCCCGTGGCGAAGACGTCGGACGCGGTCAGATCACCAGGATGTTCAGGTGCTTGAGCCACTCTTTATGCACGCTACAGCGTAGATCCGTGTGCCGCGCAGACCCGGGCCACAGATTCCAACGCCTGCCTCCTCCCAAAGTTGCGAAGCATTCTGTCACAAGAATCTAAGAACACAAGCTAAGTGCATGGCTTGTCGAGAGAATGATTCGCAGTTGGTCAAGATTCGAACAGTGTTAAGTCTCAAGGAACGCGCGCGGCGTACTCGATGGCTCGCGAGGAATCGCCCTGGGCCGCGCAGGCTCGCTCCGCCGGAGGGCGAACCAGGAACCACTCGTCGTCCGAACTGCGGCCCGCGGGCGTCACCGACACGAAGAAGCAGGAATATTTCTTGAGCGTCGACTCGGGCACCAGCAGGACTCGCCCGGGCTCCGCGTTGAGCCACAGCGCGGCGTCATAAGACTCCTGCGCGCCTTCGAGCCAGCGCCGATGGCCGAAGTTGACCGTGGGACGGTCAAGATACAGCAGGAACTGCTCCTTGTACGCAACGAGCCCCAACTGCTCTCCCGGCTTGAGCTGTGCGAGCACGCCCCGCGTGAAGTCCTTGCCCGAGCGCTCGCCATTCATGACGGGCGCAAGGAAATAGGAAAACACGATGGCGAGTGATCCGAGCGTGACCGGCCAGGCCGCGAGCGGCGCCTTCAACGCCGCGAAGGCCAGCCCCGCGCCGCTGAGCGCGAGAAAGACATACAGCCAGGTGACGCTGGAGAGGTTGGCGGCGGCCATGGCGTCCATCGCGAACTTCGCGTGCAGCGCATACCCGATGGCGAGCGCCGCAGCGCCGATGAAGAACACCCCGCCCAGCACGAAGCCCGCGCGTCGCACGCCGGGGCGCAACAACAGGGACTCGATGAACGGCAGCGCGGCGAGCGCGAGGGCGGGCAAAGCCGGCAGGATGTAAATGCCTCGCTTGCCGGGACTCGCCGAGAAGAACACGAGCACGATGAGCGCCCAGAAGAGCGGCAGCCAGACGCGCGCGTCGCGCTCCTGGAACGCCGTCTTGAAACGCGGCGCCAGCCAGACCAGCAACAGGCTCCAGGGCAGCCACAACGCCGGTATGACCTCGACGATGAAGTAGTACCAGGCTTTGACGTGGTGCCACGCCGCTGCGTATCGCCCCACCGTCTGCTTGAACAGGATTTCATCGCGATAGGCGGCGTACTCCGCGGAACCGCTGGCGGCCACCGTGAGCAGCATGGGCACGAACCACAACGACACGCCTGTCAACAGCGCGAGCGGCGCCAGCCACCAGCGCCAGCCGGCCGTGCCGGCGTCGATGGCCGGCAGGTTTTTCCATTTGAGCGCGCGCAGTGCGAAGTAAGGAATGAGCACGAACACGGGCAGGAACCCCACCCCCTTCGTGAAGATGCCCACTCCCGCGATGAACCCGCCGATGAAGTACCAGCCCCACGACGGCCCGAGCAACAGGTGTCGCAGCAGCGCGTACAGCGAGAACGTGGTGAGGAAGCACAAGGTCGCGTCGATCTGCGCGCCACGCATCACCATGAGGAACTGCAGCGTGCACACGCTGATCAGCGCGGCGGCAAGTCCCGCGCCGCGGCCCGCCGTGCGGCGGCCGAAATCGTAGATCAGGAACAGCGTGCCGCCCGCGGCGAGGAACGACGGAACCAGGAACGACGCCTTCACCGAGCCGAACAACGTGTAGCTGAGCGCCAGCAGCCAGAAGTACAGCGGGGGTTTGTCCTGGTAGAGGTCGCCACCCACGCGCGGGAACAGCCATTCGTGCGAGAGCGCCATGTCGCGCGCCAGCGAGGCGAAGCGCGGCTCGTCGGCGGGCCAGGGGTCACGAACGCCCAGTCCGGTGCCCACGATGATGAAGAGCGCCAGCGCCAACCAGAGCAGATCGCGCGCGCTAATGGCCGGTGGCACCGGTGCGGCAGGCTGCGTGGGTGTAGTCGACGCGCCCTGCCCGCCCGAGGCGGCCGGAATCGCGATGTCGGGCGGAGAGGCAACGGTCGGGGTTTCGGCGACGATGACCGGCTCGCTAACTACCGCCGAAACCACCGCAATCGCGCGATCCACGGGCGCGAGGAACGGGGCGGCCACCTCGTGGTCCGGATGCACGAGCGCGGGCGCACTCACCTCCGCTGCGATGGCGGGTGCCGCTTCGGGCCGTATGTCGAACTTGGGTACGACGCGGGAGCGCGGCGCGCCTCCGCCAAGCAGGCCGATATCAGGCATTTTGACCTGCGCGCTTCGAACGGATGTCCATCACGAGGTTGTAGAACGCGACGCCTGACGGCAGCAGGTTGGTCAGCACTCCCACCGAGTCGTTCTTGCCCCAGATGAAATATGACGTGACCATCGCGCTGCCCGTGAGACTGATGATCCAGAAGCTGCGCGGGATCATGGGCCGGCCGGCGCGCTTCGTCGCCCAGGCCTGCACCAGCCAGCGGGCCGCGAACATCAGCGCGCCGATGAATCCCACGAGCTTCCACGGCGTCAGCACGACACCGAAATAGACGCCGATCACGCCACTCATCATGGGAGGCTCCTCATCTTTCTCAGTCTTCGCGCACGAGCAGGCCGGGCTTGTAGCGCCGGCGCAGCCACATGACGCCCATAATGTCGACGATGCCCACCCACAGGCGGTTGAGCATCCCGTACTTCGACGTGCCACGCGTGCGCTCGCGGTGACCCACCGGCACCGAGATGACGCGTGCGCCGTGACGCTGGAACAGCGCCGGCAGGAATCGGTGCATGTGGTCGAACCGCGGAACGTCCATGAAGACGTCGCGTGAAAAAAGCTTGATGCCGCAGCCGGTGTCGGGGGTGTCATCGCCTAACAAGCCGCTGCGCACGCCATTGGCGACGCGGGACTGCAGGCGTCGAAATGCCGTGTCCTTGCGCGAGGCCCGCCGGTTGCCCATGAAGAGCTGCACGCCGCGGCCTTCGGACGAGTCGCGCGCGGCGATGAGCTTCGGAATGTCGGCGGGGTCGTTCTGGCCGTCGCCGTCGAGCGTCGCCACCCACGCGGCGCGTGCGGCACGCACGCCGCTTGCCACCGCCGCGCTCTGCCCGCTGCGGAACGAGTGGCTCAACACGCGCAAAGCGGGCAGCGATGCCTTGAGTTTCTTCAGGTTGGCCGCGGTGTCGTCGGTGCTGCCGTCATCGACGAAGATCATTTCGTACGAACGCCCCTGGAGCGCCGCGTCGATCTCGCGCGCGAGCGGCTCCACGTTTTCGGCTTCATTGCACACCGGCACGACCACGGAGAGTTCGACGCTCACTTCGCCTCCAGGGTGTCACGCGCCACCGCGAAGAGCCTCTTGAGCTCCGCGGTCATGTCCTTTTGCCAGGCCTCGAGCGCCGCGGGCTGCAACGTGCGCGGCACCTGGCGCGGCTCGCCCACCGCGATGACGATGCGCGAGAAAGGCCACGGCAGCACGAACTTGTCCCACTGGAACAAGGTGGCGCGGCTCGCGCACCAGGAGATGGGCACGATGGGACGCTGCGACATCTGCGAGAGCAGGATGGCGCCCGGCTTGAACACGAAACGCGGACCCTTCGGCCCGTCCGGCGTGATGGACGGAGACAAGCCCTGTTTCACCAGCGCGTCGTAGTAATCGCGCAGGGCGCGCGCGCCGGTATGCGTGGTGGAGCCGCGAATGGAGTGACCCCCGAATTTCGCCACCACCATCACACCGATATCGCCGTCGACCGAAGGACTGATGAGGAATCCTAACTTCAGGCCGCGAGCCTTCTGGTCGAACAGATATTTCGAACAGAAGATCTGGTGCTGGTGCCAGTACACCGGGATCACGGACGGTGACGCCGCCAGCGCCGCGGCCATGTTCTCGTCGCCCACGATGCGCACGACGCGGCAGCTGCGCCAGAAGGTCTTGATGAGGAACACGCCGATCGCCGCGACGATCTTCCAGACGAAGCGACGCGCCGGAGTCATCCGACGCTTCGACCGGGTCTCCTTCTTGTAAAGGGTATTGCGCAGTCCGCCTGCGTCTTCGGGATCGGTTGGCATCCGGTGGGGCCGGCAAAAAGAGGCGCGAATTGTCGGCGAATCGGTCCCCGGCTGCAAACGAATGCGCGCACCTTCCTATATCATTCAGGCGCATGTCCGCGACCCCTCAGCTGCCTCCGAAGGCCGACATCCAGTTCGACATCGGCGAGGCCGACGACGCCCTCCGGTACACCACCGAACTCGCGGCCATCCACGGCGATATCTTCCGCTTCCATTCCCCGTCGCAACGCGCCGATCTGTGGCTCATCAACCATCCCGACGACGTCAAGCGCGTGCTGGTGTCGAACCACAAGAACTACACCAAGGGACTGGGGCTGGACCGGGTCAGGATATTGCTGGGCCACGGCATCATGACCAGCGAAGGCGAATTGTGGAAACGCCAGCGATACATGATGCAGCCCTCGTTCCATCGGCGCGTCATCACCGAGTTTTCGAAGCTCATCGACGAGTGCAACGATCGCTTCATCGCCCGGTGGGAAGCCCAGTCGGCACGCGGCGAGCTCGTGAACATCACCGACGAGATGAGCGAGCTCACGCTCGAGATCGTGCTGCTGTCGATCTTCGGTTCGGATCTGGAGCGGCTCGAGAAGGATTTCGGCAGCAATCCATTCGACATCGTCACCAAGGAGACGGCGCGCGATCTCAAGTTCGCGTACAAATTCCGCCAGCTCGCCAAGCTCGTGGGCGCGCTCGCCAAGCGCCGCCAGGTGGAGAAGACCGAACACTTCGACTTCCTGCAGATGCTCATCGATGCGCGCGACAAGGAAACCGGCGCTCCCATGAGTGAGCGCGAGCTCGTCGATGAAGCCATGACGCTCATCGTCGCGGGCCACGAAACCACCGCGAGCGCGCTCAACTGGACCTGGTACCTGCTCTCGCAGAACCGCGAGGCGGAACGCCTGCTGCATGCCGAGATCGACGCCGCGGAGGAGAAAGCCGCTCCCAGCCTCGCCGACATGGAATCGCTGTCGTACACGAAGAACGTGGTGGACGAGGCGCTGCGCCTGTATCCGCCCGGCTGGATGCTGTCCCGCCGCACCATCGCGCCGGACGTGCTCTCGGGCTTCGAAGTGCCGGCCGGCACCGACGTGCTGGTGTCGCCCTATCTACTGCACCGCCACCCGCGCTACTGGAAGGAGCCCGCGGCGTTTCGCCCCGAGCGCTTCGATGCAGCGCACGAAAGCGAGCGGCCGCGTTTCGCCTACATGCCGTTCGCCGCCGGCCCGCGCCACTGCATAGGTGAGACCCTGGCCCTATATGAAATGTATATGCACCTCTATAAGGTGGCGCGCCGTTATCGCCTCACCTACGTGCCAGATCGCCCGCTCGAACTGGAAGCGCACATCAACCTGCGCACCAGATATCCCCTCTTGATGAAGCTCGAACGCAGGTCATAAAACCCATGATGACGAAGGCCGAAACCCTCGCAGAGCTGATCACCCTCCACCGCGGCGTGAAGCGGGTCGTCAGCTACCTGGAAACCGAGAGCAGCGAACGCGTGGTGACCTACGCGGAGCTCTACGAGCGCGCGCTCGGCATCCTGTTCCATCTGCAGAAGCTCGGCGCCAAGCCCGGCGACAAGCTCATCATCTATCTCGCGAACAACGAGCAGTTCCTGGATGCGTTCTGGGCCGGCATGTTGGGCGGCATCGTGCCCGTGCCCGTGGCGCTCGGCATCAGCGATGAGCACAAACACAAGCTGCTGCGCATCGCGAAGAAGCTCGGCAAGCCGTTCATCTACACCGACCGCAAGACGCTCGAACGCATCTCCGCATTCGCGGGCCCTGCGGGTGAACAAGCGGTCTTCGACGGCCTGAACTCGCGTGCGTTCTTCGCCGAGCAGGTCGAGGACATCTCGAAGGCCGGCAAGGTGCACGACGTCAAGCCGGATGACATGGCGTTCATCCAGTTCTCGTCGGGCTCCACCAGCGAGCCGAAGGGCGTGGTGCTCACCCACCGCAACATCCTGACCAACTCGCGCGGCGCCGGCATGGCGTCAGGCTGGAACGAGAACGACACCACGGTCACCTGGATGCCGCTGACCCACGACATGGGCCTCATCGGCATGCACATCATGCAGTTCGCGCACCGCATGAACATCCATCACATGCCGACGGACCTCTTCATCCGCCGCCCTCTTCTCTGGATGACGTTCTGCGAACGCAAGCGCGCCACCATCACGAGCTCACCCAACTTCGGTTACCGGCATTACCTGAAAGTGCTGGGCGATCGCGACGTCGGCAATCTCGACCTGTCGTCGGTGCGCCTCATCTTCAACGGCGCCGAACCCATTTCGGTGGAACTCGTCGAAGAATTCATGGATCGCCTTGCGCCCACGAAACTCAAGCGCACCGCGATGTACCCGGTGTACGGGCTCGCCGAGGCCACGCTCTGCGTCAGCTTCCCGCAGCCGCCCGAGCAGCTCTACGAATCCATCGCCGTCGATCGCCACGTTCTCAACGTGGGCGTGCAGCCCAGGCTGCTGGCGCGCGACCACCAGGATGCACTGTCGATCATGTCGGTGGGCCAGCCCATTCCATTGAGTGAAACGCGCATCGCGGGCGATGACGACCAGCCGCTGCCCGAGAATCACATCGGTCACATCCAGATCAAGGGTGACCACGTCACGAAGGGTTACTACGAGAACCCCGAAGCGAATGCCGCGGGTTTCACGGCAGACGGTTGGTTGCGCACCGGCGACCTCGGCATGTTGAAGGACGGCAAGCTCTACATCACGGGCCGCGCCAAGGAGATCATCTTCGTCAACGGCCAGAACTACTTCCCGCACGACATCGAGAGCATCGCGATTCGTGCCGAAGGCCTCGAACTCGGCAAGGTCGTGGCCGCGGGCGTGCGGCCCAAGGGCGCGAGCACCGACGACCTCATCCTCTTCGTCCTGCACCGCATGGACATGAAGGAGTTCCTGCCCCAGGCCATGCAGGTGGCGCGGCTCGTCAATGAACACACCGGGCTCGAGGTGGCGCACGTGGTGCCCGTGAAGCGCATCCCCAAGACCACCAGCGGAAAGATCCAGCGTCACCTGCTCGAAGACGACTATCTGAACGGCGTGTATGCCGCGGAGCTTTCCGAGTTGGACACGCTGCGGGCGGCAGCGCAGGCGGCGGGTGAAGTGAAGGCCACGAGCACCGAGATCGAACGGCGCATCAAGGACATCTGCGATGGGGCGCTGGAGCGGAACATCGACGTGAATGACAACCTGTTCGAGATCGGCGCGAGCTCGTTGAAACTCATCGAGATCCACGAGCAGATCGATCGTGCCTGGCCGGGTCTCGTCGACCTCACCGAGCTCTTCGACTTCCCGACTATCTCCGAGCTGTCACGTCATCTCGAAGGCAAGTTGGCCGCCACGGCCTGATCGGCGCGCGCGGGTTCGGGCGGCGCCTGGGCGGTCGCGTCCGGGGTGCGGTTGGAAAACACGACCACGGCCACCAGCAGCGCCAGGGGTACGAGGACGGCAAGGGCGGAACGGTCGAAGGCGAACATGGTTTTGGCTCCATCAGGATGGCTGAAAACCTAACCGACGGAGCCGGTTCGAAAAACCGGACAAAAGCGAATTCATTGTCTGGTCTTGCTTGACAATCCCCCGTAGACTGTCGCGCCATGGATCAGCTCCAGGGCATGCGCGTGTTCACCCGGGTCGCGGAATTGGGCTCTTTTGCCCGGGCCGCCACCACGCTCGACCTGTCCCGGGCCATGGCCAGCAGCTACGTGGCCCAGCTCGAACAGCACCTGGGCACCCGGCTGCTTCACCGCACCACGCGCAAGGTGTCGGTCTCCGCGCAGGGCGCTGTCTACCTGGAGCATTGCAAACGCATCCTCGCCGAGATCGATGCCGCCGATGACCAGCTGCGCCTGGCGCGCAACCGGCCCCAGGGGAAACTTCGCGTGGATGTGCCCGTGGCCTTCGGCAAGTACCTGCTGCTGCCGGCCATTCCGTTGTTCTCGCAGCGCTACCCCGACATCTCCCTCGAAGTTCGCTTCAACGACCGCTACGTGGACATCGCCTCGGAGCATGTCGACGTGGCCGTCCGCGTGGGCAAGGTCACCGCTCCGGACATCATCGCGCGGCGCATCGCAGCCTCTCGCCTGCTCACGTGCGCGTCGCCGAAGTATCTTGCGCAAGCCGGCATGCCGCGCACGCCGGAAGACCTGCGCAAGCACCGCCTGATCGGGCATTTGCGCGGCGATAGCCAGCGGCCCGCGGATTGGCAGTTCAAGCACGGCGACGGCACGCGGTCGTTGCGCCTGCCCATGGCGCTGTCATTCAACACCGTCGATGCGTTGACGATCTCGGCGCTCGAAGGCGCAGGCGTGGTGCAGCAGCTCGATCTCCTGGTGAGCAGCTACCTGGCCGAAGGCCGGTTGGTCGAGGTGTTGCGCGACCAATCCTGTGAAGGTCCGCCGCTCAGTGTCATCTACCCGAAAGCCACGCAGCATCTCGCCAAGGTACGCGTGTTCGCCGATTTCGCCGCGGACCTCATGCGCAAGTACGAGGCGCGCATGCGGCGCTCCGCGGAGCCGGCGACGCGCTGATCACGCCGCGCTCAGTTGAGCGCGTACCTGGCACCCTTCCCGCTGCGACAGTCCTCGAACAAATCCCGTTCCGGCTTGTAGACGCGCGTGTGCACGTCGAGCAGTCCCAGCACCGAGTGGAACAGATTGTCGTGTGACAGCGGCTCGTCGGTCTTGGCGCGCACGCAAGCCCGGCTCAACCCTTCCGCGGCCGAGAATGCGGGCGACAGCCAGCTGATCATGGGCACGTGAGTCTGCGTGGCCGGCGCGATCGAATAGGGCAGCCCATGCAGGTACAAACCATTTTCGCCGAGCGACTCGCCATGATCTGAAACGTAGAGCAAGGCCGCATCGAACGCACTGACCCGGGCCAGCGTCGCGACGAGGCCGGCGAGCACATGGTCGGTGTAGAGCACCGCATTGTCATACGCATTCACCACCTGCTCGCGCGTGCACTCCCGCAGCTCCGCGGTGGCGCAGTCGGGCGTGAAGCGGCGGAACTCCGCGGGATATCGCGCGAAGTACGCCGGTCCGTGATTGCCCATCATGTGCAGGACGAACACCGTATCGCGGCTCACGCGCGTCAGCTCCGACTGAAGCTGGCGCACGAGTACGCCATCGTGACACTCGTCCGGGCTGCACAGATCCGGAAAGGATTTTGGATCGATCTTCAGGTATTCGACGCCCGCCCCCCGGCACACACCCTTGCAACCCGACTGGTTGTCTATCCACTTCACCTTGTAGCCCGCGCGCGTGAGCACATCGAGCAGCCCTTCGGAGTTGCGGATGCGACGCTCGTCGTAATCCTGGCGGCCCCACTGGGAGAACATGCACGGCACGGACACTTCGGTCGAAGTGCCGCAGGAAGTCACGTTGCGGAACGCGAAGACGTCGAGCCCCGCGAGCTCGGGCGTGGTCGGCCGGGCGTAGGTTCCCATCAGGGAGAAGTTGGCCGCCCGCACGGTCTCGCCCACCACCAGCACGAAGACACGCGGCTTCTTCGGCGCCAGTGCGACGCGAATGATGTGAGCGTCGGTTCCCACCGGCTCGCGGGCCTTGTTCGCGTCGCGCGCGCCTTTCGCCAGGTTGCCGACGAGTCCGTAGAGGTAATTGCCCGGCGTGATGAGATAACGAAGTTCACGCTGGTTGCGCATCAGCGACGTCAGGTCGCGCGAGACCAGCAACACCGCGAGCACGGCGACCACGAGGGCGCCCGCCATTTGCGCAGTCCGCAGAAAGAAAGAGCGCAGCCACGGCCGGTGTACGATGCGCACCCACCAGACGAAGGCCACGGGGAGCACCGACCACAACAGCACCGAGATCCCCATCGACCAGGTCATGAGCTCACCGGCTTCGCGGCGATCCGTCTTCAGGATGTTCTGGATCATGGTCGGATCCATCATTACCGCGTACGTGCGCATGAAGTACGCAGCCACGGCGCTCGCGATGATGATGACGGTGAGCAACGGGCGGACCGTCCAGCGATTGGACAACGCACCGAGCAACACGAAGTGCAGCGCGACCAGCGCCACGAACACCGCGATGACGAACAGCCAGTTCGCGGGGTCGGACCATGCGCGCCCCGCTCCGACCGCACTCCACCAGGCGCCGTTGACGGTGGCGATGAGCCAGGCGACCACGATGAGCACCACGGCTTCGACGCGGAGCATGGGACGCGAACGGGCAGGAAAGAACAGCATCAGAAGCTCTTCCGGGTTTCGATGAGGAACTGGACCTTGTGAACCGACTCGTCACCATCGAGTGGATAGGCGACGTCGATGTGGAGCACGTTGCCGAGCGCCGAGCGCGCACTGCCGAGCCGCAGGCCGAAGCCCACGTCGCGCAGAAGGCCCAGGGATGGAGTGCCGAGCGGGTCGCGACCCCAGGTCGCGCCCATGTCATAGAAGACGGCGGCGCCGACGTTGAACAACTGGAATGGATACCAGTTCGTGAACCAACGCTGCTCGGCCGTGAACAGCCAGCGGCCCTCCCCGGCCTGATAACGCAGCGGATAGCCGCGCAGGCCGTTGTCTCCGCCTAACAGGATCTGCTGGTCGGCGTCGAGATTGGCGCCCGCGGTCGCCGAGAGGTCGAGCACGAGCGTGCGACGCGGTGACTGGCGGAAGTAGTAGCGAGTCCCGGCACTGAACACGCCGCCGGCGACGCTGCCGTCCTCGAGGCGCGCCGAGGTATCGAACAGGAGGTTGAGCGATTGCCGTTCCGACAACGACATGCCCTTCGACAGACTGCCGGACATGATCATGGCGTCGCGATCGGATCCGAGCGCCGTGGCCGCGTAGCCGAGTTGCGCGCGTATGCGCCATCCGAGCGAGTAGTCCTCGGTCTTTTCGATCTGGTCACGGTTCCGCGCCGTGAAGTACGCGTCCTCGACCCATTCGACGCCGACCCACGGATACGCCAGCCGGCGGTCGGCGGGCAGCAGCGTCGGCGCGATATCCGAAACGGCGCCAAACGCGAAGTCGTCGACAGTGAATCCGGCCGTCACCCGTCGCACCCAGTCGTTGCGCAGTCCGCCCGAATGTCCCCAGTAGATAGTGGCGTGCTTCTGGCGCGTCGCGAACTGGTCCACGACTTCGCCGAGGTCGTAGCGCGAATCGGTGCGCTGGTCATCGAGCAGCGACACGCCGCCGGCCCAGCGGCTGTCCAGCGAGTAGAACGGATGGTCGAGCGTGAGCGCAGCGAGTCGCCCGTCGCTGTTGTCCGAGTAGGTGGTCCCGAGATCCCACCAGGACGAGCCGAGCTGGCGGTCGCGGTATTTGATGTACTTCGAATCGCGATCCACGCCGCGAACGAAGCCGATGCCCATCTGGGTGCCGGTGCCGAGGAAATTGAGCTCCTCGAATTCAACGCCCCCGGTGTTCGCGCCGCCCTTGCGGCCGAAGGAAATGCCAGGGTTGAACGTCCACACATCCTGCGTCGTCACTTCGACGTCGACCACGCCGTCGTGGAACGCGACCGGGCGGATCACCGCATCGCGCAGGTACCGCGCGTCGCGCAGGATGCGCGCGGACTCCTCGAGCAGCGCGGGACGGTAGGGATCGCCACTCTTGAACAGCAGCTGGTCTTCGATGGTCGACTGTCGCGTGGTGATGTGCAGCCGGTTCCCGAGGCGCGACAGCGCGGTGTCTTCGTCGTGGGCCTCGGCATCGAACAGGTCGCGCTCGTCGAATCGGACCTCGCCGATGCGCGCACCCTGCTGCTGAAGTTCCTCGTCTGTCGGAAGCCCCGATTCACGTGTGGCTTCAGGCTGCGGAATACGCGCATTCACGCTCGGCAGGACCTTCGCCTCGCCTGGCCGAGACGAAGCCAGCCCGGTCAAGGCGATCCCTAGCGCAAATACAAAGAGTTGAACGCGTCCCTGATGCCAACGGCCGACCATGCGCCGTGAGACGTCATGTCGATGCCCGCCCCGTCGAGATCAGCGAGCGCTGCGCCAGCGATAGGTGAAGCCGATGTTGATGATGGCCGGCAGCCAGCTGTCCGCTTCCGTCGCCAGCGCCGCGGCCTCGCCCATCTCGAGCCGGATGCAGCATTCGTTGGGCCGGTTGGTGGCATTCGTCACCTCGACCACCGCGGTCAGATCGCCGCTGTCGTAGGTCCAGATCCAGCTGCCGCGCAGGTCGACCGTGATGTAGTCGCTCCAGCGACGGGAGTTCCGCGCCTCGATCTGCAGCGGCGAGAGCTGAAGAGGCGTCCTCGGCCAGCCCGTGTGCCATCCCACCAGTCCGGAAATGCTGGCTCTCGGTCCTTTCCAAGCCAGGCCGGCGGTGGCCGATACGGGCTGATCCCAGCTGCGCAACACATCGCGCGGCGGAAAATCATCCGCGACGCGCGACCACGTGAGCGTGCCCCAGCCCGTGAGTGAATCCGTGAATGGCTTGCGGACGCTGAACTCGAACCCCGTCGCTTCCGAACCCCGCGGATCGACACGTATGCGATCGGGCGCGAGATCGGGCAGCAGCGCGAGCGCGTCGATCTGGTTGTCGAAATACGCCACGTCCGTGGTCCAGCGTTTCGAATACGCCTCGAGCCCGAGGCGCAGGCCATCGGCCGTGTCGTATTCGAGGCCGACGATGGAGTGGATAGACACCTGCGCGGAGTCCGGCGTCTGCTGCGCCTCCTCCACGCGCCACTCCTCCACGTGCTGCGCCTGCGTGAAGCGGCCGATCGAGCCGTAGAGCCGCCACTCGTTGGCGAAGTCATAACGCAGATTGAGACGGGGACTCACCTGCGTGTGATTACTGTCGTTTCCACCGAAGTAATGCTGGGCGTCCAGGCGAAGACCCAGTTCCGCCTCGAAGTGCTGCCACTTGCGGCGGTTCGCGACGTACAGCGCGTAGGTCGCAATTTCCGGCCGCACGGCGTAGTCGAGGTCTTCGACGAGGCCGCGCGAAAACGCCGCGGCGACTTCCGGAGAAAACTCCGAGTGGCGTGTGTACCGGTAGTCCGCGCGCGTCGCGCCGAGCTCGGCGCCGAAGGTGTACGAGGACCCGCGGCTGCGCCGGTATGTCCATTCGTTCGAGAAGTTGAGACCGTTGAAGCTGCGCGATTCGTCGAGCGCGCCTATGGCAACGCCCGGATTGGAGAGCGCGCCGACACGGCCGCGCTCCGCCGAAGTGATCACCAGGTTCGCACGCGTGCGCAGCGCGTCGTCGAACTGGTGATCACGCGCCACCCAGACGTACTCGTCGCGATAACGCGCGATGGCCTGCTCGGCGTCGTCCGTGGAACCCAGTTCGAGACGGTCGTCGAGCAACAGCCAACCAACCGTCCACGCGCCTTTCTCCGTGACGTAACGCAGACGCCCGAGCGAGTCGCTGAATTCCGGCTTGCCCAGGCTGTCTTCGACCGGGTCGATCAAGTCCACGACGCTGTGTCGAATGGCGCCTAACCATTCGATGGGCACGCTGTCCGCTTTCCCGATGGTCGACAGACCGCCGGAGATCAGGCTGGCGTTGGCGCGAAGTTCGTAGCCGCCCCGGTAGGCTGGCGCGGTGATGTCGATCACACCACCCGATCGCGTGCCGTACTGCACGGGAAACCCCCCGCTGAATACTTCGATGCTTTCGATGCCCGCCGGATCGATGGCGCTGATGAGGCTCTGGAAGTTCTTGAGGTGGAAAGGGTCGAGCAGCGGGATGCCGTCGTAGCGGACCAGGACATCCTCGCTCAGCGATCCTCGGATGTAGGGCCGTGCGGACGCATTGGTGGCGATGCCCGGCAGGGAGTGCAGAGCGCGCAGTGCGTCGTCGTGGCTGCCCGGCACGCGTTCGATGTCACCGACCGCGATGTCCTGCGGTTCCGCGAGGCCCGCCTCGATCGCGTAACGGCTGGCGTACACCGACACCTCGTCGATGGTTTCATCGGCAAATGGCACCGTCTCCGCCGGGTTCGAACGCACGACCACATAGGTGTTCGCACCCATCGCACGCAGCGTGAGTCCGTGCGCGGCGAGAGCGCTGGTGGCCCGCTGCAGCGGGGTCTCGCCGGCACTCGCGGGAGGTGCGAGCAGGCCAGGCGGCACCAGCTCCGAGCTGTAGATGACATCCACTCCGCTCTGGCGGAGCGCCTGCAACGTGCCTTCGACGCTCTGCGTGACGCCGGTAGTTTGGCCGGACGCCGTGCCGCTTGCCACGATGGCGCAACAGGCAAGCACGAAACGGACGAACGTGAGTGTGCTAGGTGGCGCTCTTGGAATCACGCGCGGAGCTTACCCGGATCGCGCCTTCGGGTAATTCGAAACGCAGCGTGGTGGCGGCCATCACGGCCGAGAGGGCTTCCGTCGTCGTCATGCCGTGCACGGTGCCGTGCATGAGAATGGTTGCTGTCTGCTTGCGAGCTTCGTCGTCCGCCAATTCCAGCTTGCGTCCGGTTTCTCGCGAGAACCAGACGAGGAAATCCATGACCGGCCTGTTCTCGATCTCGAAGTCCGGCGCCATGGACTCTGCCCACGCCCATTCGCGCCCCGTGGTAGGGATGGGGCGGCGCGTCAGCGTGCGTCTGGAATCGATCACCACCTCGGTTCCGGCGTTCACCGTCGAATCGCCTTCGGTCGCGTGCCACAACACGCTGCCTTCGCGCACGCGCAGTCGCGTCGCGCCGTTCACGATGGCCACCGCGAACTGCGTGCCGACGTGACGGAACTCGCCGGCGGGCGTCAGCACCATGAATCGGTCATTGCCTCGCGAGCCCGGAGGAATGTCGACATACAGTTCTCCGCGCTCGAGCGCCACGGCGCTCGCGGAGACGACTTCGAATGCGGATGCACGCGCGACACGGAGGTTGCCACCACCCGCCAGGGCGACCAGCGAATCGCCGCGCACGTCGAACGACTGGCCGGCGCGCAGCACCGCGCCTTGCGCAAGGAAAGTGTCGCGACGCAGGAAACGGGACTCGGCGATGCCGGGCGATTCCGAGCGTGCGAGTTCCCCGACGACCGCGCCATCGTCCGCAGGATTGGCCATGAAGGCGTTCCAGCCCAGGAACCCGGCGATCACTGCCACGGACGCGGCCGCCGCAAGCGACAGCCAGCGACGATTCGGCGGTCGCGACCCTTCCGGCGATTCCGCCTGCGTGACCGCGCGCCATTCCTGTTGTGTCGCCTGCCGGATCCGCTGCATCGCCTCGGCCGACAGGCCGGGCGTGCGCAGTCCTTCGCGCAGCGCGCGATCCGCGGCGTTGTCGCCGTTGTGGCCGTCGTTGTGGCTCGAATCACTCATGCGTTCTTCTCTAGTGGGGCATCACCGCCCCACCCGTCTCTGAATGCCTGCCGGGCTCGCGACAGTCGTGACTCCGCGGCGCTCTCCGACAACTGAAGCACCTTTGCGATCTCCGGCACCGTCAGGTCATCGCCGAAACGCAGCTCCAGGATGCGCGCGTACGTCGCGGGCAGCTTGTTCACCGCACGGCGCACGGCGCTGCGCGTCGAGTCATTGGCCACCTCGTCGAGCGGGTCGCGAAAATCCATCAGCTCCACCACCGTATCCGGCCTCGATGCCTCGAGCTGCTCGAGGCTATGCACCTTCGGCTGCCGTTCGGCCTTTCGCCGGACATCCGCCAGGTGGTTCCGGCAAATCTGGCACAGCCAGGTGAACAATGCGGATCCGCCGCGAAAGGTCGAAAGGCCGCGCATGGCGTTGATCATGGTGACCTGCACCACGTCTTCCAGGCCTGCCGCGTCCAGCGAGCAGCGCCGCGCCGCAAACGCGGCCAGCCGCGCAGCATAGGCGTCGAAAAATTCATCGAAGGCTCTTTGTTCACCACGACGCATCCTTTCGATGAGGTCTTGCTCATCCAGCACTGACACACCTCGCCATCTTGGACGTCATCCTGCCGTCAACCCCGTCGCGACGGGATGGCTCGGGAGATTACGTCCAAGTTGCAATGAACCAAAACTCCAATCCCGCCCTCCAGGCCCTACTTCCCGCGATATGGCCCCTCGAACGCATCGAACTGCAGTTCGGCAGCCCCGCCTTCTGGCGCCTGCACGCGTGGTGGCCACTGCTGGCCTTCACGCTCGCCTTTGCGGTTCTGGAAGTTTTCTCGCTCGACCGGGTCATCGCCCGGGAGTGGTATTACAACGTGCACGCGTCGCAATGGCTCGGCGCCGGGAGTGGCGAGTGGTGGGCGCGCGGACTGCTGCACACCGGTGGCCGCTGGATGGTGCGCGGCGTGGCGGTCACTGCGTTGGTGCTTTGGGCGCTGTCGTTCGGAGTCAAGGGGTTGCGCCAGTGGCGACAGTCCGCGGGTTTCGTGTTGCTGTCGATGCTGTCGGCCACATTGATCGTCGGTGGCCTCAAGGCCGTCACCAACGTCGACTGCCCCTGGGATCTGGCAGGGTTCGGCGGTGATAGCCCCTATGTCGCCCTGTTCGCCGATCGGCCCGATGCGCTCACGCGCGCGCAATGCTTCCCGGGCGCCCATGCGTCGTCGGGATTCGCGCTGATGTGCTTCTACTTCGTGTTTCGCGATCGCTCACGCCGAATCGCGCGCGGGATGTTGTGGGGCGGGCTGGCCGTCGGCATCGCGTTCTCGATCGGCCAGGAAGCGCGCGGCGCGCATTTCCTGTCCCATGACCTGACGAGCGCCGCGATCGTCTGGTTCGTGCAGCTGGGCTTGTATGCGTGGTATCGGCGCGGCGGCCGGCCCGCGCCTCAGATGCGCGCTTCCAGCGGGCGCTGAATGCCGCAGTCGACGAAGTCGAATTCGTCGATGTGCTCGATCTCGTGCACGCGATATCCCTGGGCGTAGTCGACACCCAGCTGCGTGATCGCACGCAGATTGCCCGTGGAATCCACCTGGCTCGCCACGGTGCGCATGCCCAGCGTATCGGCCATGTGCACCAGACCGTTGATCAGCGCGCGCGAGACGATGTCGTCGGAAGCACCTTTGACCAGCGAGCCGTCGATCTTGAGGATGTCGGCGTTCACTTCGCGCAGGAAGTCGAAGCGGCCCGTGCCCGTGCCGGCGTTGTCCACCGACACTTCGCAGCCGCGATCGATGAGCGCACGCGCGAGCGCGGCGAACTCCTGCGGCGCGATGCCGGCGTCGAGCTCGGCCACTTCGAAGCGCAAGGCATTCAGCGGCAGTCCCGATTTGTCGAGGCAGTTTTCCAGGTAGTTGCGGAAGTCCGGCCTGATGACCGACTTGCCCGAGAGATTGACCGAGAACACCGCATTCGCGTCGGCCCAGCGATCCCGATTGCGCTGCATCCAGACGAGGAGCGCGCGGATCACCCAGCGGTCGATGGCCGGCATCTTGCCGTGCCGCTCGGCGACATGCAGGAACTCGTGTGACGAGAGCACGCCGAACTCCGCCGTCGGCAGGCGGATCAGCACCTCGACGATGAGCGGCTGGCCGTTGGCGTCGTCGCGCAGCGAGACGATGGGCTGCAGGTGCAGCGCGAACTCGTCTTCCTTGAGCGCGGAATCGATCAACGAGAGAAGCTGTTCTTCGCGCGCGAGGGCTTCCAGGTCCTTCGCGAGTTCATCGTCACCGCCATGGCTCTCGAAGCGCAGCGCCGCGATGATGGTCGCGTTGCCGGTTTCTTCATCGGATGCGATGGAAGGGTCTTCGATGGCGAGGTCGCCGGCCTGGTGAATGGCCTTGGCGAGCACCGGCAACACGGGCGTGATTTCCGCGGCGCGCCTGGCGCGATCTTCTTCGAACACGGTGAGGCCGGAAAAGGCGATCAGTGCCACGCCACGGAAAGTGCCGCCGTCGAAAATGGCGAGGGCACAACGTGCGCGGGCGGTGTCTGCGCTCTCCCACCACAGGCCGCAGTCTGACCCGCGCACGTCATGCGGACTTTCGACGACCTCCGCGATCAGCGCGTGGTCTTCCGCGAGCAGGAAGTCGCCGCTCGACCAGAGCGCAGCCCCACGGCGATCGTGGATCGACAGGGAGAGAATTTCGGGCTGGCGGCGCAGGAGGCCGCGCGCCAGCGGCGCGAGCAGCGAAGCGGAAGTTTCATGGGTCGTCGTGTGGTTGGTCATACGTGGCCCAAGATTAGGGGCCCCCGAAGGCGATGCCGTCGTCGCGAGGATGCGACGTGGGATTCGGGCGACGAACGTCGTTATGCCCGTGGAAACGGGCTCACGCCCCACTGCCTAGCGAATGGGGTCCGGCCCCGTTTCTTTCTTGAGTTTCCAGCGCTTGTGGGACCACGGCCAGTCGGCGGGGGCCGCGCGGATCTGGTCCTCCACCAGACGTGCATAACGGGCCGTGAACTCGCCGGGAGCCATTTGCTCGCCCGCCGTCGCGATCCTCACGAACTCCACTTCGTAGTGGCCGCGCGAGATGCGCTTGATGGCCAGGAAGAACGCGGGATAACGCGTGCTGCGCGCAATCTGCTCGGGGCCCACATAAAACGCGGTTTCGCGATTCAGGAACGAAAGCCAGTGCAGGCGCTCCCCCTTCTTCGGTTCCTGGTCGGCCAGCACGGCGATGGCGCGCGGCGCGTTGCGCTGCTTGATGATGTCGCCTAACAAGTCCGGCGCGGGGATCATGCGCGCGCCCAACCTAGAACGAAGCTTGCGGAGCTCGGTTTCGGCCCAGCTGTCGGTCAGCGGCTTGTAGGCCGCGTCGACCGGCATGTCGAGCTGCGCCGACAGCGCGAGCAGCATCCATTCCCAGTTGCACTGGTGGGCGCCCAGCAGGAACACGGGCTTGCCGCGCGCCGTCTCCTCGCGCACGACTTCGGGGTTCTTCAGGATGACCCGTCTCGCCAGCTCTTCCCGAGAAAGGCGCAGCGAACGCAGGACCTCGATGAACACGTCGGCGAAGCCGCGGTAGTAATCGCGAATGACGGTTTCGCGCCTGGCGTCATCCCATTCCGGAAACGAGGCCTTGAGATTGCCTTCCACGACGTGGCGCCGATACGGAAACGGTTTCCAGGCGCACCACGCCACCCAGCGGGCGAAGGGATACGAGAGCGCGAGCGGGACTCGGGAGAACACGCGAATCCACGGAGAACTTGAACCTGGAGCCATGGGCTGATTATCCAAAGAAAAGGCCGCCATTGCGGCGGCCTTCCAATCTGGTGCCCTCTATCTGATTCGAACAGATGACCCCTTCATTACGAATGAAGTGCTCTACCAGCTGAGCTAAGAGGGCAATGCAAGCAGGGCGCGCATTCTAAATGCGCCGGATGAGCTAGGGAAGCGCCGAAATGGCCTCAGGGAACCCCTCGAAGCCGGCTTTATGCGCTCAGGCGCCGGTTCTGCGACGCAGTCGAATGACGAGGTCGATGCCATCCACCTGCATCCCCGGCGGTGGCTCGGGCAGTCGCTGGAATTCAACGTCGGACAACGACACATCCATCAGTGCGCCGGAGTCCAGATCGTGGAAGTGGTAGTGCGATTCGGTGTTCGAATCGAACCAGCTGCGATCTCCACCCACCGACAACTCACGGATGAGGCCCGAGGCCGCGAACAGGTTCAGGGTGTTGTAGATGGTCGCCTTCGATACACGCAGGCCGAGCCCGCGCAGGCCCGCCAGGACCTGATCCGCCGAAAGGTGCTGGGGCTTGCCGAGCAGCAGCGAGGCAATGCGCAACCGCTGCGCGGTGGGTCGTACTCCGTGACCCAGGAGGCGCTGGCTCAGGTTATCGAGCAGACCCTGATCCAGTTCGGACATTGACATGGGCGCGAGTATACCCGCCGAAATCCTCTGGGCAACGCGAAACGAGGCAAACGCGGCGGTTTTGCGAGGCTCACCAGGAGGCGCCGGCGCAACAGAATGACCGCCATGAGCAAGAGCATCCGGCGGCGGGGAATGACCCTGATCGAGTTATGTTTCGGGCTGGCCATCGTGGCGGTCATCGCCGGGCTGGCCGTGCCGGGCCTCCAGTCGAGCCTCCGGGCCGCCGCGGTCCGTTCCGCCACGTTCGAACTGCTGGCCGGCCTGCAGCGGGCCCGCGGCACGTCCATCCTCGAGTCGCGGGCGCTGAATCTGTGTCCCAGCGATGCCGCCGGGCACTGCGTGGCCGCCGGAGTCTCCAGCGCGCACTGGCAGGTGGCGTCGCCGGATGGGGGTCGCGCAGGCCACGCGTTGCCGGCCGGCGTGGTCGTTCGCGCAACCCGGTCCCCGCTCTGGTTCTCTCCCGATGCGCTGGGCGCCACCACGGGCACCCTAACTATCTGCGACGAGCGGCGCGTGGCGCCACCGCGCGCCATCGTGTTGAGCCTCAGCGGTCGAGCGCGGCTCGAATCCGCACCGGCCGAGGCATGCGGTTGATGAAGGTGCGCGGTTTCACGCTGGTGGAAACCCTGGTGGCGCTCGTGGTGCTCTCGTTGGGCTTGTTAGGCGCGGCAGTGCTGTTGCTCGACGGATTGCGCAGCCACGCCGCCGCGCTGCGCCGCGTGGCCGCGTCGAACCTGGTGCGTGACATGGCGGATCGCATCCGCGCGAATCCGCGTGGCGGGGCTTACTACCTCGCGTCGTCGCCCGAAGCGCCGGACTGCGGCAGCGCAGATGGCTGCGACGCCATACAGCTCGCGCTCTCGGACCTCATGTATTTCGAAACTTCCGCGCACGCCCTCTTCCCGCGTGCGGACACCGAAGCCCGCGTGGAATTCGCGCCCGCCACCGGCCCCGCCACACCTGCCCGTTACCTCATCACGTTGCGCTGGTCCGATGCGCGCAATGACGCCGGCACCGACCGTGTCGCGTTGCAGGTGCTGGCGCAGCCGCCGGTGGCGGGCTGAGGCGTGCGCCCGCCCCGGCATGCGGGCTTCAGTCTCCCTGAGCTCATGGTTTCGCTCGCGCTCGGCCTGCTGCTGGTGGCCTCGTTCCTCGTCGTCCTGCAGCGGTGCCGCTCGTCGTTCGCCGTCAATGAGAGTCTCGCGCGCCAGCAGGACGCCGCGCGCCATGCGCTGTCGGTGCTGGTGCCCGACATCGAGCACTCCGGGTTTTTCGGTTTCGGTCGCGCGCCGCCGCTGATCGGCAGCCTTCCTGCGGGCATACACGCCTGCGGCACAGGCTTTGCCACATCGCTTGCCGTGCCGGCCGAGGGTTCGGACAACGTCTATCGGCTCGGCGCGGATGCGAGTGATTGCGCACCCACCGCGTCTTCGGGCGGCGCCCGTGCAGGCACCGACACGCTGACCCTGCGTCACGCATCGTCGAGCACCGTTGCTCCGCGCGCCGGAAGGCTGCAACTGTATTCGCAGAGCCTCTCCCTCACGGCATCTCCCGTGCTGTTCGCCGATGGGAACGCACCGGGAGTCGTGGACGCTGCGCACGACATCCGCGATGTCGAAGTGCGCACGTATTACATCGCGAACGACTCGGTGCAGCGGCCCGGGTGGCCCGCGTTGCGCGTGAAGGCACTGACCGAGTCGCGTGGCGCCGCGCAGTTTCGCGATGAGGAAATCCTGCCGGGCGTCGAAGACCTTCAGGTCGAGATCGGCGTGGCGTCGTTCGCGGCGGATGGAACGGCGCGCCTCTCGTATGTCGCGCCGGACTCGACGCGGGCTCGTGACGGACGCGTGGTCGCGGTGCGGCTGTGGCTTCGGATTCGCGCTGACGTCACGGAACCCGGCTATCTCGACGGTCGTAGTTTGGCGTACGCCAATGTCGTCTACGCACCCACCGATGCCGAGGCGAAACAGCGCCGCATGCTCATCGAGCGCACGGTGGCGCTTCGCAATGCACCCGCGGTCGACGGCCGCCTCGCTGCGAGTGCCGGGCCGTGAAGGGCCGGCAGCGCGGCGCAACGCTGGTGGTCGGGCTCCTGCTGCTCATGCTCGTCACGCTGTTAGGCCTTGCGGGCGCCACTTCCGCGCACATCGAAACCCAGCTGGCACACAACGAGCAGTTTCGCGAGAATGCCGCGTCCGCCGCGAGTGCCGGCATCGAAGTCGCCATCAGCAGAATCGTGACCACACCCGAGCCCGCCCCCTTTGCCGCAAGCGCAGCGCTGCCCGCCTTCGCTGCTCGCTATGAAACCCAGGTCCGCTTCCTGGGATACGACGTCGCGCTGCCCCAGGAAGCCGGCGCCAGTCTCGCGGGCGCGCATTTCGAAATCGTCAGCACCGGTTATGCATCGCGAAACGCCGTTGACCGGCAACGGGCGGTAGTCGTACGCGTCGGACCTGCCACTGGCACCGAGCCACCAGGCGTTTCGGAGTGCGAGCCTGCCGTCGCGGGAATTCACTGCCATCGGGATGGCGAACTCGTGCGCGTGTCCTGGCAAAGGCTCCCCTCGCCGTGATCGGCAAGTTCACGATCAAGGAAGCGCTCACCGCGGCCGTGGTGCTGGCGGTACTCGCCGCCATCGCCGTTCCGATGTGGCGCACGCACCAGCTTCGTGTTCGCCGCGCTGACGCCGCGACGGCCCTGCGCGCGGTGCAGGAAGCGCAGGACGATTACTTCGGCCAGCACGCGCGCTACGCGAATGAAGAACAGCTGCGAGAGGCGGCGCCGGAGGCGATGCCAGGCAAGGCGATGTCGCCGCGCGGTTACTACCAGATTTCGCTTCGACGCAGCGAGGACGAACTGACTTACAGCGCCACCGCTCGGGTCGTGCCGCGCGAAGGCGAAGCCTTGGACACGCGGTGTGTGGAGCTGCGCATCGACCAGAACGGCCGGCGGTTTGCGGTGGATGCTGGGGGCGAAGACAGGGGTGCGGACTGCTGGCGATAGATGGGGACGATCCTCGTTTCTTTGGGGATGCAAGACGAGGAGCGGTTCTCAAAGACGAGCGAGGCGCGCCCGCGCATGCGATGAGCGCTTTTCGCCGGGCCCTTCGTTGGTTGGAGTCGCAAGAACTGTGGCCGCCGATACGCGCGAAGACACCTGCTCAGTGGGTGGGGCTGGGCGCGGCGAAGAGTCCTGATATCGCGGGGATCGGCTTCGTGCCTAGCGAGGCTAGTTAGTCCCGGCCCGCTGGCTCATCGCATGCGCGGACACGCCTCGCTCGATCTGTGAGGCTGGCTCCGCGGCTT
>Ga0164241_10001167_pt1 | contig 34966 bp, 31 predicted proteins | sample OricomyardsoilBY_FD_108780 | JGI IMG/M metagenome (GOLD analysis project Ga0164241, IMG submission 108780) | Backyard soil microbial communities from Emeryville, California, USA - Original compost - Back yard soil (BY) | ecosystem: Environmental > Terrestrial > Soil > Unclassified | place: USA... | reverse complement strand
GTGAGTTCGTCGAAGGTCTTTGCGGCTGCAGGCGGGATCATCAACCGGCCTCCGGCCGAAGCACGTCGAGCGCGCCGCCCACGCAAGCTTGCAAGATTTCCGGAACGGGCTTCGGGTTGCCGAGCTTCTGCGCAACTTGAGCCAAGAACGCTTTGGAGTCGAAGCCGAATTTCTTGTTCAGGTCGTGCTCGGCGTCGAGCGCGCTCCATGTCAAATGAAGCAGCCCGACCATACTTTCGACGACACCTACGCCGCGCGTGGCGACTGCCAAGTACACCGGCTCACGTCCTTTGGATGCGAGATCGGCAATCTCGGCGTCGCTGCGCACGTCCGGCATGTCGCGCTTGTTGAACTGGATGATCAGCGGCATCTGCCTCAACGTCAGTCCGTGCTGCTTGAGGTTCTCGCGCAGGTCCATGAACGACTCGGTGTTGTGCTGAGTCTCGGCGGTGCGTGAATCGGCAATAAACGCGATGCCGTCCGCACCTTGAACCACCAACCGTCGCGTGGAGGCGTGAATCACCTGCCCCGGAACGGTGAAAACTTTGAGCCTCACGGCGAGACTGCCCTGATTGCGAAAGGTGAGCGGCAAGAGATCGAAAAATAGAGTTCGATCGTCCTTCGTCTCGAGCGTCATTAGCCGACCACTCGCCCCGGGCGCGGCTGCCTTGTGCAGCGCCTGCAGGTTGGTGGTCTTGCCGCTCAAGGCCGGACCGTAGTAAACGAGTTTGATCGTGAGCTCGCGGTTCACGAAATCAAGCTGCACAGTACCCTCGATATTTCCGCGCCATACGGCGCATGCTCCGCTTCACAAGTTGCGGCAAAAACGAAGAAGCTAGCCTACCATGGCGCATCCATGAGCCAAACGGCCGTTCTCGTCTGGCTTTCAGCCACTTCGCTCTTACCTACATTTCGTGCGGATCTGGACGCATTCGCACACAGTCGACTACTGCGGCTAGAAGCACCGCGCGAGAACACAGCGCCCTACTACCTCGTTGCTGGCGCAGTCAGCGTGCGCACCAACGCATCGGCCTACGCGCCGGATGCCGTCGCGCAAATCGAAAGTTCACTCGAGGAGGCGCGCAACGCCGCGGCTTCACTCGAACAGGGCCGGGCACTCGCCGCGCTCGAACGAGCAGAGCACGTGCTGCGCGAGCACCCAGAATTGCCACAGTCAGCTTGGTTGATGGCTGAAATTTTCGAGCAGTCGGCAGAGCTCGAGAATACCGCGCCGGACGGCGGCGAGGCCGCGAATGCGCTCCGTGAGCGGGCAGCCGCGCTGGAAGGTCCGCGCGCCGCTCCTTTCGCCGATCGCGCTCCCGAACACGCGCTAGTGGATCCCGTCGTTCGACCGGTCCGCATCGATGGGCTCGAGCCGGGTGATACGCTGGAATGGGACGGCACACCAACCGAGCCCGTCGTCGCCACCGCGGCCGGCGACCACCACGCGCGCGTAGCGCGTGGCGGAAAGCTGATGTGGGCAGGCTGGCTCAAGCTCAACGCGAACGAGCACAGCCTCCGCTTGCCGGTTCCTGAAACGGTCGCGTGCAGCACGGACGACATCGGTCGCGGGTACTTTTCTGCTGGTCGCGCGGTTGCGGCGGAGCATGCACGCTGCGACAGCTACGTGCTTGCCCGCGCTCGCTCGGGCGGCGGCGTCGAAGTCGCGTTGTGCGAGCGAGAGCGATGCGGCCAAGTGGTGGTCTGGGAAAGCTCACGCAATACCGAGCGCGGCGCCGCTGCGCCGGCAAAGAGCGGTTGGCCTTACGCAATCGCCGCGTCGGTGGGCGCGATCGTGGTCACCAGTATCGTGCTTTGGCGCACTGGCGTTTTCGATCGCGCCGAGCCGGGCAGCCGTGAAGTTTGGGTATTCAACGGACAAAAACAGATGGCGCTGGGCTTTTAGCGCCGAGCGCTCAATCTCGAGTGGGCCAGCGCGACCGCGCTTCTTGAATGGCGCTTTGAACCCGCGCCTTTGCTGGACCACCGACGAGTGAGCGGCGTTCGACCGCAGCTTCGGGATCGAGCGCCAACATGAGCTCGGGTCCGGTCAGCGAGGGATGCGCCGCAACCAAGACGCTTGCCGGGAGCTCGCCGATTTGCACGCCGCGCTCCTCGGCCTCGCGTACGAGCGCGCCCACTACGTGGTGCGCTTCACGGAAGGGTAAGCCGCGTTGAACCAGAAAATCAGCCAAGTCAGTCGCGCACAAATGTCCGGTGGCGAGCGCCGCTTTCATGCGCGGGCCGTGAAAAGTCGCGGTGGCAATGGCGCCCGTGAGCGCTCGTGCGCTGGTGAGCGCGCAATCGAAGGCGTCGAAGATCGGACGCTTGTCCTCTTGCAGGTCCCGGCCATAGCCGAACGCCAAGCTCTTCTCCAGCACGAGCAGCGTCGTCACGCAGCCCACGAGACGCGCGCATTTGCCGCGCACGAGCTCCGCGACGTCCGGGTTCTTCTTCTGCGGCATCATCGACGAGCTAGTCGAGAACGCGTCACTCAAGGTCATGAAGCCCCACTCCTGAGTGGACCAGAGCACGATCTCTTCACCAATTCGTGACAGGTGCACGCCGAAGATGGCCAGCGCCGAGGCGACCTCCATCAAGAAATCACGGCTGCCGGTCGCGTCGATCGAATTCTGCATCGGCCGCGAGAAGCCGAGCGCGCGAGCCACGCCTTCACGATCGAGCGGAAAACCGCTGCCGGCGACCGCACCCGCACCGAGCGGCGACTCGTTCAAGCGTTGCATCGCGTCTACCAGACGACCGCGATCGCGGAACAATAGCTCTTGCCATGCCATGAGGTGATGAGAGAGGCGGCTCGGTTGTGCGCGCTGAAGATGCGTATACGCCGGCATCAACAGTTCAAGCTCCGAAGTGGCACGATCGAGGATCGCGCCGGCGAGCTCGTCGATCGCGAGGATCGCCTCCTCACAGCGGCGACGAGTCCACAGCCGGAGGTCAGTTGCGACCTGATCATTGCGAGAGCGCCCCGTGTGCAGCTTGCCCCCGACGGGCCCCACGACATCGCGCAGGCGCGCTTCGATGTTCATGTGCACGTCTTCTTTCTTGCGCTCCCAGACAAACTCACCGCGCTCGATCTCTCCGCGGATCTGCTGCAAGCCGGTGACGATCGACAGCGCCTCCGTTTGCGTCAAGACGCCGGCGGTCGCCAGACCTTCGGCGTGCGCAATCGAGCCAGCGATATCTTCGCGCCACAACTCCCAGTCGACATCGACGCTGGTGTTCAGCCGCTCCATTGCAGCATCAATTTCGTCTGGCAGCCTGCCGCCTCGAGCAACCGTCATGTCTGTTCGTTCCTCGTCGTTTCCGTTGGTTCGGGAGCGACCCTTAGCACGAATTCGGCGCCGCGGGCTCGACGGCAACGGCCTTACACGCAACCGATCACAGGCTTTGCTCCCAGAGCTTCCGTCCAGCTGAAACGGCCGAAATCAACGCAGACGCGCCCCCGCTGTCAACGGGTAGAAAGGGTGCAACGAGCGTCGCCCCTTCCTCGACGTTGCTCGTGAACTTGAACGGGACCTGGTGCGGAATGAGCACGGTCAGCGCGACTCCAACGCCACGGACGATCGCGTTTTTGAAGCCGCCGCCCTCGGCAACAATCACCGCGAGTGCCAGTTTCGTTACGACGTTGCGACTAAATACAGCGAGCTCGCGACGCACGGTGTCGGTCGGGGCCGGCGATGAGCGTTCGATGACGCTCAGATAGGTGACTCGCGTGGCTTGCCGATCGAGCAGCGCCGTACACGCATTGCTCATGTTCAAGACGTGCTGCAGCGTGGGTGCGCCGCGGAAGACACACACCACCGTCTGGTGCCAGTCAGCCACGAAGTGGTCTCTATCCTGCGCCACGAAGCGCAGAGGGATCGTCCGAGAGTGCATATTTCGCCCCTGAAACTCGATATTTAGACGAATCCGCAAGCAGACGCCAGCTTCCTCGCCAGAAGCCCGAGTGGGGCAGATTGCCGCTCTATCCACGCGCACGCTCGCGCGCATTTCCGCTAGCGCTAGCGCGCGACGTCGTCGATCAAGCGTTCCAGCTCGGCGCCCAGGCGAGTCACTGCTTCTTCCAGCGCGACCATTGCCGATTCGGCAGCTCGCTGTCGGAGCGCGCGGTCGCCGCGCTCGCGACCGAATGCCGCCAACGTGGGCGCGGCGAGCAGAAACAGGCCGCCGACCGCGGCATTCGCAAACAAAGTGCCCACGCCCAACGCGAGCGCCGCGACCACGCTCGCATCGAGGGCGAAGGTGCTGACTTCGAAGTTGGGACGCATCCGGCGCGAGTCGGAGCGAGACACGTCCGCAGAGCTGGTGGGCGAGCTCTCGCGCGCCGCCGAATCGTGCGCTGCCAACACGGAGAGCGCCGCTTGCACCTCGCGGTTCTCTCGATCGGCCCATTCACGGAAGACGTGCTCCAAAAACGGCCCTAGGTGCTGACGGATCTCCGAGGCGCTCACCGACTCGAGCGCCGCGGGCAAACGAAACCCCACCTCTCGTCGAAAGTCCGCCAAATCGAGCGCGACCTTGGCCTTGAGCGCTAGAAGCGCCGGCGGAAGCGCCCGCGGAACGGCCTCGGCAGACATCAACCGATGACCTTGATGTATTCGTGCACTCGTTCGTCGACCTCCGCCATACCCAGGCCTCCGGGACCGAGCCCGGCGTGACGGCGAAACAATTCACTCTCTGCAAACGCTTGCAGCGCGAGCACTCGCTTGGGTAGCCACGGATGGCTCGAAAAAACCTCTCCGAAGCGACCGAGGCTTTGCTTTGCCTCGCTGTGTTGCTCGAGAAAAGCATCGATATTCAGCTCTTCGTACAGCTTCTGCGAGCCAAGGGCGAGTTTAGTCAGTGCGCGCAAAGCAGGCTCGAGATCGCCTGCGCACAATGCACCGGCACGATCGCACGTCACCTCGGCGCGGCGCGACCACGCGCGCAGCGACAACAGCGCGGGCACCGCCAGATTTCGTAACACGATGCCCGCGACGTTGGTCAGATAGTGCATCGCCGTCAGATAGACCACGTGATTGTTGTGGATGTGGCCGCACTCGTGACCAATCACGCTCAACAGCTCAGCATCGCTGAAGTGGTCCATCAGCGCTGAGTTGACCAAGATGAATGCGTCCTCGTTGGTGCCATACGTGGCCGCGTTCAAGTGTGGGTTGGAGACCACGTACACGGTGGGCACCGGGATGCCCAAAGTTTCCGCACAACGCTCCACCAAGGCATGCACGCGCGGGAACTGCCGCGGTCCGATTTTTACCGCGTGACCTAGGAGCTCCGCCTTACCGACGTTTTTGAAGGTACGCACCGCGGCGGACACGGCGAGCTCGACCGGCTTCAGACGCTGGAACGTGGCGCGAGTATTGCGATCCGAAACGTATGCGTAGCCGTGGTCATTGCCGAGCACATTGCCAGGGCGACGTCTCGCACGATCACGAATGAAAGCGGGGAAATCGAACTCGCCGAGGCTGGCCACTGAAAACAGGCTAGCATCCCCGCTCAAACGTAGCATGGTGCCGAAGCAACAGGTCTGCAAGTCCCGCGGGGTGCCCGCCGCTTGCGGCGCGTTCCGGATCTTCCGAAGCAGCCTCGGCGGCCCACTCGACCGCCCTCGCGCGCGATAGGTCGGGAACGAACTTCCCCCTGCGAGCCGAGCTCTAGCCGAGATCGTCGCGCAAGCTTCGTACCGTGTCCGCACTGAGCACGACTTCAGCGCGGTATGCGTCATGTTCGACGCCAAGCGACACTTCGACGTTACCCGCGCGGAGCGCGCTGTCAGCGGCAACGCTGAGCGCGAACTTGACGTATTGCACGGCCATCGTACGGCTTGGATCCGTGCCACGTAGGTCCGGCGTCACAGCCAGCCGCTCTCCCGCGACACGCACGTAAAAGGCACCCTCCACCCCCGCCAATGCCACGAGCATCCGCTCACGCAGTTCTCGCTCGGGATACTCGATGAAGATCGTGGCCGAGAACTCGCGCTCTCCAGGCACGAGCTCGTTGTAAGTCTCGAGTTCGTGCAGCACCGCTCTTTCAGCGCTGATCCGCTCTGTTCGCAGCATCTCTTGAATCTGAAACAGGGCAGTATCGTGGTTCTCGAACAGCACGGTCATGTTCGTGCCCAAAGCGACGCGGCGCGTTTGTTTGAGCGCCATGATCCGACGTCGAAAGGGCTCCCGAATTTGTTCGTACTCGGCCAGACCCAACAGTTCTCCTCGCTCGACGAGGCTCATGTCGTCCCTCCTTGCGGGAAGCCGTACGCTGCAGCCAGCGCGACGATGGGGTGTCGTGCGGCGCGGCCATTTTCCTTGAGCACACGCAGGGCTGCCAAGCTGCAATCCGTGATCACCGACAGCTCGCCTTCTTCCGGCTGTTCGTCTTCGATCGCAGTCGTGAGTCGCTTGGCGTAGCGCACCCCCTCCTCGTAGTACTTTGCCTTCATGCCCCAAGTGCCGTCCACCGCGGAGCAGCGCTCGATGATGCGCACGTCGGTATCCGGCAACAGCGACAGCACGCGCGCGCCTGGAATGGCAATCTTCTGCGCGCGCAGATGGCAAGCGGCGTGATAGGCGACCCGGCCGAGGCCGTGGCTGAAATCTTTCACCAGCTTTTTTTCGCGCCGGAGGCCGTCCAGAAACTCCATCAAGTCGAAGGTCTTGGCAGCGACTGCAGCCGCTTCCTGCGTGCCCAGGTACACAGGCCACTCCTTTTTCATCGTGTAGCCGCAGGTCGGGCCAGGCACCAACACGCGCAGCCCGCGCTCCACGTACGGGCGAATCGCTTCGACGTTCGCCCGCATCTTTGCGCGGGCGGCATCGAGGTCGCCTCCGTCCAAGTTGGGCATGCCGCAACAGGTGAGCTGCTCGGGCACAAGCACCTGAAAGCCGTTCTTTTCCAACACCTGCACCGCTGCCCGCGGCACGTCCGGGAAATTGTATTCGCCGTAGCAGGTCGGAAACAGCACGATCTGGCCGTTTTTACCGGCTTCTTCACTGGGCTGGTGCGCGCGATGCCAGGCAGTGAAGGCTTCACTCGCGATCGGCGGCAGCGGAAATTCCGCGGAGATCCCGGCGACCTTTTCGATCACCTTGCGCACCAAGCGCTTGCTGTTCATCAAGTTGGCGACCTTTGCTTGCGGGCCGACCGACAGCGCGCCGATGCGCTGTGGCTCGCCGAGCACCTGGTCGACTACCGGTACACCGTCGCGCCGAGAACGCTGTGCCTTCTCGCGCGCGAGCAAGCGCGGAAAATCCAATTGCTCGTGGGCGCCTTCATCGGGCGTGTACGGGCACTTGATGTAGCAAAGCTTGCACTGCCAGCAGTGGTCGGTAACGGCATGGACCGTCTCGGCGTCGACGCGCTCCGACCCTTCCGCCCGCCCCGCGTCGATCTCGCGATCGATGTTCTTGAACAAGATCGGAAAAGAGCCGCAGTACGTGACGCACATGCGGCACTCGTGACACACCTGGAAAGTGCGCAAGAGCTCCTGTTCGAGATCGCGGGGATCCCAGTAACGCTCGTCGTTCGGGTCGTACGCCGGCGCGACTTTCGGCGTTCGGGCGGGGTGCGTGCTCATGCTCGGATTCAGCCGAGCTCTTTAGAAGCCTTGTCGAAGCGACCGGCGTGAGACTTCTCCGCCTTGGCCAGCGTTTCGAACCACTCGGCGATGTCGGCGAAGCCTTCATCGCGCGCCGTCTTGGCGAAGCCGGGGTACATGGTCTGGTACTCGTACGTTTCACCCGCTACGGCCGAAAGCAGGTTTTTGGCCGTGTTGCCGATGGGCTTGCCGGTCGCCGGATCGCCAACCTGTTTCAAGAAGTCCAGGTGGCCGTGCGCGTGACCGGTCTCACCGTCCGCCGTGTCTTTGAATAGACCTGCCACGTCCGGGTAACCCTCCACGTCCGCGACCTTCGCGAAATAGAGATAGCGGCGGTTGGCTTGTGATTCGCCAGCGAACGCCTCTTTGAGGTTCTCGTGAGTTTTGGTGCCTTCGAGCTTCGCCATTAGTTTCTCCTCCAGGCCGCGACCGGCCAAACATGACGCTACGGGCAATCACCTTAGGACGTTGAAACGCGCGGTCAACCCTCACGCGAAACCCAGCGCCGGCAGACGCTTCGCGTTCCGGAAGGGCCGAAACAGTTGGTTCACTATTTCGAGGTTCGTGATCCAGCCGAGCCAGGCAGGTCCGACCTCAGCGCGCGTGGGTCAGCCAGCTTTCCAGGTCTTCACTGCTGAACGCGCCGTAATTTCGCGAAACCTCACGGCCTTGTTTGTCCAGGATGATCAACGTCGGTACGCTGTGCACCCCGCCCAACGTGGAGCTTTGCGAGAGCATCGCCAGGTCGGCGATGGCAACCGGATAAGACAACTTGAGCGAAGTCCGAAATACGTCGGCGAGCGGCGCGTACTTGGGTGCCTCGAGCACGATCGCAGCCACATTGATGCGCGGCGTATGGGTGTGAAGCGCTTGATTCAGTTGTTTCGCCGCGAGCTGCGAGGCGAGATCGAATGTGGTCACGAACAGCAACGCGGTCACGCGACCGCGCATCGTTTCGGCGCTGACCTCCTCGCCCTCTGTCGTGCCGAACACGTAACGCTGAACTTGTTCTCGCCCTTCGGCGTCGCTCTCATCCTGAGGTGGTGCATCACTGACACGCTGGCACGCGGAGACGAGCAGCAACAACCCGAGCGCGGTCGAGCGAATCACGTCGCCGAGGGCGGGCTCGAGCCACTCAGATTTGGGCCGAACAGATCGGCGAATACGCGTAGCGCTTCAGGCAGATCGCGACCGCTGCGCTTGTGGGCGAGCACAGCATGCGCCAGGTCGTCGACCAAGCTCTTCAGTGGCGTGCGCTCGACCAACGCGCCGTCGATCCGTTCACCGTGCCTCGGGGCATGTTTGCGGTCGACAATCGGGTCGTGGCGAACCCAGCCAAAACCGCGTTCGACCCGGAAAGAACACGCCAAAACCTGCACGAAATCCAGATAGAGCGGCGTGATCAGCACTGCGATGTGCGAGCCGTCCGGCAGCGTGCCGCACAGCCCTTGTGCGGCGGAACGCGGTGTGGCAGCGGCGTCCATCGGCCCGATCGCGTCCGTAATGCGCGCCCGACGCTCTGGATCGGACTCGACTGCCAACAGCGGCGCGTACACCGCGATGCGCGGCACGCTGACCCGCAAAGAATCCTGTTCGAGCACGGAGAGCCAACGATCGCGCGCACCACCGTCCAGCTCGCGATACGCGATCGCTGCGGCGAGCGCCGCTTCCGCATCCGTCGCCAATGCGCCGAGCCACTCACACCACGCGTCGAGCACGCGCGGATCAGTCCGTCCCTCGAGCGGGAGCGGCAACGGCGTGCGCTCCGCCGGAGACGGCAGAGTGGCGAACTGGGAAGGCGCGAACGGCTCCGGCATGAGAGGCGGAAGCTAAAGCATCACGACCGGGCTCGCAACGCCAAGCGCCGTCACGATGCGCATTGTCGTTCAGAAAAAAAATCACTCGGGGGCTTTAGCACCCACCTCATTCGAGCGTGCCGTCGAGCTCGAGTGCAAGATCGCGCAAAAGCACGTCCAGCTCTAGCGAACGCGATACGGGCGCGACGATCGTCAGCGCGCCACCACGCTCGGCAAACATGGCACACAGCCCTTCACTCGCCTCGAAGATCCCCTTGACGTACACGACGTCCTCGTTCTTGACGGCGAGACGGCGCACGATCAGGCCGTCGTCGAGGAGTTCTGATAGCTGCAAGGAGCAGAGCGTATCATGAAACCTGCTATCCTGGTCGACGATGGGTCTCGGTTTGAGCACGATCATGGTCTCCGCTTCGTTGTCTCCGCTGCATTCGCTGCCGGCGCAGGGGCTGGTTTGCTCGCACGCGCTGCCTCAGCCGCAGGCGCCGTCTCAGTCACAGACGCCTGATGACGAGGAGAGCTACCTCGATCAACCAATCGAGCTCGATCCGTTCGAGGACGGCGGCAACGACGACCAGGAAGCCACCGACTTGGTGATCGGTGAGGAAATTGACGTGCTCGGCGACGCCATCGGCGACAATGAGCCCGTCGAGCTCGATCTCGGGACAATCGTTGGAATCGACGACGGTGAAAGCGAACGCGACGACGACGGCGATTCGAGCTTCGAAGAAGACCCCGCGATCGGCCTCGCGGTCCCCGACGCCCTCACACCGGACGACGGCAGCGAAGGTCTCGAGGACGGTTCCATCACGGTCGACGAGAGCAAGTTCCCCGCGCTCGAAATGGACGACGGCTCGGAAGGCATCGCTGCCGAGCGTGAGATCTCCCTAGGTATTGCCAGCGACGAGGCGCGAGTGCCGCTTGCAGCGCAGCCCTGGCAACCGTTGCATCCGGTAACAGCGCTCGAGTCCTGCTCGGCCCTTGCCATGAGCGCGGACGCAGTAGTCGCGGGCAGCTCGGATCTGCTTTGGTTTCGCGGCGACGCGAGCAAACCGCTGCGCGTCGCGGTCGACGGCAACGCGCTGTCGGACCTCGTTCTGGTCGGCGGCGATCAAGACATCGCGCTCGCCAGCACGCGCAGCGGTCAGCTGTTCCGTCGTGCCCGGTTTGCTTCACAAGCGGAGCAGCTGACGCGTTTTCGCGAACAAATGCGCGCCCCTCAGGGCTCGCGTCCGCAGTTGTCTTTTGGCGGCGAGTTGGGCGCCCCTCGTGGTCGCGTCTTGCTGCGACTGCACGAGGGCACGCTGCTCGAGGTGCTCGACGCGGGCGAACGCTTCGAACGCTTCGAATTCGACGGCAAGGTCCTAGCTGTTGCGCGTGAGAGCACGACGATTCTACTCGGTCGCGATCGGACGAGCACGTTGCTGAGGCTCGACCGAACTCCAGAGAACGGCATTCCACTGCACGGAGCCGCATTGGCGGTCGCACAGAGCGCAGAGCCACTGCTGGCCACCGCGGCCAGCGCGCTCGCTTTGGCGGAACGCGGGCACGCCCTTTTGGTCTCGGCCGATGAGGGCAACACGTTTCGTCGCGTTGCAGGCAGCGTCAACACGACGGCTGTCGCCGGCGCGCTGCTCGCTGGCAATCCACGCTTCTTCGCGGCGGTGTACCGCGAGACCAGCGATCAGAGCGATATTCTTTTGATCGATCCCATGCGCGCTGAAGCCGAGTGCATCGCGCATTTGGAAGCCGGAGAACACGGTTCTTTGGATGCCATCGAGCGCGGCGAGTGGGCAAAGGTATCCGCGCTCGCTTGGCACGCACCGAGTGGTCGATTGTGGGCTTCAGGAGGGTTTGGGGTGGTGAGCTTCAGCCCCGACGCGAGCTGACTCAGATTTTGGCCCACTTCTGAACGAGCTGATAAGGGTCACCGAGCGTGACCATCGTCGTTCAAAAGTACGGCGGCTCGTCGGTTGCCGATCCGGAGAAAATCCAGCTGGTCGCGCGGCACGTCGCCGCGACGCGCGACACCGGTCGCGACGTGGTGGTGGTGGTCAGCGCGATGGGCAAAACTACCGAGAATCTGCTCGCGTTGGCCCGCACACTCGCGGCGGAGCCACCGCGACGCGAGCTCGACATGCTCGTCAGCACTGGCGAGCGCGTGACCATGGCCTTGTTGTCGATGGCGCTCACCACCGTCGGCGTCGATGCCGTCAGCTTCACCGGTTCGCAATCGGGAATCATCACCAATGACCGCCATTTCGACGCCGAGATCGTCGAGGTGCGCCCCCAACGGATTTGGGACGAACTCGCGCGCGGCCGAGTCGTGATCGTCGCTGGCTACCAGGGGATGAGCGTGGGGCGCGAGATCACGACTTTGGGCCGCGGTGGGTCCGACACCACGGCAGTAGCGCTGACAGCGGCGCTCGGTGCCGAACACTGCGAGATCTACAGCGATATCGACGGCATCTACAGCGCCGACCCGCGCTCGGTGGCGCAAGCGCAACATTTGCCGACCATCGACTACGAAACGATGCAGGAGATGGCGGAGTCGGGTGCCAAAGTCCTCAATGCGCGCGCCGTGGCTTGGGCCAAGCGCCATCAGATCGTCATTCACGCTCGCAAGACTGCTGATTTCGCCGAACACGGTACCGGTCGAGAAACGCGGGTCGAAGCCAAGGCAGTCGAGCGAGCGGCGATCGTGGTCGACAGCAAACTAGCTTGGCTCACTGCGCCCGAGTCAGCGCGCGCCAAGTTGCTGTCGATCATCACGGCCGCAGGAATTCCGGTGCGCGACGCTTGGCTCGACGAACGAATGAATCTGTTGTTGTCACTCACCAGCGTGCCTGAGTTCGCGGTCACGGCGGACCTCTTGCGCAGCGCAGGAGCTAGCGTGGTGCGCACCGACATCGCCGCCGTGAGCGCCGTAGCCGTCGGTGTAGGACGACTTCCCGATGTGTTGGGGCGAGCCCTCGAGTGCGTGCCGAAGTCAGCGCTCGGGACATCATTGTCACCGCTCCGCTTGTGTGCGGTAGTCCCCGCGCAAGACGCACCCGAGCTCGAGCGGGCGTGGCACGCTTTGTTCGGCTAGCCATTTCGGTTCCGCGCGCGGGCCGCCAGCGCCGCTTCAGCAGCGACGGTGCGATAGCGTTCGGCAATGCGTGCGTCGCGCGGCGCGACGCGCAGTGCGACCGCCAAGTGGCGCTCGGCCGCCAACACGTCACGTTCGACGTCGTGCTCGAACTCGGCCGCGTCGAGCAAAAATTGCGCTGAGTTCGGCGGCGGCTCTGGGCTCAGCTCGATCGCCTCGCGCATGCGCCCAAAGCACAATGAAGCGCCGGCGATGTCGCCCAAGTCAGCGCGCCAGCCCGCCTCCAAGCGGCGCGCTTCGACGTAGCGCGGTGAAGCCGCCGAAACCTGACGAGCTCGGGCGATCGCCTGCGGCAAGTCCTTCAACTCGGAGGCCAACACCATGGCCAGATCGATCAGGGAGTCCGCATCCGCTTGCCCATTGCGTTCGGACAGCGCAACCGCGCGTGAAAGCAGTGTCGTCGCGCGTTCGCGCTGTCCGCTTGCGAGCAAGGCGCGCGCGAGCCCGGCCGTCGCGCGAGAGTCGTCGGGCGCATAGCGGAGCGCTCGCTCGAAACAGCGGCGGGCCTCGCGCACGAAACCTGCCGCGAAGAAGGCGCGCGCGGCGTGCAAGTTGGTCTCGTGCTTGCCGCGGGCTCCGCGAGTCATGGCTTCCAAGTGTTCGGCATCCGCCAGCGCGCCAGCGCTATCGCCGTGGCTCAAGCGCGCCGAAAAGCGCCGAACACGGGGCAATTCCAAACCCGGAGAAAGCGACACAGCACGATCGAGTGCATTGCGACGTTCGAGCGCCGAGGTGTCGCGTTCTGCACAGCGGCACCAGAGGAGCGCGGCCAGCGGTGCGTAGTGTTCGAGCGCTGCGGTTTCACTCACTGCTTGGCGCGCGCCGTCGAAATCACCCACGCGCCACAGCAGCTCGGCACCAGTGAGCCCCGCGCGCGTCGCGGGCAAGCTCTCGATCACCATTGCCAGTGCGGCCTCGGCGCGTTCGGGCACCTGCAGATCGATGTCCGCGATCAAGCGCACGAGCTCGGGATGCCGCGGAGCTTGCTCGAGTGCCAGCAAATACCCCGCGCGCGCGTCGTCATTCGCACCGCGTGAAAGCGCGTCGTCCGCACTCACGACCAAGCGCGCGAGTTCGAGAGCACGAGTTCCGAGCGGCGTCGGCTCACCCGGAACGAACGTTGCGTCGAGCTCGACGTGCAGCTCGTCGCCGTCGACGTTGAGCGACCCGAAGCGCACACGACGAGCAGCAGGTGCTCTTGCGCCCACCGCGGGAAGTAACACGCGAGCCAAACTGGCCCCGGCGTCGGCGATCGAGATGACTCGGCCGTGTCGAACACCTCCGACACCGAGGAAGATGCGGTCGACCGCGCGAAGCGCGAACCCGAGGGCGGCGCCAGCAAGGCCGACTCCGCGCGCGTCACTCACGACGAAGCGGGCGTGGCGCTCGTCAGGAACCCACAACAAATCGAAAGCCAGAGCCCGCCCCTGCCCGACCAATCCCACGCCGATGCCTTGCGGCCGAGCGAACACCACGACCGGACGGACCAAGGGCCCCACTGCGTCACCGCAATGGCTTTCGACGTGACGCGCCAGGCGGGTGAACGTGCTTCGCAGCACCGCTCGCTCCAGCTCGCCACGACGATGCCGAAACTGCGGCACACCTCCGCTCAAATCGAGCGGGAACTTCAAGTTCGGCAGCGTGATGGAAAGACGAGTGACGTCGATCGGTCCAAGCTCGATCGGCTCGTAAAGCTCCATGCCCAATGCGCCGCGAGTCACCGTCAGCCGAAGCGGCACGCGTTGGTCGTCGCCCAACACGAGCGCCGTTGCCTCGGTGGACTTCGCCCCTGGCAGCGCTGAGGGCACTACTGGGGCGAACGCCAAAGGCGGGACGCTGGACGGATTCCGAGACGGACCCAAGGTCCAGCGATCGTACCAGTCGGGCGCCCCAGACGGGCAATTTCACGCCGGAAAAAGCGCGCCGGACATCAAAAACGACGCCCGGCGAGCCAAAACTCAGACGTCTCCGCTCTTGTCACCCTTGTCGCGCTTGGCTTTCATGCGCTTCAATAACTCGTCGAAGCCTTTTTTCTCGACCACTTTGCGGAATTGGTTTCGGTAGTTGCGCGCCAGGCTCGAGCCTTCGGTCACGATGTCCGCGATTAGCCACTTGCCGTCGACCTGGTGCACCACGTAGTCGATGCTCACCGGCTCTTCGCGGGCGTTTTTCTTGTTGTGGGCGACGGTGCGCACGACTTTGCCTGCCTCCGCGTCTTCCTCACCCTTGTAGTCTACGGAGTAGCCGAGCGTGCTCTTGATGTTGCGGCGGTAGGCGTTGCGAACGAGATCCTTGAGCAACGCAGTGAACTCCGCGCGCTCAGCGGGCGTCCGTTGCTCCCAGGTATCCTTCAGCGTCGCTTTCGCCAGACCGTCGTAGTCGAATACGGCGTCGAATGCCGCATCGAGCTTTTTCTGATCGTCCGCGGACTTGGCCTTGGTGACCAGCTCGGTCAGCTCAGTGTGCTTGCCCTTCACGAAGCTCTCAGCTTCAGCCCCGAAGGCTGGCAAGGACAGCGAAAGGGCCAGTGCCAAGGTGGCAAGGACGGGAACTTTGCGTCGGATGTGGGTCATGGGTTCGCTCTCGAGTTCGGTAACTTATCTGTGTTCTCAGGCGGTTATACGCAAGTGGGGTGCCAAAGCTTCTCCCTTCCGCTGTTTCGCCTCTAAGCGACGGAAATTGTTACAATCCGCGGTTTTCACGGGACTGAAAGCGACAGCGCACAGTTGCCCGGACCCTCGCTGTGGCAAGCGAGGCCCATGGCCCTGGGTTCACACACGGGCTGGCGCTCAGTCGGCGGGCGGCGGCGGCTGGGAAGCTCGAGGCTGCCCGAGGTTCACTCGAAAGGTTGCGCCTCGACCACGGCTACTATCCACCTCGATTGAAAACGAATGTTCGTCGGCGATCCGCTTCACCACGGCAAGCCCCATCCCCGTGCCCTGCGAGCGGGTCGTGAAGAAAGCATCGAACAGACGCTCACGTGCAGCTTCGTCGATACCGACGCCGCGATCGGAGACGCGCAGCCAAGTATCCTTGCCGAGAATTTCGACCGCGACTTCAACGCTGTCACCTGGGCTGCTGGCTTGCACGGCGTTGCGCACCAGGTTCCAAATCATTTGCCGCAATTGCGCGCCGTCTGCCCAAATCGGTGCATTTTCCGGGCCGAAGTAAGAGACCTCGACATCAGATACCGCGCGCCCACTGCGCGACGCCAAGGCCACGACTTCACGCGCGACGCGGGCCGCGTCGACACCGGCAAAGATCGGTTTTTTGGGCTTGGACAAGTCGACCATGTCGGTGACGAGGTCGTTGAGACTGCCGGTTTCGCGTTGAATGATGTCGCACAGTCGCTGGTCTTCATCCGACAGACCCGTCGCGGTGCGGAGCAGCTGAATCGAACCTGCGATCGAGCCGAGCGGATTGCGAATTTCGTGCGCCAGACCCGCCGCCAATCGACCGAGCGAGGCCATTCGTTCCGCTTGATTGGCGCGTTCGGTCGCCAGCGCGAGCTCCCCACCGGTCCAGCGCAAGCGGTCCGCGAGCGTGCCTGCGAGCAGCGCTACGACGATCAGCACCAGCAGATTGACCAGCAAGTAGAACGTGAGCTCATCCGAAGACAGGCGGTAGATCGAGGCAGGCTGATCGCGCGGCGCCGAGATCAAATCATGCTGCAAGGCGAACACCAAACTGCCGTAGGACAGTGCGCCCGAGAGCGCTGCCAGCACCGCGCCGCGAAGCCCGAGCAAGCTCGCTCCTACCAAGCAAGACAACCCGTAGAATGCGGTGGCGCCGCTAGAGGCGCCACCGGTCAGATAAGCGACCACTGTCCACGTGAGTTGGTCGAGCACCAGCTGCGCTTCCGCCAAGCGTTCGAGGTGCTTCCCTTTGCGAAGCAGCGCCGCGTACACCCCAGTAAGCGCAAAGGACAGCCCGAAGGTCTGCAAAGCCACCCGCAACGTGAATGACTCGAAGCCGAATCTGCCGCGCAGGTAGAACGCGCCGACCAAAGCCAGCGAGAATGACAGAAGCAGCAAGCGCGCTGCGGTGAGCCCGGCCAGGCGACGCGCGAGCGGCGCGGAGCTCAAGATGTCAGGGAGACCAAGTTGAAGGCGCATGGGCTCAGCGCGCATTCTCGAGCGGACCTTCAGTCGCCTTTGATGTTACCGGCGAGGGAGAATACCGGCAGGTACATCGCGATCAGCACGACACCCACCATGCCGCCGACACCGACCATCATGATCGGTTCGAGCGCGCTGGTCAGCGCGCCCACGGCGACGTCCGTCTCTTCTTCGTAGAAATCGGCGATCTTGTTGAGCATTTGATCCAAGGCGCCGGTTTGCTCGCCGACCGCGATCATCTGCACAACCATGTCGGGGAAGACCTTGGTTTCGGTCAGCGGCTCGGCCATGTTCTTGCCTTCGCTGATGCTCTGACGCACATGCATCACGGCGGCCTCGATCACCACGTTGCCGGACGTCACGGCGCAGATTTCGAGCGCATCCAGGATCGGAACGCCCGACTGCAGCAACGTTCCGAGCGTTCGCGTAAAGCGCGCGACGCCGATCTTGCGCAGCACGGAGCCGATTACCGGCATCTTCAGGATCGTGCGATGCACGAAGGCTTTGCCGGCGGGCTGGCGGTTCATATAGCCGAAGCCCAGCACCAGCAGCACCACCGCCATGGCGATGAACGGGAAATAACTCACGAAGTTGTGGGAAATGGCCACCATCACCTGCGTCAGCCACGGCAGCTGCGCTTTCCCACCACCGAAATCCTTGAACATGCCCTCGAACGCAGGAATCACGAAAGTGAGCAGCACGGTCATGACCAACGCAGCGATCACCACCACGATCGACGGATAAACCAGCGCGCCGCGGACCTGCCGGATGAGCTTTTGACGTTTCTCCAGGTAAACGGAGAGACGGGTCATGATGCCGTCCAAGATGCCGCCAACTTCGCCGGCATGGACCAAGTTGGTGAAGAGCTCGTCGAATACCTTGGGGTGACGCTTGAGCGCCTCGCTGAAAGTCGCGCCTTGTTCCACCGCGCTCCGCACGTCCTTCAAGATCACGGCGAATGCGGGATTGGTTTGCTGCGAGCCGAGGATTTCCAAGCACTGCACGAGCGGCAAGCCTGCATCGATCATCGTGGCGAACAGGCGGGTGAAGGTCACCAAATCCTTGGTGCTGGCTCGTGGGGAACCGATGCTGATCTGGCTCAGACGGCTCTTCTTTTTGACTTTGACGGGCGCGAGCTGCTGCTGCCGAAGGCGGTTGTTCACCGCTTCTTCGTTCTCAGCCTCCATGACCCCTTTTCGGACCTCGCCGGTCCGACCACGGGCTTCCCAAGTGAACTCGGCCATCGCTTATCGCCTTCCAATCCGTCTACGGCAGCTTCACAATACCGGTGCAGCATGCAGATGCCAAAATGCTTCGCTTTTCGCCGATCCGCCGGCTGACATGATCCCACATTCGCTCCTGGCAGAAATCGCGCGGAAGTTCGTGATTGTACCGGCGGTCGCCCCCGCCGTCGTGGTCGCCACGGGGATTTTTCGGGTGGCAGGCTTCGAGTTTGCCGAAGGCGCGGCGTTCGAGGCCGAAAGCGGAGGGGGCGGCACGCGCGTATTCTTCGATCTTGCCTCGATCACGAAGTCATTCGTGGCAGTGACCGTTGCGCGCTTGGTTCAGAAGGGTCGCCTGGGCTTCGAGACCCCGCTTCATGATCTGCTTCCTGAAGCGCGCCGCTCCGCGACCGGCCCCCAGAGCCTGCTTTCGCTACTCGCCCATCGCGCAGGCCTCGAGGCGCACCGGGCACTTTTCGCGCCGCTTTTAGCTGGTTTGCCCTTCGACCGAGCCGTGGCAATCCGCGAAGCGCTCGAAAGCCGGCGGCCCGAGTGCGCGGGTCCGACGCCCCTCGGCGGATACGTGCCGGTGTACAGCGACCTAGGCTTTGCCTTGGTCGGGTTGGCCCTCGAGCGCAGCGAGCAACTGCCGCTCGATGAGATTGTCGAGCGGGAAGTATGTTCGCCTCTAGCGCTCGAGGTAGGCTCGGCGCGCATCTTGCGCGCAACAGGGACAAACTTCCCAGAACGCTGCATGCCGACCGAAACCGTGGCCTTTCGCGGCGGTGAAGTGCGCGGCATCGTGCACGACGAAAACGCCTGGGCGCTGTCGGGGCATGGCTTGTCTGGACATGCCGGACTGTTCGGAACCGCAATGAGTGTGGCGCGTTTCGGCGCTGCGCTGCTCGAGGCCCAGCGCGGCCAGTCGACATGGCTCGAGGAAAAAGCCCTCGGTCCGTTGCTCGAGGAGCGTGCGGGGGGCACGTTGCGGGCCGGGTTCGATGGGAAATCGGCCGACCAGTCCTCCGCTGGCACCCTCGCAGGACCTCGTACATTCGGCCACCTCGGCTTCACGGGCACCAGTTTCTGGTGCGACCCTGAAGCCAATCGAGTGCTGGTTTTGCTCACGAACCGGGTGTGTCCCAGCCGGAACAATTTGCGAATTCGAGCCGCCCGGCCCGCCGTAAATGACGCCTTGTACGGCTTTGCCGGCTGAAAAATCGTGCGCGAGGCGGGTCCCGTCCCGCTGACGGCTCTTTAAACCCGCAAAGAACCATGACAAATTTAGCGACGGCCTCGCGTACGTAGAGCCGCCTTCGAACACGAATCAACTACGACGAGGCATGTAGGCGCACCGATGTGGAAGCTGACGATCGAGGACGACCAGGCGAGTAAGACCGTCGTCCACCTCGTTCGCGACGACTATACGATCGGGCGCGCTGAGGAGAACACGGTCCGCCTGACGGAGCGCAACATCTCGCGCCGTCACGCGCGACTCACGAAACCTGGCGACCGTTGGCAGCTGATCGATCTGACGAGCTACAACGGCTGCTACGTGAATGGCCAACGCGTCAGCGAGAAGCACGAGATCGTCCACGGTGACCTCGTGCAACTCGGCGATTACCGGCTGCAGATCCTCGACGATTCGATCCTCGATCCGGTGAGCTTCGACAAAGCGGTGACGATGCCCGCGGCTCCGCGCAGCCAAGCGTTGTTGGGTCAACCGGATCGCTTGGTCATGGTGATCGGACCGACCGTGGGTGCCGAGTTCCCTCTCACCCAAGACCGACCGCTCGTCATCGGTCGCGGTGAAGAGTGCGATGTTTCGATCAATCACCCATCGGTAAGTCGCGTTCACGCGGAAATCCAACCGCTCGGCGATGGCCGCTACGAGATCGTGGATCGTGAGAGCGCCAACGGTGTGCGCGTCAACGGCGTCGAGCTGCCGCGCACGCTGCTCGACGCTCGCGACGTGATCGAATTGGGTGACGTGATCCTGAAGTTCATTCCCGCGGGCGACATTTACGTCCCGGGCGCGGACGAGAGCCAACAAGCGAGCGCCCTCACCTTGGGCGCCGCTGGGCTTTCTCAACCGAGCCCTTCCGCCAGCCTCGGCGGTTTTTCACATGGAGTGAAGCTCGCAGCGATCGGCGGCGTGGCCGCGATCGTCGTTGCATTGGCGTTGGTGATCGCAACTCGAAGCGGAACACCCGAGCCAGAAATCGCCTCCGGCAGCGCGGATTCAGTCGACTCCGCCATGCGCAGCCTGCTCGAAGCCAAAGCCTTGCTCGACAAGGGAGACCTCGACGCGGCGATGCGCAAGTCGGCGGAGATCCCGCCGACCAGTAACGCGCGCAAGACCGCAGACTTCCGTCAGATCCAGAGCGCGTGGGCGGACGCGCTGTTTGCGGAGGCCGCTGCCAGCCAAGATCCTACACAAAAGCGCGCGCTTTTGGATCAAATTGCCCGCGCGACCAGCGTCGACTCGGTGCGTAGGAAGCGGGCCGCCAATGACCTGACCGCACTCGACGCGGAGTCGGTCGACGTGAGCGATCTGCCGAGCGCTCCCAAAAAGGTCGCGCCACGCCCAGCGACGAACAACACCGAAGAGGCCAGCGCCGAGGACCCCAAAGCCGCCGGCCCGACGCTGGTGCGCAAGAACCCTTTCGACGATGAGCCGGCGCCGAGCGGTACCCAAGATGCGGATCGCAGCAAGTTGCTATCGGCAAAGGCGACGCTCCAGCAGAAGGTGCGGAGTGGTCAGGCGACTGATCGCGACCTGAAAATGCTGCGCGCCGTCTGTAAGCAACTCGGTGATGTGTCCTGTAGCAACTGAGCCGGAGCGCAGCTCGGGCTCCAGTCTTCGTCTCGCGCCGTTCACGTCTCGCGCCTGCGTCGCCGCGGCCACGGTGCTCTGCCTGGGGCTCGTGGTCGAACACGTGCCGTTCTTGAGCGCGCTCCGCATCTTGCATCCGGTGCCGCGTAGCGAGGCTCCGGTGCGAGCGCACCTGGATGAAACTCCAGCGGTGGGTGAAGCCAAAATCACCAGCGCCACCGAGACGCGCGCCGAGCTCTCCCAGCCTGATTCGGCTGTGTTGAAAGCCGCACCAGGCGCGCTCGCCGAGCCACGAGCGGCCGGCGACGTCGCGCTGCCCGCGATTGACGCCGCCGAACCCCCGCTGCCGCTAGCCGATCCGGGCGGGCAAGCTTTGAACGGTTTCTTCAAGGCACTTACGAAGACCGCGCACAAGCAACCGCACGCCGTGACGCGCATCGTTCATCTCGGTGACTCGATCGTCGTGAGCGACTTGGTCTCGGGCACATTGCGCCGCAAACTACAGGCTGAGTTCGGCGACGCCGGGCACGGCTTCATGTTGATCGCCAACGCTTGGCCCGCCTACTTTCACAACGACGTTTCACGTTACGCGACCGCGGGTTGGAGCGTGAGCCGCATCGTCGGCCCGTACGCGGCCGACGGCTTGTACGGGCTTGGCGGGGTGTCTTTCAAAGCGGAGCGCAACACCGTAGCGCGTTTTGGCACCGCAAAAACCGGCGACTACGGCCGTCACGTCTCGCACTTCGAGCTCGACTACTTGGAAGATCCGAACGGCGGCACGCTGCAAGTCAGCGTCGACGGTGCTCCGAAAGCCACGGTCGACACGCACGGCGAACAAAAGAAACCGGCCTACTTTTCACTCGACGTGCCGGATGGAGAGCATGAATTCGAGCTCTACACGAAGACTGGGGTCACTCGCGCATTCGGCGTCGTGCTCGAGCGTGACACCCCAGGCGTCGTGGTGGACGCCATCGGCGTACAAGGTGCGCGCATTCGCTTCTTGGACAAGCAAGACGACGCGCACTGGGCGGAACAACTGAGCTGGCGTAAGCCCGATCTGTTGATCTACGAGTTCGGTGCGAACGAAAGCGGCGACGGCTTCTTGTATCCGATGGTCGACTACCATCGGACGATGAAAGAAGTGATCGCGCAAGGCCAGCACGCCTTGCCCGACTCCAGCTGCCTCGTGATCGGCGCAATGGATCGCGCTGCCAAGGTCGGTGACGAGATTGTAAGCATGCGGGTCATCCCGTCCATCGTCGAAGAGCAACGCAAAGCGGCCGCAGAACTCGGTTGCGCATTCTTCGACACCTACGCGGCGATGGGCGGCGCGCACTCGATGCCAACTTGGGTCCGCCGCGGTCTAGGCCAAGCCGACATGACTCATCCGACCGCGATCGGTTCCGAGGTGATCGGGAATTGGGTGTTCAGGGCGCTGATGAAGTCCTACAACGCACATCTCGTACGTTCTCCGCCGTAACTGGCGGCTTTCGCCAGGCGGACACATTTCAACACGCAGTTATTTTTCGAGCTGGCCGTTGCACCGGGGAAGCGCGTGCGAAATTTCCCAGTAACATCAACGTGTGCGAGCACAAGTGGCTCGATTTCAAGGCTATTGAAGGGTGTCTTCGGATCGCTGTCTGCGATCGCCGCGCTTGTCGCGCTTGCCTCCTGTGCCGAACCGCCGAAGCACCGAGCGCGCACCAGCGACCCGAACCCCTCAACCGCTGGCGCCAGCGGAACCACGGGCGGGAGCGATGGCGGCTCGTCCAGCGAACTCGGAATCGAGCTCAATGGGTCGCCTCAGTATTACCGTGTCGTACGGCTCACCAACGCTCAATGGGCTCAAAGCGTCCAGGATATTCTTGCCCTGAGTGACCCATCCGGGCTGGACGCTAGTTTCCAAAGCCCTGTCGCTGGCACCACGGATTTCTCGAACAACGAGCTGTTGCTCGAGGTCAACCAAAGGTCCTGGTCCGACTTTCAGACTGCCGCGGAGACGCTGGCCGATCAGGTGACCGCTTCCAGCAGCGCCCTGGCCCGAGTCTATCCTGGCACGGACTCGAGCGGTTTCATTCGCACCGTCGGGAGACGCGCTTACCGACGACCGCTTACCTCGGCCGAAGTCAGCACGTACAACGCCTTGTACAAAGCAGGCAGCGCAATGTCGGGCAGCAAGAGCACGTTCGCCAAGGGTGCAGCGTTGGTTCTTCGCGCGTTGCTTCAGTCCCCGAATTTCCTATACCGCACCGAGTTCACGCCCGATGGCGCCCCGCTCAACGGTTACGAAATGGCAGCCAAGCTCTCACTCTGGCTGCGCGGAACCACGCCCAGCGACGATCTCCTCGACGTGGCTCCTGATCTGGCCGACGCCGATGTAGCCGCGGACCTCGCCAGCAGTATGTTGGACGAGCCTGCGGCTGCGACGGTGATGCGGCAATTTCATGGCGAACTGTTGCACTTTGCGCGCATCGGTACGATCAGCAAAGTCGGCGTCACCAACTATAAGAGCTCACTGAACGCGGAGTACGAAGAGAGTTCGTATCTGTTCTTCGACAAGATCTTCAACGACGGCCTGGGCGTGAAGGACATCTTCACCTCCACTCAAGGTTTCATGGGCCCGGGCATGGCCAAGCTGTACGGGCTCCGCCAAACCGTCAGCGGCATGATGGAACAGGACTTGGGACCCGATCGAGTCGGCTTCTTTTCACAGTTGCCGTTCTTGACGCTCAATGGACTCAACGGAGATCCGGATCCGATTCATCGCGGAGCCAGCATCAATTTCGATGTCCTGTGCGCCACGCTCGGCCCGCCAGCGGCAGCGCTTCCGCCGATCCCGCCGCTCGAGCCGAACCAAACCAATCGCGAACGCATCACCACGTTGACCAAAGGCTGCGGCGGCGCCTGCCACAACCAGCTGATCAACCCCGTCGGTTTCGCCTTCGAACATTTCGACGGGATGGGGCAATATCGCGATACCGAAAACGACGGCCTAACCATCGATAGCAGTGGCAGCTACGCGTTCAGCGACGGCGAAAAGAGCTTCGAGGGCGCAGCCGAACTGATGCAGGCGATGTCCGAGAGTGAACAGGCTCACCTCTGCTACGCAAAAAAGCTCGCGAGTTTCAGCCTACAGCGTGACATCGTGAACGAGGATGCCGAGCTGCTGCGCACCCTCGCCAGCGTCAGCCGCGGCGAAAACGGCTCGGTCAAACGAGTGTTGACTGAGCTGGTGAAGAACGATGCTTTCCGCACTCATTCCGTAGGTGCTCAGTGAAAATCAAGCTTTCGGGCCCACTCGGTAGCGGCCTTGCCACCCTGCCCTTCAAGAAACGGTCGGTGATGAACCGACGTGCCTTCCTGCGCGCCGGCGCGATCGCCGTCGGCTTGCCGTTTTTGGAAGGGTTGCCCGCGCGGTCAGCCTGGGCCGCCGATGCGCCGCCGGTGTTCAGTCTATTCATCGTTGCTGCCTGTGGCGTCGTCGGGAAGAAGTTTTTCCCCGATGACACTGGCCCGCTCACCGTCGATTCGCTCGCAGCGGCCACGGACAAGGCGACGAGCGTGCTATCGCCACACGCGGCTCATCTCTTGTTCGTGAAGAACATCAACTTTCCGATGGGGATGGCAACCAACTGCGGGCACTCCCAGGGGTTGTGTCAGTCGCTCACCGCATCACCCGCTGGCGGCGGCGGCGGCACCGCCTACTCTACCGGGATTTCTGCGGATATGGTGCTCGCCGATGCCGTGAACGACGCGGGCGCTGATCCGCTCACGCTGTACGCGGGCAATCGCAATAATGGCTACATCGCCGAACGCATTTCGTTCAAGGGCGCTGGCGCCGGACAAGTGCGCTCCGCCGACGACAATCCATACACCTTGTATTCGAGACTGATTGGACTGACCAGCGCCGACGGCAGCACGACTGCCAGCACCGATGCGGCGGCAGAGCTGCTCGCCAGCCGCAAGAGCGTCAATGATCTGGTGCGCGGCGAGCTGAAGCAAATGCTCTCGCTCTCCGCGTTGAGCGCGGCCGACAAGCAGCGTTTGCAACAGCACTTCGACTCGATCCGCGACACCGAGGTCAGGATGAGCGGCATGGGCCTCAAATGCACGCAAGACGGCCTCGCGACGAGTCAGCTCGAGGCGTACCAATCAGGCTTCGCCTTCAAGATGGACGGCATGATCGAGGACGTTGCCAAGCTGCACTTGGAGCTCGTTGCGCTGGCATTCGCCTGCAACTTCAATCGCGTTGCGACGCTGCAACACGGCGACGGAACCGACGCCACCAAATACGCAGTGCCCTCGAACGCCGGTCTCAACTGGCCCTTTCATCACATCAGCCACCGGGTGCAGTCCGACTCTGCGGTCGGCAGCAATCAGACCGCTGAAGATGCGCACGCGGAGATCGACGTAGTGCGCATGAAGACGCTGCTTCACGGCCTCGACCAGTTCAAGGCGCGCGGCCTGTTCGACAAGTCGCTCATCATGTGGACGAACCACATCGCCGACGGACCGAGCCACAGCTTCAAGAACGTACCGACGATCATCGCGGGCGACGCGGGCGGCTATTTGAAACAAGGCGCCTATGTCGACACGGGCGGCGTTACCAACAATCGCTTGTTCAACACGCTGATCGCAGCCGCGGTCCGTGACAAGCTCGATTGGACCAAAAATTTCGGAGATGGCGACGGCTCGGGTGGAATCGACGAGCTGCTGGCCTGAATTGCTCGAGGCGCCGCGCAGAGCGCCGCCCTAGCGCGCACGGCTATCGTAGCCCGCGAGGAGCTCGTCGCCGATCGCGTTCGCCATCACTTCGTAGCCTTTGGCCGATAAATGCAGGCGATCGCCGCGCGCCAGCTGTGGCGTCTGGCGAGCCCAACGCGAGTAGCCGCCCGCGCCGCCCATGATTTTGAGCTGACTCACGAAGCCGCAGCCGAGCTCCGCTGCGATCGAGCGCTGGAGTTCGTCGAGCTCCGTAATGCGCGGCTCCGATCCACCGGCGACCGCGACAGCATCCGGTGGGCCGACGACCAGGCAATCCGCGTCCGGCGCGGCAAGCCGCACCCGACTCAGCACATCACGATACTGGCCGCGATATTTCTCGATTTTATCGGCGTCGAAGGCCTCATTGGTCCCGAACGCCAAGGCGACGAGGGACGGTGCTCGAACGCGCAAGGCCGTTTCGAACGACGCTTCACTCCAGGCCAGAGCTGTCGCCAGCCGCGCTCCATCAATCCCCACGGCGTCGAGAACGATGCCCGGTTCACTCCCTTCAACGGTCACGCCGTAGAAGCGCGGGCTTCCGCCGAGCGTGAGCAGCTCGAGCTTGTCAGTAGCCAGACCCTCCAGAGACAAGCTTGCGAAACCGGCACCGGGCAACTCTGGTACCCGGCTTGCTTGGGAGACGACTTGCGATACGCCGCCCAGGGTCACGCGAAAACTCGCGCCTTCTTTGAGCGAAAACCAGATTTGCCAGTGTGCTGAGCCGCGCACCGAGCCGGGCGTGAGCTCGAACGATGCCTGCGCAGGAGCGCCGTCGGGCACGGCCCTGATCCCTCCCAAGCCGAATACGCCGTCGTCGAACAATGTGCGACGCGGAGGCGGCACCGGCTCGATCTTCCAAGCACCGTCGCACGACCAGCGAACCTGCGTATGCCGGTACGGCTTGAGTCCCACGCGCACGAACCCCGGGCCGCCGACACCAAACCGCTTTTCGAGCCGCGCCCTCAGTGCGCCCGTCAAATAATCCGCGGCCGTATGCGAATCTCCCAACCAAACGATGCGCAGCATCTCGCGTCGAGTGCCAGCCTCGAGCCCGGCCAGATCCCGGTAGAATCGCCCTAGCCCGCCGTCAGCCTTGAGCGAGAACGTGGCCGTCGTCGTACCCGCTCCCGCCTCAGCGCTTCGCTCTCCTCCGGATCCCGCTCCTCCGACCGCACGCGCCTCGCTGCCACCCGCGCCTGCGCTCGAGACCAAAGGGGCGATCGGACCGTGCTCCAACGCTCCTCGACTGCCGCACGTGATCGCGATCAACGCCGCAACCGCGGCGAGTCCGACTCCTAGCGCGCGCTCGAGCTGCGCTCGCACGTGCTCACTCATCGGCATCCGCAGTCGCAGTGGCCGCTTCCAGAGGCTCGACTTCGTGTGCGGCAGCGCCGGCGCGCGCGCGCTCGAGCAGCGAATTCAAATAGCTGGCGACCGGAGGGCACCGAATCTCGCCTTCCCCGAGTACGTGGTCAGCGTTGCGCGCGTCGAACGATGGACTTCCGACAAACAGATCGATCAGCCCTCGCGCGCCCTGGCTCAGCATGCGCAGCCCGGGCTTGGCGGCCAGACCGCGAGTGAATGCACTGGGATTGAAGTTCTCGGCCAAATGCTTGCCGCAAGCTTCAGCCGCAAACTGTAAGAACTCCTTCAGCGTCGGAGGCTGTGGATCTACCAGGTGATAGCGCTTGCCGTAGGCCTCCGGGCGAGCGCCCAGGAAATGCGCAGCTTGGACCACGAAATCAATCGGCACGATTTGCACGGGAGCCTCGGGCCGATGCGGCACGGGAACGACCAGTTCACTCGGGCCGCGCGCGACGAACGCCAACCACGGATATGGAAAACCGGGGTTGTCGATTTCACCCGACTGCGAATCGCCCACGATTTGCGAGGGGCGAAGCACGACCTGCGGCACTTGGCCGCAGCGAGCGAACATTGCTTCGACCGTTGCCAGCGATTCGTCCAAGCGGCGACGGAAGGTCTGTCCCGAGCTCAGCTCGTCTTCGAGAATCACGCCCGTGCGCGCGCCGCATACAGCCACGCTCGAGAGCAGGACCAGCCCCTGCAGCGCGGGTGCAGCTTGCGCGAATTCGAGAATTTCGCGCGCACAGGCGATATTATGGGTAGCGGCCTCGGTGCGGCGTTTGGCCTCGAGCACCGACGCAAAATGATAAACGCGCTGGACCGAGCGCGCGAGCGCGAGGTATTCCGAGCCGCTCAGCCCGAAATCGAGCGCTGCGGGATCGGCGATGATTTCGCGGACGCGAGCGCGCTCGGAGGGTTCGAGCCGCGTGAGACACTCCGCGCTACGCTCGCGATCACTCGCGCGGCAGAGCAGCACGAGTTTAACGGCAGGCTCCGCCGCCAACAAATGCAACGCCAACTTCCGCGCGTGAAAACCGGGAAATCCGGTAATGAGCAAGGTTTCGCGGCCGAACGTCACGTCAATGTCCGAGGGCGCCCTGCAGCGCGAGGTCGAGGGCCGGTTTGGTGAGCTCGATGCGAAGCGCGGCACCCTTCTGATGCTTGCTGAGGGAGATCAAGAGTGGCGCGGGCAACGCACTCTTGTCGCCCTCGGAGCTCAAGGCAACACGCGCGTCCAGGTAAGCGAATAGCGGTGCGCGTTGGCCGACGCGCTGCACGGAATCGGACATGCCTGGCTTGGCACCCAATGTATCACCTTCACCGCGCTCGCTCTCAAGCACCCTCTTCAAGGTAGCATCGCCATTTCGGCTGGCAGCCGCGATTGCGCGCTGGTCGTCGACCAACCAGGCGAAGGACAGTGGCGGAAGTGGGCGTTTTCCCGTAGTTTTCGGCGCAAACGTCAAGCCTTTGCGTGTCACGTTGGGCAGCGCATCAGCTGGTGGGGTCAGCTCCGAAACGCGCGGCTGGCCGAGGAACTCCGAAAGCGGCGCGCGCACGGACGGCAACGCAAACAGCCCGAAAAAGCCCGAGGCGGCGCGCTTCAGGCGAACGGCATCCGCGACGCTGGCGGTCAAGAACACGCCCGGTTCATCGCCCCCTAGCATGCCGTAGCAAGTCTCCGGGCCCCGACCGAGCTCGAAGTCTGCCAACACCCCACGCAACTGCTGCGCGTCGCGGTCACTGAGCCGAGGTCCGAGCACGCGGACCCAGTCATCGCCCGCGACCTTTCCGGCGGCCTCGCGCTCAGCGCTCGTGCGCGACAGCCCCAAGGCAAACTGTGTCTCTGCCGGAAGCCTCAACAGAGTCCTTGCATCGCCATCCGCGAAGGTCGCGAGCTTGGTTTGGAATTCCGAATTCGCTCGTGGCTCGAGCAACGCTGTCGCATCCAAACGATCGGCGAATGGCTCGAAATCGAGCTCCAAGGTCGCGGCGCCATCGAGCAAGCCGAGCAGCGACTCGACCAAGGCATCTGCGCCGAGAATGACTTGCGCGGGATCCGCGAAATCCGGCGCGCGACCGCCGTGGGCGGAGCGATCGCTCGAATCCTGGTGTGCGAGCCGCGTGCGATAAGTCGCCCAAACAGCGCGCAGCGCGGGCACCAGTTTGCTTTCCAAAGCCGCATGGGAAAACCGAAGTGCAATTGCGGCTTCCAACGCGGGCCGCTTGGGCAACATGCGTGCGGCATATGGACCAGCGCTCAGCAACGAGTCGGGGCGTTCAGCAATCAACAAATAGTTGTCGAATACCGCCAACGCGGGCGTAGGCTTCGGCTCCTTCCCGCTCAGCGGACTGGGCTCGATGAGCTTTAGCCCAACCACGGAGCTCGCTTGCGCACGAAACGGCGCGCGGTCGCCGGTGGTCAACTTGGCGATCAGCTCCGGTCCCGACACGCTGTGCACAGCCAACAACCAGGTCGGCGTGCTCGCGTCACTCTGGAGCAACAACCCCACGACAGGAAGCGCGGGATCGAAAGAGTCGGCTGACAAAGGTGGCATCCCGAGCAGACTGGCAGTCAGCATTGGAAAGCCAGCAGGCAGCAGACTAGACCACGGACGACCGAGCTCGCGCAGAGTTCGAAAAGTCGCGTCGGGATGAGCCACGCTCAGCTCGGCAAGCACCCCCGCCGGCTCGGGCAAATCAGCCAACGCGACTGCAGCACCCGCACTTGCGCGCTGGGAGCTGCGCGGCTTCTTCGCGCAGCCTTGGGTAAGCGCGAGCGCAACGGTCATGACGGCCAAGGTGGCCGTCATGACTCGCAAGCGCATTCGAGTCTCCCGAAGCGAAGCGCGCATTCGTTCAGAACGGAATGTCGTCGTCGCCCCCGCCGTAGTCTTGGTCATCATAACCGCCGCCGCCGGAAGGCGCGCCGCCGCCGGAGGGCGCGCCGCCGCCCGAGTGACCACCACCACCGCGCCCGCCACCACCACCCGGAGGTCCGCCGAAGTCATCATCATAACCGCCGCCGCCACCGCCACCGCCACCGCCGCGGCCACCGCCGCCACCAGACAGGATGATGTTACTGGCGACGATCTCGGTTCGGTAACGCTTGTTGCCGTCTTTGTCGTCGTAGCTCGAAGTGCGTAGGCCGCCTTCGACGAACAACCGAGACCCCTTGGTCAGGAACTTTCCGAGTGCTTCAGCGCGTTTTCCCCACACTACGACGCTATGCCACTCGGTTCGCTCCTGGCGCACTTTGTTCCGGTCCAGATAGGTCTCAGAGGTGGCGAGGCGCAGCTTCAACACGGCTTGCCCACCGCTCGTCATTTTGAGCTCGGGATCGGCACCGAGATTTCCGAGCAACATGACGCGATTCAGACCTTCTGCCATCGGGACTCCTCCAAAACTAAACGTGAACGGCTTGGCATGTGAACGCGCACTACCGGCGCGTCAAGCCAAAGGCGGGAAAGAATAAGTCAGAGCAGCGCGGGAGCGCCTGAAAAGCGGCCCAACACTATCAGCTCCGAAAAACGCGGGCTCAGCCGGCCGTCGCGCCGTGCGAACGGTTCGACACTTCCAGCCCGGAATTTTCGAGTTCTGCCAGCAGCGCCACGATATCACGCCGGATCTCACCGAGCGCTGCGCGCAATTGCGCTCCCGGTCGCTTGACCTCCGGAGGCGCAACGACCGCTTGTTCTGGCTCGGCGCCTCCTTCACGCAGGCGCTTGCGCGCACCGGCGATGGTGAAGCCGTGGGAGTAGAGGAGCTCTTTGACCTTCAACAACTTGTCGACGTCACGACGCGAGTAGATGCGCTGGCCCTTGCGCGACTTCTGCGGTCGAATCGAGCGAAACTCCGTTTCCCAGTAGCGAAGCACGTGCGGCTCGACTCCGACGATCTCCGAGACTTCGCCGATGCGGTAGTAGAGCTTGACCGGCAGCTGTTGATCTGCGTCAGGCACGATCAGACCTTCGCGGGTTGAAGTGCCGCAGCTTCAGCTGACGGTTCGGTAGCAGCCACGCCGTCATTGAGCGCTTCTTTCAACAACTGACTGGCTTTGAAGTTCAACACTCGTCGTTCGGTAATGGTGATGGGTTCGCCCGTCTGCGGGTTGCGCCCCTGCCGTTGGCGCTTGTCTCGCAGCACGAAGTTGCCGAAGCCGGAGATCTTGATCTTTTCTCCGCGGCCGAGGGTTTCCTTCATCGTCTCGAATACGAGATCGACCAGGTCGGCGGACTCTTTCTTCGAAAACCCTCCCAGACGGGAGTACACGGCTTGAACGATTTCAGCCTTGGTCATGGGCGCCCTAGTCGGCGGCCCTCGAGGAACATCGAGGGGCAACCTAGCTAGATATTACCGGGGCGCTTCCAGAAGTCCATACGGAAGGGGGCGGATCCCGCCCCCTCCGAGCGCCGGCTGCCGTAGCTTTCGGGGCTTCTTCTCACCGCCAAGCAACCGACGAGCCGGCCCCGTGCGATGCCCTCGTCTGTGGCTCTCGAATCTCGAGCGCGGGCGAATCAGCCCCGAATCAGCCGACGGGCGCCATGCCCGACGCTTCCGCTGCGCTGCGGCTGCTTTCGGGCGAGGCTTCGACGACCGCTTCGGTCGCGGTGGCGTCGGTGGAGCGACCAAAGCCAAACTGCTCCTGGATGACCAGCGCGGCGACGTAGGTGTAGCCGGACATGAACAGTGCAGCGAAAGGTGTGGCGAAGTAGTGCCCGGTAGAAATCGAAGCCACCACGCTGCCTGCACACACGGCTGCCAGCGCGATTTCGTTCATGGGAAGCTTGGCATACTGCCGATAACGACCGCGCTGCTCGCCGCGCTTCGGCGTACGCACGAACTCACCGGCCATCGAACGCATGCCGTCGAACACCGCCGTGCTGAGGTGCGGCGCGAGACCGGCGCCGAGCGCGATCAACGCAGGTAAGCGCTTCAACGCTCCCGACGCTGGGCGGCCCTGCGCCACCTCGGCCATTGTGTAGAACGTCGCCAATGAGCCGGTCGCGCCGATGCACAACGGCAGATCGATCAACAGCAGAGTGCGTACGTCACTCGCGGGCATGAGCAGCAGCGCGGGCAACAAGAGCAACGTGAGCAGCACCATCATCGGGTAAGCCAGGTGCGGCAACATGTGAAAACAGGCCTCGATGCGCTGCGCCAGCGTGAGCTCCGATTTGGCGACGCGGAGCAGCAACTTACGCGCGGTTTGCACGGTGCCCTTGGCCCAGCGGTACTGCTGCGCGCGGAACGACGACATGTCTTCCGGCAACTCCGCTGGAGTCAGCACGTCACCGCGGTAGACGAAGCGCCAACCCGCGAGCTGCGCGCGATACGAAAGATCCAGATCTTCAGTCAGCGTGTCGTGTTCCCAGCCGCCCGCGTCTTGGATGGCTCGGCGGCGCCACATGCCGCCAGTACCCGAGAAGTTGAACATGTTACCGGCGCCGAAACGCGCGCGGTTTTCCACCATGTGGTGGCCGTCCAACATCAACGCCTGAATGCTGGTCAGCAAGCTGTGGTCGCGGTTCATGTGCTCCCAGCGGGTCTGCACCATGCCGATGCGCGGGTCACTGAAGTGGCCGACGATGTCCTTCAAGAACGACGCCTGTGGCACGAAGTCCGCGTCGAAAATCGCGATCAGCTCCCCCGAAGCTTGCTTCAAACCAAAGTCGAGCGCGCCGGCCTTGTAGCCGTGACGATCCGGGCGACGCAGATACACCGCGTTGATGCCACGCTCACGCAGCTCTTCGACGGCAGCACGTGCGATGCCTTGCGTTTCGTCCGTTGAGTCGTCGAGCACTTGCAGCTCGAGGCGATCGCTCGGGTAATCGAGCGCACCCGCGGCATCGAGCAAGCGACGCACCACGGTGGCCTCGTTGTAGAGCGGGAGCTGCACCGTGACCGTTGGCAGCTCGCTGTCCGGTACAATCACTGGTCGAGCAGCGCGATCGATCCGGCGCTTGTGGCGCAGGCACTGAAAAACTAGCGACGCTCGGTGTGCCCCGTAGGTACAAAGGACGAGGAGGACAGTGCAGTACAACGCAAGGAGGACGATTTGCATGCTTCGCCAGCCGCAGTACCAAACACTGACCACCTGATTGTCATTGAAATGTAATACATTGCACGATGATGTAGCACGCCGTAAACCGACGTAATTTTAGCTACTTAGAGTGAGGCGCGCATGTACGGTCGGGCCGACCCCCGGGTCAAAACCCGATGTCAGTGCTCGGCTTTTGAGAGGGGTGCGGGACGGGCATTTGCGCGGGTTTCGTGGCCGGACGGCTCGGCTGCGAACGCGTCACCGGCTTGCCCAGGGGCACGGGTATCGCGCTGGATGAAGCCGTTGGCACCGCCGTCGCGGGGGCGTCGTCGATCGCGAGCGCACCTGGCCCAGGTGGCGGATTGCGCGCGGGGTCCGTTGCAGCGGGCGGAGCGGACGGGGTTGGCGGCGGGACCGCAGCGGCGGCAACAACCGGCGATCCGACGGATGGCCTCAGAGCAAAGACCCCGCCCAGCCCGAGAGCCACTAGGGCGGCAAGTCCTAGCGCAACCCGCGCCCCCGATGCACTGCGCTTCGACGGCTTGGCGGTCTGGGTGGTCGGGGCTCCCGTGACGAGGCTTACGGCGACGGGGTTCGACGAGCTGACCGCTGAAATTCCGGACGGGAAGGTCAAGGCCGTGCTCGCCGCGCTGAATGAGCCACTGCCCAGCGCAGAGTACGGCCCGCTGCCACCATCTTGACCGCGCAAGACGAGCCCGCACACCGCGGCCAGCGACTCACTGAGCTGCGCAGCTGTCTGGAAGCGCTGCTCGGGTTCGCGCGTGAGGCCCTTGTGTATCCAAGCGTCGAAACTCGGTGGAACATCAGGCGCGATCTCCGAAGGTACCGGGATCGGCGCGGTGCACAGTTTAACCAACAGATCACCGACGGCCTCGCCGTCGAAGGGCAACGCGCCCATGATGCAGCGATACGCGATCACCGCCACCGACCACAGATCGGAACGAGAGTCGACGCTACGCAGACCACGCGCTTGCTCGGGGCTCATGTAATGCGGCGTCCCGAGCACCGAACCGGTACGAGTGGCAGACGAGGAGCTCAGGGACGTGTCGTTGAATTTCGCGATGCCGAAATCGACGACCTTCACCACGTCGGTGCGCTCCTCATCATCCCACACCAAGAACACGTTCTCGGGTTTCAGGTCGCGATGCACGATGTTGGCGGCGTGCGCCTTGGCCAGCGCGCGGCAGATCTGCAGCACAATTTGCGCGGTTTCTTTGGGAGGCAACCTGCCCAGGCGATCCAAGCGCTTGTCGAGCGGTTCGCCCTGCAAGAATTCCATCACGATGAAGGGACAGCCGTCGTCCGACACCCCGTGGTCGTACACTTCCACCACGTGCTTGCTGCGCAGCCGTGCGGCCGCGCGTGCTTCGTTCTCGAAGCGACTGCGTGCCTCCGGGCTTTCCGCGTACTCGGCATCGATGAATTTCACCGCGACGCGTGTGCCGAGAGACGAATGTGTGCCCTCCCAGACCGCCCCCATGCCGCCCCGACCGAGCAGGCGCGTGAGCCGATACTTGCCCGCAATCACACCCTGCGGAACCGGAGGATCTGAATTCGCCACGAACCGTCAACTCTAGCGGCGTTCATCAATCAAAGCCAGGGGAGCCGACGGAATCCGCCATCGATTGGTTGAATTACTATCGCGTTGTTGGTGCTCGTTGCTCGTGCGTGCTGCTCGTCGAATTATCATGTCGGTCCGAGGTAGGGAGAGCGCACCGATCCACTCCCATGAGTGAGTGATGTGAGCGCGTTTTTCCACTTTGGCTTTGGCCGCTACTCGGGCTTCGGGCTCGGGCAAACTCGGGCAGGCGAGCCGCCGGCCTCGAGGCCGCCGCAGGATTCGCGGCGGTTTGCTTCCCACAGGCAGCGCTCGCCGACTCGGGCTAAGACCGCGCCATGACGCAGCTCTTTCCAGCAGCAGCACCCGACGTGCTGTACATCGTCGACCTCAGTAGCTACGTGCTGCGCGCATATCACGCCATTGCACCGCTCTCGAGTCCGACGGGCGAGCCGACGCACGCG
>Ga0164241_10001166_pt1 | contig 34970 bp, 22 predicted proteins | sample OricomyardsoilBY_FD_108780 | JGI IMG/M metagenome (GOLD analysis project Ga0164241, IMG submission 108780) | Backyard soil microbial communities from Emeryville, California, USA - Original compost - Back yard soil (BY) | ecosystem: Environmental > Terrestrial > Soil > Unclassified | place: USA... | reverse complement strand
GGTTTCCCCGAAGAAACCGGGACTAACTCAGGGACCTCCCTGACCAGCCACTTGCACAAACAAAGAAAACCCCAACGTTGGTTGGGGTTTTCAGTGGAGGCGCCGGGAATTGAACCCGATCAGGCGCTTGCTTGGATCGGTAGAGAAATCGCTGATCCAGCATCAACTCGGCCCGATTTCGGTTCCATTGAACCCGGCTCGTTCCATCTGGATCCGTCGTTGGGAGCAAGGTCGGGGGACATACGCGCAACATGAGAAGGGCCTCCCGGCATAACTGAACCGCCGTTCGATCCCACGTGTTCCATCAGCCGGCTCAGCCTTTGTCGATGCGCTCGATGACCTGCTCGACCGCTTCCCCAAGCCGTCCATGCTCGCCATCATCGAGTTCTCCGCCTGTGCCGGACATCACGGCATCGAGCTCCGGGCGCGGCCTCAAGGGTAGCTCCCGCAGAGCCGACGACGCTGCGAACGCAATCACGGCTTTCACATGCTCGATGGTCAGCGCCGGGAACGCCGCGAGGATCTCCTCGACGCTCGCCCCTTCAGCCAACCCCGCGAGGACGCTCCGAACCGGAACGCGCGTTCCTCGCAGCACCTGTCAGCGGGCATCCTAAACGGCGCCTAGCTGAGCAGCATGGCGGTCGAGCCCGGAATCGCGCGGTGGCGAGAGCCAGATTCGCGCGGCATGAAGCGGCGCAAAATTGGGCCTGAGCGCCGTCGGCTTCGGATGATCGCGGAGCCCAGATAGACGAAAGGCTCGGGCGGAATCCGAGCCTTTCCAACCAGCGATCGGTTGTGGCGCGAGCTTCGCCGATCGGGGTCGATAGAGCCAAAAAGTCTGCTGGGCGGGGCCAGCGATCGAGGACTTTTATCGGCTATTTCAGTGTCGTCTCTGTCGGAAGCAGGTGAAGCTGTGCGGGCGCTGCGACAGGGGACAGGAGTTTTGCGGCCGCGAGTGCTCTTCGATAAGCCGTCGACGGAGCGTGCGTGAAGCCGGTCAACGGTATCAGCAGACGCTGCGCGGTGGGCAACGTCACGCGGCTCGGCAAGCCCGCTATCGCGCTCGGCGGGCGGCGAAAGTGACGCATCACGCCTCGTCGGAAGCGGTGAGCTCGGGCACGGATGTCGAGCGGCTCGAAGGCGCCGCCCTGGCCAGGAGTACCGACGATGCGACTGACGGCCCAACTACGAACGACGAGTGCGGAAGCGCGACTACTGTGCACGAGCGCGGAATGGGGCGACATGCTGAAGGCCCGCTTACCGCTCCGACCCTGCCACCCGCGAGCGCTGCTCACGTTGCTCGAGGGCTTGTCGCTCTGGAACGGCAGCCCGCTCAGCGTTGCGATTGCTGCGGAGCCAGGCTCCCCGAGCTGGCTCGATTCGGGCCTTTTCGGCGACGAGCTGTGGCCCGGCGAGAGCCAGCTCGTGCGGTACGAGGTCGGCGGCCCCGTCCGCCCCAAGCGCCTGCGCGGCCTGGGTGACTTTCGAGGGCTGCGCATTCCGCTGCGAGGTGGGCGATGATCACGAAGGAACAAGCCGCGGAGGTAGTGCGCCTCTTTCACGCTGAAAAGTGGAAGATTGGGACGATCGCGGCGCAGCTCGGGCTGCATCACGGCACGGTGCGGCGCACGCTGGCGCGCGAGGGCATGGCTGCGCCGAGCCGCGTGTCGAAGCCCTCGATCGTGGCGCCGTATGTGCCTCTAATCGTGGAGACGCTGGATACCTACCCACGTCTGCCAGCGAGTCGCTTGTACGCGATGGCGAAAGAGCGTGGGTATCAGGGCAGCCCCGATCACTTCCGCCGTTCGGTGGCGCAGCACCGACCGCGGCCGGCGGCGGAAGCGTACTTGCGTCTGCGCACGCTGCCCGGTGAACAAGCCCAAGTCGATTGGGCGCACTTCGGCACGCACACCGTCGGCAGTGCCGAGCGGCAGCTGATGGCGTTTGTGATGGTGCTGAGCTTTTCGCGCATGGTGTTTCTGCGCTTCTACCTGAGCGCCGCGATGCCGAGCTTCCTGCACGGGCACGTCTCCGCGTTTGGCTTCTTTGGTGGTGTGCCGCGCGTCTTGCTCTACGACAACCTGAAAAGCGCTGTTTTGGAGCGAAAAGGTGATGCGATCCGCTTCCACCCAACGCTGCTCGAGCTGTCGGCGCACTACCGTTACGAGCCGCGGCCGGTGGCGGTAGCACGCGGTAACGAGAAGGGTCGCGTGGAGCGCGCGATCCAGTATATCCGCACGAGCTTCTTTCCTGCGCGGAAGTACCGAGACCTCGATGACTTGAATCAGCAGGCACTCGAGTGGTGCCAGACGACGGCTGCGGAGCGCCGCTCGCAGGAGAACGAGAAGCAGCTGGTCCGCGACGCTTTCGAGAGCGAGCGCCCCAGCCTGCTCGGTCTGCCGGAGCACAGCTTTATCTGCGACGAACGCACCCCAGCAGACATCGGCAAGACGCCGTACGTGCGTTTCGACCTGAACGACTACTCGGTGCCGGCCACCGTAACGCGCCGCTCGGTCACGGTGGTGGCCAGCCTCGAGCGCGTGCGCATCTTCGATGGCGTCGAGCTCGTAGCCGAGCACGACCGGTCTTGGGATCGGCGACACACGGTCGAGAATCCGGCCCATATTGAGGCGCTAGCCGAAGCCAAACGCAAGGCAGCCGAGCACCGCGGGCTGGATCGATTGTACCGAGCAGCGCCATCGTCGCGGGCGCTGTTTCGAGCACTGGCGCAGCAAGGCAAGAATCTCGGCGGCGCCACGATCACGCTCATCAAGCAGCTGGACCTGAACGGCGCCGCCGAAGTCGAAGCAGCGATCGCCGAGGCACTCAAGCGCAGCACGCCTCATCTGGCGGCGGTGCGCCACGTGCTCGAACGACGCCGGTACGAGCGGGGGCAGCCGCCCGTCGCTGGTCGCCACCTGTCTACCGACGAACGCATCCAAGGACCCATCGTCACGCCGCACCCGCTCACTGACTACGACAATATTGGAAAGGAACCGCAATGACGACCGACCACCGTGACCACGACCTGCGAGAACGCGCCCTGCGCCTCGGCTTGCACGGCCTGCTCGCCAATTGGGATGACGTGAAGGACGAGGCGTGGCTCGCGGCAGTGCTCGGCTACGAAGAGTCCGAGCGCACGCGCCGCAGCCTTGAGCGCCGCATCAAGGATGCCCGCCTAGGGCGCTTCAAACCACTGGCCGACTACGATTGGAAATGGCCCAAGAAGATCGACAAAACCGCCATCGACGACCTCTTCAAGCTCAGCTTTTTCGAAGACGGCGCCAACTCCGTGCTGCTCGGCCCTAACGGCGTCGGCAAAACGATGCTGCTCAAGAATCTCGCTCACCACTCGGTGATGCGCGGCTACACGGTGCGCTTTACGACCGCCAGCGCCATGCTGAACGAGCTTGCTCTGCAAGACAGCAGTGCGGGCCTGCACCGCCGAATCAAGCACTACACTCAGCCGCAGCTGCTCTGCATCGACGAGGTCGGCTACCTTTCCTACGACAGCCGCTACGCCGATCTGCTTTTCGAGGTCATCACCCGCCGCTACGAGGCACCCAAGCCCGTCGTCCTCACCACCAACAAGCCTTTTTCCGAGTGGCCCGACGTCTTCCCGCACGCTGCTTGCGTCGTCACACTCGTCGACCGCCTCATCCATCGCTGCGAGGTCTTGCACATCGACGGCCAGAGCTACCGAGCCAAGGAGGCCAAGGAACGCGCCGCCGCCAAAAAGGCGCTCAAGCCCAACGAGACGCGCCCAGATTTACGCCCTTCCGAGTGACCGCCAACAGCACCAACTCGCCACCCGCGATCTTCGGATTGCGCTCGAATGAGCCTTCAAATTCCGACATTCTCGGCACATACCGCGCCGAGCATTGTTGGCCAGACCCAACCCTCCGCAAGACACGGCTCCACGGCAGGCCGCTTGCGGGCGGGACGCTCCGCCGATCCCGCGAGGCAAGCGGCATGCGGTGGGGCCGCGGAAGCAGCCCGCCGGGCGCACGGGGCCTGCCGGCCAGGCCCGTGCCCACCAGCGGCCGGTCCATGACGCGTTGCCAAACTCTTATGGTTGTCCATGCCGGCGAGCGTCCCGCGCGCTGGCGGAGCTGCTGGCGAGCGTTCCATTTTGGTACCGGTGCGGCATCACCGCCTGCCGCTTCCCTTGGCTGCGGCGCCAGTTTCCTTTTTGGCCTGTGGCTCCACCGGGGTGGCGAATGGTTCGAACAATTTCGCCCAGAGATCAATGCTCTCCTTGGGGCATTCGTCCGGTGCTCTTATGAGCCGCTGTTTGACCGCGCGGGCCAGGTCGACCTTCCACCCTGGCTGAAGGTCAACGCCGTTGGCCTTCGCGTAGGCTTCGATCTGAGGAACGATCGCTCCCGCCGCCTTCGCTACATCACGAAAATCCTCTTCCCCGCGGTAGAGCCGGCTGACGACGTCGACCATTATCGTGTGCGGGATCAAATCCTCAACCTCGGCACTGGCAGTACCGGGTAGCAAATCACCGACCGTCCGAACTCGATCGGCGTGGTTGCCCTTGTAGATGATGCCTTGCCGTAGCTTCTCGGCGAACTCTAGACCCTGCTTGTCGGAGTCCAGCACGACGTGGGGCGGAGCTTCATCCTTGCCAGCAAAGATCGGCACGAACGCGTGGACGCCCTTCGCGCCGCCACCGGGAAAGAAAAGTAGTTCTCTCTGGGGCGTGATCTTCCCGAGCGCAATAAGCACGGTCTTGATCGCGCTCATGTAGTTCTGGTCCGACGGGCCTTCGACGATGACGTTGGTGCAGCCCTGCAGGAGCGCATCGGAGACCGAAAGCCCCAGAGCGCTGTGAACCGCGTAGACCGACTTGAATTCAGGTGAGGCCGCTTTCCCGGCACGTAGGTCGGTGGAGACGGCGGTCGCCCCGTTGGGGTCAACGTAGACAGCCCTCACCTGATCCAATCGATCTGGATCCACCAGGAAAGGGGAATGCGTCGTAAAGACGAGTTGGTTCGTTTTCGCCAGGCTATCGAAGAACGACGACAAGTCTTTCTGCGAGAGCGGGTGAAGGGACAAGCCAGGCTCGTCAAGCAGCAGGATGGAGTCCTCGTGGGCGTTCTCGCTCTCCACCAGGAACACCAGGAAGAAGCTTAAGAACCATTGAAGCCCAGTGCTGCGCGACTCTAGCTCCACCTCTTCGGGTCGCTTGTCGTCCGAAACCCAGATTCGAAAGTGATCACCGTCGGCCTCAAATCGAAACCGGTAGTCGCCCTGCTTCCACCAATTGCGGAACTCCTTGGTCAGCTTCGCACTCGCCGACTGCAAGAGGACGCTGCGCTCCTTCGTGCGCTCAGCGGCCGCCGTGATCTGCTCCGAGGTCGGCTTCGCCCCGCCGGGCTGCGTAACAGATTTTCCGAGCTCGAGGATCTCTTCCGCCTGCAAACCAACGAAGTTGAACAACACACGCAGAGTTCGTGCCTTGGCCTCCTCCTTCGGCCCGAGATCGGTGCGCTTCAGATTCTCGATCACGTGCGGCAAATAGATTTCAGAATCGAGATTGCCGTAGTTCGAGTAATACACGAACTTTGGTAGGTGTTTTAGCGCGAGCTGGCGAGCCTTCTCGTTGTTGTTCGGGTGAACAAGTCCAAGTCGCTCCGCAGTCGCGGAGATATCGGCTAGGAGCTGCTGCCACCGCTCTTTTTGCGGAGAATCTGCGGTCTCTCCCGTTGGAGCCTCGCTGAGTTTCTCGTGGACACTTTCCACCTGGACCTTGCTGATCTGCCCACCACCAGCGGCGACCAGCTTCGACGCCGCGGCGATTGCCGCTAGCAGCGACGCTCCGAGTATCTCGTCCGACGTGTCGCCTTCGACGTCATTCTTCGCCTCAGCTAGGACCTTCTGTAGCTCGGCGCTGTCGACGGTTGCCGGCAACGCGACACTTGGGAAGCCTATGGTGTACCTCTCGCTAAAGAGTCGAGCCATGTCGATCATCTTGAAGCTGTCTGCAGGCAAGCCTGTAAGCTTGCTCAAGCCGGTCATGAGCGCGGCGTCCGCCTCGAACTGCGCGCGCACAAAGACGCGGCCCTTGTCCTGCTGGCGCAGGTCGCTGTATTCGCCGCGCGGGTAGTCGAGCAGAGGCACGATCTTGCCTTCGTTGGCAGGGTTCAGTTTCCACAAGGGCAGAATCAAATTTGTCTTCCCGGACTCATTGACGCCGATCAAAGCGGTCACGTCGTCGGTCTCGATCCAGCCGCTGTCTTTCACGGACCGGAAGCCCGTGACCTGATATTTCTTCAACTTCAGCATCGTGCTCTTACCTTCCCCGCATTCGCTGCCCGCAGGCCAAGTCCAATCCCCTCTGCATACACCTGCCTGGATCGATCAGATACTGGAGGTGGGACATTGACTGTCACCATCGAGAGAGGGCTCATATATCTACCTGCTCAGGCGGTCAGTGTCCACATCGAGCCACTGCTTGACTGACGCCGCCCAAATAGGGCGCCGGGCACCAGACGGGGGACAGCGTGCCGCCGGGCCCCGGCAGGCGCCGCCGCCTCGGCAAACACTCAACTGCGTTCGCGATCGACCCCAGGTGCGCCCGGCACCAGCCTGTCTATGAGTCCACTGATCTGGGCGGTCACTGCTGCCGTGCGCGCCGCTTGTCGGTGTCGCAAAGTAAGTTCGACAACGCCACACCCGTGCTGGCGACCGGAGAAGCGACCAACTATCGGGGCGCCCGACTCGAGAGCCGCGGGGTACAGGAGGACGGCCTGCCGCGCGCCGAACATCTCGTTGTAGACAAACATCTGCTTGAGGTCGTCGTCGGCAGGTCCTCGCGGGTCGGCGAGCTTCCATTTCGTGTCGAGGATCGCAACGACTTCGGCCGAGCCTCGGTCCAACAGGACGATGTCGGGGCGAATCGTTCGAGGGGTCGCGTCGGCCATGGCCCAGAACGCCCGCTTGTTTTGAAGTACGACCCTGACTCGGCTTCGGCCTGCCCGCTGGAAGAGGACGCCCACGTAGCGCTCCCAAAGAGCGTTCATGTCGAATAGGAGGGCGAACACTGACACCCTTCCGGCGCGCAAGGCAGGAGAGAGCCCCTCGAGCAGCATCCGGGACAGCAGCAGCGCCTCTCGGTAACGCTCGGTGGTGCGAGTAAGCACGAGCCGATTGAAGGCGTCCGCTCTCGGTACCAAGTGCTTCACATCCCCAAATCGCGGGAGAATCGAGACGACTCGGGCTCGCAGCGGGCCGGAAATTGGAGCGCGCGCCGCGACCTCGAGCGCTGCGCGCAGTAGCCGATTCACCTGCGTATCGCAATCGTAGACGGGGTACCGAACGAAGCAGCGCTCCGCCCTCGAGTGGTTGTGGCGAATGTGATCGGTGAAGACGAGCCGGCCGCGAAACGTGGTGCTGTTGGACTCTTCCTGCCGGTAGCCGCGAACCAAACCCTCGTGTGCAACGTGTTCAACCTTGGGCATGAGGTTGGCCACAACGAGCTCGATGAGCGAGGGACGGGTCAGCGACTGCGTGGCTGTTTCTGAAATTTGCAGATCGATCCCGAGCCCGACCTTGAGCATCTCAAACAGCATGGAGCGCCAAGGGCGCGCGTCGCCGTCGCCCCGTCGATCCGCCTTTGGCAGAACTTCGATGCCGAGATCGCCCACCTGTAAGTAGCCAACGAACTGACGAAAAGTGACCGACCGGTATCCAATGGCGAAGTACTGCTGCCCGCTCTCGTCATTGAAGCGCACGAGCGCGTCGAACTCCGCTTGGGTGAGCCGCGCTTCGCCCTGTGCGTCGGCGGCCGCCACCCTGAGGGTGCCGTGCTCGAAGACGCTAATCGTCCGCGACATGCTCGTAGATCCGACGGAAGGAGGCGCTGGTGAGGTGCTCGATGTCGGCGAGCTCGAACGTCGCACGTTCTTCAAGCAACTCCCGTTCCTCGTGCTCGAAGTCCGCGAATCCAAAGCCCTTGCTTGGGCGCCGAATCACGAAATCCTTGCCTAGCACTAGGCCAATCTTCCCCCAGTCACCGAAGAAATACTCCTGAAGGAGAGGCAGGACAGACGTGCGGAACACCCGTTTCAAAGTCTCGAGGCTTGCGTCCTCGCGGAGCGGCTCAAAGAAGGCGTGCCCGACCATGTGATCGCGGTCCAGGAGCTTTTCGATTCGCCGATTCATAGTCCCCAGCAGGAGCGCCGTATCGATCTGGTCCTCAACGAGGACGTTGATCGCTTCGGGGACAGGTGCCAACTCCTCGAACTCAAAGCGTCTGCGGAGGGCGGCGTCGAGCGCCTCGACGCTCCGGTCCGCCGTGTTCATGGTGCCAATCAAATGAAGGTTACTGGGGACCCCAAATCGCGACCTGGAATAGGGGAGGGTCACGATTAACTCATGCTCGGCACCGAGCCGCTTGTCGGGCTCGAGCAACGTGATCAGCTCGCCGAGAATTCGGGCCACGTTTCCCCGATTGATCTCGTCGATGAAAAGCGCGTACGGGGGCGCCCCAACCAAATGGCGGCGTCGCTCGTCCGGTAGGAGGTTGCAGAATTCGTCGAGTGTGCCGCCGAAGCCAGCGAGGCGCACCGCCGCTCGGGCCGCGGCCTTGAATACTCCGTCCGCCAATTCGTAGGTGACCCCAGTTTCTTCTGTCTCGGCACCCGCGGACAAGCGAGGCCGAATACCTTCGATGAAGTCCTCGTATGCATATGCCTGATGAAACGTAATGAACGTGTAGTCCTTCGTTTCAGTTGTGGAAGCCTGGGCTTTCAGCCGCTTGACGGCGCCGGCCACCTGTTCCGGAAGCGGCTCGACGATCTTCCAAGTGCCGTCGGTCTCCTTGTCGAAGATCAGCTCGCCCAGGCGGCGGCGCATCTTGACCGTGACACTCGACTCGACCGTGTGCTGGCCCATGGTGCCCCACACGATTTCACGTGGTGTCGCGTGTGGGACCAAGGCGTGTTTCGCCTTCATTACGGGATGCGCGACAATCTCCGCGACCTTGGCTTGGCCACCCAGCAGATGCAGCGCGACTGCGATGCACTCGAACCAGGTCAACTCACCAGCCAGTTCCGCCGTGCGATCGAGCTCGCGCACGTCTTGTGCGCCCCGCGTGAACTGCGGGAAATACTCGTTTACCAGCCGGTACGTCTTGCCGGTGCCCGGTGGTCCGTAAAGGATCAAATTCATGGGCACCGCGACCCGCGGGCCATCGGCCGCTGGCGCGGGCTGTCCCACCGCGCCGAACAGAACTCGAACAACGTCATCTCGAGTGACGGGCACGAGCGCGTCATGGAAGCTGCCCGCGCCCGCACCGCCAGGGGGTTCCCCCTTGAAGAGCGGCACATTCAACGGCCGCAAATCGATGCGCCCCACTTGAGGATCGATCGCGGTCACCTCACCAACGAAATAGACCCGTAATTTGTTGCGGGCGCCGTAGCCCTTGATCGCAAACCAATCCCCCGGCCTGATCTTGTCGAAGCGTCGCCAGGCCACGAGGGCTGGCGCTGAAGTCGAAGATCGTTCCCAGCCCAACTGCCAGTACCGACCGGCCAAGAAGTCGTCGCGTCGGTTGTTGCCTCCCCAGGCGATGCCACCTGCCCAGTAGTTCCTCGCGCGATGCTGCGTAGTTTGCTCATCGTCGGCATCTTCAGGTTCGTCGGCGTCTTCCTCCGGCAAGTCGAGCTGAGCCGCGTCTTCACCAAGTCGCTGTACCGGGTCGATCAGGCGCACGCCTTCTTCGGCGGGCCGCTCGCCGCGATCTAGGAAGTCCAATTTGAGAAGTGCGAGGTGGACCAATCGGCGAAACGCCACGTCGCCGCCCGGTTCGACAGTCCCATCCGGAACCATTACTCGGCAGATCTCAGCGCTGCTGGCAGACACCATCGGCAGGCCGGAACCCCGCAGCAGCTCGCGCAACGCATAGTTGACGGCTTTGGAGCGCTCGCCGCCGTCGGTCTTCCGCTTGACGGTCGAAACGGCGCCCTGGAGCGGCGCCGCGTATCCGTCAGCGGCGTCTCGCAGGTAGCGGGGTACCGTTATCCACACAAGCTCGCGCTGTCGTTTCTTGAGCCGAACCCTCAGTCCCAGGAGGTGACGATACCTACCCGTTGTCTTCCAGTAGTCGCACCCCACGACGAACGTCGTGCGCCCGCCATCCCAAACGCACTCGACATTCACGTCCGCGGGCCAAGGCCCATCCGCTGCCCCATTGAAGCCTTCGATCGCCGGCCACGCTATCGCATCGCCATGGGCGACCGAACACACCACGTTCTTCCCCTCGATCGACAGCTCGAACGGGCGTGCACTCCCCAGAATGTCGCGAATGGCCTTGAGCGCGATGTGGTTTGCGTCGGATCTCATCGTGAAACCTCAATCCCCTCGAGGAGGGAGTGGCTCGGCTTCCTTCGCGACAAAACTTCCTGTGACACTCATTCGCGGACCCGCACCCAATCGCCGTCTAGTGACGCATTCAGGTGGCTGGCCAAGCTAGCCAGTGTGCCGCGCGTCGGCGGCTCGCCGTAGTGGGCTTCGATACGAGCGCTGAGAGCTTCGACGCTGACGAGGCCCTCAGACTCGGCGAGGGCGCTGCGGAGCAGCTCCAGCTTGGTCGGCACGCGAGTGCCCTCCCAGGTTGCCAGACCTACGGAACCGGCTTGATTTAGGCGGAAGCGGTCGTCGCCGCGCAGTAAGCTGAGCGTTAAGTCGCGCGGCCATTTCTCGTGTTCCGGCGACAGCGTTTGGGCCTCTTGATGCGCCTGCCACGATGAGAGGCCGGAGTCGCGGCGTAACAAAACGGACTCGATCAGATCGGTGGCGTCGCTGATAGCCGCCTCGCCGCCCGGAACGTCGCGCACGCGCAGGCCGACGCGGTCTTCGCCGAGGCGCACGAACTGGGGGCGAGTGAACACTTGCGCGAGCGCAATGTCGGTGGCCCCCAGCTGCGCTTCGATGCGTTCGACCAAACTGCTGCGGGCGACGGGAGCGCCGGCATCCTGGAGCAGCTGCTCGAGCGCCTCGTGGATGTAGATGCGGCTTTCGGCGTTTTCGCTTGCTGGAAGGGCGACGCGATTTCGGCCGAGGTAGCGGATCTGGTCGGTATCGCGGAGCAATGCCCCGAGCCAGTAGGCGTTGAACCCCGGCGGCAAGGCGTAGTCTTCGCGGAGCTCGTCGACCAGCTCCGCGGTTGCCCACTGGCGTTCGGGCCCCAGGCGCTGCATTAGCGCCACGCTGGCTGGGACGAGCCGGCTCCGCCAAAGCTCGAAGTCGGGAAAGTGCTGACGGAGGCCCACGACTCCCCGATCAAAGTTCATCACTTCTTCGGGCAAATGAACCCGTCCGCCCAACTGCGCGAACAGGCGCTCAACGTGCATCGGCTCAGACGACGCGCGAAGTGCGGCGAGCACCTCGGTGCGGCGCGTTTGACCGACGCCAACGACGAACTCGGCTCCGTTCGCACGGCGCTCCACGTGAAGGGTGCTTTCAGCCTCCTCGCTCAACTCGCGCTCCAGCTCAGCGCCGAGCGGACTGGTGGCTTCGTGCACCAGCCGGTCTACCGCTTCCCTGGATGCCGGGAGGGGAAGGCCGCTCAGGCGACCTCGAATCTCAGAGCTGACGCGCTCCACCTGTTGGCGCGGCCAACGACTGAGCCACGTCGACTCGTTTCGCACGAAGCAATTAACCTCGACGCCGAGAATCGAGTCGCCGACGTATTCGATCATGGACGGGAAGTTGCACGCCCCAGCCCACCAGGGGTCGAGCGCGAGGGTTGCGAGTGTGGTCCCGCCGGTCGCCACGGCTTCCCGTAGCTTGGCGCGCGTGGGCTGGGACCAACCGACACGAAGGGCAATCGTCTGCGCGGCGCGAGACTCGATCTGTCGGATGCGTTCACGGGTAACGCCAAATATTTCGCCCAACTCTTCCAGGGTAGTCTCCGCGCCCGACATGCCGGAGCGCCGCGAGAGGATGATGCGCTCCATCTGGTCGAGCTCTTGGAGCAAGCTCTTGAATCCATCCAGAAGACCCACGTCGAACAGCTGGCGATCACGCTCGACGCGGTCAAAGTGTCGCGCAACCACAAAAGCGATGTCCTTCACCGTGCCGCGACCAAGGTTGTCCGCGGCTACCAAGTCGGCGCGGCTTCGAGCGACAAGCTCGCGGAGCGTCGTCATCCGCTCCCGCTCGACGTAGGTCCTGGCGCGCGCCGAGAACTCGATGTCGGCCAAGAGTGTTTCCAGCTGAGGCTCAACCAGCGCGACTCTGACGTTGTCCCAGTTGCCAGTGACTCCAGCTTCGCCGAGAGATAGCGCCATCCCCGCATCCGCTTGTCCTCCAGCGGACACGCCCTCTTCGGCGAACTGCTCCCACGTTGTGCCAAGCAACGGCTCGAGAATCGCGCGGGTATCGGCGATGCTGCCTCGACCCAAGTTGCGCTCGTTCAGTAGATCCCGCGGCGAAAGCGCTGCGAGGTCCCGCAGCGTGTCGAGCTCCTTGCGCATCACGAAGGTCGCCATACGCGTCGGCAACGCCAGCGCGGTGAGCGGCGTGTCTAGCGCAGTCGTTGGTCGCGCCTCCGTCTGAATAGCCTCGGCCAGAGGGGGCAACACCGGAGACAGCGCAGCAGCGACGGCCCCAGTGGACATGGGCGCAGGTGGGGTCGAGGCTACCGACCGCGCCGGGTACGCTCGCGCTCGCGGCAAGACCGCCAGCAAAGGGCTGGGCGTGCCGTGTGAGAACACGTAGAGCTCGTCGCGCGCCCGGCTCGTCGCAACATACAACAGGCAGCGTTCCCGAAGCAGCGCGTGGGCGCGAACCATCGGGTCGTCCGAGCTCAGCTCCGGCGACGGACTTGGGAGCACGCTGGCGGATGCACCAGCGATGATCACGACTGGAAACTCGAGACCTTTGACTCGATGGAGGGTGGCAAGCCTCACGGCCGGGCGCCGAGGTTCGTCGTGCTCGATGACCACAGCGTCAATCCCGGCGTCAGCCAGCGCGGGACCAAATCGGTCGTCGCGCAGGTATTTAGTGCGGACCACGACCGCAATTGCTTCAGGGGGTACGCCACGCTGAAGAGCGGACTGTACCGTCCTAACTACGGCCGCGTCCTCTTCCTGGGGCGACTCAAACGATTGAAGCACCGGCTCTGGACCATCACGCAAAGAGACCGCACCGCGCCGATCGGCATTTCCATCATCGAGATCGTCGACCTCGACGCCATGAAGTGCACCGAATGCGAAACGGCTGATGGCTGCGGTGGTCCGGTAGTTGATGCGCAGCGTCTGTGAACGTCGGCCGCGCACGGAGATGCCGCACGACGAGAGCGCGACTTGTCGCCCATAGATGCGCTGATGAGCGTCGCCGACGAGAAACAGATCGTCGGGGTGCTCGGGACCGGCAATTGCGCGCAGCAGTCTCAACGCCTCGGCCGAAAAGTCCTGCGTCTCGTCGACCACTACCGCGCGATACCGAGAAGCGTCGCTGCTCGCTTCTAGTTTGACGCGCGCGCGCCGCATCACGTCTATCAGCTCGAGGCGCTTTCCATCATCGAGAAGCTGGCGATACTCCGAAAAAACAGGCCATACCGCCCGCCGCTGTGCGCGCGATAGCGGGAGGCCTCGATGCCGCCGAACGGCCTTCACATACGCTTCCTCCGTGCGAAGATCCTGATCCTGAACTACCTCCCGCCATTCTGCGACGCAGAAGTCCAAGTCGAAGCCGTCTGCGCCGTAAACGTCGTGCACCTGCTGGAGTAGTTTTCGTTGCTCATCGCCAAACACCGCTTGAAACGACTCACCCTGCCGACGGAGGTACTCGGACGCCCAGCGATCGATGTTTACGATCTCGACCCGTGCCAGATCGTCAGGGCCGAGAAGTTTCGCGAGTTGCGCGCGCAAGTCGTACGCCAGGTTGACCGTAAAGGTGGTCAGCAGCACGCGATCATCGGGTTTTGGGTACACCTCGCGCACCAGGAAAGCCGCGCGGTGGAGCGCCACCACGGTCTTCCCCGTACCTGCGCCACCGGTGACCCGCATAGGCCCCTTGGTTCGCACGTTCGCCAGCCTGCGCTGCTTGGGATGCAAGAAGACACGCCAAGCGTCGAGCGGGTGGCGGAGCGCCGAATCGAGGTCGAGCGTGTCGCCAAGAAGGAAGAACTGGCGTTGCGTGGCCTCCCGCTCGAGTGCCGACTTGATGTCCGTTGTGTCGACGGGCGCAGGCTCCGGTGCCCCAACCGGTGGCGTCGGCCGACCGAGCACGTCTTCGAGGGCCTCGTCGAGCGAAAGCCCGGCGGCCAATCCGGTTAAAATTTCGCCAGCTTCTGGCGGAAGATGCGGGACGAGTCGCTCTAGGTCTTCGTCAGAAAGGACGGCGCGAACACTGGGTAAGAGGGCGCGTGGCACGCCCGCGGCAAACAGGACGTCGTCGTCGTGGGCTACGAAAAGGTCTGGCGCATCTTCGGCCTCGGTCGCCGCCGCTTCCGGTCGGTCGGACACCAGCTGTGGCAGGGCGGCGGTGCTGAGGTCTACGGTGACGGCGCGCGCCGCCTCATCGACGTCAAAGATCTGGAGCGTGCCGGTCGCCGGGTGCACGGCGGTCTGCTTGTTGACAGCCCAGCGATAGGCATCGTCGTGATGATCAGCCCAGAGAGCGATGAATACGTCGCCGCGCTCCGGGGCGCGAAGGATGACGCGGTAGTCATCACCAATGCGCGCGGAACGCAGCAGCGGGTCGGCTGCTCGTTGAATCGGCTCAACGTGAATCGAAGCTGCTGTCGAATCCTGGCGGAACTTGATCAAAAGCTCATCGAGCTTGCGTTGCGCTTTGCGCGGCAACCGCGCGTAGGCCCCTAAGAAATCTCGACTGAGCGCTATTTCGGCCATCGCTAGGCTCGTCCGCCCTTCATCGCAGCCAGGATCGCGACCTCGAGCTCGGCGGCTACGATACCGCGTTCAATTTGGAACATTGTCCAGCCTGCGGCCACGAGCGCGTCCGCCGCGGCCCGCTCGGTCTCGAAGTAGCCTGCGATCTTGTAGCTCGCCCACCCAAACTCGAGATCGGCATCCAAGCCGACGTCGAGCGTGCGTAGTTCCAACGGCACGGACGGTGGCTCAAGCGTCGTGTGGCGCAGCAGGACTTCCGTCACCGCCGTCCGAGCCTTTTCGTCACCAATCTCATCGGCTTCGGCGAGCCGCCGCTCGCCACCACCGGTCGGAACCGCGGCGTGTTGTCGTGCCGGCTCGGCACCCGGCTGTTGGTCCGCAGCCTCATCGAAAGCGGGTCTGGTAGTGACTAGGCGGGCGTTGGGCAGCTGTTGCAGCAGATTCCAAGCCCGGAGCCATTGTCGCCAACTAGCCTCGAAACGCCCGGATTTCCTGCTTTCGAACGCATCGCTCAACTGAAGCGTGACGGTCACTGCCCCAGGGGCTTCGAGGAGCCGGCCGAGATCGCCTTTCTCGCAAGAAACGACCAGTCGCCCGTAGTCGCCGAGAGCCAAATCCGTTGCCACACAGGAGCCCTCGCTTGCGTCCGCCGGGAGCGCCGACTCGGCGAAGCCGCCTCGGAGTGAATCGTGGAGCGTCCTCGCTCGCTCTGTCGGGAGTCGTTTGCCACGATTCAAGAGCAACAAAGCCGCTGCAATAGCGAGCTTTAGCGTGACCTGCGGCTCCGCCAAGTGGGCAACCAAACCGCGCAACGGATCGTAGTCGACGACATCGAGCGCCGCGGCAGCACCAAGCTTGGTTGCCAATCCCTGGAGCGCTTGAAACGCCGTGCCATCACCGAACCAGCGCGCGAGCGGCTCCGAGTCGCCCGGCACAACGTCCTTCCAAGTCAGAGACCAGCTGATCAGATCGGGCGCTTGCGCGACTCCGCTCCGCTTGACGGCGTCATCGGCGAGCCCACTTGCCGGGTCACTCGGACGCACGTGGAAGGCCAAACCATCCGCGAACAGGGCAACTGCACGGTCCGCCTTTCCGCCCGCCTCCGGGTACAGCACGAAGTCTGGACGGCACGCGACCGGTACGCGATCCTTACCGAGATTGACCTGCGGCTTGAGCAGCCAAGTCCGCTTGCCTGCGACGAGCCGCGCTTCTCCGTCGCCGAGCGCGGCGAAGGCGCCCCCGCTGGCTTCAATTCGCTCCTTCAACGCCACAAAGAAGCGCTCTTCGAGCTCACTCTCCAAGACAGCGCTCTGCGTGAGATGACCGATCGTGTCGAGCCGCCTGAGGCCGTGGAAGGCACCCAGCAGCCGCTCGAGCACCTCGAGCGCCAGCACACGCTCGAGTACCGGTAAATCGTGCTGCCCGCGGTAGGCGTACAGACACCGGTAGCAAGCTTTCGGTGCTGGGTCTTGGAGACGGCATTCGCAGCGGGAGATAGCGTCGTGCGCCTTCTCGAGCACCTCCTTGAGCTTGGCGCCCGTTCCACGGACTAGCTCGGCCAGCATCCCGGTTCCACCCGGCACGCGATCCATCAGCACCAAGAATCGACGTCTGCCCTCGCGGCCGGGCAGTGGCTCGTCGTAGGCCCGAACGTCGAAATGTTCCGGCTCACCGCCGTAGAATCGACGCAGCCCCAGGCGCAGGGCGGCACGCAGATTCGGCAGTTGCCGTACGGCGTGGTCGTCGTCGGCGCAAGGTACGACCAGGCGCAGCGCTTCCGAGCGTAGCTCACGCAGCAAATGGATACTCGACAGCTTCTGGGTGTCTGGCGACTTCTTACGCTCGGCGCACCAGCTTCGGTGCAGCCGTTCATCGCGCTTCTCGGGCTCCAATGGCTGCGCATGGCCGCAGCTTGCACAGACCACGAAGGCACTTTCTGTCAGTATTTGACCGGCAAAAAGCGCTTGCTGCGGGGTCGAATGAAGCGATTCGGTGCCGAAGTTCACTTCACGTAAGAGTAGCTGAGGCTGAAGTTCGAAACCGAACCCAGCCGGTTCGTTGGCCCAGGCATCCTCGGCCGGGGCAAGGGGCTCGAACAACGCGAGCGACACGTAGCGCTCCCGTTGCCGCTCCTCCGTCGTGTCAGCCAGGGCGGCGTCGCGGTGGCTCATCACCGAGTACGTTTCGCGCAGCTCCAGCAAATTGCGGCGCTGTCCCACGTCACTCCAGCCGGCCTCGCCGCAAGTGGGGCAGAACTCTGCGGGTTGCACGTCCTCGCGCGCGGTCTCCACGTGCTGGCAGGCTCGACAGAAGCGATAACTGCCGAACGCGCCGCCTCCTTGAAGGTCGACACCGTGCACCTTTACGTGGCGCGCGCTCGCGTAAAAGTGATTGTATGGGGCCAGTTCGCGAATGGCGGCTGACGGTGCGCGCACCCACTCGTGATGCTCGGGCTCGCGCTCCGGCCCCCGGCCAACGTACGCTTCCAGCTTCACGCCCTTTTCTGGAAACGCATAGTTCGGGAGCAAGCTCTCGTCGCACAGAAATTGCCAAATGTCGCGGTCAAGCAGCGAATCGAGCTGCTGCATCGCGAAGCGCTTCTCATCGCGCAGGCGTGCAATTTCCTCTTCAGGATCGACGAGCTTCTTTCGCTCCGCCTCATCGGAGTTGATGGACCTCAGCCGCTCGTCAATCCGTTTTACGGTGCGACGTAGTTCATCGCGCTTGTTCATCGCGCTCTGTGCGGCGCCGGCTAGTTCCGATTCGAGCACGCAGGCGCCATCCGCGGCGGTAGCGAAGAAGCCGCGCACCGCCGCAATTGCGATCGGTGTGAGCTGTCCGCGAAACAGCTCCACAAAGCTGGCGCCCAGGGTGTCACGCCGGGCCGCAATGAAAGCGACGACGACGGCTGGGAAACGCTTTTCGGAATCTCCGGAGATGGCCTCGCGTAGCCGCCCCGGCAGCTTGCCGCCGGAGCGCGCGAAATGGTCGAAGCAAAAAGCCAACGCCTGCCGCTTCAGGACCTCGGGCGCGCTGAGGTAGCAGCCAGGGGGAAAGATGGCTCCCGCCATGGCATCGAGCGGAGCCTGAAAGAAATAGAGATCGTGCGGCCTAGTCGCCGCGAAAGCCAAAATCAGGGCGTTCCCGGTCTTGCGCCCCGCCCGGCCGACACGCTGCGTGTAGTTGGCCGTGCTGGGCGGGACGGAGCAGAGCAGCGTGGCCGAGAGGTCGCCGATATCCACACCCATCTCCAAGGTGGGCGTGCAGGAGAGCAGGTTGGGTGAATCCGGCCGTGAGCGTTGCTTAAACTCGAGCTCGAGATCTTCGCGAGCCTGACGCTGCAGCAGGCCGGTGTGCTCGCGTGAGAACAGGCGCCCCAACGCGCGGCGCTCGTAGAAGCGCCGGTAGTAGCTCCGTTGCTGCTCGGCGTGGCTTGGTGCCACTCCAAAATGGCCTTCGCAGCGGTAGCGATAGCATGCCGCGCCAAGGGGATCGGTGCTGCTGCCCGGGGCGGACTGCACCTCGAACCCGCAGCTACCACATTTTCGCAAAGCCGGACGGCGCTGTACCCGGAGCGCTTCCGGCAGGAGCGCGTACGCCCGTGATTTGCCAACGTACGACGCGGCCTCTGACGTTTCGCGGTAGGTCACCACCCCCTCGGCCTTCAGCACATCGAGCAGCACCTGGTAGGCCTCGAGCGCTTCGTGACGGTCCAGCTCGACACCGAGCGCGCGCTCAAGGAAGTCCTGCGTCCATGAGCGGCCCTTGGCTGGCGCAATAGCGTCGAAATAACGCGGCTTCTGAGCGTTGCTGAGAAACAACGGCCGATTTGTATCGCTGCCGAAGGGCGACATAAGCGGGTTGAGCTTCTTGTTCAGCTGAAAGTCATTGCCGGCCAATTCGGCGTAGCGATCGAGCAGCGGGCTCCACACGGCGCCGCGCAGTCGCATACGATGCAGCAGCCCGGCGATCCAGCCGCCTAGCGACGGCAGTCCCACGTCGCTGAGTTTCCCCACCTTGGCTGGCAGCCGAGCGGCGGCATTCGCCAGGACGCGGGCCACGGTCGCATCGTCGACCGTGACAGCCACGCAGCCGCTCTGCTCGAGCGTACGACCGATGCGGGTGGCAACGCCTAGCTCGCGGAGTGCTTCCCAGCTCAGCCGCGCCTTCAAGTCCTTTAGGAACGCCTCGCCCGGCAATGGCCACGGCTCATCGAAAGTGTTGCCGCGTGCTTCGGCCTCTCGCTTCTGCTTCGAGTACTCGGCGAGCCGGTCGTGAAAGTCTTCGACACTCTTTAGAAAGTGCAGATCCACCGGCAAGAGCAGCGAGCAAAGCTCAGTCTCCCGTCGCCCATGCGCGCCCTCCAGCATGCTGAGGCCCGCCTCCCAGGCGGCCCCGCCCAGGCTGGCGAGCGAAATGCCGCCCTGATCCGGCACACCCGCCAAAAGCACAGAACGGAGCGCGAAACGGTAGGTTCTGGCTCCGAAGAAACCCGCTCGGTGGGCCGCGTCTTGGACGTTGTCGCTGAACGTGAGGAGCTTGCGGTCGGTATTGAGGGGCGTGGTGAACAGGTGGCCCACCGCGACGCTGCTGAGCGTTGTGGCGCGGGAGGCAATCATGACCCGCATACGGAAGCCGTTGCAGGCCGGGCAGCGCGAGATGCCCAGCCCATCTTCCCCTTCGACGACGAACACGCGCGGCACAAGCTCGGGATCCGTGCCGTTCGGATCGGGCGCCCGGTCGAGCAGTCTCTTCGATGCGAAGTCCAGCCAAGCCTCGCGCAGCGTCCCATCCGCAGCGGCGCGATCGGCCAAGGTCTCGTCTTGGTGCAGGAGCCGTAGTCTTGGATCTTGCTTGGCTTGGTGAGCCCGAGCGACCTGAGAGTAGTCAGTTAGCAAGGTCTCGCCGGGACCGGCCTCACAGACCATCCAGCCGCGGTGCCCGCATTCGCGGCACGCATACGGTGGAAGCCAGGGCACCGCGTCGCTGGGCGGCGCTTCATCGTGAAAGCGAAACGCTGGTGCGCTCCCAACGCGCGCCAAGAGCCGACGCGCTTCGCGAATCCATAAGGTGGCTTGCACGGATACTAGAGGGGATGCAAATCCGGCTGATTCGCGTGACGAGGACGACAGGAGCGTCAGGGCGCCGGTGATCCAAGCTAGGCGTTGTTGCACCTCGAGTGCGGCGAAGCCCGTTAGCTCGCGCACGAGCCAAGCATCCAAGTCACTTGTCGAGCGGGGCTGCCCGTTGGCCGCGCGGATCAGCTGACGCACAAGCGGTAGCCTCAAGACCGCCTTGCCCAGCGCCACGCGGTCCCATTCGACGGGCTGAATCACCTGCTCAGCCTCAGCCGGCGGCAGCACGGCACGGATGACGCGCGTCACGTACGGCACCAACTCCTCGCCGGCTTCTGGTTCCAGTGCGGCGTCTGGGTAGCGCTCCGCGCTCGCTGGCTCGGGGAACAGATCGCCGGGTTCGAGCCGCGTCTCACCGATGAAAGCTTCTTCGTCGAAGCGTTGGTCGAAGAGCTTACCGGCGAAAGCCAATAGCTCCTTGCGCGTGTCGTAGCTGCCTCCGACGGTGGCGCTGGTGCCCACCGCGCACAGCGTTTCAGCGCCGCCCAAGCGATGACCGAGCCGACGAATAAGGCATGCCACGTCCGTGCCTTGCGCGCCGTCGTAGGTGTGGAGCTCGTCCAGTACGAGGTAGCGAAGCGTGCCCGGCTGGTTGTGGTTCCAAAGGGCGGTGTCCTTGGGGCGCTGGAGCAAGAAATCCAGCATCCGGTAGTTGGTAAGCAGCAGATCCGGCGGATGGCTGCGCAGCGTGTCGTGATCATCGATCACGTGGTCGCGACCCATCTCCCGATAGCGTCCTTCTCCGCCAACAAACAAGCCGATCCTGACCTTCCCGCGCAGTCGGTCGTCAGCATGCACAGCTTGTGCGAAACGCGCGGCCTGATCTGAGGCCAAGGCGTTCATCGGGTACAGCACCAACGCCTTGATTCCCCGCTCGCCAGCGTTCGCCCGGCGATGCAGGTGATCCAAAATTGGATAGAGAAAGCACTCGGTCTTACCGCTGCCGGTGCCGGTCGTGATCAACGTCGGGCGCGGCTCTTGCTTGCGGCTTGAGAGGCGCTGCCAGGCCTGCAACTGATGCAGGTGAGGAGGAAAGGCGGGGACGATCTCGAGCGGCGGCGTGGCGGCAGTGGGCGCTGGCGCGAAGGGCAATCCCAACTTCAAGAAGGGGCCTTGAAACAAGCCCTGTGGCCCCGAGAGGAACTCGAACAGCGCTGCTTCGAAGGACGCCTCTGTGAGGCCCCACGTGCTGCGCAAGTAGTCGAGCAACGTGCCGCGGACCTCCCTAGCAACCGCCCAGGGGATCATGCTGGGGCTCCGAGCTGCTTCGCGAAGAACTCGTATGCCGTACCCATGTCCTCTTCACGGTCTCGGACTTCGAAGGGTGGCTCGAGGTTTCGCTTGTCGAAGTCGGACGGCAGCGGTGTGCCATCACGGAGATGTTGCTGCCAGCGCTCGAAGTTCTTGCGCCTGAGGCCAACGCCAATCAATCCTTTGCTCGCTGTGAATGCGATGCGACCATTGCGATCGAACCAGGTATGGTGTTCGTTGTCGCGGAGGACAGGGAACTGCGTGCGGTAGATCGTCTGCAATTCCGTCAAAGTGAGGCCGAGTTCGAGGGCCGCGAGGGCGTCAATTTCGATGAGTGCCCAGCGACGTTCAAAGTCGTTTCGCAGGGCACCATCTCGATGCCAAAGCGCGTCGTGTGGCGGCCACGGCGACAAACGTCGATCGACTATGGACCACGTTTGCTCACCCACTTCCGACCACTGGTACTTCCAAAGGTCAGCGTACTGAAGGGTTATGCAGTTCAAACGGAGAGCGCGAGCCCTCAGCGACAGGACGCGGGGCGAGTTCGCAGTAGGAAAGGGAAGAGTGCTGACGAGGTCACCACGAAGGTCACCTTTGCCCGTGCTGCGAACATAGAAATCGAGAACTAAGCTGCTCAGAAAGGCTACGGTGGTAATCATATCCGCAAGGGAACTAAACGTCATTGAGAACACTTGGTCGATATGCCCGATGCCTGGCGGTGCGATCGCTGGCAGCAGTGTTCTCTCTCCTCCCACGGCGAGCCGTCGTCGATGCACGTGCCGATAGAAGTCGGTGACTGGTCGTCCGTGAAACTTCGGTGTCCGGTCGCGATAGGTTGCTGCGTCGCACGAGGGGACGTAGTTCGTGCGTGGTAGATAGTTGTCTGGAATATTTTCGAGCTCAATAACGTCGTACGCAGCTTTAGTGTCGCACACTGCGCGGGGTGTCTTGTACAGGGGCGCACCTACATAGATGTGGGGTCCCGACAGAATTAACTCGGTGACACCGCTCGGGAACCTCGTTTCCCGTCGGATGGTCTTGTCGTTCTGTGAATTAGTCTCGTGCCACATCTCTGTGCCAGCGACGTCGTCTCCAAGATCTCCCAGCTTGCGTGGGTGTTCTCCCAGCTTGCGCAATACGTCCATCGCTTCGCTGCTATGAACAAGGGGCAGCCTCGCTCGATCTGCGCTGGTCCCTGCCCGGTCGAAAAGGCGCGCGAAGAGGCGTAGCTCTCTTGCTGAGATCGTTACAATTCGACTTCGGTGCCCACGCATCTCGAACTCGTCCTCGTCTGTTTTGATGCCCGGCACCGATCCAACGCCATCGTGTGAAAGGGCGGCGTCCACTGTGAGCGGGTGGAAGAGATTGCACATCAACGAGAATCGCACCGCGTGCTGGACGGAAGAAGAAACGGTCAAAACGAACGGGCGAGCGTGGCCAATGTCCGTGAAGAGTGGCAGCTCATTCTTGAACCTAAACACCCATCTGAGCCGTGGATACGCGGCTGCTCGTAGTGCCCAGCCCTTAGGATCGTCAAATACGCCATCTTGATGAACTAACGCTGTAACGCCCCGGTCGCGGGAGAGGGTCCATGCCCGGACGAGAAAGCACTTGTATAGATTGGTTTGCACTCCGACCAGGAGCGGGTAGTTCGCTCCCGCGTTTAGGAACGCTTGTGCGCCGGTGAGCGCGATGGCCGCATTCAAGTACTCGTGGGTCCGGCTCGGTGTATTTAGGACGTCGGTGCGCCGCCTTGCGGCTTCGGTGGCGCTTACTTCGTCCAATGCGAGTCGTGGCTCCATTTCCTCCAGCAGGGCCTGCTCATTCCAATGGAGTTTTACCCAAGGGGGATTGCCTATGATCAGATCGAACCCACCACGCAGGAAGATCTCCGGTACTTCCAGCTCCCAGTGAAGTGGACGCAGCTCCGCCGCGCTGCGCTTCACCAGCTCCCAGAGGCTGGTTGGCTCTGCGTCCTCGGTGTCCTCATCGGCTGAGGACCCCCGAGGGAAGACAAGCTGTTCGGCATCGCCCGGCAATTCTCCCGGCACGACGCCCAAGACTCCTTCGACCGCAGCCTGCCAAGCCTTGCGCGTCGGTAGCACTGCAACGGCGCGAAGAGGAAAGGCCCACAGCACGGCCCAGAGGTCCATCACAAGCTTGAGCTGTGCATAAGCTTTGTCGTGTCCTCGCGCGGCCTGGACGTAGGCCTCACGGGAATCGACCTTCAGAAAGCCACGAGGCGGTCGCGTCGGCGCGCTTTGCTCCCACGGCGTCACGTTGCTGCGAACGAGGTGAAGAAGCTCTTCGCGTTGCAGCGCTACTTTTCTGAAGCGTTCATCGACGGCGTCCGAAATCGCACTGAGTCGTTCGAGTTCGTGGAGTCCAACTGGTTCCAAAGCGGCCTTGCGCCAAGCCTTCAGCCTTTCGACGGCTTCGGACGCCAGCGCCTTCAAGGCTCCGTCGCCCTCGAATGGGCTCATTGCAGGATGCGGCAAGAGGAAGGCGTAGACGCTGCCGCGCGGGCGCGTCCCGGTAATAATCTGTTCGGCTGTGACCGCCCGCGGAGTCGATCGTTGCCAACGGGGTTGCTTGAGGCGCGAAGCAGCTGCCTTGCCCCATTTTATGATTGTCTTCGGTTCAATCGCCTGGGCTTGGTCCTCACTCGGCGCTGCATCGTCGTCATCGTTGTCTTTCCCATCCGAATCGTTTGCTTCAGGAATCGATAGCGCATCCAACTCGTCGCGTAGCTGAGTCACGGCTGCAGGCGCTTCCTCGACCCAACCGTCCAACAGACTGCGGACTCGGTCCTCAACTGTTTCGTCTGGCCCTTTCAGCGACTTGCTCAGCGCAGCCGCGAATCGCGCGTCGTCCTGAAAATCTTCAGGCAAAAACACCGCGAGCCGGGCGCCGATCAAGGAGTTGCCGACCAAGAGTCGTGCGCCGTAGCTCGGCGCAGCCTGCTGCTGGTGCATCGTCGCCAGCCACAAGCTGACCCCCGCAAGTCGCGCGGCCATCGGGTTCAAGTCGACGCCGTAGCAGCGCTCCTCCGCGAGAAACGCTTTGACCTTTTGCTTCTCGAGCCCGTACTCGGTCGGATCGATGCGCCGATCCAGCTCGGCCTGCTTCCGCTCGAGGTAAGCGTCGGCAAGTTGGTCGATGGCCTCGACCAAGAAGGCGCCGCTACCCATGGCCGGCTCACAGATGCGTGTGTCGAGCAGCTCGTCCGCCGTTTTCCCTTCGACAAGCTCCTTGAGCGCATACTTCACCAGACAGCGCGTCAGTACCTGTGGCGTGTAGTAGCTGGCGCTCGACTCGCGATCGCGCCCCGCCAACCGGAAGATGAAGTAACCCTGCGGGTAGTGGCGCCGGCTCGGTTCGCCCTCGGCGTTGGCAAAGCTCAATTCGTCAGTCGAGTACTTGGCGAGGTCACGCTCTGGCACGAAGTGGCTTTGGTGCGTCGCGTCCGCCGCCTTCTCGCCAGCCTTGTGCACCTCGTAAAGCACTTCTTTGGCGAAGAAACCGGTGTAGCTGAGGAGCCCCTCGTACACCGCACCGAGCTCACCAATGCCAAGCTGCGCGTAGCTGATGCGCCCTCGCCCCCACGCCTTGCTGCCTTTGCGCCGGCCCTCTGGCGAGAGCGACAGCAGCCGGATCACCTTTTGCAGTACCTCATTGCGCAGCTTCACACTCGAAATCCGCGGCGTTGTGCGGCGGTCGAACAGCGTCGAATGCAGGCCCGTGAGCGTGAACCCACGCGAGAGCAAACCCTTCTGGGCGTCACCTGTGCCGTGGAGCACGGCCTGAAGCGGCTCGAAGCCGCCATTCACCAAGCCGAATAGCTTTTCCAGGCTCTCGTGGAAGAAGAAGCCGTCGCGCGCTTCAGGCGATCCGAGCGGCACTTGCTCCAGCTCGCGCAGTACCTCAAGGCTGTAGCCGCGTGCGTACTCTTCGGCCTTCATCGGCAAGCTGCCCAGCTCGCCTGCTCGCGCTTCGGCATAGAAGAGGAACAACAGGCGAAACAGATAGACCAGGCACTCCTCGGTCAACTCGCGCGCCGCACGATCGCCGTACAGGGCTTTCTTGCTGGTGGTTCGGACGTAGTGAACCACCTCGTTGCCGAGTAGCTCCACCGCCTCGCGAGCGGCAAACTTGAGGTTGGAACTGACCCCGACCGCGTGCTGGTGCGAGCTCTCGCTCAGGCGATCGTGCAGCGTCGTTTCGCCCGCGTTTGCCGGCACGAGCAGCGCGCGCGACAGTAGCGCCGCCGTGACATCGAGAGCCCCCGCATCGCGCCGCCGCAGTAGCGTATCCAGCTCGAAACGAAGCCACTGGCCCTTTCCCCAACGGGCTCGCTCCGCCAACACCACTTCGGCACCTGCCAGAACCAACACCCAGCGCGGCGCCCGCTCTTCGGAGAAGGCCAGGCTCAGTGCGTCCGAGAGGGTCAGGCCGCTCGGTAGGGAAAGCCCAACGTCAGTAGCGGCCTCGGGCAACGCGGCCGCCTCGGCCAGCGTCAATTCGAAGAGCGACTCAGTCGGATCTGCCGGCCCACCCTCGATGATCCACAGGTAGGGCGCGCCACCGACCTCCAGCTCGGCGAGCAGCGGCAATGCATCCGACTTGTGGTCTGAGCGCGCCGCCGCAAAGTACGCGCCGATTGAGCGCTCGTAGCCCAGCGCTTCGAGCAGATACACATGTGCCTCGTGCGCGCGCTCGAACCGGGCGCGACCGCGCTCTCGAGACAGCTCGTCGCGTAGCGTGAGCAGCGTTGGGGCGAGCGCTTTGAGCTTCGACGCCGTTTGCACAATGGGGGCGCGCTGCTCCGGCGGTTGCTTCGCCAGATCGCTCGGAAGCAACGAATGGAGGTAGTGCGGGCTAAAGAACTCGCCCGCGTTGTCGATACCAAAGAGCTCGGCGGCCATCTCAGGTACCCGTGAAGACGGCGACGAGCCGCACGAAGGGGTCGCTATTCGGATCGACGGAAAGTGATTTCAAGTGTTGCTTGTGGTTCTCGTGGATCCGCTTCACGGTCTCAGACTCGTCAAACAGCCGCTTCTCGATATGGCGCGGCGGCTTGGTCCCCCGGGTCTCCCAGGCCGCTCGCTTGCCGTCGATGCGCTGAAGACTTTCCGTTTCCCAGCGCTCCAGCCGTCGCGTCTCGGCGCGGGTGCGGGTAACGACCTGCGCCGAAAACTGCTCTTTTCGGAGTGCGACGAGCTGCTCGCGCGCGAGCTTCACGGCGGCTGGCACCGCAGCCTGCAATTCTTCTTGTCGCTTGCTGCCCGGGCCGGGGTTCACCAGTGGACGGTCGAGCGCGATACGTCGATTCACGCTAGCAAGGCCGGGCGGCGCAGCCTTGAACGCGCCGCCGTCAAACTCCAGGCTGAACCAATCGGCGGTGACGGCCTCCGACTCGTGGTTGTAGAGCAGGCCCTGCAGCAGGAAGATTGCCGAGGTGCCCAAGCTGGGCACGCGCAGCACCGGAGCTTCGAGCCGCGCGTAGGCCGAGCCGAGCGCGTCGAGCACCCAGTCGACAAGCGGGTGCTGTTCCCAAAGAAGGTGCCACTCGGGCCAACGTCCCTCATCGTCGAGCGCCGAGCGAAGCTTGGTCTGCACCAAGTCTCGACCCTCGACCAATCTATACGGAGCGTTGGGACCCGGAAGCGCTTCGCGAGGCAGGAATGGCTCGACGTGTAGCCTGAACGCTTCGGGCGCGTGAACCTCGAGCGTTCGGTCTTGGGGGCTGGCTGACCATTTCAGCGGCTCAGGGCCGATCACCGGGTTCTGCTCCAGATGTCGGAGCGCAGCCGTCAGGAAGTCCCAATCGGACGTGAAAAGAGACTCGTTGCCAGAAGTGAGCGCATCCAGACTCGGGGTCTTGGCTTGCTCGGCTTCGACCTCGGCCAAAAGCGCGAGCAAGTCGATCGGGGCGGCTGAAATCTCTTCGTTGGGGGCACTATTCGATGCTGTGCCGGCGCTCGCGGGATCGGCCGCCCGAGCGTCGGTTAGGGCGGACTGCGCCGCGGCGGCGCGCGCGGGCTGATCTGGGATCAGCACCTCGATCGCGACGCCCTGCGCCACGCCCCGCGTGATCGCATCGTCCTCGTCCTCCGCCACGTACAGGCCCAGCAGCGCGCCGGCGTCGCCCAGCTGGCGTTCGACCTCGCGCTCTTTTTCAATCAGCCGCTCAACAACGCGCTGGTCGGCCGTCGAGTTTTGGGTGTGCGTCGTGAAGTAGTACAGCTGAGGGCGGTGGTGCTGCCCATAGCGATCCACGCGACCGTTGCGCTGCGTGAGCCGGATCAACGACCACGGCACGTCGAAGTGCAGAAGGTGGTAGCATTGGTGGTGGAGATTGATGCCCTCCGAGGCTGCATCTGAGCAGAGCAGCAACCGAAGCTCGCTGTCCTTGCGGCCAAAGGATTCAATGGTGTCACGCTGCTCTTTGTCGTCCCCCGAGGTTGCGGTGAAGAGAGCGATCGCCGTTTTTGGCAGCTTGAAGCGCGCCTGTAGGTCTCCTTCGAGAAGGTCCAGCGTCTTGATACGCTCGGAGAAGATCACCACCCGGGGCGATTTTGGCGAGCCGTCGAAACCAATGCGCTTCAGTTCCTGAGCTAGGCGCTCGAGCTTGCCAAAGGTGGTCGCTGCTTTGCCTACCAAGGCGAGCGCCTCGTTCAGGCGCGAAAGGTCCCCTTCCAACGCGGCAGCGAACGGGTGTGGCGACCCGCCCTCCTTGAGCGCGCCCTCGGTCTTCTTGATGCGATCCACGATAGACTGCGCGCACGCTGCAGGGCTCGACCCGAGCGCCTTGATGAGCGTCCAGCGCAGCAGTGGATCCTCGCCACCCCGCTTGCGGCCGAGGCCATGGAGCTTCAGGGCATGAACGGCCGAGAACGCCTCCTCCTCCGCTGGCGAAGCGCTCACCTGCACGGTGTGGATTTCCCGATCCTGAAGCTCGGCTTTGGCCTCGCTTTCGACGTCCTTCTTGAAACGACGCACGAACAAGTGTTTCACGTCGTCTTTCGTGAACGAAGCCGCGTCGGCGATGCTGGTCGGGTCCAGCATACGCATCAAATTGGCAAAGCTTTCAGGCCGCCCGTTGTGCGGCGTGGCGCTCGTCATCACCAGGGCGTCGCACTGCGTCGCCAAGAGCCGAGCCAGCTCTGCGCGCTGACTGCTCGTGCCCGCCACGTTGTGGCATTCGTCGACGACAATCACGTCCCAGCGGATCTGCTGCAGCCACGCCCTGTAGAGCGCGTCGTTCTTCAGGGTGTCGACGGAAATGATGCAACGGTCAAAGTAGGCGAATGGATTGCGGTTCGACGGGATCTTCGCCTGCACACGGAACAGGCCTTCAGAGTCGAGCCGCACGAGTGGCAGCGTGAACCGCGCCCAAAGCTCACGCTGCAGTTGCGCCAGCATCGAACGGATGGCCACCACCAGGATGCGCCGCCCGCGCCCGCGTCGGATCAGCTCGCTGAGCAGAATCCCGAGCTCGACCGTCTTGCCCAGGCCGGTGCCGTCCGCGATCAGCAGCCGAGGGCGCAGCGCCTCGAGTCCCTGTTTGGCGGGCACCAACTGATAAGGCATCACGTCGAGCGCGCCCCGGTGCCCGAGGCGGATACGGTCATCGGTGGGCGGCATCCGCCGCAGCAATGTCTCGAGATACAGGCGCGTCTGGCGGTATTCCGGTGTTTCATCTGCAACCAGGCGCGTGTCTTCCGGCTGTAACGGCTCGATGACCTCCAACGGCGTCAGAAAGATCGCCCGGTGATAACGCACCAGCTCGCTCACGCCCTGAACGTGCACCGCGTAGCCGCCGAACTCGAGCGGCAGGCTCTTCTGCACGGCCCACTCTTCGCCCCGAACCCGTACACGGGATCCTGGCGCCGGCTGAAAATCTCGCGGCTGGTTCCCACCCGCGCGCGTTACTCCTCGATCGACCATTCGGCCCGCCCCAACTCTTTCAAAACATGATTGACGATGCGCACGTCGTCATCCAGCCCCGTGCACGCCCGCGTATCGGGAATGGCGTCGTCCTTCGAAATGAAATAGCGCGCCGCCCCGACAACAAGGGCGCGCTGCGCCGCGGGTAGCTGCGAGGCCAGTCCGAAAAGCCGCTCCAGCCGATCCCTCACGGCGATGGCCAGGTCGACCGCCACGAGCTCGGACGTAGCCTGCTCAGCCTCAAGCTCGCCTGCGTAGCTGTGCACGCCGTTGCAAAGCTCCGCCAGTCCGTCTGGTGGCAGATCCGAACAAAGCTCGGCGAACAACGCGAGCTCTTTGGGGGTTGGAGGGGCGGGAGGTGCCATGGTGCGTCTTGGGTCGACCGGGAGCCCGCCCGGACTTTTGCAAGCCTGCGAGGCTTATCCGAACGCAGCTTGCAGGCAAGAGGTTCCGCCGCTCAACCTGGGTTCACCAGGACATTGATTGTCTGCGTTGGAAGAACACCTATTCCGGAGAGAGCAACGGGAGATGCTTCAGGATTCTCCACGGCAGTTTTCGTACGAATCTTCCCGCTTGACGGTAGGGGCGGGCATGCAAACGCCGGCGACCTGGTCTGGCTTGGGGGAAATGAGGTCATCGACGGACGTGACAATGAAGCCCGTGCCCATGGCGCGGTCGTGGGGACCGGCTAACCTTCGCGGATGAAGTTCTCGGACGACCCGAGGCTGGCCGCCTGGGAGAAGGAGATGGCGCGGCTTGATGCCGGCGAGCCTCCGCCCAACCACGAGAACCCCCCTCGCCGCCATCACTACGTGCCCGAGCTGTATCTGAAACGGTTTGCGTCGCGGTCGCGTCCAGATGGCGCGCCGCTCGTTCACCGTATTGAAGCTAAGGCGGGACCAGCATCCGGTCGCGTCATCGGGGTGCGCGACGCCGCCGTCGAGAAGGACTTCTACAAGGTCGATTCGGATGACCCTCGTCGGGCATACGAAGCCGAACGCATTTTGGGCGTCTTCGAGACCACGGCGGGCTACGCCTTCGCCAACCTTGATCGCTTTGGCGCCGGCCATTTCCCCGACAACATCGACCGAGAGAACCTCTCGCTATTCATGGCGCTCCAGTTTGTGCGCGCGCACGATACTAGCGACTTTCAAGAGCGAATGTATACGCAAGTGTCGCGGATGACGATGCGCGTTGCGGCCTCAATACCAGGCTACGTCCGCAGCTACCTGATAGAGCAGGGTGAGGACGCCTCCGATGAGGCCGTCGCCAAGGTGACTGCTGCGTTCATGAAGGGGGCTGACGTCATGTCGGTAACTCCCCATCGCAATGAAACCGTCGAAGCCATCCTGCGACTCCCAACTGAGCTGATGCCGTACTTCTTCCACCGACGCTGGCTCATCGCGTGCTCGACGGTTCCATTCCTGACGACGGATCGCCCCGTGGTGCTACTTGAGCAACGAGGCGCCCACGAGCCGTGGCGCGGAGTTGGAGCGGGAACTGCCGAGACCATCGTCTTCGTTCTTGACCGCTACCGCGCCCTGCTCATGCGCCACCCAGAGTCAGCAAACCCTGAAGCTGTGATCGACGTCGATGCACGTTTCGTTCGTCGGCTGAATACGGTGGTCGCGAACCGTGCGCGGCGGTGGATCTTTCACCACCCGGACGACAACCCGCTTGACGGCGTGCCATTCAATCCCGACGGGCAGCCAGCTACTAGCAGGGTTGCGCAACCGCGATGAACCCCCCCGTGCTTCGCACTAGCGCCGACGACTTCCAGCTGCCAGATGCGGGCTTGCTCATTCGTGCGCCCTACGTAGACTGGATACTCGACGGCTTAAAGGTCTGGGAGATGCGCTCCAAACGCACCGCGCGTCGCGGTCGCATCGGGCTCATCCGCTCCACGTCCGGACTGGTCGTCGGTGAGGCCAATCTCGTCGCCGTCGAAGGCCCCCTGACACATCGCGAGCTCCTCCGAAACGCAGAAAAAATGAACGTCGAGCGCGAGGACATCATGGCGCCGGGAGGTGACACCTTCGCTTGGGTCCTCGAAGGCCCTCGCCGCTACAACCCGCCCGTCCCCTACACGCACCGATCAGGTGCGGTGATTTGGGCGCGCCTGCCGTGACCGGAGTGACCCGGGGGAGCGAGGGAATCCCGGGCACGCTCGGCGTCGACGTGAGCATGCGGGAGACGATTGAGGAACAGCTGGCACGGTTGCCGTTCTGGGGGGTAAGGTAGGAAGGTCGTGACAACGAAGGACTACTCCGTGCTGCTCGAGGGCGTTGATGCGTTGGACCTTCCGCTCAGCGTGCTTCGTGATCTCTGCGACTTGTTCGTGGAGGGGGCGCAGCGCTGTGCGCGCCTAGTGGCAGAGGGGCGGAGCGTCGCGCGCGGTACTGTTCCTGCTTGGGCCGTGGCGGCCGCGGACATTCATGTATCCAAGTTCGAGCGGGGCTCCCTTCAATTGGGGTTGACGGTGCAGCGTCTCGTGGACGCCGCTCCCGATGCCTTCTCGCAAGCATCACTATTTCTTCCAAACGCTGATCCGGACGCGACCGCGCTGGACCTGTTTCTCGACGCGGCCGATGATGCAGCCGCCGGGCGTCGCGATAGCGAGCGGCTGGACGCCGGAGTTCTCGAGGTGCTGGCGCGCACCGGTGGGTTATTCACGACGACCGCGATGCGTCTCTCGGTGCAACGTGCCGGACGGCCGGCGGTGACGTTGGACCAGTCGGCTTTGGCTACTATTCGCAAATTGACCGATGAAACGCCACCCGGACGCGTGACGCGTGTTCGCGGTGTGCTCGACACGTTGACGATGAGCACGCGAGCCGTGGTGCTTCGACTCGAGAATGGCCGAGTGCTTCGCGGGTTTGCGGGCGCCGTACCCATCGAGTACATGAAGCAGCTCCTCGGTACCGACGTCGTGGTTGAGGGCGTCGTGGCCTTCCGTCCTTCGGGCGATGCGATCCGCGTCGAAGTCGAATCGGTGGTCCCCGCGAAGTCTGGCGATAGCATCTGGTCTAGCCTGCCGGTCGCCGAACCAATCACAGCGCGGCCCCGTCTGCCCCGTGCGGATGTTGGGCTCGACGCTTGGTTTGGCAAATGGCCCGGTGACGAAACCGACGCCCAATTGGCCGAGGCACTTCAGAGCGCATCGTGAAGCTCGAGGGGGAACAACTCGTTCTCGACACGAACATCCTCGTGCATTGGCTGCGTGGGAAGGACGCGGGCCTCAAACTTCGCCAGGACTACGAGCTCGGCACCAGGCGCCCTCGCCCCATCATTCCCTTGGTCGTGAAGGGCGAGATCAAGTCGCTGGCCCTCCAGTTCCAGTGGGGCGACCAAAGGAATGAGCAGCTTGATGCGTTGCTGCGCGAGCTACCCGTTGCCGACGTCAGCTCTGAGGCCGTCATCCAGGCCTACGCTCGCATCGACCACGAAAGCAGGCGGATCGGCCGCCGTATGGGCAAGAACGACCTCTGGATTGCGGCAGTCGCAGCCGTGCAGAGCGCGGTGGTTCTGACCACCGATCAGGACTTCGATCATTTGCCCGCCTCCGTCGTCAGAGTCGAGCTTGTCGACGTTGCCGCGCTGCTGAAGCCTACCAGTTGAGCCCGGCGGCCTGCTCCGGCGTGAGCCTGCTTGATCCGTGGTCGGGGCAGTAGGACAATAATCCCAATGGGCTCCGCGAAAAAGCGTCCACGCGGCAGGCCGCGCAAAAAGGAGTCGAAGCTCTCAACTTGGATGGACTCCCAAGGCCTCACCCGCGACGCCGTCGCGGAGCGCCTCGACATTCAGCGCACCTATCTTGACAAGTTGTGCCGTGCGGAAAGCCGCCCCAGTCTCGAGCTCGCGTTCGACATCGAAAAGCTCACGCGAGGCTCCGTGCCAGCATCTGATTGGCTTGCAGTGCCGGCCCACAAGGGAGACCGACGCTAGGCATTTTGTTCGGTAAATCTAGACTTCGAGGCTTGCGGCGGTGCGCATTGGGATTATAATATAGACCATGGGTATCGAGTCTGTGCAGGGGTTGAACGGGGATCGGGGCGGCAGCGCTCTGCCTCAGGTGTTGACGGTCGAAGAGGTCGCCGACCTCATGCGCGTGGATCGAAAGACTGCTTACGCGGCGATAGCGGAGGGCGGCGTTCCAGGTGTCCGCCGCATGGGTCGCTGCATCCGCGTTTCGCGCGATGTGCTCCTGCGCTGGCTCGAGCAAGGCGAAGCGAAACAAGGCAGGGGAAGGCGCCCGTGACTGTCCGTCGCCGAAAGTGGACTGACCCGACCGGCGCACCGCGCGAGGCCTGGATCGTCGACGTGAACGCGGTCGGTAGGGACGGCCGATTGCGACGCATCCAGCGAGTCGCGCCCATCCAGAACAAGCGCGCAGCTGAGAAACTTGAGCACGAGCTGCGTGAGGAGCTGCTGAACGCGGACGAGCGGAAGGGAGCGACGGCGGTCGAGTCGCCGCTCTTAGCCAACTTCGCCAAGGAGTTCATCGACACTTACGCGACCCCGAACAACAAGCCGAGTGAGGTCGAGTCGAAGCGCATGATTCTGCGCGTCCACCTCGTCCCTGCGTTCGGCAATCTGCGGCTCGATCAGATCGGTGTGGCCGAGATCGACGGCTACAAGGCGAAGAAGCTGGCCGCCAAGGTCGCTCACAAGACGATCAACAACCACCTCACGGTCCTTCGCAAGATGCTCACGGTCGCCATCGAGTGGGAACGCCTGACCATGGCGCCCCCCATCAAGTGGCTGAAGCCGCCGCCACCCGAGTTCGACTTCTTAACCTTTGACGAGAGCAACCGTCTCATTGCAGCGGCGCAGGGAGAATGGGCCGCGATGATCACGGTCGCGGCGCGCACGGGTCTCCGCCTCGGTGAGCTGCTCGGGCTCAGTTGGACCGACGTCGACCTCGAGACAGGCCGCGTTTTCGTGCGCCGCGCTGTCGCGCGCGGCATTGTTGGAACGCCCAAGAACGGCCGCAGCCGCGAAGTGGCGCTGAGCCAGCAAGCCATCGCAGCCCTCGTGGCTCACCCGCGGCGGAGCCTGCTCGTATTCTCCGATCCCCAAGGAAAGATGCTCACGAAGGGAGCGACCAAAGCGCCGCTCGCGCACGCCCTCAAGCGAGCCGGCTTGCGACACATCGGCTGGCACGCGCTGCGCCACACGTTTGCAAGTCACTTGGTGATGCGCGGCGCGCCCATCAAGGCCGTGCAGGAGCTCCTGGGTCACAGCACCATCGAGATGACCATGCGCTACTCGCACCTGAGTCCCGACGCTCGGCGAGACGCGGTGCGCCTGCTCGACATCAAGGAAGCGCTGACGATGACGTGGAAGACGGCCTCCGGAACGGTCCTGCAGATCCCGCTCGGCCGTTCGCTTCGAGCGGCTTGATCGTGCGGCCAGTCACGGCTCGATCAGCTCGGACTTCTCGCATCCCCGGCCCCACCCGCTCACCCAAGCACGGGTCCCCGGCAGGCCGGTTGCGGGCGGGACGCCCCGACGATCCCGCGATGCAAGCGGCATGCGGGGGGCCCGAGGATCAGGCTAGCCGGTCGCCTCGACCCCGACGGACCAAGGCAGGGCAACGCAACATGAGCGCAACATGGAAAAACGAAATCGCGGCTGCTCAGGAAAACAGCCGCGATTTCAGTGGAGGCGCCGGGAATTGAACCCGGGTCCGCGAGGCTTCCAGTCAGCTTTCGTTCACGTGCGTAGTCGGATTACCCAACCGACGGGGTTCGACATATTCGGT
>Ga0164241_10001165_pt1 | contig 34972 bp, 26 predicted proteins | sample OricomyardsoilBY_FD_108780 | JGI IMG/M metagenome (GOLD analysis project Ga0164241, IMG submission 108780) | Backyard soil microbial communities from Emeryville, California, USA - Original compost - Back yard soil (BY) | ecosystem: Environmental > Terrestrial > Soil > Unclassified | place: USA... | reverse complement strand
GCCTTGCGCCCACGCTTGTTAACGATCTTAACGATCAATCGCTGATCGGGCTGCAAGGCCGGTAGCTTGTTGGGCAAGTTACGAGCCTCACCTTAACTAAAACAATTAAATTTGAACATACAAATCGCTCAAGCACCGCACACTTCGTGTGCTGGACAGTTTTTAAGTCGCGCTTTTGTGGTTTTGCTGCGCAAAAGTATTCCACAAAATCACAACTTAAAAACTGCCGCTTAGCTCGGCGTTACGTGAACAAGAAATAAAAACCTATAGCTTCGGCTAGTTTTAAAAGCAAGAGCTTAAAGCAACGTAGATCTGAATTTATACGCTTTTGTTTTATCATGAACTGAAATATTCGGCTTCGTAGAAATAGGGCATCGGCTTAGGTTATTTCGTTATTGTTTTTCTTAGGTGCATTTTTTCGCAAGAACTTTAGGTCTTCGTAAGCAGGTTTTAACGGTAGCCTTATCTTTGGGTTCGTTGGTTTTAGTTTTCTTTCTTGCGCTGCTTTCGTTTCAGAATGGTTTTGTGTAAAGTTTCGGTATTGTGTTGGTTTGCTTCGGAAGGCTTGGAGTTCAGTTGTTGTGCTTTTCCTTCCTGTTTTCTGCAAATCCATCTTAATGTAAACGTCACGTAACAAGTCGCTCAAGCATCGCGCACTACGTGCGCTGGACAGTTTTTAAGTCGCGCTTTTGTGGTTTTGCTACGCAAAAGTATTCCACAAAATCACAACTTAAAAACTGCCGCTTAGCTCGGCGTTATGCAATAGGAGAAAATAAAATTCGCCATCATATTTTGCTTATAGCCTTATTGTTTCTCTCATCGGAAGCTTATTCACAAGACAAATACCCTTGGATAATGACACCAAAAGCCCAAAAAGAACTCGATGGTGCCAACAAAGCGCCTCTTTGGGCGAAAATTGATAATATAAATATTGGCTATTCTGAATCTGAAGACATTAAGAAAATACAATCAGATTTTGAAGAAAGTTATGCCAACTACAAAAGCACTAATCCAGATATAGATAGTTCTAATGCAATGAGCATGACCATGCGTGAAACTGACCTTAAATTTTTGTTAGGCTCATTTGAATCAGAATGTAGAACCTTCTTAAAATTTCCTACAAAACCATCTGGAACCATAACTTACAATTCTGGCACTGAAATACCTATGCATGAAGTATGCAAAGTAAATGTGCTTGCTTTTGTACTGAATGACTATAAGTTTAAAAAAGCAAAACGAGAGAGAACATTAGTATTGGAAAAATAAATATAAATGCATAACAAAGCAATCAAACAGATGGTTTTTAAGTTGCATTTTTGCCATTCCGCTTCGCTCCACTATATGGCAAAAGTGCAACTTAAAAACCACCGTTTATCGCGGCGTTATAACTAAAAGCAGATCGTGCAATGTTTAAGAAATCATGTCCATGGTGTGCCAAAAGAATGTACTTATCCCAGCTGGGAAACAAGCCTTCTGCGACTAAGCCAAAATGGTATCAAATTACTAGAAATATTCAGGTGTGCCCTTACTGTGCTAAGTCGGTAAAGCTATCTGGTAGAGGTCTATACTGGCTTCTTCTATTACTTCCATTTTTTATCGGGGTATTCGCACAGTTAACCCTAGGTAAAGAAATATTAAACTTGTCGGGTTACAAATATATATTAATGCTCATCGGCGTTTTTGGTGTGGTTGTCGCTATTTCAAGCGCAGTACTTGGAAAAGAAACGAGGCAATAGTTTCATTACTTTAAAAAATGAAAAGCGTTATAACAATGCGCAGCAACACGTCACTGCACGGCTGGACAGTTTGTAAGTCGTACTTATGTGGTTTTGCTTCGCAAAAGTATTCCACAAATTCACAACTTACAAACTGCCGTTGAACTTAACGTTAGGAAGAAACATATCGTGCCACTGGAGAAATCATTGCGTGAAGTCTCAGAGCGTCAAGAGCTCATTGAGTTTATATCTCATGCTTTTGAAGGAGTATCGTTAGGGGATGGCATTGGCTTATATCAGGCGCAAGCAATTGATGATTATAAGTCAAAGGACGAGGAGCTACTTTTAAGAGCCACTGATGAAAAGCTCAACTGGAAATCAATATCTTCGGTAAGCTTGAATAAATGCAATAGTAGCTTATCTTTTTTTGATGCTGAAGGTATGAGATTTCACTTGCCAGCCTTCTTGATTTCTGACCTAAAAGGTGAGTATGGTTTTGGTGTCGAGTTTTGCTTAACTCATCTTTCAGAGTATTCAAAAGCACAGTTTGCGTTATTAAACCGAGTTCAGCGCGAGTCTGTTAGACTGCTTCTAAATTTCTATATAACTACGCCAGACTGCGAGTTTTATACAGTTGATATGGCGAATGCTTTACTTGGTTTTTGGGCAGAGGAAAATGACCGTTCCTAACAAATCGTTCCGGCCTCGCATACTTCGTGTGCTGGACAGTTTTTAAGTCGCGGCTTTATGGTTTTGCTGCACAAAAGTATTCCATAAAACCACAACTTAAAAACTGCTGCTGAACTTAACGTTAGGGCATACATGGAGTTAAGAATGAATTTAAGGCCGGCAACAAATGCTGATTCAGAGTGCATTAAATCTGTTGTATTCTCTGTGCTCAAAGAATACGGTTTAAAACCAGACTCAAATAGCACAGACAAAGATCTAGACTCTATTGAAGAAAGTTATTTTTCAAGCAATGGCTTTTTTGGCGTTGTAGAAAGTGAAGGCTCAATTGTTGCTACTTTTGGTTTGCATAAAGTTAATGCAACAACATGCGAATTAAGAAAAATGTACTCTTTGCCCAGCCAAAGGGGAAAGGGTTTAGGAAAAAGCATAATAGAATTTGCTTTATCTAAAGCTAAAGAGCTAGGTTACAATCGTGTAATTTTAGAAACCGCGTCTCCTCTCAAAGAAGCCATTAGTTTGTATAAGAAGTACGGTTTTAAGGAATTTAATCCTGAGCATTTGTCTTCTCGTTGTGACCAAGCTTTTGAACTTTATCTGTAACATGAAAAGCCCTAACAAGTGACTGTGGTGAATACTGCATGGATTTTCTTTTGCAAAGACACCACTTATTAAATTTAACCAATGGCTAATGTTTACATTTTTGGCTGTGCTCAATTAAACATTTTCTTTAATTTAACTCTGCCCCCAATTGTTACTCTTGATTGTATAGAACCAATTCCAACGCCTTCGGCAACCCTTCAAATCCCTTATCTTTATCCTGTGCCCCCCTTAGCTGCCATTTGTTGTGCGCAGTTCATCTTTACGAATGTTTAAACAATGTGCAAATGCTGTAGAATCCCCTCTAATTTGTATTACAATCTGCTAATACGTTTAATTCAAGAAAATCACAATAATATCTTCTTAATAAAAGTAGCTTCTTATGAAAAAAATTACGCGCTTTAGTACCTGTTCTTTATTTATTGCTGGCTTACTGACAGGTCTTTGCCTTGTGGGGTGCAGCCCAGAGCCCAAGAAAACGCAAGAGCCGATTGTAAAAACCACTTACGGTTCTATTTCCGGCAGTGTTGAGGAGGGTGTTTTCAGTTTCAAAGGCATCCCCTATGCAAAGGCCGAAAGGTTCATGCCACCACAAGCGCCGGATGCATGGGAGGGCGTGCGTGACAGGACAAAATTTGGCCCCATTGCAATGCAAGTTAATAGCTGGTCGCCTGAGGCTGCGATGAATGAAGAAAAATTATTTACCGTGAATGTATGGACCCAGGGCCTGAACGATGGCAAAAAAAGGCCGGTAATGTTTTGGCTTCACGGTGGCGGCTTTGCCGTAGGCGCGAGTGATGATCCTATTACCGATGGAAAAATCCTCGCGCAAAAAGGCGATATCGTTTTGGTTTCTGTAAATCATCGCCTTAATATTTTGGGCTTTCTTGATTTATCAGCCTTTGGCGACCAGTACGCGAATTCTGTCAATGTCGGCATGCTGGATGTGGTAGCTGCGCTTCAATGGGTTAATAAAAATGCCAGCAGTTTTGGCGGCGACCCTGCGAACGTTACAATTTTTGGTGAGTCCGGCGGCGGTGGAAAAGTGGGCACCTTGATGTCAATGCCTGCAGCAAAAGGTTTGTTCCATAAAGCCATTATTCAAAGTGGCACGCTCCTTAATGTGATGACCAAAGAAAAATCGACAGAAGTGGGTAAAGCGCTGGTAGATGTTCTTGGGTTGAACAAAGATAACCTGAATCAACTCCATAGCATGCCTTACAAACAACTCGTCGAAGCTGGCAATAAGGCGCTGGAAAAAACCGTGGGTTTGAGAACTCCCGGTTCTAGAACGATGGTTGGGTTTGGCCCCGTTCCCGATGGCGTGAATTTACTGCAACAACCTTTTTCGCCAGATTTTGCTGATATTTCCAACGATATTCCGCTGCTCATCGGCACTACCTTTAACGAATTGATAAAAACCGTTTACAGCGAAAAAGACCTTACCTTGGATGAAGCCAAAAAACGTTTGGTAGAAAAATATGGCAACAATACCGACAACTATATCAAGCTGTTTGAACAAGCCTATCCGAACTATATGCCGCAAGATTTGTTGTCTATTGATACACTGTTTCGCCCTAACACTATTGTGACAGCGGATGCGCGCGCTGCTAAAACTGATGCTCCGGTTTATTCTTATTTGCTGACGTGGAAAAGCACAGTTGAAGATAATACCAAAGGTTCATTTCACGGCCTTGATATACCTTTGGCGTTTAAAAATATTGAGTTAGGTAAACATTGGACCGGCGAAAGTGATGAAGCCAAAACACTTGCCGAAAAAATGAGTTCTGCGTGGATTAATTTTGCAAAAACTGGGAATCCTAACGTAGAAGGCAGTTTACCGGCATGGAAACCTTACTCGCACGAAAATGGCGAAACCATGATTTTTGATAAAGAACCTAAGATCCTTAACAACCACGACCGGGAGTTAATGCAACTGATCCAGTCAGTACATTAATGAATATCCTAACGTTTAACTTTACGGAAAAACTCACATGAAAAAAATAAAATATGCTTTTCTACTATTGGTATTATCCATTGCCGCTCCGTCGTTTGCACAAGAGGCTGCTTCCCGTGTTATTGAAAATGGCGGCACCGGCAAGCACGGCGCTGTCATGTTGACAGATGCTTCCTTGCCAACGCATACCATCTTCAGGCCAAAGGATATCGATGGATTCAAGGCTAAAAAGAGTCTACCGCTAATTGTGTGGGGTAACGGTGCGTGTTTTGACTCGCCGTGGGAACACGTAAACTTTTTAAATGAAATTGCATCGCACGGTTTTATGGTGATTGCCATTGGGACTATGCCGAAGGAAAGCGGTGAACAAAATAAAGAGCGATCAACATCATCAAAATTGAAAGACGCTATTGATTGGGCTATTGCTCAGAACAGCGATGCAAAAAGTACCTACTTCAAAAAAATTGATACTAAACACATCGCGGTTGCCGGTATGTCGTGCGGTGGTTTGCAAGCGCTAGAGGTTGCACCTGACCCAAGAGTATCTACTCTGCTTGTTGCTAACAGCGGTATCTTTATCGATCCCATTCGCGGCAACGCTATGCCCATGATGCCGCAATTGGATAAAACCCATTTAACAAAAATTCATACGCCCACTCTTTATTTGCTCGGTGGCCCTTCCGATATCGCCTATAAGAACGGCATGGACGATGTTGCCAACATTAATCATGTTCCTGTATTCGTGGGCAATTTAGATGTTGGGCATGGCGGAACCTATGCCCAACCCAATGGTGGTGATTTTGCCAAGGTAGCAACCGCTTGGTTTAAATGGCAATTGAAAGGTGATAAGAAAGCGGGCCAATTATTTACCGGCAATCCACCGGGGCTTTCTAATATGTCAGGTTGGAGTTTTGATAAAAAGAATATTCGCTAATACAAAAAAACATTAAAGAAAAACGAAAATAGAAAAGGCGGAAAGATTATTTAATCTTTTCGCCTATTTTTTGTTGATACTTTTTTTACTTTTTATTTATTCCCTTTATGTGCTTTAAAAACATGTTCGCTAGTGGTTGGCTGACAACATCAACTCTCCCTTCTTGTTAATTTTTTATCTCACGCCGCACAAGTTATAGCGGACTTACCCTCGTATGTTTCCTCCCGTAAAATTAACTGAAATGGGCAATTTGTCGTTCCAGTTCACGCGCCACTGAATCCAATTCGGTAGCTACGTGAGTCGAGCGCTGGGCATTAGTTGCAGCACTTTCTACCAATATCACCACTCGCACCACATTTTTATTGATCTCTTCTGCCGCGTAGCTTTGCTCTTCCGCTGCTGTTGCAATTTGTGTATTCATGTTGTGAATGCGTGCGACAGCTTGAGTAATGCCACCAATGGCTTGCCCTGCCTGGCTAGCCATTGCACTGGTGCTATGAGTTTTGTCTTGGCTTACTTTCATTGCCTGCATAGCTTTGGTAGCACCTTGCTGTACTGCCTGAATGATATGTTGGATCTCTGCCGTGGATTCTTGCGTTCGTTTAGCCAGCGCTCTTACTTCATCGGCTACCACCGCAAATCCGCGTCCTTGTTCACCAGCGCGTGCTGCTTCAATGGCCGCATTCAAGGCTAGCAAGTTAGTCTGCTCAGCGACATTTTTAATAACATCTAAAACACCGCCAATGCGAGCCGTTTCCGTTTCCAGTTGGGTCATAGCCAAGCTGACGTTATCGACTTCTTGACTGAGTTGTCCAATAGAAACAAGGGTATTGTTCATAATGGTCATCCCCGAGCGCGCATGATTATCGGCATCTTGTGCGGCGTCGGCGGCACCAGATGCATTATTGGCCACCTCTTGTACTGTAGCGGTCATTTCATTTATTGCGGCTGCTACCTGATCAGTCGCGTTATGGCTACTGTTTGTATCATCCGAAATCGCACGTGCGGTATCAGTAATTTTGCGTGAGGACTGATTGAGAGTGCTAGATGAATCCTTTACGGCGGTTATTACATTAATCAACGAGTCTTGCATGCGATCAAGATTGCGGTTTAATTCGCCCAATTCGCCCTGCTGGTTGAGGTATAAGCGTGTTGTCAAATGGCCTTGCGAGAGAACTTCAATATGCTTGAGTACCGCGAGCAAAGGTGTAACAAAACTGCGTTTAAGTGTCGTGAGTACTAACACGATAATGGCAAGACCAAAACCCGCTACCAACAATGTAGACCAAAAGACAACGCGAGAACTGCTTGCTGCTAGTTCATCACTGGTTTCAATAGCTTTTTTGTTGATGAGAGTGGCACAGTCACTCAGCATTTTGGTGAGCTCGCGGTCAATACCGGTAACGGCTTTGTCCCCTGCACTTGGGTCAAAATCGGCGGCTTTAAAAGCGTTTAACCCCGCTTCGTATTTGCTGTACATCGCTTCGTGGCTGCGTAAAAAATCTTGCAATAATTTTTTGCTGTCATCATTAGGCAGCTTGCTGGCTAAGCTATCGCCTTCGGTTTGAATTTCTTTTTGCAATGTGCTGAACTGGTCCCAATACTTTTGCAGTTTTTCAGGATCTTTACCTCTCAGTAAAACATTTTTCCATTCTTGAACTTGAATCTTAAACGAAAGGTTTAAGTCGCTGACTTCTCGTTCAGCCTGAACATTGGTGGAGAGCAGGCTGTTAAATTCATCAATGTGGCTTTTCAATTGAAAAACCGCAATGCTTGCCACCAATAGTAGTAAACCAATCCCTCCACCAACAAGAATAGTCAACCTAGATTGCACACTGGTAAATAGACCACTCATATTAAACTCTTCAAAATCGTTGCTTAGGGATTTTGAGTATAGTCACGATTAGTGAGTTAATAGCTTATTGACAAATAAATAGAAAGAATAATTGTGTAAAATGAAAATGCGCACCAAACTGGGACAAAAAAAGGTAAAGCCAAGTCGCGTTATGGGATTTGCATCTAAAGAGTGCAGCTTTAGACGATAAATCGTAATTGAGGTAAGGAAAAATTAATTTTTAACGGAAATGATATCATCCAGTGTCAGCTTTGGCCGAAATTGTTCAGCTTCCACACCTATCCGAGAAAACGATGCTAGACTAAAGTTACTGTTCATAAATTGTTTTTCGTCAGAAATTTTATATATCCTTTCAGTTCCTACAAGCTGTTAATTGAGAGCACAAGGCCAACATAATGATTTGTATGGTGTACATTAGCTCGGCGAAACTCGGCTTAACTGAGGGTGAAATAATCAACATCGTTGAGGACGCTCGAGTTAATAATCGAAAAAACGAGGTTACCGGATTACTACTTTTCAATAGCGGAAATTTTATGCAGGTGGTGGAGGGGTGCGTACCGAATGTCGAGAATCTTTATGAAAAAATTCGACAAGACAATCGCCACACGGAAGTGAAGCTCTTGCTCAAAGAATCAATTACACATAGGAATTTCAGTGCTTGGACAATGGGCTTTAAGAACATTGAAAAACTAAAGAAAATAAATCCTGAAGTTCTTAATCCTTTTCTTGAAGACGATCTGAATTTTTCAATTTACCAACAAAATCCTTATCGAGCGTTGCAATTTCTAGAAATATTTAAGAGAATCGCTTAATCAAAACCATGCCAAAATCCTGCTTTTACGCACAATTTCTGAATTAATACCTGTATCGTTGTTACTCTTCCTGAAATGCATTACTGGGTGCGTGGGTCATCCGCCTAGAAGCCTCTCGTGATTATTTTTTATATCAACACTTTGAATGCCTCTGCCACCACTAAGGATGCGCTTCCATGGTAATCGAACTCGTGATTGGAGTAGCATCTACAATGAGTAGCGAATGTCTGCTTTAACATTATTTCCACATGGCGCTTGATGGCAAGCTAAGTTAAAAACTGATTTACCTCCAAGGCACCCATAGGGGTAGGGTAGCGTTTCTGATGATAAAAATAAATTGGTTTATCCACAACAAATAGGATTTGTCGGTGCGTAGACTATAAGCCCGTAAACGGAGTTCGCCTCGCACTATTTCCATAAATGGGCTATTTGACGATCACATAAGTCCGCATGGCATCCGAATTGATGAGCATGGATATTTACACCGTGTATTGAGTTCGAAGACAATATGCTGCGCGTTTACGATCTTTACAATGCTCAATTACACTACCCAAACAAAAATTATTTCTTTATAGTCAATAACTTGAGATATGGACAGGAATGATATTGCGCATGAGTGAAGTTAGATAACGCGCATGCTCGTTTTGTTTTGTCAGGTAAACGGTAGAAATGATCCATAATATTAATGGAATCAATAAAATGGGAAGCTTTTTTAAAAAAAGCTTAAGGATAGATAACGCGCATGCGCGGTATACAAATGTTATGAGAACGAGAATGATTGAACTGAGAGAATTTAAAAATGAAGATGAGGAGCTTTTAGTTTCTTATCTTAACGAAGAGTCTGTTACAAAATTTATATCTGCTCGATTGCCGCAACCTTATACGAAAGAAGCTGCCGCATGGTGGGTAAGCACAGGCAGCAAAATCGGAATCGTTAAAGCCATAACAAATAATGGAAATTTAATCGGTTCAATAAGTGCAGTCGTCGGAGAATTTGAAAGGCAAAAATCTGCTGAAATTGGTTATTGGCTTGCACGGCCATTTTGGGGGCAAGGTTTTGCTTCACAAGCACTGAATGAGTTTTCTAAAACCATATTCCAGGCTACAGAAATAGTTAGATTGTATGCTCCTGTTTTTGAGGGTAATACAGCTTCTGCTAGAGTTTTAGAGAAATGTGGTTTTAAGCTGGAAGCAATTTTGGAAAAAGCTATTTATAAAAACGGCATACTTTATAATGAGCATCACTACGTTAATATCCGCTCATAACAAGTCGTTGCAGCACCGCATGATCTTCCCCCGCTTTAGTGGACGCCTCTCAATAACAAAGAGGTGCTACTATGCCGAAGTACAACAACCCACGCAGGACGTGGGTTTACTCAAATGATTTCAAACATAAAGCTGTCAAACTAACACTGCAACCTGATACCAAAGTGAAGGATATTGCGGAAGGATTAGGTATTCATCCGATGATGTTGTCGCGTTGGAGAAGTGAGTACCGTCAAGGCGTGTTGCAAGGTGATGGCCAGATACGGAACGCTATGAGCAAAAAGAAAAAGTCACCCACCCAAACTATTACTGAAGTAGCCAAACTTAAAAAGGAAGTTGCACGCCTGAAACAGGAGAACGACCTTCTAAAAAAGTGGCAACAGTATCTGGCGGAACAACATCAGAACGATTTGGATTCATCCACAGATACGGACAAGAACTCGGCGTAGTATTTTTGTGTAAATGGTTGTTGGTTTCGCGCAGTGGTTATTATGCGTGGGTGCAACGGGACCTTCCCCAACGAGCGAAGGACGATGCGCATCTTCTTAGTAAAATCACGACTATATTTACTGAAAGCCAGGGGCGCTATGGCAGTCCGCGTGTGTTTAAAGCACTGCTGGCGCAAGGTATTGCGGTGAGTAAAAAGCGTGTAGAACGCTTGATGCGAGCAGCCAACTTGTGCGGAAGGGTTGTACGGGTGACGCGACGTCAGCCTGGTTTGAAGCGTTTTGCAGCACAAGGTAAAAATTATTTGCTGGAAACGGGTAATGCAACTCAACTGAATCAAGTATGGGTGGCTGATGTTACCTATTTAAAAGTAAAAGGTCGCTGGCACTATTTGGCAACCGTAATGGATCAATACTCTCGCCGTATTTTAGGCTGGTCGTTATCTACTACGCGCACCATGCAATTGAGTGTTGATGCATTAATGTACGCGCTGAAAAAACGAAGGTTTCCATCCGATGTTATTGTGCACACTGATCGCGGCGTGGAATACACCGGGTATTTTTTTCAAGATGCGCTCAGAAAATTTGGCTTAATACACAGTATGAACCGTCCAGGCTATTGTACCGACAATGCATTTATGGAATCCTTTTACCACAGTCTTAAAGCCGAATTGATACGCGGGACGACATTCGCTTGTGTGAAGTATTTACGGAATGCCATAAAGGGCTACATCAATACTTTTTACAACCAAGTCAGGTTACACTCGGGCTCGGATATTTATCACCGATAGAATATGAACGACGTTTAGTATGAAAACAAATGTGTCCATTTTATCGGGGGAGGATCAGTCGCAGTTTTATGGTTTTACTGCGCAAAAGTATTCCATAAAACCGCAACTTAAAAACTGCCGCTGAACTCGGCGTTAAGCGTACACATATGAGAAACTTCAAGACTCCTGAAATTCTATTTTACGAAACAGACAATTCGTGTGCACTATGTGGCACTAGGGGAGAGACTGTTTTGACCATTCATCATATTGATGAAAATCGAGAAAATAACGCGTATGACAACCTCATTGTTTTATGCCACAACTGCCATAACCCTTACCACAATCCAAACATTTCAAGGCCAACACTTGAGCAAGTACAAGAAAGAAAAAGAAATCTTATCCATAAAGTGGTAACCACATTCGGTTTAAGTGCAATGAAAATTGCCAAACGCAATAATTTTGGTGTAATTGCATTTCCTTATATGCTCTATCACTTATGTGAACTCGGGTATATGAAAAAAGAGGAATCTCAAATGGGTTACGGAGAGATTGAGGACGCAACTGCAAGATTTTCAATAACGAATCATGGCTCAGCCATGCTTGAAAAATGGTTCAACTAGAAAAAAGCTTAACAAGGCGCAGCAACACGCCGCTGCGCTTAACGTTATGGAGAGCGATAAATTTTAGTTTGTCGCAACGTGAAAGTACGTGAAAGAAAAAACCCTATAACGTTGCATTGAAGCTTTCGGGATTGGCAAACTTGGATCGAGCGCTTTAAAAAATGAATGAAATATGAAAAGCAAAGTCAATCTTATGTTTGTTGTAGGTTCTGTTTTTACTCTAATAGTAGTAATGGGGATTTTCCATGGCATGTATTTTTGGTTTGGTGGTTACAAGGAAATCCATTACCTAATAAACGTATTCTCTATAGTTCTTGGTGCTTTAGGTTCATTTTTAATTTATAAAAAGCTACATTCAGCTTATATTATCGCAGCGGCTTGCTTTTTATTTTCCCAAACGCTCTATTTTTTATCACTGAACTTCGGCAAAGCGCTGTATTACGAGCCGCTTTCTATTAGCGAATTAAGCAACTTATTTTTAATGGCTATATCTGGCCAATTGTAATTCCATAACAAGCGACTGTGATTCAAAATAAAAACCCCAACTCAAAAGCTGCCGCTGAACTTAACGTTAGGCCCCACAGGAAGTATCTATGAGTATTTCAAAATCTTTTGCCTTATTCATACAAGAAGCTCCGGCTCATGCGGAAGCATGGATGCAAGTCGCAAAATCACTTGATGCCGCCAGCGTACTGGACAAAAAAACCGAAGAACTAGCATACATTGCGGTTCTCGCGGCCACGGGCAATAACTCAGGTATTCCATTTCATGTGCTTTCAGCAAAGTCACATGGTGCATCGAGACAGGAAGTGTTGAGTGCTGTTCTTGTTGGCTTGCCTGCAGTTGGTGCAGTTGTCATTGGGGCTATCCCTGCTGCTGTGGAGGCTTATGATGGGCAAAACCAATAAATTTTGGCACGAGCAAAATCGCATGCCAAAGAATGCAACGCTTCAACAGCGTATTGAATGGCACTTGGCTCATGTAAAGGCTTGTGGGTGCCGTCCAGTTCCTCCATCTATACTCCCACTTCTTCCCAAGGAGGATAAGCCGAGTAGTGGTGCCTAGTAAGTCGCTCAAACGGACATGTTTAAGTAGCACTTTTGTGAATTTTCTTCGCAAAAAATATTCCACAAAATCGCAATTTACAAGCTGTTGCTGAGCTCGGCGTTATGCCAAGATCCAATGTCCGCTTTTGCCAAAGTAGACATTAAATTTTACACCAACCCTAGTTATCTACATCGCCAACAATTTTAATGTAAAGAATTATTAGCGCGGAACCTTGCGCGTTCTGTGAGTGGTATTTTAGTGCGCGCGCGTTTAAGCGTGAGACCTCAACCACTTAAGAAATATAAATGATGAATAATATTAATATAAAAACCCTATTGTTAGGCGGGCTACTCACTATTACGCCACTTTCCCACGCCGACTTTATTGACGACTTTAATAATAAATCGGTAGCGGGTTGGCACACATTCACCGGTGATGGCAATGCGCAATTAAAACTCCTTCCTATGGATGGTTTTGCGCGTATGCATGTCGATGCAACAAAAGATCAACACAATATCTGGTGGACAATAATCAAACGCGATGTCGCTCAGTCGCTTGATATGGAAAAGCTCAAAAGCCCAGATTACGAACTGCGTGTGGAAGCGCGCGTACGCCCAAGCCATTCGCCGCGCCGGGTCAACTTTATGATCAACACACAGCGCACGACTGACTTTCACGAACACTTACGTGAGTATGACCTTGGGCAGAACTCTGACTGGAAAGTTATCAGTATGACCACGCGCAACTTTGATGCGGTGCCAGGTGATGAAGTCAATGTCCAGCTTGGGGTAACTGATTGGGGGCCGGGCGAATACTATCTCGATATAGATTATTATCGCGCTGAAGTCGTCAAAGTGAAGGGTGCAAAACCGGATGTGGGCGAACCGCTCGTTTATCATCCCCCGATTCCTTCACTCGACACCTTCAAGCAACACGTGAAAGTAAAAAATGATGCGGTGATCAACTCGGCCTTTCCTACGGTTAACTTTAACAATTGGCAATCGGATGGTGCGCGTGTGTTGACAGTCAGTGCGGGTCAATATCCGTTACTGCGCTGGGATCTGCAAGCCTATCGCGGCAAAAAAGCCGATGGCGCAGGCGTACTGGCGCTCACTACGCAATCGGTACAGAAGGGCGGAAATTATGTGGCCGCACTCGGTGAAGATTTTGGTATTGAGTTTGACAAAGTGCGGATATTTGAAGTTTTTGGTGGAGATGCTGACTGGCAACAAAGCAGCGTGACCTTTGCCAATTTTACACAGGGAAAAGATTTGCAAACCACCATTAACGGGCAAATGATTTTCGATACGGACGTTGCTGAAGCTGACGGAAAAACCTTGGTCACTATTCCGCGCCCCGTATTGCAACGCATACTCGATGGCACCACGCGCGGGCTCTTGCTGCAGCCACTGGGTGCTCTGGAAGTTTCGTTTTACGACTCAGGACACGGCGATGGCAGCCGTGCACCAACATTACACTTCAGTACTCGCTCCAATTAAAATATTTTAACCTGCGTAAGGAAGCGCAGTGTTAATGTATTAAAGAGGACGAAGGAATTTATTTTGATCAGATTACTATTAATCCTGCTAATGTCCGCTCTTGGCTGTAGCCCTTGAAAAACGCAGAAAAAATATTTTTCATTCCTGTCTTCAACTTTAAGTATTCAGTCATACATAATCTGTTAGCGCGACCCACCCACGAATTTTCCCGATATACACAAACGCGATGCCGAGATTATTTATATAACGGGCATCATCTGTTGAGGGCGGTTCGTATTCTTCTAATCCTTCTAATGCCAAGGTGCTTGCTAGTGGGGGTTTCCATTGTAATGTTTGGGGACTAGTGGGCATGCTGAGTTCGGTATCTGTCCACACCATGCCGTCGCGTTCAACCGGTGAAGAGCTTGCATAATCTGCCGGTATAAATATGGCGGAGGTTCCGGCCATTTTTTTATAAATTCGCTGTTTCATAGTCGACTCCAACTGGTTGGCACCATTAGAGCAGTTGTAATCTGGGATGTGTTGATGCGTGTCAAGTGCTGGTTAAAAACGATGGATAAGTTCGTTGTAGAAAACTTATTTATATAGAGCATATAGAAGCAGGGAATAAAAAAGGCGGAAACTAAATGCTATCAGTTTCCGCCTTTTTGGTTGTTGAAGTTTCTTTTTGTTAAAAGCTCTTTACTCTTTTTCAATTGCCCAATCGAAACGCACACCGTCAGAGTTGTCTGAAAGTGGGCCGGGGCTATCGGCAAGAATTTTTCCTGTGGCTGGTTCTATACGCAAAAACTTCTGCGTGGTTAATGACATGAGAATTAATTCGCCATTGAGTGTTTCCATCCATTGGAAGGTTTCTTTGGGGGTAACTTTTCCTGCGCTTAACACCACCGTAGTTTCATTTTTAACCGAGATATATTTTTTGCCTGCACGCAGGACTACGCGGCCTAAACCTTGGTCTTCAACGGTAAATGTATTTTTATCACCTACGCTCAAAAATGCATCGCGTTGATGTGATTTCAATTTGATGGTTTGTTGGAAAGGAATAGGGCGCATTAAGCCTTTTGGATTGGGTTCATATATATCTACGCTGTCAAAGTCTGCATAACCGCCCGCTTTGCCTAGCGTGTTGTAATTAAACAGTGCGTATCTCATCCCTTGAAATGTAGCCAGATTAAATACCATGGTAAATTCTTTGCCGATGGGCTCGAATTTTTTTCCATCAAGCGAATAACTGAAGCGCGCTTTTTCAGTTAGATAATCGCACTCTGCACGCAACCAAAAACGCGATGCGGTAGTAGGAATACGCTCTGTGGTGTTTGTTGTCATATCGTAATAGGCGATTACAGAACCTTTTTCACTGCGCTCAATGCCAAACTGTGCATAAGGCTTACCGAATACACTTAAGCCAGCAACATCGCCTGCTTTTAAGCCAGAGGTTTCAATAATCACCGTAGGTGTTGAACGTGGCCCAATTGAGCGCTGGGTTAAGCTGTTTTTCGCTTGCCAGAAATCTTTGGATGGCAAGGAGTGCAAACGCAAGAAGCCGGGTCGTTCTGTTAACGTCCATTTGGTGTCATCGGGAACGTGGCTCCATTGCCAAATAGGATTTAAGGTTTTGCTTGAAAAATCGTCGCTTCGTTTAAAGGGAACACCGATGGGTTCAACAAAACCGGTATTGGGTTTTACCCAGGTGCGTGGCGTTCTGGTTAAATTTTTGGGTAAACCAAAATAAGGCCAGCCATCTTTCCAGGTGATGGGCGAAAGCGATGTGGTGCGGCCTACCGAGTTATGATCCATCATGGTAAAGCCCCACCATTCTCCGGTGGCGGTTTCTACCATTCCACCTTGGTGCAATGACATGCGGCCGTTTGGTTTGTAATTAGGTGGGGAAATTTTCAAAATGGGATCGCTGGGGTTCGAGACGCGGTAACCTTGATGCAAACCAAAATCTTCATCGCGGCTAACTGCTAGATTCACTTCGTAAGGGCCGTAAATGTTTTTTGCTCTTGCCGCAGGCATACGCATTTCACCGTCGTACCATGCGCTCAGGATGTAATACATGCCTTTTATTTTATAGATATGTAAGCCTTCGCCCATGCCTGCGTTTTCAGGAATAATTTCTCGTTCTGTGCCTGGCACTACATCATTTAAATCGCTGGTGAGTTCCATCAGTTTGATGGATTTATAACCGGTAACGGCATAAATTTTACCGTCATCGTCAAAGAGTAGTGACGCGTCATAAAGCTTTGCGTTTATTTGCTTATGTGTCCAAGGGCCTGCTGGATTTGTTGCCGTGTAAAGTTGTGTGCCTTTTTTATTGACGTTACTGATGATGTAGAAGGTGCCTTTGTGATAACGGAAACTCGGTGCCCAAATTCCCTGGCCATAAATTGACTTGCCTTCTTCGAGCCGAAACTCGGAGCCTAAATCCAAACGATCTAATGCGTAGCCAAGCAACTTCCAGTTAACTAAGTCTTTGGAGTGCAGAATCGGCAAACCCGGCATGCTGTGCATAGTAGTTCCGGTCAAATAATAGTCATCGCCAACTTTAATAATGTCGGGATCTGAAAATTCGTCATAAAAAAGTGGGTTTGTATAAGTTCCGTTGCCATTATCTGACGTCCATGTTGTGCTCATATTCTGCGCGCTGGCAGTCATTGCCAGCAAAAAAATCCATGGACAGACTTTTACTATTAGATTTCTCACGTGAGTACCTCGGTATGTTGATGTGCGTTTTTTAGTCAGCTTGTATAAATTTAGTTTTAAAGCTATCCATAAAAAATCCCGACCATTCTGCCTATACGCTGACTTTTCTGTCGCAAAAAAACGCAAAAAAGCTTTAAATTTTTTAGAATTCAATAGAAAGCTATTAATAAGCGGGGCGCACAAGATTTTACTCATCTATTTTAGGGGTGACTATCGTGAACCACTTTTTCACTAGGAGTAAACCTTGAAAATCTATAAAAATTTAACGGCTGTTTTTTGCGGCCTTATTGTTTCTGTACTAGCTGTTCCTCTGTTGGCAGAACCCAGCCTTGGCTTAGCGCAAAATATTGTATCCAGCAAAGCAAGGGCTGGTTCGTTTGCGTTGGTGTCTCCGCAAGAATTATCTCCGCTATGGTATGACAATCAAGATTTTGAAGGCGTAAAACGTGCGCTAGGTGATCTTCAAAAAGATATAGAGAGCGTTACATCGCGCAAGCCTTTGTTAACAGGCGAGCAGCCAAAAGCGAAGATGGCTGTAATTGTGGGTACGCTTGGCCGAAATAGCGCCATCGACAAATTAGTAAATGATAAAAAATTATCAGTGTCTGATCTTCAGGGGAAATGGGAAAGCTTTGTGATAACTACAGTAGCTGATCCAGCGCCCGGTATCGATCAGGCCTTAGTCATTGTGGGTAGTGACAAGCGCGGAACTATCTACGGCATCTATGAATTGTCTGAGCAGCTTGGTGTATCGCCTTGGTACTGGTGGGCAGATGTGCCGCCTAAAAAGCGTGATCAAGCTTATGTATTAAAAGGCCGTTACGCTTCTGGCGAGCCTGCCGTACGTTACCGTGGAATTTTTCTAAATGATGAGCGCCCCTGTTTAACGGGCTGGGCGGCTGAAAAATTCGGCGGGCTTAACTCCCAGTTTTACACCAAGGTATTTGAATTGTTATTGCGTTTGCGTGCGAACTATTTGTGGCCTGCTATGTGGGGCAATGCTTTTAATGAGGATGACGTAGATAACCCACGTTTGGCTGATGAATATGGGATTGTTATGGGAACCTCTCACCATGAACCTATGATGCGTGCGCACAACGAATGGGTTAAGCGTAAAGATCAATACGGTAATGGTAAATGGAATTACAACACTAATGGGGATGCTCTCAAAGTGTTTTTCCGTGAGGGAATAGCGAAGAGCAAAAACTACGAAAACTTGGTTACCGTTGGTATGCGCGGCGATGGTGATGAAGGCATGGTGTCGGCGGGTAGTATGGAATCCGATATCAAATTGCTTGAGAAAATATTCACCGATCAACGCCAAATTATCGCAGAAGAAACTAAGGCTGATGCTTCAAAAACGCCACAGCTTTGGGCGCTTTTTACTGAAGTACAAAAATTTTATGAGCACGGTTTACGCCCGCCCGAAGATGTTACTTTGTTGTGGACAGACGACAATGTTGGAAACTTAAGACATCTTCCCACCGAAGAGGAGCGTAAACGCTCAGGTGGCTCGGGAATTTATTATCATATGGATATGCACGGTGGGCCTTTTGCGTACCAATGGATTAATACCAGCCCTTTTACCAAAATATGGGAGCAAATGAACTTAGCGGCTGAATATGATGCCCAGCGTATTTGGATTGTGAATGTCGGTGATTTAAAACCGCTCGAATTACCCATTGAGTTTTTCTTGCGCATGGCGTGGAATCCTAAAGCCATGAATAAAGACAGCATATCGGCTTACACCAAACGCTTGGCAGAGCGAGATTTTGGCCCTGAATACGCAACTGAAATCGCCGATGTGATTTCACGTTATACAAAATATAACGGATGGAGAAAACCGGAACTGATTGAGCCCGGTACTTTCAGCGTTGTTAATTTTACGGAGGCTGACCGAGTAGAAGCGGCGTGGGAAGAGGTTATTCAGAAAGCTGAAAAAATCTACGTGAAACTACCGAAAAATCAACAAGCGGCTTACTACCAACTTGTGTTACATCCGGCCAAAGCCTCTGCATTGGTTGCACAAATGAATATTGCTGCAGGTAAAAATCAGCTTTATGCTCGTCAAGGCAGATTGCATTCGACGAATTCCCAAGCTGAACGTGTGCGAGATTTATTCAAGCAGGATCAAGCGATGAGCCTGTATTACAACAAAACCCTGTCAGATGGAAAGTGGGATCATTTAATGGATCAACCTCATCTGGGGCAATTTGATTGGCAGCCGCCGCGGGTTGATTCAATGCCGTTGATCTCTGAAATTTTGCCCGCAAAGAATGCGAATTTCGGTGTAGCGATTGAAGGTGATGTTAACGCTTGGCCGGAACATTATGGCGATGCTGTTATGACAACATTTGAATCTTTTTATCCACGCCGTTCTTACTTTGAAATATTTGCAGAGGGAACCTTGCCCTATGAGTATGAGATAAAATCCACGTCGCCCTGGATTACTCTCAAAAAAGATCCTAGCTATGCGCCGGATCATCGTTATTGGGTAGATGTTGATTGGAGCAAAGCGCCGGAGGGGAAATCGACCGCTATGATTGAAGTTTCCGGTAACCGTGAGACGGTTGAAATTAAGGTGCCCGTTGTTAAAGCGACTAAAGAGCAGCAACGTCAAGCAAAAGGGCGTTTTGCAACGCTTGATGCTCCGCTTGCAATACGTGCGGTAGATGCTGCCGCCAACAAAGCGGTTAATGGAGTGAGTTGGCAGTCTCTTCCTGATTATGGCCGCGAAGCTGTTGCACTTGAGGTTTTTCCGGTAACGGCGGCAAGTGTTTTACCGCCTAATTCTGCACCGCAATTGGAATATCCTATTTATCTTCCTCGCAGTGGTAATTACGAAATCACTTTGGTGCTAGGGCCGGTTATGGATGTTGTGCCCGATAGAGGGATGAGAATTGCTATGGCAATGGATAACGACGCTTTCCGCGTGTTAGATATTTTTGAAAATCGCCAAGCTGAAACTTTTTTAGGCGAAGGTTGGTGGCACCGGTTCACCAAGGATAATGCGCGTTATTTACGTACATCCTATAAGGTAGAAACTGTGGGTGCCCATCTGTTAAAAATTGCGATGGTTGACCCTGCAATTGTTTTACAAAAAATTATTATTAGCGATACAGCGCTACCAAAAAGCTATTTTGGGCCTGAGCCGCGCACTCGATTATCCAAATAGTATTTAATTATTAGCGTGATCGTAAGCGCATTGCATTTTACTTAAATGCAATGCGCTTTTTTTGCATATAAAAAACCCCTGCAAGCAGGGGAAAGCGTACCCTCGTTCCCAAGGGTTATTGCTACCCCTACAAATGTAGGGGGGAGTTAGCAACTGTTAGCGCCTTAGAAAGACGCTTTCAAACCTAAGGTAGCTATGTAGCCAGTTTTGAATGAACTGTAAGTGGCATTGTCATAGGCAAATGTCATCCTTAGTGGCTCGTTGGTGATATTGGATACACTAAAACTTACCTGTGGCTTGCCCATCACATCAGCAAATTCGTAGCTAGTAGAAAGATCTAATTGCCCGCGAGCATCGGTCATAAGCTCAGTACCAAGAACACCATTTTGGTTTGGGCCAGACGAAACTTGCTTATCGTTCCATACATAGGTCAAACGAACAGATGCGCCATAGTTTTCCCAGTAAGTGGTGATGTTGTAAGTTTCAGGCGATACACCAATTGCTTTCGCTGGTGCACCTGCGCCCTCGCCACGTTGATAGATGTGCGTATAGTTCGCATTGAAACCAAATCCATTCAGTAAAAAATCAAGGGGTTGTACCCAAGTCAGTTCCGCACCTTCAATTTCTAGGTTTCCCGGCGCGTTCACTTGTTGGCTAATGAGGATTGGCGCAACATCTGGTCCGCCACGGGCATTAATGGCGGCTTGTCGGCTTTCACCAATACTGTTAAAAGGTATGGTTTGATCGCTGCCGATACCTACCACTAACTGATTAAAGGGAATGCTAAACGTATTGGCTACGGTGAAACCGGTCATTTGTTTGCCAAAGAATGTTGCACCTACATAACCTTCATCGCCGGTATACCACTCACCACCGAAGTCAATGTTGGTGGACAGGTACGGAGACAGACCAGGGTTACCGTAGCTCGCGTTTTGTGCAGACGGATCGCTGAAGTTGGTACCAGGAAGCATGGCACTTGGGTTCGGGCGAGTCATGGTGCGAGATGCAGCAAAGCGCAAAATTACATCGTCCGTTGCTTTAAAGGTTGCATTGAACGATGGCAACAGGAAGTTGTAATTAACCGGGCTGGATACATAGAAACGCTGTTCAGGAACAGCTGGTGTAGTACCCGTAGCAGGTTGCGCTGCAATAGTTACTGGGCCCGAAATGGTTTGATCCGTATCGATATAACGGCCACCCACATTAAAGTGCATTTCGTGACCAACAACCTCAGTGGTGGTGTTGAACTCCAAATAAGCACCTTGAGTAGTTTCATCCATTAGCGCAGTTGACGCACCGGTTGATGAACCACCACCTTCAGGGGCAGAGTCTCTTAAGGCGTAATAACCGGTAGCAGCTTTGAATTTATCAAAATCTACAGTAATAAATCCCGGGCCTTTACCCAAATACGAGCTCAGTTGAGCAAGTGGTACTGCTGAATTTGGGTTCAAACCGTTACAGCCTTTACGGCCTGTTGCAGGACTGTCGCCATTGGCGTCTAACCCATCACGGCAAACAACATCTTCCCAGCGACCACTGTTGTCAGAGCCCGCGATTTTGCGAGATGAATCATCGTAGGCTAAACCAAACTTAATGTTGTTCTCGTCATCACCAAAACGATAATCTAGATGCATGCCATCTGTTTCGGTGTGGCGTTTTTCGTTAGCGATGTTCAGACGGCCACCGTTCCAACCCCAGCCCAATTCAGGGTTGTTGAAATCTACTTTTCCGTTTGCATCGTTCACATCAAACGTTGGAATAGTGCCGTTTTTGTAGTTAACGTAAATGCCTTTGTTAAGCTGTGTGGCAACCATAACCGTCGGTGCTTCGCGGAACCAATCACTGCGGCTGCTATTTGCTTGAATATCCAGTGTGTGTGATTCACCGAATTCGAAATGCGCACCTGGGTTTACGTTGTAAAACTGGGCGCTTTCTTTATAAGGCCTAGCTTCCTGGAAGAATTGCACGTTGGCAAAAGTGCCTGACTGTACTACGTTGTTTTCATCCACTGTCATATTCAATGGGATCATAGAGCCGTTACGGCCAACCATGGTTAGCGCCAAGCGTTCTACATCTTTTTTAACGTTAGTAGACATTACATCTAAATAGAATTTGGTTTGATCATTTGGGCGATATTCAAAAGAAGCTAAGCCAGTGGTACGACCATCGGTTCCGCTCATGTAAGCCTGACGGCCTAAGCGTGGCATAAGCGCTTCTGATATTTGAGTAATATTCAATCCAGGGTTGTTGGCCAACAAAAACGCTTGATCAATAATTGCGCCATCAACCAAACCAGCACCTGCGTTTACAGGTACTTTACCGTTACCAAAGTTTGGGCTAGTCGCCGTTTGATCAAGGCCAGCCAATAACCAGTTGTTACTACCTGATGGGTTACAGTTACCGGTTGTTGCCAAGGTTTGGCCTGCAGCCGGCGTAGAGCCACATATTTTGTGCGACGTATTAATATTGCTATAGCCAATGGTTTCATAGCCATTAGCGGCTAATTTCTTGTCTACATGAGAAACGCCTAACAGTACCCCGAATTCATCATTGTGCCAGCTGCTGCTCGCAGAAATTTTAGGGCTATTGGTTGACTGCAACTCGGTATAAACATCTTGGATGCTCACGTTGGTACGGAAGCCGTCTTCTTTATAGTCGAAGGGGCGAGCTGCACGAATGTTCACAATCCCCGAAATACCACCTTCGAGCATACTTGCGGTCGGTGTTTTTTGGATGTCGAAGCGAGTGAATAGCTCTGTTGGAAAGAGGTTTAAATCCACTTCACGGTTTTAGTTTTGAGTATCAATAGTGCCTGATGTTGCAACGGAGATTTGTGAGCCATTCAGGAGCACTTTTGTAAAGCTTGTGCCAAGACCACGGACTGAAACGTTAACACCTTCACCGAAGGGGTCGCGGTTAATTTGCACACCGGGCATGCGGTTGATAGCTTCAGCAATGTTTGAATCTGAAAACTTACCTATATCCTCAGCAAATACAGATTCTACTAATGCAGTAGATGCTCGTTTTGCATTGGTTGCACTTTGCAAGCTGCCTTTATAGCCGGTAACTACGATTTCTTCTGATACGACAGGTGTTGTCGATTCTGCTGCGTGAGCCATTACTGCGGCAACGCTCAAGCTAAGTACGCTTAGGTGAAACATTGGAAAGGGGACTTTGTTTTTCATGTTAGCTCCAAAATTATTATTGATTGTTAATAATAAGAATTAACCTGATCCAAGCTTTAAATTCAAAAAGCCAGTGCAACAAGGAGCTGGCTAGAAACCTCGAATTTAACTTGAGCTTATATTGAGCAAGCGCAGAATTACTTGGTGGAAGTTGCGGCAGATCCTGATTTATTTGTCTGAGGATGATGCGATCTGCGCTTTTCAATAGGCTAAGCAGGGCAATTTTTATTGGTCTACGGCCATAAAGTGCATCCGGTATACTAGTACACTCGATGGCGAGAGCTAAAATATAGAAGGGTAAGTAACGAAGTTTTAACTTTTAGATGATTTGATTGGAATTTTTAAAAATTAAAGAATTTTTGCGTATATTTTCAGTTTTCCTGCAAGAGAGTGCGAAAAATTATTTGATAAAATAGAAATCTTGAATACTAGTGCTCTTCTAAATAGTTTGGGGGAAGTATTGCTGCAGGCGAAAAACTTATTAAGCTTCATAAGAATGAGCTATGAAAATATTGAGATAGGATTATTTTTTAACAATAAAAAATGATTTCACTGCCTGGCTGGTAATGAGAGAAAAACTTTGTAAGTAAACATAACCGTAGGGAATGTTAAATCTAGCGTGGAGTAATGTGAGGTGCGTGACGTGATATCACTAATGAGGGTTTTCAGTTTCTGAAAGGCGAAAATCTTTGAAGGTTTTGGGTGCGCAGTTATAGGTGGCTTTAAAAAGCTTGTTGAAATAACTCACATTGTTATAGCCAACGGCATAAGCTATTTCAGAGACGTTCGCATCTTTGCTCTCGGACAATAAACGAGCAGCTTCTGTGAGCCTCAGCTTGTTTAAATAGGTGCTGAACGTTAGGCCAAGCTCCTCTTTTAAAATATCGTTAATTTTAGCTCTGTTAATTCCTAAGCGTGTGGTAACCATTTCAATACTTAAATTGGGGTCAACATACTCGGTGGCGATAAAATTCAGAACAGACGCTTTTTCTTTGTCTTTTTGCGGCTCCAAAGATAATTTTTTGTAGGCAATAAGTGGCTGATCTTGCTTTAGTTTTTCTTTTAAGTCTTTGATTAGCGCAGCGGTGTAAGTGCGAAATAGCCAGATAAATCCTACACACCAAAGCAAAACACACAAGCCGCAACTTATGTAGATATAGCTGTAATCTTTCCCCTGCAGTTTTATATCCGTGAGTTTTACATGTGAACGAGCGTTTAGCGGGCTATTCAACGAGCTAGTCCATGCAAATCCCATGGCTTTGTTTAATTGGTACCCTTTATCGCCCAGTTCATAGTGGTATCTTCCCAGCCACCAATCTGGAGTGAATATTTCATCAAATGAAATAGTGACAGTATTCCAGTGATTATTACAGGTGAATGCTTTTGATGAGACTCGACGGGTATTTCCGTCATTTAAATCAGTCACTTTCTCGTCAAAACTAAACAAGGTGAAGATCAAGACGTTTTTAGGATCGCAAATGATTTTAAAGGAGATATTCTGGTATTTGGTGAGATCAACCAATTTATAGGGTTGAATGGGGTCTTTAAAGCTTAATGAGTAATGGGTGTAGGGAATAGGCTTTTGAGGATCAAGAATAAAATCATATTCAATAGTGCCTACCTCATCCTTTAGGGTCAATGTGGTTAGCCCATCCGGAGTTTTTGGCTCAATAGAGGATATCCATAAAAAATCCTTATCTCGTCCAGGAAATAATGAAGTATCTAGTTGAGATTTAACAATCCCAATGTTGAGAATAAGCGCTGTGAGCAATATCAATGCTAACAACGATATCGAAGCATATCGATAAAACTTGAGCATCTGAAAGGAAACCTATATGTCGGCAGCATTCTACAGGTGGTTTGGTTCGGATTTAAAACTTAATTATGGCATCTACCTAAAGGGCTGCTTTTAATTATGTCGCCTGAGGTAGCACTGTTACGGGTCGTGTCAAATAACAGGCGTATTATACTATAATACGCCATTATTCTTGGTTGCAATCAATAAATATCTCTTATGGAGTTGAGTTGGCACTAAAGGAACCCTTGGGCTAAAACGCTAATTTACTACCGGCATAAAGCATCATTACTGCGAGTGCTGGGCGTAAATATTTTTCGGTGGTGCGATGAGCTAAGTGGCTACCAATGTAAATACCAGGCAATGAACCAATTAATAAATTCGCCAATAAACCCCAATCCACATTACCAAAACTTGCGTGACCAAGGCCGGCTACTAAGGTGAGTGGAACAGCGTGCGCGATCTCCGTTCCTACTAAACGTACTACCGGTAAGAGTGGGTAAAGTAAAAAGAGTGCAACTGTGCCAAGTGCACCAGCGCCAATGGATGTAAGAGTTACAACTGCGCCCATAATCAGGCCGATAATAACGGTGGCTACATCTTGTTGCTTGGGGTTCATGCGGGTAATCCATACATCGTTGCGGTGGCTGTAATCCATAATTTGCTGCTTAAACAGAATCGCTAACGCAGTAAACAACATGGCCCAACCCAACGATGTTTTAATCACTTTATTAACGGTCGCAGTATCCAATCCACTCGAATGCAACAGCCATAGGGTGATGAGCGCGGCAGGCACGCTGCCCGCCGCCAGTAAGAGTGTAATGCGCCAATCGACATTGCGCTTTTTATGGTGAACATGGATGCCGCCCGATTTAGTGATAGCGGCATAAAGCAAGTCTGTACCAACTGAGGTTGCTGGGGTAACTCCAAAATGGATAAGGATTGGGGTCATCAGCGAACCGCCACCCACACCAGTCAAGCCAACTACAAAACCTACGAACAGCCCGGCGAGGGCAAAATAATAGTGAAATTCCATCGAGTCATTGCCTTGATTTGTTGTTTTTTAACCATTTGCTGGTGGTTTTACAGCAGGGCGCGCAGATTAGCAGGCTTGCGTTCGGTTTTGTAATGCCAAAAGGTTTGGATGATATGCTTTTGAGGCATATGAACAAATGCTTTAAGAAAGAGAGTGCTTTAAAAGAAAGGACGCTCTAAAAAAATAGGACTTTAAAAAGCAGGTCGCTTTCAATATGCGAGCCCACATAAAAAACGCAGCGCAATTTAAGTTGCGCTGCGTTTTTTATGTGGGGCAGGTATTACTAGATGAAGTAAATCAGCCGTTAAATCTGATGCTGACGTTTCTTACAATCTGCTTTATTGCGGCATTAACACTAATAGCTTTGCTAAAGAGGTTGGCGAGGTGAGGTAATTAACTTCTTGTAATAGAGATACGGCCAACATCAAAAGTTTCCATGCTATTAGAAAATATTTGAAGTTGGCTGATATTTTTTACGGTTAAGTTAGATATCACCGCAGTATCGGGTGAACTCTGCGGTGAAGTTCTAATGACAAATGAAGCAACTACCTCTAGTCCCACATTAGTTGTACGGGAAGCTTTAATAGTTATGTCCAGCTGGCCTAAACCACTGTGTGGCGCAATGGACAGATCATTTAAATCGAATGGCGTATCGGCAGTCATTTGAAAGCCCGCGCCATGTATTACTCTTGCGGGCGGCGTTGTGAAGACGCTATCGAGATTGGCCAACGGAATGCCGGTAAATTCTTCTTGGAGGTCATAGCCTAACCAGTGAAAGTTTTGATAGTTGCTGGGGATGGGTATCGTGGCGGCAGAACCGAGGTCGGAAAAATCAATAAGTGTTGAGCTTGGCATACTTAAATCCCTCTTAAGTTAATGAATGGCTGTGGTCAATCGAGGGAAACTGTACGCTGAATGCAACTTATCAGCAAGCAATGCCTATTGTCAGGTGAATGAATGTCGTCGTAATTATTATTTAGAGGTTGTGTAATTATTCGTCGTTAAAAAATTGGAATGCCACTCACGGATATGAGCAAGTAAATAATATTTTTAGCTGTGGAAAATAAAAAGCAGCGCAATTGCACTGCTTTTTAGCGCTCTAATTATTATTGAAGGCTAAGCGAGCCTGCGGTTAAGCCTTTTGGTTCTGTGTTGATTTTAATGCCTTGGATTTTATCGCCAATTTCCACTAAGGCAGTAGCAACGCCATCAATTGAACTGATTACTACTGGGCTGATCAATTTTGCAGATCCGCTAACAGAGAAATTAACTGATATGCCATTGTCATGTGTTGCATTGCCTGCAGCGTCTTGTAATTGAGCGCGTACAAAGACTATATCCTTCACGCCTGCTTGCGGCGCTTTGCCGCTGGTATCAACACTCACTTTAATGTGTGTTGCTTTGCCTGCGGTAACTACTTTGTGTTCGCTTACGGCTTTATCTGCAATATAGGCAACGGCTTTCAATTCACCTGCTTTAAATTCTTTCACCGCAAACGTGAACGGTGGGTGTTTTAAATGTGTGGTATTTTTATTGGCGTCAGGCATTTGTTTGCCCAGTGACTCGCCATTTAAAAACAGTTCTACTTGCTCTGCATTGCTGAATACGCGCACATTCAATGCAGATTTTTCACTCCACTCGCTGGCGATAAAGACCATAGGCCCGCTTGTAAACTTATCGGATTTCTCGCTCGCATCGCGTTGGCTTTGATAGAAATAGTAAGAATATTTTGGCAAACGCTCGATGCTCATAACCCCCGATGATTCTAAATCTGGCGAGTAGCCACGGTTGTAATCAAACATCACCCAGAACCCATCGGCAAACGCAGGTGTGTTCGCCAAATTATCATTGTGCGCTTCTTGAATATTGGAGGCTTGTTGCAATAAACGTTTTTCACCATCGCCTAAAAGCTGGCGGCTAGAGCGATCAGCTTGTAACAGATTTGACCACGCTGTTTGGTTTAAGCCCGCGTTCATTGCGTAGTATTCCCAATCGCCATATTCGCTTACGTTGTAAGGTTTAGTGGGTGTTTTGTAATGCTCTAAGCGGTGTTGACGCGCTTGCAGATAAATATCGTAACCATATTCCTGCCAGCCCGCAGATAACGTATTTTTGCCGGGATATTCTTCTTTCACAATCTTAGTTAAAGAATCAATAAAGGGTTCAGTCATCCAAGATTCGTTGAGTGAACATTCCCATGCCAATACTGAAGCATGGTTGCGGTCGCGGCGAATTAAATCGCGGCATGTCTGTTGCACTTGCGCTTGGAAGGCGGGGTCTTCAGAAAAATATTGCCAACCTAACACCGAATCTAATAACACTAAACCCAATTCATCGGCAGCAGCCATAAACGCAGGTGAGTGTGGGTAGTGTGAGAGACGCACATAATCAAAACCGGCAGATTTAATATGCACGGCATCGCGGTAATCAGCAGCATCAGAGGTGGCGTAGCCTACATAGGGGTATTCCTGATGGCGATTCACGCCGCGCAAAAAGGTTTTCTTGCCGTTGATTAATAACTGGTGGTCAGTGGTGAAAGTAAATTCGCGAATACCAATGCGCGTGGTTTTTTGCTCAACTAAATTATTGCCATCAAAAACTTGCGTAACCAAGTTGTACAAATTCGGGCTTTGTGGCGACCACAGTTTGGGCGTAGTTACAGTCAACAAATGCTCTAGATCCACATCTGTTTTTGCGGCCACTTTTTGTGGTTCACTTTTGGTTTCAGTCACTAACTTATCGCCATCGAATAACTGTTGGCTTACATAAACTGTTTTTTCAGCGGCGCTGCTGTTAACCACATTAGTTTTAACTTTAACGCTGGCTTTGGCTTCAGTAACTTCTGGGTAGCTAACAAAAATACCGCCTCCTGCTACCTTGGCTGCAGCTACTGCATCGCTAATGTACGCCTCGTTTTTAACGATTAAATGTACATGGCGATACAAACCGCCGTAGGTATTGAAATCCAAATCTTTAAGGGGCTTTGGACCAGTGACTGGGTTGTCGCGGTTATCTAAATGCACGATCAACTCATTGGGCACATCAAATTTTAATTCGTTGGTGAGGTCTATGGTGAAGGGCAAGTAACCGCCGAGATGGCTGGCAATTTTTTTATCGTTCAAGAAAACTTCTGACGCGTTCATGGCTGCATCAAAACGAATGAAAATTGGCTTATCTTTCCAGCTTGGGTCGGCAGTAATAGTTTTTTTATACCAAGCGTCGCCCTGCCATTGATTGGTCACTACTAGCGATTCAATTTCAGTAGCGTGCGGCAATTGCACTTTTTCCCAGCCTGTTAGGCTAGCAGTGCTGTCGAGGTTTGCTGCTTTGTCGGCTTTGGTGAATTGCCAATCGCTATTGAATAAAGTTTCACTCGCGAGTGGTGTTGGTTTTTCTTTTTGGCTGCATGCGCTTAAAAAGCCAGAGAGTGCAATGCATAATCCGATTTTTATAAAATGGGGTGAACTTTTTTTCATAATTATTTCTTCGCTTCTCTAAAAAAATTAAATGCGGGTAAGGTGGTGTTGCGGTGTTTGGCATCAAAGAAGGTGCCGTTCTCCCAGTGTGAACCTTGGCCCCATTGGGTTTTGCATTTGGTGCTAATCCATGCCGGTTCCCAGTAAAGTAAACCTATGCCGCCAGCAGCTTTAATACTTTTGCTGAGCGAGAGCAAATAATTGAGTTGGCCATTTGGCGTAGCGGGGAATTGTGGCAAGACGGCTTCTTTCTGCATAACGTTATCGGCTTTATCAACGTTATTGATTGCCCAAGGGTAGCCAGTCTCAACCACCATCACCGGTTTTTTCTGTGATTGTGTGAGTTCGCGAATAGCGTCGCCAATGCCAAGATTGCCTTCACTGGCTTCTATTTTGTATTTCGACCACTGTGGGTAGTATGACAAGCCCATTACATCAAAATCGGTAATACCGTGTTTGGCCGCTTCTGGAAACCACCACAAACCATGTTCTGGTTGTGCAATGTGCAACACAATGGCAATTTTTTTCTGATTCGTTTTACTGAAATCGCGCACCGCTTTAATGCCACTATTTAAGAGCGCAGCATTACGTTCCCAATTCATATGTTCGCCGGTGGTTTTATCTTTGGGTTGCATAATTTCTACGTTGATTTCATTGCCCACTTGTATCATGTTGGGTGTTAAACCTAAGGCATTTAATTTTTGCAACGTATCCTGAGTGTAATCGTAAAGTGCTTTGGCAAGTTCAGGTGTGGTTGTAATATTTTTCCAAGCATCGGGAATTTCCTGGCGCTGCGGATCAGTCCACGTATCGGAGTAATGGAAATCTAACAGCACGCGCATATTTTTTTCTTTGGCGCGTTTGATAGTTTTGGCAACATCATCAAAGTTAGAATAATTTGTCCAAGTTGCGTTGTGCCATAAGCGTACGCGAACTACATCGGCACCGTAACTGGCAAAAATGTCAAATGGATCTTTCTGCTGGCCACGATCAAAGTAACGGCCACCGCAATCTTCCATTTCATTCACGTAAGATAAATCTGCACCCGTGAAAAATGGCGTTGGTTCGGTATTTTGCGCTTGGGCAGCGAAGTTTATGAATCCGGTTGCTGCTATCAACGCAATGGCCAATTGCTTGTTCATGCGGGCTCCTGCATAAAAATATTTTTATATCGCTGAGAGGTACTTTTCTTTTAAAAAACTGCGGCTACCTAAGTAGCCGCTAAAAGAATAACTTCAGTGTTTATGCGTAACTGGGGATTACAGTTTCCAAGTAAAATCTAACAAATAGCTGCGGCCATAGTCGTCATAGCGATAGAGATTTGCAGGCTCATTGTTTTGATATTGGCGAGAGGGTTCATTGGTCAAGTTGTGCGCTTGGAAGCGCACATTCCAATGCTCATTAATATCGTAAGAGATGCTAGCGCCAACGCTCAACTCTGCACCCAGTGTTGAAAGTTTTGATGCATCCCATTCAAATGAGCTGGTGTAGGCAGAGTGGTATTTCCAACCTACGCGCGCATCGAAACCATTATTGCTGTACCACAAATCCAACGCAGCTGTGTCTTTTGCCAAACCGCCCATAGGCAACGGGTTGTTGGTGGGTGCGAATTCGTGAATGTTGGATTCAGCAAATGCATAGTTGGAGTAAATACCAAAGCCATCAACCGGTAAGAAATCAAACGGCATTTGGAAAGTTAACTCTGCCCCTCTTACGTAGCCGCCTTTGCCATTCACTGGGCCGTAGACATCGAATGTGCCTTGCGTGCTGGTGAACGAGCCGATGGTTGCGTAGCCGATATAATTTTCAATATCTTTGTAGTAAACGCTGATGGCTGCCAAAGATTCTGATGCAAAATACCATTCGTAAGATACGTCAACTTGATCTGCAGTGAAGGGTTTCAGTAATGGGTTGCCTGAGCTACCGCCAGTACCATTGATAGCACTTACGTATTGACCCGCGCGCAGCTCGTCTAAAGGTGGGCGAGATATTGCGCGTGAAATACCAAAACGTAATTTTTGGGCGTCATTCAAACTTAAGTTTAAACTTGCGCTGGGCAATGTTTTGGAGAAATCAGTGCTAACAGAGCGGCCTTTGTTAATATCATTTTCAATACCGTCGTCGTATTCATAGCTTTCAGTTTCAAGCTTGACTTGGCGTACGCCCGCGTTAGCGTTGTAATCCAAACCAAACAATTCACCTTCAAAATCTAACTTCACATAAGCGGCATTATTTTGCTCATCTACTTTCCAATAGCGGCTTGGGGTAACTTGTGCCGAATCATAATTCACACCGCCGTAAATTAGCTGGGCGGTTTTTTTGTAAGATGGTGCATTCAAGAATGGAATCGTATCAAACGCACCTAATGTGTAAGAACTTAGGAAGTCTGTGGGGAAATTAACAGCAGTGCCGTTATCGGTTGCATCTGTTCTGTTCATTTTGAAATCAGACCAAATCACTTCTTTAGTGCGATCAGCTACGCGAGCACCAAAGGTTACAGCACGTAAATCACCCGCATCCAAATCGCGTTTGAAATCAAGTTGTGCGCTGAGTAAATCGTCATCTAACACTGAACCTTCGTTGATGTTATCCAGCCAGTTATAAGATGCTTTTTCTGGTGTTAAAAGCGCCGAACCTGCCGGTGCAGAAATGGAAGGTCTGCCGCGGGTATCGTAGCTCCAAGATTCTGAATACTGATCCAAATAAATAGCGTTCCAGTTATTTTTGCGTTGCGCACTGGATGCTGCAATATCGGCATCAATCGTCCAATTATCGATACCTGTGTAATTAAATTTCAGGCCTTGAGTAATACCGCTATTTTCTTGCTCATAACCGGCAAGTACATGGCGGATCTGACCTTCCCAGCCATTAATAGTGGCAGCAACGGCTTGTTTGTTAACTACCACTACGTTGCTTAGCAAATTATCTGGGCGGCCATCTGCGTTGGTGTCTTCAATACCCCAGCCGCCCCAAGGGCCTGGGTTAAGACCAATATCTTGTCCCCATGTTTGGTTTTGCTCTTCGGTCATTGCAAATCGGGTGTAAAGGAAATCGTATTTAATGTTGAGTGTGTCACTGGGCGCCCACTCCATAACTGTCATAAAACCATCGCGGTCTTGTTGCAGCTTTTTCACTTCCGCTGCAACACCCCAAGGGGTGCTACCCATTGAGCCCTTGCCATCCAGATCCCAATCGCCGCTGCTATAACCCCAACCTTGCAATGAGGCATAGGCATTCTTTTGTTTTTGTTTGGATACGCCAATTGCTACGGCAAAAACATCGTCCCATTTTTGTACCAAAGAGGCGCTAAAACGATTGCCGAGGGTGTTGTAGTTGGGGATATCTTCACCGCTTTCATTTTGCTGAATACCCCCGCGAATGGTTGCGGTAGGGCCGGTGTAAGACAGGGGAGAAATGGTTTTCAGGTTGATAGAGCCAGCGATGCCGCCTTCAATTAAATCCGCTGATTGGGTTTTGTAAACTTCAGCTGCGGATACCAACTCAGAAGGATATTGCTCATAGCGAATCGCACGGCCTGGTTCAGGGCTCGCCACTTCGCGGCCGTTCACCGTGCCAAACACCATGCGTGGGCCAAGGCCGCGAATGGATGCCTGGCTTTCATTGCCGCGGTCGCGTGAACCGTTAACCCCGGGTAGGCGAACCAAGGCTTCTGCGATAGTTACTGCAGGAGTCGCGTTGATGTCATCCATCGACAGCGCCTCCATCACATGATTGCTAGCTTGTTTAACTTCAATCGCCTTTTCCAAGGCGGCGCGCATGCCGGTAACCACGATTTCTTCGGCTGCTACGGGAGTCGTTTGTGCATGGCTTAGGGTGCTAACCATACCTAAGGCGAAGAGTAGGCTGGCTTTGGATATTTGGGTGACGGGGATCTTATAGTTCATGGTGTTTCATTCCTCTCGTTTATAACGACGTTATTTTTTATTTGTAAATATGCATATATATCATATTTATAATCTTATATTCGCCATGTAGAGGATATTTGTCAAGTGCGGGATAATTTTTCTTAACCTCAGAACCTATTGATAATAATGGTCTTTTTGACTTTATGGCGCTCAAAATCGTTGCGCTAAAGGAGGCTAAATATCCTATTTCAGAGCGGGATTTTGGCTGTGTGGGAGGTTCAATACCTTGCTATTCAAGGACTTGTTCACTGGGTTAAAGCAATAGCTTGCTTTAGGTACTGGCTCGAGCAAGGTGCTCTCTTTTTGCATATGGGTTGAAAATTGTTGTGCTCAAAATCTTTCTTGCGCGATAGCTATAATTACAGCGATTGGTTAAATGCGATAGATTTTTCCAACAGCAGACGTTTTAGCGTACCCGTCTTTACCACAGCGGTATTTGTACGTTAGCTATTTGGTAATTTAGGTAAATAGTCTTGAAGACTGTTTGAAAGCCGGTAAAGTTGTTTGCATCTTAATTGTAGGCAACTTATCCCATGAAAAAATTTATTCTTCTTTGGCTCGGTAGTTTGATGTTAATGGCCAACATGAGCTATGCCGATAGCCAATTCAAATTACTTGTGCTCGCCATTCCCAATAAATATCACTACGAATATATTCCTGTTGCTCGAGAGAGTTTGGAAAAGCTCTCCAAACTTCATGCTTTTGAGTTTACCTGGACTAATCAACCACAAGTGTTTGAAGGCGATTTAAGCCAATATGCGGCGGTGATATTTTTAAATACGCCGGGCGAGGAGTTAAATGACGCCCAACGTAAAAAATTTGAAGACTATATGCGCGCTGGCGGCAATGCAGTAGTGGTGCATCGCGCCGCTATTACACCGCCCAATGTGTGGCCGTGGTATGAGCAAATGGTGGGGCGCTCGTTCAAAACTCATCCTATGCTACAAACCGCTGTTGTCACTACCATCGATAAAAATTTCCCCGCGACTTTTGGTATTCCTGAACGCTGGATTTGGAGTGATGAATGGTATGTATTCAGCAATCCCCACAATGTTAAAATCCAACCCATATTAAATGTTGATGAAGCCAGCTACGACCCAACCAAAATTTGGCCGGGGCAAGTTTCAACGGGTATGGGTAAAAATCATCCAGTGAGTTGGTATCATCGACATGAACAAGGACGTGTGTTTGTAACGACCTTGGGTCATAACGTAGAAATGTATAAAGATCCGCAATATCTATCGCATTTGCTCGGTGGCATTTATTGGGCTGCAACGGGCAAGGGTATACAAAACGAAAAGTGAGTTAGGTACTTAAAAATCTTGATACAGGTTTCTTAGAGCGCGCTAGACTAGAGCTATTATTTCTAGAATAGCGTTGCTTCTAAGGTAGTCTTTTATGTTTGATCTCAGCCATGTCCCGCCTGCTTTACACCTCTCCGCCAGCCGTTTTTGGGATCAGTTTG